>Ga0335395_10000529_pt1 | contig 23890 bp, 20 predicted proteins | sample MAT02_FD_205744 | JGI IMG/M metagenome (GOLD analysis project Ga0335395, IMG submission 205744) | Freshwater microbial communities from Lake Fryxell liftoff mats and glacier meltwater in Antarctica - MAT-02 (spades assembly) (version 2) ...
TAGCGTAGCGGGGCTCCATCCATCGCACATTGCTCTCAAATTCCATATTTCTTAGTCCGCGGAGGCGGACATGGTTTGTGTAGATGCGGTTTCCAACCGCCGAGGATTTGAATGGTAGCTAATTTTTAGTGGGATAAAGTGGCACAGGGTCGATCGAGCCTGTGCGGTTGAGAGGCCAAAAACGGATAATCGCCCTACCAATGATATTTTGCTTCGGTACAAAGCCCCAATAATGGCTGTCACAGCTTGCATTGCGGTTGTCGCCGAGCACCAAGTAAGAATTTTGAGATACAACTACAGGCCCGTAGGGATACTGCGGAATTTCTTCAATATATTTTTCCTGTAGCGGCTGCTTGTTGATATAAACTTTTCCTTCTTTCACTTCCACGCTGTCTCCTGGAAGTCCGATGACTCGCTTGATGTAGGCATCTTTGATCGGTGGCGGCTGTCCCGTGCACAAACTCGCCGAATCTGGGGGCATAAATACGATAATATCTCCTCGCTGGGGCTCTTGGAATAGATAGCTCACCTTGTCTATAATTAATCGATCGTTAATTTGTAGAGTTGGGAGCATCGAGCCGGTGGGAATGTAGCGAGCTTCGGCCACCAAGGTGCGGATGCCAAAGGCTAAGAATGCTGCTAAGCCGATCGTCTTAATTCCTTCTATCCAAGGATTTTCGGTATCTTGCGGGGGTTTTTCGTCGGCTGACTTGTCTAGACGAGTCATAAGTATTTAAGTCACTGGGCTGGATACAAATTATAGACTTAATTCGGAGTTTTTTGAGGAAATCTGCAAAATCTTTGCGGGCAGGGGGAGTTTTTGTATTATCTGGTTGAGTCAAGTGCATCTAGGATCACTATAGAAGTTATAAATTTTCCAAAACCTAGTTATAGTCATTACTATTTTTAAAGCTATTTTAATGGTAAGATTTGTCCATGCTTCTACGCACATTAGTGATCTAATTATAGCTTATGCCGACCACATCAAGTTTGTTAATCCGTCGCGCTCGCATTCTGTTACCCAACGGCGAGTTTTTGGTAGGGGACGTGCTAGTCTGCGATGGTAAAATTGTTCGGGTTGCTCCTGAAATTGCGGAATCTGCCGATCGCGAAATAGATGCGATCGGCTTAACTCTGTTACCCGGAGTAATTGACCCGCAGGTACACTTCCGCGAACCGGGTCTGGAACACAAGGAAGACTTGTTTACCGCTAGCTGTGCGTGCGCTAAGGGCGGTGTGACATCATTTTTGGAAATGCCGAATACGCGACCTTTGACCACAACCCAAGCCGCCTTAGATGATAAGCTAAGCCGCGCTTCCCAGAAGTGTTTGGTTAATTACGGCTTTTTTATTGGGGCTACGCCTGAGAATTTGCCGGATTTGTTGGATGCAAATCCGACTCCGGGGATTAAGGTGTTTATGGGTTCGATGCACGGACAGCTTTTGATGGATGGAGAGGAAAATTTAGAGCGAGTTTTCTCTAAGGGCGATCGATTAATTGCAGTACACGCCGAAGATCAAACTAGAATTAATCAGCGTCGTCAGGAATTTGCCGGCAGTACCGATTTAGCTGTGCACTCGCAAATCCAAGACAATCAAGCAGCCTTGTTAGCCACTCAGCTAGCCGTAAAACTTTCTAAGAAATACCAACGCCGACTGCATATTCTGCATCTTTCAACAGGCGATGAAGCTGAGTTTTTGCGGCAAGAAAAACCGAGTTGGGTAACGGCGGAAGTAACGCCACAGCATTTGTTGTTAAATACCAGCGCCTATGAGAAGATTGGCAGTTTAGCTCAGATGAATCCGCCATTGCGCGAGCCCCGCGACAACGAAATACTTTGGCAAGCTTTACTCGACGGCGTAATTGATTGTATCGCCACCGATCACGCGCCGCATACCTTGGAAGAAAAAGCTCAAGAGTATCCAAATACGCCATCGGGAATGCCCGGAGTTGAAACTTCTTTGCCTTTAATGCTGACGCAAGCAGTCGAGGGAAAGTGTACAGTTGCACAAGTTGCTAATTGGATGTCTGCCGCTGTTGCTAAGGCGTATAAGATTCCCAATAAAGGAGCAATTGCTCCTGGTTTTGACGCTGATTTGGTATTGGTAGATTTGGATAAATACCGCCCAGTGATCGGAAAAGAGATGGCGAGTAAGTGCGGCTGGAGTTCCTTTGAAGGTTGGAATTTGACTGGATGGCCGGTGGTGACTATTGTGGGAGGAAAAGTTGTTTTCGAGAACGGTAAATTAGATACAAATGTCAGGGGAGAAGCCTTGAGATTTGACGCTTAGATAAGACTCGGCGGTTGAAACCGCGACTACACAAACTAAGTCCGCCTCCGCGGACTCAAGAATTAGGTCGGATTTAAGTCAGTTTTGAGAAGCGTGAGATTGTCCCGACAATCTCACGCTTCTGACGCACCCTACTTCTCGGCGGTTGAAACCGCGACTACACAAACTAAGTCCGCCTCCGCGGACTCAAGAATTAGGTCGGATTTAAGCGGTAGGGTGCGTCAGTTTGGAAATTGTAAATTATCACGACAATCTCACGCTTCTGACGCACCCTACTTCACCAAAAGTCAGGGGTAGGGTGCGTCAGGAAAGGTCATGGTCAATCACTGAAAATCTCATTGTGACGCACCATTTATTTATTCCGGGCGTGCGTCAGAATAAGATTGTGAGTTTTTTGCGAAAATCTGCCTAGCTGACGCACCCTACTTCACTACTTCACTGAAAGCAAAATTTGTGCTAAACTTATCAAAGTATATTCCCTTATTCTGAAGGCGATATTACCTATGATCCAAGAATTAGAAACACAACTTCTTGCCTTAACTCCGACCGAGAAATCTGAAGCCATACGGCTGTTAACCCAAAGTTTAAGCAATAGCTGGCCAGGAATTACCAAGACTCCAGGAGTTTGTGGTGGCGATGCTTGTATTGTCAAAACTAGATTACCCGTTTGGCTATTCGTGAGTTTGCGAAGTCAAGGTGCAACGGATGCTGAAATTCTGCAATTTTATCCTTATTTGAATGCTATAAACTTAGTCAATGTCTGGACTTATGCTGATGCCAATACAGAAGAAATTGCCACAGCACTTCGAGAAGAAGCAGCAGCAATGATCCAGGAAGTATAATTTATGGCACGTCTTTATGCAGATGAACAGTTCCCGTTTCCTGTTGTGGCAATACTGCGAAATTTTGGTCACGATGCCCTGACTATTCAAGAGGCAGGAAATGCCGGAGATGATGACCCCGAAGTATTAGCCTTTGCTGTGAATAACGATCGCGCGGTGATGACGCAAAATCGGCGGCATTTCATACGCTTGCACCTTCAACAACCCAACCATTCTGGCATTATAGTATGTACAGACGATAAAAATCTAGAAAGATTGGCAACACGCATCAATGATGCTATTGCTGGTGAGGAAACTTTGAGGGGAAAATTGATTCGAGTCAACCGCCCGCCGCAGTAAGTACGCGCTGTAGCTATCCCGTAGGGAATCGCCCTTTTTCAATTTTCCCATTCCCAATCCAATAAATCGCCATTCCCCATCGCTTCAATTTGCCGCCCGTTATCCAGATAACTCAAAGAAATTTGCAAATAATTCTCTGGTTTGTACAGCAATCTTTCCGCCCATTCGATCGCCACAATCCCCAAATCCATCTCTAATCCGTCCCAATAACTCTCTAAGTGCAAAGCTTCTGCTTCTTCGGGTTCCAGTCGATACAAGTCTAGATGATACAGCGGAACTCGCCCTGCAAAATACTCGTTAATCAGGGTGAAAGTAGGACTTTCCACAGAGTCGGAGATTCCCAAACCTTCGGCTATACCTTGAACTAAGGTAGTTTTGCCGGCACCTAAGTCTCCTTGTAGCAAGATTACAGTGCCGGCGGGGAGCGATCGACCTAACGCCATACCAAACTTGCGCGTAGCTTCAGCATCTGGAAGAGAAAGTATCATTTTAGTTATTTGTTATTTGTTATTTGTTATTTGTTATTTGTTATTTTTTACTCGTTTGGATCTGCTAATAACCAATAGTCAACAGTCAACAGTCAACAGTTAACAGTCAGTAACTTAACAGTCAACCGTTAACAGTCAACAGTTAACAGTTAACCGTTAACAGTCAGTAACTTAACTGTTTTGAGCCCTGCTGTACCACCGCAACAACATCCCCGCCAACCTTTGGGAATTGTGGCGAATTAAACCCGTATTTTTATCTTCATCCATCACATTGGCGATGACTATTCGCCGCCCCAATTGTGTTACGGCTTCTCTATCGAGCACCACCGGATAGGAATTCTCCTGAGAATAGCGGATTAAAGATTTTGCAGATGGGACTTTTCCTTGAACTACTACAGCATCGAACAGGGGCCGGCCGCAAGCACGATCGATCGCCCGAATGTGATCTGCAACGCTGTATCCGTCAGTTTCCCCCGGCTGAGTCATAATATTACACACATAAATGCGCGGAACTTCACTATTGGCGATCGCATCAGCAATTTCCTTCACCAACAAATTTGGGATCACACTCGTATAAAGACTACCCGGCCCAATAATAATAAAATCCGCTTCCCGAAGCGCTTCGAGAGCCCTGGGCAAAGCTGGAGGATTAGCAGGAGTGCAGCCAATTTTGAGGATTTTCCCGTTAGCTTTGGTAATACTGGACTCCCCCTCAATCCTCCTACCATCCGCCAGTTCTGCCCACAAAGAAACATCGCTCAGAGTAGCTGGCAGCACTTCCCCCCTCACTGCTAAAACCTTAGAACTAGCTGCGATCGCCTGTTCAAAATCTCCAGCAATATCGCTCATCGCCGTCAAAAACAAATTCCCAAAACTATGACCAACCAAACCGTCACCGGCCCGAAAGCGATATTGAAACAACTCAGTCAATAACTTTTCTTCATCGGCCAAAGCAGCCAAACAATTGCGAATGTCACCCGGTGGTGGTACCCCAATTTCCCGCCGCAGCCGCCCCGAAGACCCTCCATCATCCGCCACGGTGACAATAGCAGTGATTTTCGCACTGTAATCCTTCAATCCCCGGAGCAAATGAGAAAGGCCTGTACCCCCTCCAATTGCTACAATTTTTGGGCCTCGGTGCAAGCGGCGGTGGGTGAGGAGTCGATCGACCAATTCCTCATTTCCTTCGGGCATCAACACTTGAGTAATCGAGTTCAAACTGCGGGTTTGTCCCCAGAGAATCAACAAAACTCCGGCGGCGATGACTACGGGCCCCGATATGTAATTGGGAATAACTTCGGCAATCCAAGTCAAAAAATTTCTTAATAATTGCAAGAAAAAGAAAATTGGAGTCATCCCAGTCCAAATCGCTAAACCCAAAGTAGCAAGTACCACTCCACTTGCACTGATTAGCAGCCAGCGTTTCACCAACAGTCCAGGGGACAACCACTTGAACCACTGGTGAACTCGCCCGTTTCGCAAGGAGGGAGGGTTCGGATTTCTGGATTTGACAACAACCCGTCTGGATTTAGCCCAGACACGGAGGGCTTTGGGAAATGAACTAATTGACATGGTTAATTAGTCTTAAGGGTATTGGAACGACTCAAGCTGACAAATTTACAATACAAGAAAGTTTTGATTCTGACAGACACATTTAAGTTATTAGTCATTGGCTAGACTGATGACTGGGGAAATGACCAAAGCACAGGGGATTTAAGTCCCCACCTTTAGGTGGATTGTTTTTAGGCTGGGGCTTAAATCCCCTGGTCTAAAAACTTCGCTGTCAACTGTCAACTGTCAACTGTCAACTGTTAACACATCTTAATCACATCTTATGGCTGAGCCGCTAATCGAACTCAAGGGGATAAGTAAGTCCTTCAATCACAGTCCAATCCTCGATGGAGTGGATCTGAAGATTTATCGAGGAGAGGCCCTGGCAATTATTGGCCCTTCCGGGACGGGGAAATCTACGATTTTGCGGATCATTGCGGGTTTGCTGGTTCCAGATGCCGGTGAGGTTTTTGTTCAGGGACAGCGGAGGGTTGGATGGGTAGATGACGTGGCAGATCCGATCGGGATTGGGATGGTTTTTCAGCAAGCGGCTTTGTTTGATTCGCTGACGGTGGAGGAGAATGTCGGTTTTTTACTTTACCAGCATTCTAAGCTGCCGCGCCGCCGGATTCGGGAATTGGTAGAAGAGAACTTAGAGATGGTGGGTTTGCCGGGAATTGGCGAACGCTATCCAGCGCAGTTGTCTGGGGGAATGCGGAAGCGGGTAAGTTTTGCTCGCGCCATCATGGCTAATCCCGATAATGCTAGGGATAATCCAGAGGTTTTGCTGTACGACGAACCGACGGCGGGCTTAGATCCGATCGCCTCAACAGTCATCGAAGATTTAATTCGCGATTTGCAGGCGGCGAAAAGTGTTTGTAGCACTTATGCGATCGTCACTCACCAACAAAGTACCATCCATCGCACTGCCGATCGTATCGTGTTTCTCTACCGAGGCAAAGTGCAGTGGGAGGGAACAGTCAGCGATATTGCAACGACAGATAATTTATTAATTCAACAATTTTTTAGTGGCAGTGTTACAGGGCCAATTCAAGTTATTGGGTAGTCATTAGTCATTAGTCATTAGTCATTAGTCATTAGTCATTGGTCATTGGTCATTGGTCATTAGTCATTAGTTGTTGGTTGTTGGTTTCTAGTTATTGATTATTAATAGCGAGGGTAACATGGCAAGCAAGAGTTTTCAGGAATTGCGGGTTTATAGATTGTCAGAAAGATTAGCAGATGAGATATGGAAAATAGTTAACTGTTGGGATTTTTTTGCCAAAGATACGATCGGAAAACAAATTGTCCGTTCAGCCGATAGCGTCGGTGCTAACATAGCAGAAGGCCTCGGACGAGGCAGCTACCTTTGACAATCGACGCTTTGTAAAGATAGCCAGAGCGTCTTTGAACGAAACCCCAGCACTGGTTGAGACGAGCTTACACTCGAAACCTTTTAACGGTTCAACAGGTAAATGAACTCACAGCCCTCATTAATGACTTAGCCCTCAATTAAACTCATACCTACAATCTATCGGGTCATCCCCTAAAAATCATGACGAATAACCAATAACCAATAACCAATAACTAATAACCAATAACCAATAACCAATAACCAATAACCAATAACCAATAACCAATAACGAATAACGAATAACCAATAACTAATAACCAATAACCAATAACTAAGGAGGAAATATGCGATCGCGAACTGTAAGAGAAGGTTCTGTCGGGTTCTTGATTTTAGTAGGAATCGGCTTATTTGGAGGCTTAGTGCTCTGGCTGCGGGGCGTGCAGATTGGCAACCGTAGCTACAAATTTGCCGTAGAGTTTTCTAGCGCCCAAGGAATGCAAATAGGCACGCCCGTCAGGTATCGCGGCGTTGCAGTCGGTAAAATTACCGCCCTCAAACCAAATTCCAACGGCGTAGACGTGATGGTGGAGATTGCCCCCGGTACTTTAGTGATTCCCAAAGATGTGGAAATCGCAGCGAATAAATCGGGTTTAATTGGCGAATCGTCGATCGACATTACACCCAACTCAATTCTGCCAGAATCATTAATTACCGCCAATCCCTTGAGTGCCGAATGTCCGGCTGAAATCATCTGCAAAAATTCACGTTTAAAAGGTCAAGCTGGAGTCAGTCTCGACGAACTAATTCGCTCCACAGTCCGCCTAACTAACTTATACACAGATCCCGTTCTATTCAACAATATTAAATCAATTTCTGAAAATACCGCAAGCACAGCTAAAGGTGCAGCTAAACTCACTCAAGATTTATCTAGTTTGACCCAGACGGCAAAAGGAGAAATTAAAACTTTAAGTCAATCTGTGAAAGGAGAATTGGGAACATTTAATCAGTCAATGAAAGGAGAAGTCAGCAGTTTAAATCAATCCCTGAAGGGAGAAGCTAGTAGTTTAAATCAATCAGTGAAAGGAGAAATCTCAGGAGTAGCCGCTGATGTTTCTAAAGTAGCAAAAACGGCGGACAGTTCCACAAAAGCAGTGTCTGCCGCTGCCATAAATTCAGCTAACTCAGTGACGAAAGCAGCCAATCAAATTACTTTAACAGCCAACGAACTCAATTCTCTAGTCGTCACCAACAAATCAAGTTTAGTTTCAACTTTGAATAATCTCAATCAAGCCAGTCAAGAAATGCGTATAACAGTCAGCAGTTTGAGTCCGACCATTAATCGAATTAACCAAGGGCCATTACTGAGCAATCTGGAAATTTTATCAGCAAATGCGGCTCAAGCTGCTGCTAACTTACGAGACTTATCTGGGAATGTGAATAGTCCAGCAACATTCCTATTATTACAGCAAACTTTAGATTCGGCACGCGCTGCACTTCAGAATGTGAATAAAATTACTGCTGATGTAGATGAAATTACAGGAGATCCAGCTTTTCGTAATAACATTCGCAAGTTATTAAATGGATTAGGAAGTTTGTTCAGTTCCACGGAACAATTACAACAGCAGGTAAAAGTAGCTCAAACATTGGCTCCACTTTCTGACAAAGTAAATTCGAGTACAACGGCGACCAATCAATCAGTCAATCCTACATTTCCCAGTTTGAACAAAAAGCAAAAATTGCCTTTTATTCCTTCTCAAACTGCAAGGTCAGCAGAACCAGCCACTCTAGAAAACACTCCTTAAAATATGGTATCATTGAATAATCGCAATCATTCCAAGATTCGAGATTTACTCTGGTTGGGAACAAAAATTTAATAACTTCCACAAGTTTGTGGGATGGGCGTCCCGCCCGTCTTGAACAGGCTTTCCTGCCTGTTCCACAATAACAATTAAAATTGTAAGTTATTTAATTCGCGATCCTTAGTAAGGTGCGCACGGCGCACTCCCAGATTAAAGTTATTGTACAAATTCTATTGAAAAAAGCCTTTCAACCGAACCAAGGAAAACCAATGACGCAAACATTATCGAAACCAGCCGAAACCAAAACCAAGTATAATATCACTTGGGAAAAGTTGCCAGACGACTTTAAATTACCGGACGATCCTGTGGAAAACATCGACCAACCACTTTTAGCCGCAGCCCTGCGAGAAGCCTTGGATCTCGCAGGATTTATTCTAGCTTCAATGCTGATAGCTTCCAATTTTGGACTCTGTGCGAAAGTCAACGACAAAACAGTAGTAAAAGCACCCGATTGGGTTTATATTCCATCCGTATTGCCACCAGAACCAGGAGAAGTTCGCCGCAGTTATACCCGCACTGCTGAGGGAGAAGTGCCCGCAGTAGTGATGGAATTTTTATCGGATAATAACGGCAGTGAATATTCGATAAAACCAACATATCCTTACGGTAAATGGCGGTTTTATGAGCGAATTTTGCAAGTACCAATTTATGTAATTTTTGAGCCTAAATTGGGAGTATTGGAAGTGTACAGACTCTCAGAATCGGGAGAGTACGAACTGCAAGAACCGGATGCTAATCAGCGATTTTGGATAGAATCAATGGGTTTATTTCTGGGGGTTTGGGAAGGCGAAAAATCTCAGAGAATGGGTTATTGGTTGCGCTGGTGGGATGCCAATGGCAATTTGTTGCTGTGGGGTGCCGAACGGGTGGAACAGGAACATCAACGGGCCGAGGAGGAACGCCAACGAGCCGAGGAGGAACGCCAACGAGCCGATCGCCTAATGACATATTTGATCAGTCAGGGTATCGATCCCGATGCGATTTGAAGGTCGATTTTTGATTTTTGATTTTTGATTTTTGATTGAGAATTAAGGAGCGCCATGAGTGCAACAACATTAGCAGAGAAATTAGATCAACCGTTGCTATTTCCAGGGCTAAGCTGGGAACAATTCAAAACTTTAGAACCGATGCTGGATATTCCAGGAGTTCGGCTGTCATTTTTAGATGGGATACTGGAGATTCAGAAAATGCCTGGAAGAAAACACGAAACAGCCAAGGGACGTATCGGTGCGTTGGTAGAAACTTACATGATGGCGGCAGGAATCGATTTCACCCCTACGGAGTCTCTGACTTTAGAAAATGAATCGCGATTGGTAAAGTGTGAAGCAGATAAGTCTTACGAATTGGGGGTTGACAGAGAACGTCCAGATTTAGCTATTGAAGTAGTCGTTACTAGCGGCGGAATTGATAAGCTGGAGGCCTACAAACGCCTGCAAATCCCTGAAGTCTGGTTTTGGGAAAACAGCCGACTGTCTTTATATGCTCTGGGACAGGAAGGATACGAACCGATTGCGAGTTCCCAATTGCTGCCAGAACTCGATATTGCTTTACTCGTGAGGTGTGTTAATATGGCGAGTCATGTTGAGGCAATTAAGGAATTCAAAAGGGCGATCGATCGGGATTTGTAGTCAAAAATATTGAACAAATTTGGCATCATTGAAGAATTGGTAACAGCAAAAAGGTTTATAATATAACTACAACTCAAAGGAAGCACGACCATGACAGCAGCAGTCGTTCCCACCCTCAAATCATCTGAAATTGTCTACCCCAGTGCGGATGGAAAACCCGTGGCAGAAACCTACGACCACCTCTATGCAATTTTAACCACTTTAGAAGTCCTCAAACAATACCTCACCGGACAGCGCGCTACCGTTTTGGCAAACCAGTTTTTATATTACGCTGAAGGTTTCCCAAAATTACGGATAGCACCAGATGTGATGGTAATTTATGATGTCGAACCAGGAGGCAGAGATAATTATAAAATTTGGTTGGAAGGGCAAGTTCCGAAGGTAGTTTTTGAAATAACTTCACCGAGTACGCAGTCGGAAGATCAAGTTACGAAAAAACAACTGTACGAAAGTTTAGAAGTTCAGGAATATTGGTTGTTTGACCCCAAAGGACAATGGATACCCGAAAAATTGCGGGGATATCGACTGTGGGAAGATGGCTATCAATTAATTACTGATAGTCGCAGTGAAGTATTGCGACTGCGTTTGGAAATAGAGGGAAAACTCATCGGTTTTTATCGGGAAGATAATGGAGAAAAATTACTGATTCCTGATGAATTAGCCTCGGCATTAGAAGCGGAACGCCTGCGCGCCGAAACTGAACGCCTGCGCGCCGAAACTGAAAGTCAGCGCGCCGAAGCTGAAAGTCAGCGCGCCGAAGCTGAAAGTCAGCGGGCTGATGAACTCGAATCTTTGCTAGCGCGTTATCGAGATCAGTTTGGCGAATTGCCTGACGGTAACAGCTAAAAAATCAGCGGCCGATCGCACTTCATCGATCTCGATCGCCCGCGTGCTATTCTTAGCTAAATATTCTTGACAAATCTCAGCTTTTGTGTTTTATCTCGAATTGCTCTCAAATTTTAAATGCTAAGGGCGATCGTTTTGCGATCGAACTTGGGCAATCTAGAGATAGGTGCTTCGTGAGTGCCTGGAAAACAGCGACGCTAAGGGTTGGCAATGGAAAGTACACAGAAGAAATACATTGAAGATAAGGTGCGGCGGAGCGATTCCCTACGGGATAGCTACGCTTCACGAACTAAACAGATTTTTGCGTTAGTATCGATGGTTGGGTTTGCTGGTTCGGCAATTTTTGGTATTGTGAGTCTGTTCGGCAGCGGTTTGAGCAGCCAGCACCAACAAAAACCTGTCGCTGCTGCTGTTTCTCAGGAATCTCTGCTGGCGGCGCAGGAACGGGGATATGAGACGGTTTTGCAACGGGAACCGCAGAATCAGACGGCTCTGGAGGGCTTGGCAAATGTGCGGTTGGGGATGAATAATAAGCTGGGGGCGATCGAGCCTTTGGAGAAGTTGGTGAAGCTAAATCCTGACAGAGCTGATTATCAGGCGCTGTTGGCGCAGGCTAAGGGGAAAAAGTAGGGAAAGGGCGATCGGTAAAGCTAAAATCAAAACACAGCAGAGTTACAATCAATCTCACTAAATAAAGCAAAAAATTTATTATGCTCTTTTTACCAAGTCTTAAGAAAACAGGTCATTTAGATCGAGTTCACATTACAGTATGTATTGTTGGATCTCGTAAAATCGGAGACCTGGATGATTATGCAAGTCAAGGATGGGAAATTTTTGCGCCTAATTTGACTATCTATGGATTTGATGCAGATGCAGAAGCTTGCAATGAAGCTAATGCTGACCTAGAAGCTAGACAAGTAAATTGGACTGAAAAACATATTCCCTTAGCTCTTAGCAATACAGAGGGAAAAGCCATACTTTATGTAACAAAATATCCCGGATGCAGTTCTTTATATCCCCCCAGTGAAGAGTATATCAAGCGCTTCTCTGGAAATTCTGAACTGATCGAGCTAAAGTCTACAGTAGATTTATCCACTACCACTTTAGAAAAGTTTTGTCAAGCTGAAGATGTTAAAGAAATAGATTTTCTCCACCTAGACGTTCAGGGAGCAGAAATGAAAGTTTTAGAAGGAGCTGGTGGGATATTAAATCATAGTGTATTGGGATTAATAACCGAAGTTGAATTCACCGAACTCTATGCAGGTCAACCTTTATTTAGCGATGTAGATATTTATCTCAGGAACCGAGGTCTTACACTGTTTGATTTTGGGCATATGCAGCGCGATATGCGTCGCGAAATCCCAGTCATATCAAACAGCCATCCGGGCGCTTTAATTTGGTCAGACGCCTTTTATTTTCGCGATTTAATGCGATCGAATGTAGATCCAAGCTTAAAAACACCAGAAAAATTGCTCAAACTAGCTTGTTTGGCTGACGTGATGAAATTTCCTGATTATGCTCTGGAAATTCTAGAGTATCTAACTTTAAATTATGGCAGTGACCCCAACTATAATTTTGCAAATAATATCATTGAAAGTCTGGGTCAAATACCAGAACTGGTTGAACAAGGGCTAGAATCGCTACCGATTGTTGCTAGACTTCGAGAATATATAAGTCTTGAGGAAGGATATATTCCGAATACTGCCGAACCGATAATCCCAGACTTAGAAGCTACTCTGGTTAGAACCTGGAAATCTAATTTTATTTATCAAGGAAAACATCTCCCGTACAACCGCATCGGGTATAATAATACTGGCGAGCGAGCCATTGAGATTCCAATTGCTTTTAATTTTCTGGCAACCCTAGAAAAGAAAGATAAGATACTTGAAATTGGCAACACCCTCTCTCACTATGAAAACTCATTAAGCGAATATATTGGGATTAGACCAAGGCGCATAGTCGATAAATTTGAAGTTGCTCTAGGTGTAGACAATGTAGATTTTATGGACATTCCCTCTGAGGAAAAGTACGATGTTATAGTTTCAGTTTCTACTGTCGAACACATAGGACAAGGAATTGAGCCGTCTTCACAAGCCTATGGCGAGCAGATTCAAATTCGCGATATTGAAGCGCCCCTGAAGGCGATCGCCAAAATTTATGATTTGTTGTCAGTGGGAGGTAAAGCATTAATCACGGTTCCTTTTGGGAAGCTCATTGATTTTGGATGGTTCATTCAATTTAATCAAGAGTATTTAGATATATTGGTAACTAAACATCACATTCCTGAAAAAGCAATTTTTCACAGTTTTATGAGAATTTTAGATATGGATATGGCAAGTAGCAATCCAAGGGAAATCTGGGTAGAGGAGAAAGCAGAAAGTTTAGTAAATGTTGAATATAACTATCCTTATCCTTGTGCAAATGCCATAGCAGTAATAAAACTTACTAAGCTGGTAGAACAGTTTTATATTAACCCAAATATTATTGCAACTCCGATCTCTTACTACCAACCTGTTGACAGTCAGAAGACTAATTATGCAGAATTGCTGGAAGATAAGTTTGTACTGCTTTTATCAAAACTGAGAAACATCAACTTAATAGTTTTTCCTGATTTTAATGAAGAAAACTTGCTATATTCTGAACTTGATAAAGTTGTTAGAAGTATTTTAAAACATCCAGAACAAAATTGCATCAATTTAATAATATGTAGCACTATTTCCGAAGAAGAAGTAAATTATATTCTAGCAGATGTGACTATGAATATTTTGATGCAGGAAAATTTAGATGTTAGTAACCCTCCAGAATTTTCGATAATTGAAATGCTTAGTAAGTTGCAATCGGAAGCTTTGCGACCTCGAATCCTAGCTCGCATCTGTTTGGAGAATGAAAATCAACGAGCGATCGCAGATTTTGGAGTGGCAAACCTTTCTGCATTTACGCTAGACAGTTTTAATTTCAGAAGAGCTGTTGAGTCAGATGCAGGTATTTGGGAGTTTAAATAGTAAGTTTTCTCATACATTTGTTGACAGAGTTTTAGCATGGCAGTAATTTAAGTAACGGAGGATAATAATTATGAGATGCAAGATTTGTCAGTCAGAGTCACCCAAGTTTGCGAGTGCTAGAATCTTAGAAAAATATGAGGTAGATTATTTTCAATGTACAAATTGCGGTTTTGTGCAAACTGAAAATCCATTCTGGTTAGAAGAAGCATATTCTGAAGCAATAGCTAACAGCGACGTAGGTTTAGTATACAGAAATACAAATCTGTCAAACGTAACTGAAAATTTAATTTACAATCTTTTTAATCACAATGGTAGGTTTGTAGATTATGGGGCAGGATATGGTTTGTTTGTACGGATAATGAGAGACAAGGGATTCAATTTTTATTGGCACGATAAGTATTGTGAGAATATTTTTGCTAAGGGGTTTATAGCAGAAAAACCAGAGAATCAAGTTTATGAGGTAGTTACTGCTTTTGAAGTGTTTGAACATTTGGTAAATCCTTTAACAGAAATCGAAAGAATATTAGATTTTTCTAGAAATATTTTGTTTAGCACTGAAATACTGCCAGACACCAACCCAAAACCTAATGAATGGTGGTATTATGCCCTTCAAGAGGGACAGCACATCTCTCTCTATACAACTAAAGCTCTATCTATAATCGCTGAAAAATTTAAGCTTAACTTCTACTCTAATGGTTCGTCATTGCATCTGCTAACACAAAAGCAGATATCGCCACTTATATTTGAAAAATTGCTGCGTTATAAAACTCAAGATATCAAGAAAGAATCATTACTGGAACGAGATTATTTAAAAGCAATTGGTAAGTTAGATGATAGCGATAATATTTACATCAGCAGTGATAAAGTAGGTGAGCCACTCAGCAATATATCTGTTATAACAGAGTTTAAAATAGTCATTGATGGTGTATTTTTTCAACTATATAAAACGGGAATAGCCCGCGTCTGGCGTTCGTTGCTGCAAGAATGGGCAGAGGATAGTTTTTCTAAGTATATTGTTGTTTTAGACAGAGCTGGAACAGCCCCAAAAATTCCTGGCATCAATTATCGTGCTATCTCGCCCTATGACTACAACGCTACGGATTTAGATCGCGAAATGCTACAGCAAGTGTGTGATGAAGAGGGAGCTGATTTGTTTATCTCTACTTACTACACAACACCTATCTCAACGCCTTCAGTATTCATGGCGTATGATATGATTCCAGAAGTTTTAGGTGCCAATTTTGATGAGCCAATGTGGAGGGAAAAGCATTATGCTATCCGTCACGCATCTGCTTATATTTCAATTTCGGAAAATACAGCTTGTGATTTAGTAAAGTTTTTTCCGCAAATTCCTTCTAATTTGGTAACTCTAGCTCATTGCGGAGTTGCGAATAATTTCTCACCTGCTAGTCTAGAGGAAGTTAATGGTTTTAAAATAAAGTACGGTATCTCAAAGCCTTACTTTATTTTGGTCGGTATAGGAAGTGGCTATAAAAATGCAAATTTGTTCTTCCAAGCTTTTGCTAAACTTTACAGCAAACAAGGCTTTGAAATTATCTGTACGGGCAGCGGCATATTATTAAACCCAGAATTTAGAGCTTGTACATCGGGGAGTGCGGTGCATATGCTGCAACTCAGCGATGAGGAATTGAGAGTAGCTTATTCTGGTGCTGCCGCACTGGTTTATCCGTCGAAGTATGAAGGTTTTGGGATGCCTGTATTGGAGGCCATGTCCTGCGGTTGTCCGGTTATCACTTGTCCTAATGCGTCGATTCCTGAAGTGGCGGGGGAAGCAGCTTTGTATGTCAATGATGAGGATGTTGATGGTTTAGCCGATGCACTTTGTGATGTACAAAAACCGACAATTCGCAATTCATTGATTGCGGCTGGTTTGCAACGGGCGCAAAACTTTTCTTGGTTAAAAATGGCGCAAACTATGAGCGCTGCATTGATTGATGCGACTCTCTTACCTTTGAATTTGAGAGATATTAATTTGATCGTTTTCCCAGATTGGTCGCAACCAGAAGAGTCTGTGGGTTTAGAGTTAGAGGGAGTTGTCAGGGCGATCGCAAATCACCCCGACAAAAGTAAAATGACTCTTCTGGTAGACACGAGCAATATTTCTGACGAAGATGCTAATCTAGCTTTATCTAGCGTGGCGATGAATCTTTTGATGGAAGAGGATTTAGATGTTTCCGATGGGCCGGAAATTTCACTGATAGGACAGTTGAGCGAAATTCAGCGAGAAATACTCATCTCTCGTCTTCACGGTAGGATTGTCTTGGAAAATGAGAACACAGAGGCGCGCGCCCAACTTGCCGACGACAATATTCCCTCCTATAAACTCGACAGTTTGAGCAATATTAGCAATTCCTAAATTTGATATGCTATCTGCTTTTTACAGTAAAGATAAATTTTGGTATTTTTATTTAAGTTTCGATTAAAATTTCCAAATTCATACTCTTCAAACTTATCCTTCAAAAACCAACTTGAGGAACTTCTTAAAAAGATTTCCTTCTGATATGGGAAAAGCACAATACATTGGAAGTTTTTTTTATTTGTGATTTTATCTAAAGTCTGATATTGATAAAGGCTTTCTATTTTCTTGAAAAAATAATTTTTTGGACTCACATAACTGTGAAAATACAAGTTAGTTCTCTTAGATACATAATTAACATATTTTTTGATGGAAGTGCTCCATTCATAGGAAAGATGAGGGTTTGCAACAATTAAAATTGGATCGTTTACTTGAGTTTTGGCTTCTATTGTTCGCAGTAAAGCATTGGTAGATTTCCCTTCCAGCCCAAAAGTATGTGCCGCGTCCCAAGCTAAACTCAAGTTAAAGCTCAACGTAATTATAATTAATAATAAAATTAACTTAGCTGCAAGCTTATAAGTTTTATTGAGATAATTGTAGAGAGTTATTATCAAAAAAGCATACCCAAAAATTCCGGGTAATATATATCGTTGAACAATTCCAGACTTAGCGTAAAGTAATATTTGAGGTATTGCAACTAAAAAAAGTAAAATAACCGGAAAATACAAACCATTTAAAATCGGGGGGAGAGATTGAGAATAAGGCGGCTTAATAGTTAATCTAATTGATATCAAACTTATTAATATGAGCCACCAATAACCAGCCTGACTTAAACTTTTACTAGCGTTGATGATACTGGAAATATTAAATCCATCAACTCCAGCATATCCAAGATCAGGATTTAGCCCAATATAAAATTTTACGAATAAAAGCTCTGTTAAAACAAATATACCGAAAAATGATAGCGATAAAATATTTTTCTTTAGGGATTCACGCCATGATAAAGTTCTCATCTGATGAGACATCCAAACTTTAATCGAGGCGATAGCTGGAATCATAAGAATAAAACTTTCTTTTGACAAAGACATTATTAATACAAAAAAAATGAATAATCCTTCATAGATTTTTTTGTATTTATGAGTCCTCTCACTTAGCGCTGCAAATACTAAAGCACCCGCTAGTAAAAATGTACCGATTGTTTCAGCAGGCCCAAGTTGCCACCAGACTGCTGATTGCGCCCCTAAAGTTATTAAAAAAGAAAATAGTAAAGCTTCTATTATTGAAAAATTTATAAACCTTCCAAACATGAATAGGAAGAATGTAGTGAAAACTCCTAACATTCCCGTATAAAGTGACCACCAAGCGAAATTAATTCCTAGTAATCTTGTCTCAACGATTCTATGAATATAATAGAATGGTCGGAACCTTCCAGTTAGTAAATCATTCTGAATCCATTTACTAATTACTTCAAAAATACCTAATTTTTCAACAGTCAAATTATAGTTTATATGAGCTATTTCATGGTCATCAGTAAAGTGATATCCCGAAAATAGCGAACCACTTGTGATAAATATGAGAAACCAAAATATCAATATCGACAGGAAGATACTTGGATAATCATATTTTTTGAAAAAGCTAATATAACTGGATATTTTCACGCTAAACCATCTCGATGTACTAGGTGTTATCACAATATTTCTGCCACATCTGCTCGTAAGCGTTCTCCATTTCACGAGTAAACTGTTTGGCATTCCAGAGGGGAGATGTTTGCCTTGATTGGCGCAGCCGCCAGGCTATCTGTTGTCGCAAAGTCGAATCCTTACCCAAGCGAATTCCCCACTCCACATACTCTTCATCAGTCCAAGCAATTCCTTCAGTTACACCCACATTCATCATCATCGTATAGCTGTTACGAGCAGCAAACTGCTCGCCAACTCGCGTTACCAGAGGAATACCCATCCACAGAGTTTCTAAGGTGGTTGTAGCTCCGTTATACGGGTAGGTATCGAGAACTACGTCAGCGATGCCTAAGTTAGCTCGGTGAAAGGCTTCTGAGGGGTCTTGCGACAAAAATCGCAGCCGATCGCCCTCCACACCCTCTTCTTCCGCTAGCTGAGTAAAAAAGCGTTCAATCGCTTTTCTATCGGCCCCACCCTTGATTAAAAAGTAACTGTTCGGTACTTCTGCCAGAATCTTAATTTGTAATCGGGCTGTGTCAGGATGCCGCTTGTAGCCAACCTGAGAACTAAGATATATAACAGCGTCGCTCGGAATATTCAAATGGTCGCGGCGCAGAGTCGGTACCTCCACCTCAAAACCATCCACAGCTATATAGGTTTGAGGCAAACGCCAAATTTTTTCGCTGTAATAATCCTCGGCTGACTCCGGCAGAACATAGGGATCGGCAATAAAATAATCAATAGCGGGCAGCCCCGAAGCATCCCAACCCAACCAAGTAACTTGAATAGGTGCTGGTTTTAGCGCCATCACCTCAACACTAAAATCCAGAGTGATGCTGTCGAGATCTATCAGAATATCAATTTCATCCTGATAAATTTGCTCAGCCATTTCCCCCGGAAAAAAACTACCTTGATGAGCTTGATCGGATTGCTCAACATAAAATTCTTCTAACCAATCGTATATCGGCTTTTTTGTATAAGCCATGAAATAGGTATAAAGTTGAAAGCGATCGCGGTCGTGATACTGAAACAGCCATCGCACCAGCCAGCCCACAGAATGTCTTCCCAGGCAATGGGATAGGTAGCCAATCTTCAAAGGCTTGGCAGTAGCACCAAGATTGCGACGAGCTAAGTTTCCCTGGCGAAATCGCTCTACCTCCTTCCTGGCATAGATTTCAATGTTGGTTTGGCACAGTTTAGCCACTTGGTTTTGAAGTTGTCTGTTATTTTTCGCCCGATCCTGAAAGTATGGGAAAAAGAAAGTTGTAGTCCACAAACTTTGAACTCTCGTTTGAATCAGCGATGTCGCCTGTTGATCGAGCAGAGACTGCAATTGTGACTGGTGACGTTTCATGACCGAACAGACTTCTTCCCAATATCCAACTGCACCCATCAACCCTCGAAGAATCTTGTAATTCGCATAAACTTTCTCTGGTAATTCTTCTGATAAGGAATAGCACAATTTAGCCAGTTCTATACCTTTTTCGTATTGCCTAGCATTTTGGTAACAAGCCGCCAGATGATGCAAAAGAGTCAACCGCTGCAAAATGTCTAAATTTTCAAAATCTAAACGGCGACCTATCTCACCAAAACTAGCTGCTAGTGTCGCCGACGACGACGAAATTTTTATACAGGCTACAATCATAAGTTTGACAAAAGCTTGAGGCTCGCGGACATGGGGGAGACAGGCTTCCGCTAATTCCAGAGCTGACGGGTGAAAAGGAGCGCAATCTAAAACACTTTTCAAGACTTGCATTAATAGCTCAAACTCTACTTCTATCGGTGGTTCCGACTGGAGGAGTTCTATTACACCAAAAGAATATAGTTCATCTCCTGTGTAGATATCAAGCAGGATGGACAGCCCTATCAAATGGAACAGATTATTAATATCAGTGGGATTAATTTCCCTTATGTGCTGGCGGATTGTCCAAGCTAGCAAATAGTCTACCTGATTCCCCCTGCGAACAGCTTCCGCTTGCAGCACCTCAATCAGTTCGGCTGTCCACTGCTCAACTTGTTCCGGCTCCCCCTCTGCCATACCAAGTAGCCAAGTTGTCTGAGCTTCTGCCTCTTGCCCTTGCAACAGCAACATCAACCCCAAATACCAGTAACAAGACTTAGTATCAGCTTCGTCTTCAATCGCCTGCTCGTATAAGTTTGCAGCTTGACTATAATCACCTCTGAGCAGGTATTGATGGGCTTGTTGCTGCCAAAGGGCAGGCTCAGGAGATAGCGAACTAGCAATCATAAAGGCAAGATTCTCAAAAATTACTGGTTGACAACTTATGCAGCCCCGAATGTTATTGCGAGGGGAACGTAGCTAAAGGAGAGCTATCGCCAAACAAAGCTTAAGATTACTGTTTTAGAGGGATCGCTTCGCTGGCAATAACAAACTAGGCAAGTCCTATGAGCCTCTAAGAAGAGTGGGTAGCGTACACAGACACTACCCACTCTCCTAAAAATTTTAGGCTATGCCAGAAAAAAACATTCTCAAGCTAATGCCTTTCCTACTTCGAGACTTCAATGCTAGTAGCAGGATCGCAGACTGGATTAGTGCTAGCAGCAACCCCAGCGAGTGCATCTGTTTGGGTTCCTTTACTCTCGCACAATACTGCCAACGTAGTTGCTTCACTTGTACTAGCAACTACACTCAGAACCACAGATCCTGTATAGGCTTTGAGTGCACCAACGCTGGGTTTTCCCTGATTGGCAACTGCACTGTTGCTAGTGCCTGAGACTGCGTAGGTGTAATTAGTAGTTTGAGTTTTGATACCAATTCCTAGTTTATCAATGGAATCTGTTACGAAGCCACCAGCTTCCGCATATTTTGCTTGCTGAGCTCGGTTCATTGAACCTGTATACTGTTTGGCCTCTGACTGCTTAGCTTTGTTGGCTTGGTTGAGGAAGGAAGGCAAAGCAATAGCAGATAGAATACCGATGATGATGATCACGACCAGCAGTTCAATTAACGTGAAACCTTTATCTTGTCTCTTTTTGTTGAGGTGTTGCAGGAATCTGGCTTTAAATTCGGTTTTCATGGTTTGTTTCTCCTAGAGGCGTGGGATGCTTGATTTCTAACTCGTAAGCTTAACTTACCCACTTTTGCCAACGTTCATATCACCCGCCGCCCATTTTTTTTCTGTGTTCAAGCCGATAGCTCTAAAAGCAGATACAGAAAGGCTTCTAGCCGACTCAAAATTTCCTTCACTTCCTCAAAAGCTGTCTCTCGGCTTACCAGCTTTAGAGTGTCTGGGTGCAGCGGTCTGAGCTTGAGCCACAGTTCTACTAAAGAGTTGACAGGCTGCGGGCCCTCCCACAGAGGTAGCAGGCAAGCCGCTAGCATACTCTCGATCGCGATGGGAACTTGAGTAGGCAAAGGAATGTAACTGCTAATGATAAAGGGGCTGTGGCTGGCGATGCACTTGAGCAAATCTTCCCTCACCTGAGCAGTTTTCAATTGAGGATGCAGGTGAACCCGTGCTTGCTGCCAGTCCCACTCACTCCATTCGGCAACTGGCACAAAGGACTGAGGTTTCTCACTGGGATGACCGCACCAAAAGTCAATAAGACGATGGACGGGATGTAACAGTTCAAACATATGCAGCCGATCTTCTACAGAAATTTCTGGCAAGCTCATTGCTAAAAACGCAGGCAAATTTTCTGAATCTTGGAACAGATCCGTCACATCCCAGTGCCGCCAACCCACCATGCTGACAAACTCCAAATCAGCCGTTCTCAAGGCGGCAAACACTTCTGGAATAGTATACCCTTTGTCCCCCTGGAATAAATAGTTCATAAAAATCCATTCATCACTATTATTAGAATTCCAGTTTCTTGCTTTTAGAAGAACTTCGTTTTTCAAAGCATTCATGGTTTCTCGAACTATTTCAATCTCTAAATCCTGGGGATTGTGATCCATCAGACCCATCAGGTTGCAAATTTTTTGAGCTCTAAAAAAGCTAGCTCGCTGCAAGGCACTATGTAAATTTGTCCGAATAATTCCCTCTGGCTTTAAAACAGACTTCATTGCTTGCAACCCTACAACAATATCTGGCAAAAGGTAAAGAACTTCATCATTATTAATCAAATCAAATTGCAAACCTAAGCTCGGTAATTTCTCTATTGACAGTGCATGAAATTCTACATTTTCAAACCCGTGATATTCCAAGCGCTGACGGGCTAGTTTCACAGACTCTTCTGACAAATCAATGCCGACTATTTTAGCTCCTGGATTTGCTTCTGCCAAAATTAACGCTTTGTATCCACTGCCACATCCAGCATCCAAAATAATTTTTCCTTCAGTTTCTATTACTCTTTGATTTTTTAAGTAATAAGGCGTCACCAAATTATGAATATAAAGCTGTACAAAGTTATTTTTGGGTGATTCCTCTAGCGGAGTTCTGGGGTAACAAACAGTATCAAATTGCTGGCGCACTTTTTCTGATACATCTAATTCTTCATTATTAACTGGCAAATTGTTTTGAACCTTAATTGAAGTGGTTGTAAGATTATTTTTTAGTTCTGTGGCGAGTTCGGCAAGCTCCTCTGACAGAGGATACATATGCTGGTACTGAAGGATTTGTTTGCCTATCAATGCCAGACGCTCCTCGAAATTTGGAGTAACGGATGGGTCAAGTAGGGGAGTTTTATAAGGCTCAACATCACACCTTTGAAATTAAAAAGCCAAGCTGATGTGCGGATGAGGGGCTCTTTCGTTGCTGCGCCCTCCCCAGTGCAATACTGCATGATTCCAGCACAACACAGAACCAGCAACAGCAGGCAATGCACGAATGTCTTGAAAGTTGATGATTTCCCTTTTTTGACCTTTTTGGACGTTACCATAATTGGTATCGAAAAAAGCTGGCACGATGTACATACATCCATTGAGTGGGATGGCATCGCTGAGGGGAATCCAGATGGTTACACACTTGGGCATTCCGTCTGCTAAAAGAGTGTTCTCGGTGTTGTCGCGGTGCGGCTGCCATCCTTTTTCGCCATTACTCGTGTCGATGTACCAACTCCAAAAAGCGGGCAATTGTTGATACTCATCACCGAGGATAGCTGATAATATTTGCGACAACCGAGAAAAAGTATGCCAAAACTCATCATAAATGAACGCAAATGGTACAGGCCAGCCGGACTGTCGCAGTTTTTCAATACCAGCAACCATGCGCGAAATCTCTGCTTCAGACAAAAATGAATCTAGTTGAAAGTAGCCTTCTTTTTTGAGATTGAATAACAGTTTTTCTATGTGTTCTTGCTCAACTGAAAGAGGACTTCCAGATAGTGAAGTAACATCTTCACCTACACTTAGCTGGGGATTGAGGCTTTTCCAATAGTCGGGATTTTGAGCTTGCTCTAAAATAGTTTTGACGCTAATCATCGGTTTTGGCTGTGTCTCCCCTGAGTTATGGAAAACTACCTCTCAACTTAAGTTTACCCAAAATTGTCCTAAATATTATCAAAAGTCTTCCTGTGCTGTCGATCGCCCCAACCTACTCAAATCAAGCTGATCCAGGAAAACTCCCGCCCTAACCAGAAATCCCTCGCCTAAACTCCCTCATCACCTCCACACTCGAAGCCATCAGCAAGCAGCGACACAGTAAATTAATATCTAAATCTGGCAAAACCACACTTGCAGAAATTTGTGTATAACCCTCAGAACCCAACCGATACATAGCCAATACACCATC
>Ga0335395_10000532_pt1 | contig 23827 bp, 21 predicted proteins | sample MAT02_FD_205744 | JGI IMG/M metagenome (GOLD analysis project Ga0335395, IMG submission 205744) | Freshwater microbial communities from Lake Fryxell liftoff mats and glacier meltwater in Antarctica - MAT-02 (spades assembly) (version 2) ...
TACCGCCAACTGGCTGGTGCCTTAGGAGTTCATTAAATAAATAAATACAACTACTGTTAAGTTAAGTGTGAATTGTCAATGGTCAATGGTGAATGGTTCACCATTGACAAATCGAACCGTCATTTTATTCTTTACACAGCACTATTTTCTTACTATTAATTGAAATGCTTCGGCTGTATTTCCATTCATGGTTTTTACCGTTATGAAGTTCTCACATTCAACCGTAAAATCAGCAAACAAACTTACAATCCATTCCCTGGTATGATGCCTTAATGTAGCGCCTTCCGGTAAGGTAAATACACCGAAATTATCCGGCTCATTTTCAAAAAAGGTGTACCTGCTTTTCGACACTTCAACGTTCTGCAAATAATAATCACTGATGTATAAAATGCCGCCCGGCTTTAATTTGGAGTGAAGCAGTTGTACCAATGTTGCCTGTCCTTTATCGGAAGGAATACAGGTTAGTACCGCAAATAATAAAATACAATCAACTGAATTGTTTTCCAATGGCAAATTGGATGGGTCAGTAATATGATGAATTGGAAGATATCTTTCTTTACCCCGCTGAATGAGGTTTATGGAAGTATCATACCCTGCAACCTTTGAAAATCCTGATGCAATGAGTTCCTCCACAATCCTTCCATAACCGCAGCCGTAGTCAACGAAGGTTGCATCCTTATCAAAAAATTGTGACAGTAATTCGATGTTTAGTGGATGGGTAAACGTTTTCTGCTTTCCAACCTTGTCCCAATACTCCTTTTGATTATCAATATTCATTGTTCTGACATTCATATCTAGAGTAGTGTTAAGCCTAAAGTGATGACACGAATTTTAGGCACGAATTACACGAATTAACTTATACAGAAAATAGAGTTATGTCCATTCACCTCATCAAACTCGCCGATAATATTACTTTAGCAAAATACTCACTTTACTTACTATCCGTAGAACTCCCCTTTAGGGGATGGGGGTGATTGTCTTTATCCCCTCCGGTTCAAAGGAAATCTTCCGTTGCCGGTAGAGGTTACCGGTCGTCATTTTAAAGGTCTTTTTACTCATGCCGAAAAAATCATAAATATCTTCGGGTTTGCTTTTATCGTGGTAAGGCAGGTAGCCTTCATTTTCATTTAATAACCGAAGTATTTTTTCTGACTCATCTTCTACCCTGTTGTAGCCCGGCTTGCCTGCTGCCACATCAATTCTAAACCGGTCGTTCTTATCATTGCTTTCAGGATAGATCTTTTTTACAAATCCCTGGAACTTATCACCCACCTGGATATTGCGATAAATTTCATTGAAATGAATTACGCCGGTATGCTGGTTGTTGATGATGCAAACATACCCGATATCTGTGCGGCGGTAAACAATTAAATCTACCACTTCTAATTCCTTTACCGTTAGCTCCTCATTGCTTAAATAAGACTCCAGTTTTTCTGTAGCAGCAATCCTGCCGGTTTGTTCATCCAGGTAAATTTTTACCAGGTAGTCACCATTGGGTCGCATGCCCGATATCTGCTTGGATGTGGGTACAAAAATATCCTTCATCAACCCCATGTCAAGAAATGCTCCATGCTCGGTAACGGAAATTGCCCTCATCTTCACGATATCGCCCATTACACCTTTTGGTCTCTGGGTAGTTGCAATGATTCTGTCTTCCCCATCATGGTATAAAAACACTTCCAGTTCGTCTCCGATGGCAGTAGCAGTTGGAACGAAACGCTTGGGTAATAAAATGCCATCCGCACCATCGTCTAAATACAGGCCGAAATCTACGGCACGTATTACTTTCAATAAATTGTATTCGCCTACTTTAACCATGATTAAAAAATTAAAATGATGAATGATGAATGAAGAATGCATTCTCAACGAAGCAAAATATTTACTCAAGGGAGTGAGATGCTAAAATAAAGACAGACGAAAAAACGAAAACTCAAAACAGTAAACAATGGTACACTAAATCTTATCTCCAAGGTTAAACAATCCCTCTACAAATTGCTGTTTGTTAAACACCAGCAAGTCGGTTGCTTTTTCTCCTACTCCAATAAATTTTACGGGTATTTTAAACTGGTGGGCTATTGCCAATACTACGCCGCCTTTAGCGGTACCATCCAATTTGGTAATGGTTAGTGCGGTTACGTCGGTTGCCGCTGTAAAATGTTTGGCCTGTTCCAGTGCGTTTTGTCCTGTGCTGCCATCCAATACCAACATTACTTCGTGTGGCGCTTCCGGAATTACTTTTTGAATGACTCTTTTTATTTTTGTAAGCTCATCCATTAAATAAGCTTTGTTATGCAACCTTCCCGCAGTGTCAATGATGATAACATCAACATTTTTGGCTACCCCGCTAATAATGGTATCGTAAGCCACCGATGCAGGATCACTCCCCATTTCCTTTTTCACAATCGGCACATTGGTACGTTCACTCCAGATAGTCAACTGGTCTACAGCGGCTGCTCGAAAAGTATCCGCAGCACCTAATAAAACGGACTTCCCTGCCTTTGAAAAATTATGGGCCAATTTACCGATCGTGGTAGTTTTACCAACACCGTTTACCCCTACTACCAAAATAACATGCGGTTTGTGACCGACGGGTAATTCATAATTTTCGTAGCTTGTATCCTGCGGAGCAGTAATCAATACATTTTCAATTTCACTTTTCAGGATGGCATTCAATTCGCTGGTGCCAATGTATTTATCTTTAGCAACTCTCTTTTCAATTCGGTTGATGATTTCCACTGTTGTTTCAATGCCTACATCAGCACTCACCAAAGCATCCTCTACATCATCCAGCACTTCTTCATCTACTGTACTTTTTCCGGCAATGGCCTTGGTGATTTTGCTAAAAAAACCTTCCCTGGTTTTTTGTAATCCCTGTTCCAGGGTTTCCTGCTGCTGCTTTTTACCGAAGAGTTTCTCGAAAAGTCCCATACCAAATGACCCCCAATCGGGGGATTTTGTTTGTTGGTTATTATAAAATTAAGCGCCTTTTTGCCTCATTCAACGGCTTAGGGTTGAAATTAAGAAAGCTGTCCCGATAAATCAGGACAGCTTTTTTATAGATTAATTCTCTTGTAGGAAAATTATTATTGACCTAAATGTTCCTTTATTTTGTCTTTGTGAACGATAGATTCTTTGAAAGTGTAAGCACCGCTTTTGGGACTACGTACGGCACGTATTACTTTTGTCCAGTTTTTAGCATCGGCTGCTGCTTTCTGGTCCTTGGTTTTAATCGCTGTTTTAGCTGCTTTTGCCATGACTATATATTTTTATTAATGTGCTAATGTGCTAATGTGCTAATGTCCTAACTGTGCTGTATTTGATTAGCACATTAGCACATTAGCCAATTGGCTAATTACTTGATTTCTTTATGAACCGTTACTTTCTTCAAAATTGGGTTGAATTTTTTCAACTCCAGTCTTTCAGGGGTGTTTTTCTTATTCTTTTTTGTGATGTAGCGACTTGTACCTGCTTTACCGCTGGCTTTATGCTCTGTACACTCCAAAATAACCTGAACCCTGTTACCTTTCTTTGCCATTGTTGTTTATTTTATTATTACCCTTCCATGGATGGAAGACTGGGATTTAAATTTTTTCACCCGCCGCTCTCAGTCCTTTTACAACTGAAAACAAGCCGTTCTTATTGATTGTGCGTATAGCTTCAGAAGAAACTTTTAGCGTTACCCACTTATCTTCTTCTGCCAGGAAGTAACGTTTGGTTTGCAAATTCGGCAAAAACCTACGTTTTGTTTTTATGTTTGAATGCGATACTTTGTTACCCGTAATTGGCCTCTTACCTGTAACTTGACATACTCTAGCCATATACTAATTTTTTGGACGGCGAAGGTAACGAAACAATTCGAATTTGAAGAAAGCTTTTTCTTTTTTTTTCAACCTTCACTGCATTCGTGCAAAGAAACGTGCAATTACCTATCAATTCAAACTTTTTATTTCTAAAATTACAAAGCCGATCCGTAAATGTTAGTTGATAATGGAAACGGTTGCTGTTATTGATGAAAGAAACGATAAAAAAATCTTCCTTCCCGTAAGCAAGTATTGGTCAAAAATAAAGCAACCGTATGAAACTTCTAACGCCGCCTGTTGCCCAGCCAAACCCGGCCAGTTTGAAGCAACACAGATAAGATGATTAAACCAACGCCAAAATAAAAATGAACATTGAGCAATTGATTTTCCCTGAAAATGATAAATGCCAGTATGATTCCATAAACGGGTTCCATATTATAAGCGATGTTTGCCGTAAAAGGCGAAATCTTTTTTAGCGCTTTCAATTGCAAATCGAAACTCAAGACGGTACACACGCAAGCGAGGATCACTAACCAAAACCAATCCATTACAGTTGGAATGTAATAGGTGGCAGGAAACTGCCATAAATAAAATGGTATCAAAACAGTTAATACAACAAAGCCTCCCCCCAACTCATACAATGTTAATGTTGCGGGACTAAATCTTGCCAATAATTTTTTATTGAAAATTGGAAAAAGCGAACTGCCCACTGCCGAAATGATTCCAAAAATAATTCCTGTTTTATACTGAGGATGAAAATCAAATATGATATATATCCCGGCAATCGCCAACAGTCCTAATAAAACCTCTATCAGAATGATTCCTCTTTTAAAAATAAGCGGTTCAAAAAAAGCGGTAAAGAAACCAGAAGCGGAAAAGCAGACTACAGCAATAGAGACATTGCCATACTTTACGCTGCCGTAAAAGGTAACCCAGTGAGTGGCAACTATGAACCCTACGCCCAATATTTTTACCATATCTTTCAGTGGAATGAATTGCAGTTGCTTTTTAAAATACATGAGTAACGCCAGCACAACAACGGCGATTAATAATCTGTACCAAACCAGCAGTCCTTCGTTGAGTCCGATCAGTTTCCCCAGGATTGCAGTGAAGCCCGCTAAGAAAACAGCGATATGTAATTGGATAAATGCTTTGCGCATGATTGCAAAGATAGGGAGCCGGAAGTTGAAGGCTGCGGCGCCAATTAAAACCAATAAGACACCTGTTAGTGGTGATAATGACTACATCAAAATCATTTTCCTGAACCGTTGATCGTAAGCCCGCTTTTCCGGTATTGAAATACCATAACGGGGACGCCGACATCAAAAAAATGATAAATAACTGTAAACTAACTACTACAAACAACAAACTAATTATATTTGCCCTCCCGATAGGTATCGGGATATAACCAACAACTATATGACCTTTAAACGTATCAACAACATTACGGGCTGGATCGTGTGCCTGGTTGCCTGCACTGTTTACATTATGACCATGGAGGCTACCGGCAGTTTTTGGGACTGTGGAGAATTTGCTTCCAGTGCCTATAAATTACAGATTCCGCATCCACCGGGAGCACCTTTATTTGTGCTGATCGGACGCTTATTCATGGTACCATTTGATCCGCAGCATGCAGCGACCGGTGTTAACCTTATGAGTGCATTGTCAAGCGGATTTACCATTCTCTTTCTATTTTGGAGCATTACCCATTTTGCCAAAAAGCTGGTAAGATCCGGGAACGATGAATTAAATGGCGGACAAATATTTGCCGCAATGGCAGCAGGTGCTATTGGTGCGTTGGCTTATACTTTTTCTGATTCATTCTGGTATAGTGCTGTAGAAGGTGAAGTATATGCATTGTCTTCTTTTTTCACAGCCATCGTTTTTTGGGGTATGCTGAAATGGGAAGATGCGGTTACAGAAGAACAAAAGAAAGGCATCACTGGTCATTTTACAAGTGCCGACCGATGGCTGATCCTTATATTTTACCTGATGGGGCTTTCCATTGGTGTGCATTTATTGAATTTGCTGACGATCCCTGCAATGGTGATGATCTATTATTTTAAACGTTACAAAGTAACTAATTGGGGTATTGTATTTGCGTTTTTAATTGGCTGTGTATTGACCGGCTTTATACAGAAAGCGGTCATCCAATGGACCATTAAAGGAGCAGGCAATTTTGATATCTTATTTGTGAACGATTTTGGAATGCCCTTCTTTACAGGATTTGCTTTTTTCTTTATATTGATTGGAGTATTGATATTTTTCGGTTTGCGCATTGCCGTAAAGAATAACTGGAATTTCCTTCGCCTTGGGCTTTGGAGTTTTGCATTTATGCTGTTAGGTTACTCTACCTATTTCACCACGTTGATTCGCTCCAATGCAGATCCGGTAGTGGATATGTTTAATGTTGATAATCCGGTAAACCTGGTAGGTTATCTGGGGCGTGAGCAATATGGCGACTGGCCTATTTTAAAAGGACAGGATTTTACAGCAAGCCCTTCTGAGCAGGAAATAGTAGAAACCTACATTAAGGGCAAAGATCAATACGTAAAAAATGGCCGTAAGATGGTAACGACTTACGCTCCGGAAGATCAGCATATTTTTCCACGTATGTGGGACCAAAGTAATGACCAGGGGCATGCGGATTACTATGCTAGTTTTGCTGGTATCGAAAAGGATCCAAAAACGGGTGAATATATGGGAACGCCCACCATGGCAGATAATATTAGCTTCTTTGCACAATACCAGCTTGGATGGATGTACCTGCGTTATTTTATGTGGAACTTTGCAGGTAAGCAGGATGATGTACAAGGCGTTGTAATGAACAATGTGAGAGATGGCAACTGGAAAACCGGTATTTCATTTTGGGATAATGCACGCCTGGGCAATCAGAAATATATGCCGGACAGTATGAAGCACAATAAGGCCAATAACAAACTTTTTGCGTTGCCGCTTATTTTAGGGTTATTGGGTATCTTTTATCATTTTAAGAAAAATGATAGAGACGCTTTGGTGGTTGGACTACTTTTTTTCTTTACCGGTATCGCAATTGTTGTGTACTTGAATATGGCAGGCAACCAACCTCGAGAACGGGATTACGCATTCGTAGGTTCCTTTTATGCTTTTGCCATCTGGATTGGCTTAGGGGTACTTTTTGTAAGAGAGCTGTTTGCCAAATATGTGAGCGGCAGTATTGCCAATTATGCCGCCGCAGCCCTTTGTGCATTGGCAGTGCCGGTTTTAATGGCCAGCCAGGAATGGGATGACCATGACCGTAGTAAAAAAGTATTGGCAAGAGATCTGGCGATTGACTATTTAGAAAGTTGTGCGCCGAATGCATTGGTAATATCTTTTGGAGACAATGATACCTACCCATTGTGGTATGCACAAGAGGTAGAAGGTATTCGCAGAGATATTCGTGTGATCAACTCCAGTTTATTGGGCACAGACTGGTATATTAATCAGTTGCGGTATAAGCTAAATAAGAGCGATCCTATGGACCCGATCTGGAGTGCTGCACAAATTGAAGGAGCTAAAAGAGATATTGTTTATTATGCACCAAGACCGGGCGTAGATCCAAACCAATACATGGATCTTTATACGATGATGAAGGACTGGGCAGGAAGCGATGAAGCAGGTAAAATCGAATTGCGCAATGGTGATACCTTAAATGTTTTCCCAACAAAAAAGGTATTTATCCCGGTTGATACCGCATTGGTGCGCCGCAATGGAACCGTTAATGCCGGCGATAGTGTATTAACTGAAATAAGGTTTGATATTCCGAAATCAGCCCTCTTCAAAAACGATGCAGCCATTTTAAATTTGATTGCTGCCAATAAATGGAAGCGTCCTATTTACTTTACAAATGAATACAGGGAGCTTGGGTTTGGAGCTTACCTTCGCCAGGATGGCTTAACCAATAGATTGGTACCAGTTGCCAATAGTCCGGTTAACAAAGATTGGGTGTACGATAAAATGATGAATAAATTTGTATTTGGTAATGCAAATGTATCGGGTGTTTATTTTGATGAAGAAAACAGGAGGCATCTAGGTAGTATTCGCCTGGCGTATGCACAGGCAGCGGGCAACCTTGCTGACAATGGCAGAAAAGAAGACGCAAAAAAAATGTTACAAAAAGTTGATAAAGGCATGCTGGAAGAAAATTATGGTTATGGTATGGTTTCCCGTTATCAGCAACACAATTACATTTCCTTACAATTTTTAGAAGCCTGCTACAAAGCCGGCGATACAGCTCTTGCAGAAAAAGTAAGCCGGAGTGTAAAGAAAGATCTGGAGCAACAGGTGAATTATTATGCCAACCTCGATGAAAATAAGCAGGATCAATTTAGAAGCGATAACGAGCAGGCAGTTAACTTCCTAAGAGGAATCCAGCAAATAGAGAGTATGTATAAAAATCCTTTACCAAAAGCTACTGAGATACCCGGTGCAACTATCAACAACAGTCCTGCTGCACCTGGTGCGAAGCAACCAGATAGCCCAAAAAAATAGACCACTCAATTACGAAATAGGAAAATCCTTCTGCCAAAGCAGTAGGATTTTTTATTTAACAACTGAACTAATACCTATAGCCGAATGTTTGGTTAAATTGCAACAAAGCTGGTAGCAAGGATTCCTCCCATTGGTGCAATCGGGTTATCATTAAACACAGTACGTATTATTTATGAAAGGTTATAACTTCTCAAAATTCGATCCCAATCAAAATGGCAAAACCCGTTTTGAACAACTACTTGATATTTTCATGCAGTTGCTTACTTACACCAATGGTGACGTTGGCGAAGCCATGCAATGGATGAATGAACTGGATAAAGAGTATAAACTTACACAGAATGAATATGGCATGGGGGATTTTTATGAGGATCTAAAAGAGAAAGGGTACATCGATGAGAAGAAAGAAAATGGCGAGATAAAAATCACCCCAAAGACGGAACAGGGCATCCGTAAAAAAAGTCTGGAGGAAATCTTTGGCAAACTAAAAAAGACCAAACAGGGAAACCACAATACCTTTAAGCCCGGTGGTGGCGATGAGATCAACCCGGAAACGAGGCCATTTCAATTTGGCGACACATTGGAACAGATAGATTTCACCGCTTCTATTCGCAATGCTCAAATCAACCATGGTGCAGAGAGTTTCCGTTTACATGAAGATGACCTGGAGATTAGAGAAACCGATTTTAAATCGCAGACTTCTACCGTACTTATGATTGATATCAGCCACTCTATGATTCTATATGGCGAAGACAGAATTACACCTGCTAAAAAAGTGGCGATGGCCCTGAGTGAACTGATTCAAACCAAGTATCCTAAAGACACGCTGGATATTGTAGTTTTTGGCAACGATGCCTGGGTGATTGAGGTAAAGGATTTACCTTATTTACAGGTTGGCCCTTATCACACCAATACTGTAGCCGGGCTGGAGTTAGCGATGGATTTGCTGCGTAAAAGAAGAAATGCCAATAAGCAAATTTTTATGATCACCGATGGCAAACCCACCTGTTTAAAAGTAGGCACTAAATACTATAAAAACAGCTTTGGCGTAGACCGTAAAATTTTAAATCGTTGTATGAGCCTGGCTACACAATGTAAAAAATTGAAGATCCCAATTACCACATTTATGATTGCTTCGGACCCCTACTTACAAAAATTTGTGCAGGAATTTACAGAGACCAATAATGGTAAAGCGTTCTTCGCCTCACTGGATAAATTGGGTGCATTTATGTTTAAAGATTTTGAAAGTGGCAAGCGGAAGACAGTTTATTAGTTAAGTACAAATGATTTCAGTGTTCTGTCACCTTTATTTAATTGCTCTATTTCTGTTCCTATAGCTTCTATTTAAATTGTACCTTTAAAACAAATCAATGAAATGAAAGTATTATCTGTCCAAATACCAGAGGATTCTGTCGCTTTTGTTACTTCCTTGTTGGAAAAACTGGGTGCAAAGGTGGAAGAAAAAGAGATTGTACCTAACAAGAAAAAGAAGGCGGTGGAAGTATCGCCTACACTTTTATTTGGGAAGTGGAAAAATATCGATTTGGATGCAAAAGAATTAAGACAAAAATCATGGGACAGAAGCCACAAATTTTAGTAGATACAGATATTCTTATCAAGCTTTTTCGAGGAGATAAAAAAATAAAAAAAATACTGGATACGCATAAAGGAAAAATAGCTGTTTCTATTGTTACTTACTTTGAATTGCTCACTGGATTAAAAACCAAACAACGCATTATTGACCTAAATAAACAAATGAGGGCATACGAAGTAGTTCATCTTTCAGAAGCGATTTCTAAAAAGTCATTTTTAATTTTCCAGAAATACATTACTATTCACCACCTTTTCCCTGCAGATATACTAATTGCAGCCACTGCGATTGAAAATGAATTGTATCTGCTCACCTCAAATGTTCAAGATTTCGTATTCATTAAAGAACTTCAGTTGTTTGAACAAAATATATAGATATTCATTTTACAAAATAATTATGGCTAAAAAAACAATCACCACATTAGGCGAACTAAAGAAGAGCGGCTACGTCTCAAAAAGCATTAAAGATGAGATTCGTACCAACCTGATTAAAAAAATCAAAGCAAAGGAAAATGCATTTCCCGGAATATTAGGATACGAAGATTCGGTGATACCTGATACAGAAAGGGCGCTCTTATCCCGGCATAATATTTTGTTTTTAGGGCTGCGTGGACAGGCCAAAACAAGGATGGCCAGGCAGATGACGCAACTGCTGGATGAATATGTTCCGGTAGTGGCAGGCAGTGAAATCAATGATGATCCGCTTGAACCGATTTCTAGATATGCAATTGACTTAATTGAAAAGCACGGTGATGAAACCCCCATTGACTGGCTGCATAGAGACCAGCGCTATGGCGAAAAATTAGCCACCCCAGATGTAAGTGTAGCAGATTTGATCGGTGATATTGATCCCATTAAAGCAGCTAATTTAAAATTAAGTTTTGCGGATGAAAGAGTATTGCATTATGGCATTATCCCCCGCAGCAACCGCAGTATTTTCGTTATCAACGAATTACCCGATTTGCAGGCAAGGATACAGGTTTCGTTGTTTAATATTTTAGAAGAGGGTGATTTGCAGATACGGGGTTTTAAACTGCGGTTACCATTAGACGTAATGTTTGTATTTACCGCCAACCCGGAAGATTACACCAACAGGGGAAGCATTGTAACACCATTGAAAGATCGTATTGAAAGCCAGATACTGACGCATTATCCAAAGACAATTGAAACATCATTGGCCATTACCGAGCAGGAGGCAAATATATACGAGGAACAATTGAACAGGGTAAATATCAGCGACCTGGTAAAGAGACTAATAGAACAAGTTTCTTTTGAAGCGAGGAGCAGTGAATTTGTAGATAAGAAAAGTGGCGTAAGTGCCAGGCTTACCATTGCTGCTTACGAAAATGCGGTGAGTGCAGCAGAGCGCAGGGCCATCATCAATAATGAAAAACAAACACAGGTTTGGATCAGTGATTTGGTGGGTATCATTCCTTCCATTACAGGAAAGATAGAACTGGTGTATGAAGGCGAACAGGAAGGGCCTTACCAGGTAGCATTTAATTTACTCGAAAAAGCTACCCGTACCATATTCAGTCAGTATTTTCCTAACCCGGATACACTAAAAAAGAAAAAAGTAAAGGACGCTGCTGCCGAAGAAAATCCTTATAAGGCAATCACCCGATGGTTTGACAGTGGTAAGCATCTGGATGTATTTTTTGAGACAAAAGATGAAGACAAGATTCAATTGCTATACAAGGTGGATGGTTTGCATGCCGTGGTAAAAAAATATTATAAAACTGCCAATGAAACCGAGAATGCCTTGTTGATGGAATTTGTTTTACATGGCCTCGCTGCCTATTCCCTCATCAGCAAAAAGGTACTGGATGGTAAAATTGAATTTAAGGATTTGATGGGAAGCATGCTCAACATGGGAACCCAATCTTTTAACGATGAGGATTTAAATGATAACGATTTTAATTAAACTATTCTTAACAAAGTTTACATCTTTTCATAAAGAGAGTTTACATCTTTTTAAAAAGATGTAAACTCTCTTTATGAAATTTAAATAATATTCACCTCCCGTTCAAGCCCCACCCCAAATTTTTCCTGAACGCTGTTGATGATTGAAGTACTCAACGCATAAATTTCCGCCCCGCTTGCATTACCATAATTCACCAATACCAATGCCTGCTTTGCATGACAACCAGCATCTCCTTTCCTATAACCCTTCCAACCGCATTGTTCAATTAACCAGCCGGCAGCAAGCTTTACATTTCCATTCCGTAAAGTGTAACCGACCATTGCCGGAAATTCCGTTTTCAGTGTTTCAAAATGATCAAATGAAATCTCCGGATTTTTGAAAAAACTTCCGGCATTACCAATTACGGCAGGATCAGGCAGTTTGCTGCTTCGTATATTGATGACGGCTTGAGAAATACTCTGGATAGTCAATTCCTTTACACCCATTACTTCCAGCTCTTGCTCAATAGCGCCGTAGGATGTATTGAATTTAGATTTTTTATTGAGTCGGAAAGTAACATTAATAATCACAAACTGGCTTTTTAATTTGCGTTTAAATACACTTTCCCTGTATCCAAATTCACAATCCTTTAAATTGAAGGTTACCATCTTTTTATCCTCCAAATGAAATGCTTCCAGTTCATGAAATACATCTTTAATTTCTATCCCATAGGCGCCAATATTTTGCATGGGTGATGCACCTATATTGCCTGGTATCAAAGAAAGATTCTCCATACCAGCCCAATTATTTCCGATGCAATGAACCACCAATTGGTGCCAGTTAACACCTGCACCTGCTTTCACATACACATGCTGCTCGTCTTCTTTAATTAATTCAATACCGTGTATTTCGTTTTTCAAAACAAAACCATCGAAGTTTTTCGTAAACAACATATTGCTGCCACCACCGAGAATCAATATGGATGGTTGATGGTTGATAGTTGATGGTTGTTTAAATTCGACGAGTTCATTTAACTCATCCATATTAGTAAATATTGAGAAATACCTTGCGGTAGCATCAATACCAAATGTGTTATACTTTTTTAGAGAAATATTTTCTTCAACCATAATGCTAATTTGCTAATGTGATAATGTGCTGATGTGCTAATGTGATAATCTGCTAATGTGCTGATGTGCTAATGTGATAATCTGCTAATGTGCTGATGTGATAATGTGATAATGTGCTGATATGCTGATGTGATAATGTGATAATGTGCTGATATGCTAATGTGATAATTTGCTGATGTGCTGATGTGCTAATAAATACACACAATCATTTCAAGAAAACAGTTTTAAAAATATTCTGTATTATTATTTTACCATTTTGAATTCACAGTAATGCTCACGCTCGAAAAAATTAGCACATTAGCAAATTAGCTAATCAGCTAATTAGTTAGCATCCACATCCGCAATCATCACCACACTCTTAAATTGCCGCTCTGCCAATATCAGGTTGAAATGATTTTTTATCAACCGTTTGTATTGCTGTATCAGTTTCATATCCAGCGGCAATTTTATCAACAGCTCCATCAGGTATTGGTTGCGAACCCTTGCTACCACCGGCGCTGCGGGACCTACCACAAAATTGTTTAAATCTTTTTGCAGGGCTGCTCCCAGCTTATGCGCCACTTCATCTACCACTTCTTTTACTTTATGCTTTAAGGTGATCTCTATGATTCTGCTGAATGGCGGATAAAAAAACTGCTGCCGGTTATTGATTTCAAACGCATACAATTTTTTATAATCATGCAATTCTACAAACTTCAATACCGGATGATTTACCTGGGTGGCTTGTATTAAAACCTTCCCCTGTTCATCCTTTCTTCCTGCCCTTCCACTCACCTGCTCCATCAATTGAAACGCCCTTTCATTCACCCGGAAATCAGCAAAACTTAATAAACCATCGGCATCTAAAATACCCACCAAACTCACCTTCTCAAAATCAAGTCCTTTCACCACCATTTGTGTACCCACCAATACATCTATTCGCTGTTGCTCAAACAATTTGATCAGGTTATCATGCGCAGATTTCCCCCTCACCGAGTCCACATCCATCCTTGCTACTCTCAACTTTGGAAATTCCTGTTCAATCATCTCCTCAATTTTTTCAGTACCAAAATTTTTCTCTATCCAGTTAACCGTGCCACAGGCGGGGCATTCGGTAATTTTAGGATAAGTAGTGCCACAATAATGGCAATGCAGTTTGTTGGAATACTTATGCAGCGTTAACGTAACATCGCAATTTTTACATTGCGGCAGGTATCCACAAGTACCACAAATTAAATAAGGTGAATAGCCCCGCCTGTTTTGAAACAAAATGACCTGTCTGCCATTTTCAACCGTTTGATTGATGGCTTCTTTTAATTGTGGCGACAACATCACTTTGCCTTTCTGTACTACTTTTCTGGTATCAATAATTTCAATCGTAGGTAAATGTATTCCACCAAAACGCTCATTCAACTCAACCAATCCATATTTGCCTTTTTGCGCATTGAAATAGGTTTCGATTGAAGGTGTGGCGCTCCCCATTAATACTTTTGCATTGAACAGAGAAGCATAATAAGCAGCGGCATCCCTTGCATTGTACCTGGGCGCCGGATCCTGCTGCTTGAATGAAGGATCGTGCTCTTCGTCCACCACAATCAACCCGAGGTCTTTAAACGGCAGAAATAAGGCGCTGCGGGCACCCAATACTATCCTTGTTTCGCCGGTCTTAATTTTATTCCACAACTCTACCCTTTCGTTGTTATTAAATTTGGAATGGTAGATGGCAATATTGCCACCAAAATGTGTTTGCAGGCGGCGAATCATTTGGGATGTAAGTGCTATCTCTGGCAAAAGATACAATACTTGTTTGCCCTGCTGGTAATATTCTTCAATCAGCTTGATGTACAATTGTGTTTTTCCGCTGCTGGTAACCCCATGCAATAAACAAACATTTTTTGTTGTAAAACTTTGCCTTACCTGTTGCAATGCCGTTGCCTGCGCAGCACTCAATTCAAAATTAAGGTCCATTGCTTTGGGCATTGTTCTAATCCTATCCACACTACGTTTCTCAATGCGTAAAATCTGCTTATCCGCAAGCCCTTTTAACTGAGCAGCCGACGCACCAGATTTTTTCAGGAGTGCAGACTGTGTTACATCACCTTCCGTTTTACTAAGATGCAGATAAGCCAATAACAATTCCATCTGCTTGGGAGCCTTCGACCAATTGTTTAATAACTCAGCCAATTCTTTCTCATTGTCGTAGATTGGATTTAGCAAAATAAAATTCTCCATTTTACTTTTATACCGCTCACTCAAAGCTTCCCAAACAATACAAACTTTTTTATCAATCAGTTTTTTTATTACCGGATATATATGTGTTACATCCAACACCTGCTGTACCTCGGTTAAGTTCAATTGCTTTTTAATCAGCAATGCCTCCGCTACCACATATTCATCCCCATCAAGGTTAATAAAATCATCCCCGTATTCTTCATTGAACAATAAAATAGTTTCGCTGCTCAATTTAAAATGTGCCGGCAGTGCGGCCGCCATTACTTCTCCTTCACTACACATATAATAGTCGCTCATCCATTTCCACAACGTTAATTGCTCCGGGTAAAGCAGCGGTTCATCATCCAGTATGTTTAAAATGTCTTTGGTTTGATAAGGCGGGGCATCGGTGGTGATTGATTTTACAATACCAGCATACCTTTTATTTTTACCTAAAATCACTTCCACCCGGCATCCCTGCTTTATCTTATTGATAAATATTTCTGGTACAGAATACGTATAAGTGGTAGGTAATGCAAGCGGGAGAATAACTGTGGCGTAGGAGTGGTGTTCACCCCCGTCCCCTAAAGAGGCGTTATGCAACGATTCTACTCCTTCATTTTTGCTTGATGAAATATCGAAAAGGGGTATTTGATTTTGATCACTCATTTGACAATTTTTCGCTCTTACATTTTGATATCTTTCATTCTTCATTCCTAATTCTTAATTGGTAATTAATCATTTCTCATTTCCCCTCATCGCCAATCCAACTGGCTTTGTAAGCAATTAATTTCTCTTCCATCAACCGGTACACTTTCTCCTTTAACATCGTTACATCCTTATTGGTTAATCCTGCCACAGTTATTTCTTCAAGATACACCGCTCTGGACCTTCCTGACTTTAATGAGAAAATATTTTTGTAATTCAACCGATCATAGGTATCTAAAAACAAAACCGGCTTAATCGGCGTTTGCGTTTCAATTGCTATTTTAAAAGCACCATCATAAAAATCTTTTAATGGTTCGCCGGTCATGTTAAAGGTTCCCTCCGGCGCAATTACAACCGAAATTCCTTTACGGATAACTGCTTTTAATTTCTGTACACTTGCTGCCCTTTTTGCTACACTGCTTCTGTCAACCATTACCACCGCATTACGGTAAAAAAAACCGAATACAGGAACTTTTGCCATTTCCGACTTTCCCAAAATCCGGAAGTGTTGTTGCCGGATGGCTTTCATAATAATTGGAATATCCATATAGGAAATATGATTGAACACAAAAACATATTGCCGCCTTTGATCATGTCGTTCTTCAAAAAGGTTTCGGTGATGGATTCCCCAAAACACCATCATGATGTCGGTCCATAACTGGCAAATGTTATATATAATGTTACCTCCACGTATTTTACCGAAAAACGAGGCGATGATAACAAAGGGAAACAATAATAACATAACTGCTACAAAAAGCACAAAACCATATACCGAAAAAAGCACTCTAAACGGAGAAACTAAATATTTCATAATCGAAAGCGAATATAATGTGTTTACCTCTTAAGCGAATATTGAACTCATTTTGCGTTCTACTTTTATTTTTTAATACTGAAAATCAAGTAAAAACCACTAAAACAGGATGGTTCCTCAAAAATCCTTTGTAGAAATTATTCAATTTAAATTCAATTCCCTTACCTTTGCCGTCCTAAATTTTGGGTATATGTTAGCAGTAGTAAAAATAGCAGGTCAACAGTTTAAAGTGAAAGCGGGCGATAGCCTGTACGTGCCTCGTATCGATGGCAATAGTGGTGACAAAGTTGAGTTTTCAGAAGTTCTGATGACAGACAACGCAGGTACACTTACAATTGGCGCCGATGTAAAAGCAATCGTAAAAGCAGAAATATTAACTGCCCTAGTACAAGGTGATAAAGTAATTGCCTTTAAAATGAAAAGAAGAAAAGGCTTCCGTAAAAAACACGGACATCGCACACACTATACAAAAATTCAAGTGACTGAAATCGCTTAATAAAAGTTGACGCTTTTTATATACGCTTTCAAATAAAATTGAGCAGCATATTTAAATAGGATCATACGGCAATTCGAATTTCAACAAAAAAATAATTTAAGATGGCACATAAAAAAGGCGAAGGCTCGGTAAAGAATGGTCGTGATTCGCAAAGCAAAAGATTAGGTGTAAAAATTTATGGCGGTCAGGCAGCCATTGCAGGAAATATAATCGTTCGTCAACGTGGTACTGTTTATCATCCGGGTAAAAATGTTGGTCTTGGAAAAGACTTTACCATTTTTGCTTTAACGGACGGTGTTGTAGAATTTAAAAAAGGAAGAGGTGATAAGAGCTTTATTTCTGTGAATGCAGTTGAGGCAACTGCTTGATAATTAAAGTTTTTTTTGGCAGGTAAAAAAATATTTTTACTTTTAGGTATTATTTACTAACCAATTAAATTTTAAAGAACATGGCAACTGCAAAAAAAGCTGTTAAAAAAGCGGCTCCTGCAAAAAAAGCGGCCCCTGCAAAGAAGGCTGCTCCGGTAAAAAAAGCTGCTCCTGCAAAGAAAGCTGCTCCTGCAAAAAAAGCTGCTCCTGCAAAAAAGGCTGCTCCTGCAAAAAAGGCTGCTGCTCCTGCACCAGCTCCTGCAAAAAAAGCTGCTCCTGCAAAAAAAGCTGCTCCGAAAAAAGCTGCTCCAAAAAAGAAGTAAGCTTTGCTTTTTTAAAAGCGAAACTAATATCAAAGTCCTGGCTTACGCCGGGACTTTTTGTTTATAAGATGCCTTATACCCTATATATAAAGATGCAACCATCCCCTGATTTATTTGTTAGGTCATCCAAAATAATTTTATAAAATTCTTTTATATTTAAGTATGGATAATAACCAGATTGCCGACTGCTTCTCACTTCTAGCCAAATTGATGGACATACATGGCGAGAATAGTTTTAAAGCAAAGTCGTATGCCACCGCTGCTTTTAATATAGAAAAATTACCCATTCAATTGAGCGAAGTGCCTTCCGGTAAATTATTTGGCATAAAAGGAATTGGAGAATCTACCGGCAAAAAAGTAATTGAATTATTAGCCACGAGCGAGCTAACCGTTTTAAGAGAAATGATTGAAAAAACACCGGAAGGTGTAATGGAGATGTTGAATATAAAAGGCATTGGTCCAAAAAAAATTGCTACTATCTGGAGAGAAATGGAGATAGAAAGTATTGGTGAATTATTATATGCCTGCAAAGAAAACCGGCTGAAATTATATAAAGGGTTTGGAGAGAAAACACAACTGAATGTAATTGAAACCATTGAGTTTTATCAAAAGAGCAAAGGCAGTTTTCTTTATTCGCAGATTGATACAATGCAGGAAAGAATAAAAAGTTTTTTTATTAAATTATTTGATGGAAATAAAGTTGCCTTTACCGGTGCCTTTAAAAGACAACTGGAAATTATTCATGAACTGGAGATTGTGATTGATGAAACCATCCAGCAAATCCAAAACAAATTAGCCGCTGTAGAAGATTTTGAACAGGTAGAAAAAAATGAACAGGATCTTTTATACCGGGCATCTGTTGGTTTAAAATTTCGCATCTACAGTTGTGTTGGAACTCCCATCATTGAAATGGCTTTTGTGAAAGGATGCTCAACGGAATTTGCAGCAGATTTTTCACAACAGTTTCCTTCGATCGATTATGCTGGTTGTATCAGTGAAGCAACAATTTTTGAACAAGCCGGTTTGCATTTTATACCAGCCTGCCAAAGGGAATCAATTGATGTAATTATCAAAGCAAAACAACAGCCTTTACCGCCATTACTAAAGACTACTGACATAAAAGGAATTATACACAGTCATAGTAATTGGAGTGATGGCAGCAATACAATTGAAGAAATGGCCAACCATGCTATGGCCGAAGGGTTTGAATACCTGGTAATCAGCGATCATAGCAAGAGCGCATTCTACGCCAGTGGATTGCAGCCTGAACAAATCAGGGAACAACATTACTATATTGATGAATTGAATGCACGGTTGGCGCCTTTTAAGATTTTCAAAAGTATTGAGAGTGATATTCTGAATGATGGCAGTCTGGATTATAGCAATGAAGTACTGGCAACGTTCGATTTGGTTATTGCCTCTGTACATTCCAATTTAAAAATGAACGAGGAAAAGGCTATGCTTCGCCTGATGAATGCCATTGAAAATCCTTACACCACTATTTTAGGCCACATGACAGGCAGGCTGTTATTAAGCCGTAAAGGCTATCCTGTCGACTATAAAAGAATTATTGAGGCTTGTGCTGCAAACAACGTTGCCATTGAATTAAACGCCCATCCAAGCCGCTTAGACATCGATTGGCGACACATTGAATATGCACTGGAGAAAAATGTATTGATCTCCATAAATCCTGATGCACATGCACCAGAAGGATTTCATGATATCCGGTATGGTGTGCTGGTAGCTCAAAAAGCAATGCTTACCAAAGAAAGCAACCTAAGTAGTTTTGGACTGAACGAACTGGAGACCTATTTATCAGAAAGAAAAAAAATGAAAAACATTTAAACCTCAGCCAGGGGAAGTTCTACAAAAAAAGTAGTGCCTTCTCCCAGCGATGTTTGAAACCAGATATTGCCTTTGCTTTCCTCAACGATGCCTTTACACATAGCCAATCCTAAACCGGTGCCGGAGGTTTTGGTAGTAAAGTTTGGCGTAAATATTTTTGAACGCAGTTCCTCCGGAATACCACCGCCATTATCCATTACGGTTATCAGTATTTTGTTATCCTTTATTGTTTCTTCTATCACAATATTGGCCTGCGTGCCTTCGGGAATTGCCTGTAGCGCATTTTGGATGAGGTTGGTAAAAAGCCGGTTGATATGCGTGCGGTCTGCATCAATCATCACTCCACCGCTTATAGGTTTCCACTCCAGCACCCGGTTATCTTCCATTGAATGCAACTGGATCAGTAATTTTAAAATTTCATTCAAATTAAATACTTCCTTTCTTGGATTACCAATATTGGCGAACTGTGAAAACTCCCCGGCTATCTGGCTCAGGTGATCAATTTGTTCTACCAATGTACGAGCCACACTCCTTGTTAAATCATTTACATTATCGTTGCGATTATCGATGGCCCTTTGCAGGTATTGCAAACTTAGTTTCATGGGCGTTAGCGGATTTTTTATTTCATGTGCCACCTGCCTTGCCATTTCACGCCATGCCCCTTCCCGCTCACTTTTGGCAAGGGCTGCAGCACTGTTATCCAGCTTGGCTACCATCTTATTGTATTCAATTACCAGATCACCAATTTCATCTTGCCGGTTCCAAACAATGGCTTCGTTTAACTGCCCAAGATTTACCGCCTTCATTTTATTGCTGATAAAAGAAAAGGATCTTGTAATGCGATTGGTGATAAAAAAAGCAACAATGCCCGCAATTAAAAAGATGAATGCATTCAGGTTGATGATGGCCACTAAAAAATTGGATATTTCCTGTCTGAGCTTTGTTTGCGAAGTAAAATATGGAATGTTCAGGTACGCATACTCACGACCGCTTTCATCAATTACGGGCACATAATTACTTAGAAACTGAAGCGTTCCGATTGTTTCTTCTTTAAAAAACTGAATCTCCTTTAAATGATTCATGTGGTAGTAGGCAACCGGGTCCATCTTGTTACTTACAATGCCTTTATTGTAAGGCAATGGCAAAGAAGAGGCCCTTAGTGTTCCCTCTAAATCATATAAGTTGATATCAACTGCATGCACTTCTGATATTTTCGAAATGGTTTTATCCAACTTATCCCGATAGCCATCATCGTACACTTTTATCACATCATCAAAAGCAATCAAATCGGATAAGGAGGTGCGAACTTCGTTTTGCATTACCTTGATGGTACGACTCAGTTTTTCCCGGTTGCTATTATTGTAACGGTCGATAAAGAATAAAATGGTGGCAACACCAACAATCAGGAATGACGTAAGGCTAATGAATATGATGGTACTGTGTACCTGATTGCGAATGCTCATTTGCCAATAACTTTGTAGCTCCCGAAAACGCAGACGTGACCGGATCACTGCATTGAGTAACCAAAATATAGAGGTAACAAATACAAAGGCACAGAACAGGTAAGAGAATAACGTAATGGCTTCAATAAAAAAATTATCCTTCTTGGTGATGATCACTGCTTTGTCGGCTCCTGCTTTGTACCAAAGTTCATCATACCCTTTTATACTTGCCAGTCTAAAATCGGTTTGAGGTAATTGTACCGATGAAAGCTGAAGAGGAAAGGAATATTCGTTGTGGCTGGCTACCAGTTTTAGTTTATTATAAATGGCATAGGAATATACCGGGGAATTTTCAATCGACTTTTCATATCCTTTTAAAAATAACTCAGGATAGAGGGCATCAGTTTTATAACTTTTTGGACTAGCTAAAATAAAAACATACCCCACCAGCAAATTGGCAGAATCGAGCATGTCTTTTTTACTGATATAATTAAACCTGTCGTAAGAAACATCGTAGAAGTAAAGATCCTGAACAGCCGTAGGTTTGCCCTGTGTATTTAAGATCGTATTGAGGGTATTGAAAGTAGTGGAGTCTTCATTGAATAGCGGCAGCTCATTTTCATCGAATGTGAAAATGCGGGTATCGTACTTATTTAAGTAGCCTGTAAAATTTTCATTTAGTAAACTGTCTTTTAAAATTTTATTGGATGACGCCTTTTTAAACAGATCAAAAATGGGTGCCAAAGCCTCGCTTCTAAAATCAGTTAATACGGTATTCATCAACCGCTCGCTTGAAGGATCAGCCTTGGTGGCAAGGGCCACTGCGTAACGTTTCCGCTGCTCGACTTCTTTTTTGTCATTTTCGACCAGTATTAAAAAATCAATGGATATGGAAAAGAAAAACATCCAAAAGATTAACCGGGAAGAAATGATTTCTGATGCCAGTAAAAAGAGATATTTATTGTTGAGTAATAAAAGATAAATCAACAACCAGATCAACAGATAAAGTTCAAATATCGCATCCGGCGAATTGATCCTGAGCGTTAATAATACGAGGCCGGTAATGGTTACCACCAATATCAACACCATTATATTTTTAGGTAATAATGGCTGTAGCAGGTAAATAATTATTTGGGTTAGAAAAAAATAGCCAATCGCAATGCTCCCTAGTACCACAAAACCAATTACACTGTATTCATTCAGTGTATAAAAATTAATAACATCAAACGATATATTTGAATCGGCCACCATCGACCTGAAAATATGACCACAAATAAAAGTACATATCACCAATGCGCTAAGACCACCGATCACAATTACCCATTTAGCAATTTCATTCTTTACCGGTATAATCACTCTTTTCTCCTGGATATAATACCGCACAAAAAGCACCATCCATAAAAACAACATCGCATTGATCAATAAATCGCCCAAAGTTTTTAAGATAGCATTTGATCCATAAACAGCAGGATCAAATAATTCGAACTGGCGGAAATTGACAGGGATGGGCAAATAATAGCTGACTACCCTTAACCCGAAAATAACCAATAATAAAAAAGATACTCCTTTAAAAAAATTTCGTTGAACGATCCAGGTAGCAATAAACTGTACAAAAAGTAGTACAAAAAAAGCTGCTATCACTTTAAAGACTGAAGCCAGCAAATTATTGTGGATTAAAATATCAACTGATTTTGTTTCCAGCGAAAAAAGAAAATTACCCTCCTTTGATTTTATTTCGGCTCCTCTTCTATTCTCCGATATTGAGTAAATGTTTTCTATCTTTTCTCCTGCCGTAAAAGAGTTCTTCAGGTACTCGTTAGTGATTACATAATTCCATTTTACAGGTATCAATCCAATCGCAATTAGATTATGATAAGTACTTTTCCGCCACACATAATAGCCATTTACCAACTGAACAAATCCAGTTTTACCGTGCATGGCATATACCTTACCCAATGGATCTACCACCTGTGTACTCCAAAAAAGCAAATTAAGATCGCCATACTCACTTTTTTTATACAGGTACAGAAAGTAATTTTTTTCTGTAAGCTGTTGCAGAACGGCTTCATTGTAGGTATTTTGCGCAAGGCTGGTCAAAAGCACGGTATCACTTGCAAGCAGATCAAAATCATCTTCCTGTTCTGAGATAAAATGATCGATGTTTTTAGCAACCGTTGTGGGCGAAGAAGTACTAGCCAGGTAATTATCAATGATAAAAGAGATGGTAACCAACCAGGCTGCTGTTACCAGGAGGTAACTATTCCTGATTAAATACTGCTTGAATGTGTATCGTTTAGGCAAAATAAAATTGATTGACTGCTATTATAGCAGGTAAAATTTGGCAAATTATTAAATATCCCAACCTTAAAACCAAAACTGATGGCACGTTGCAAACTCCATTAAATACAACCACCACTATAAAATAAATTTAGTGTGAAGCGTCAATGATGAATGATGATGGTCAATATTTTACTATTCATTATTGATTCTTCATTCTTCATTCTTAATTCCTAATTACTCAACATCCCACTAAGACCGCTTGGCAATATTCCAAAGCGCATCCATCTCCTCCAGGCTCATATCATCCAATGCCTTGCCGGTCTGTGAGGCTGATGCTTCCATCTTATTAAACCTTGCGATAAATTTTTTATTAGTTCGTTCCAACGCATTTTCAGCATCTATCTGCAAAAACCTTGCGAAGTTTATCAATGAGAA
>Ga0335395_10000533_pt1 | contig 23768 bp, 21 predicted proteins | sample MAT02_FD_205744 | JGI IMG/M metagenome (GOLD analysis project Ga0335395, IMG submission 205744) | Freshwater microbial communities from Lake Fryxell liftoff mats and glacier meltwater in Antarctica - MAT-02 (spades assembly) (version 2) ...
AGCATGGAGGCGCCGGCCGAGGCCAGCGCAGGCGCCGAGGTCACGGTGATCTTCAGCGGCCCGACCGGCCGCGGCGCCTGGATTGGCTTCGCCAGGCCCGACGAAGCGGCCAGCGCCTACACCAGCTTCGCCTATATCGAGGATTCCGGCGCCAGCTACACCTTGAAAGCCCCCACCGAACCCGGCGACTACGAGCTGAAGTTCGTCAGCGGCGACAACCATATCCTGCACCGGCAGCCGCTGCGGGTGCGCTGAGGACAGGCCGGACACGTAGGTTGGCGCTGAGCGAAGACACGGCTCCGAACCACGCCTGCTGCTGCTCGCGCCTAGAACAACTCGCCCTGCGGCGACTTCGGTGCGGGCTTCACCGCGACTCGCCGACGTTTGCTGCCGTGGCGCTCCAGCACCGCGCGATTGAGCTCCGAAAGCATCGGTTGGCTGTGCCGCCAGGCAGCGAGCCGGGCCTTGGCTTCGCGCGCGGCCTGCACGTGCTCGACGATTGGCGCGGGGTAATCGCGGCCGATCCGCGCGCCGGATTTCGCCTGCAGCGTCGAGCCCATCGCCCAGGGCTGGTGAATCCACGCCGTCGGCACGCCGGCCAGCTCCGGCACCCAGCGGCGGATGAATACGCCGTCGGGGTCTTGATCCTGCGACTGCTTCAGCGGGCTGTACATGCGCGGGATGTTGATGCCGGTGACCCCCGCCTGCATTTGCATCTGGCTGTAGTGGATGCCCGGCTCGTAGTCGCTGAAGGCACGCGCCAGATGCAGCGCCGGCCGCCGCCAGTGCAGCCACAGCTGCCAGGAGGCTATCGCCACCAGCATCGCGCGCATGCGGAAGTTGAGCCAGCCGGTCGCCAGCAGCGAGCGCATGCAGGCGTCAACGAAGGGCCAGCCGGTTTCACCGCGCGCCCAGGCCTCGAAACGGGCGCGGTCGAAATCGTTCTCGCGCATTCCCGTATAGCCGGAGTTGACGTTGTCGAATTCGATCTCAGGCTCGGATTCGAGCTTCTGGATGAAGTGGCAGTGCCAGTGCAGGCGCGATTCAAAGCTGGCCAGCGCGCGCAGCCACTGGCCTCGCGCCGCGGGCGGCTGCTCTTTGAGTTCGCTGCGCCGCTGCCGGGCGGCCTGTACCGCCTCACGCAGCGACAGCGTGCCGAGCGCCAGGTGCGGCGACAGCCGCGAGCAGGCGCCGGCGGCGCTGAGCGGGCTCGACATCTGCCGGCTGTAGTGCTCGCCGCGCTGGTGCAAAAAACTCTCCAGACAGCGCAGCGCAGGGCCGCGACCGCCCGGCTGCACGGTCTCATCCGCATTCGGTGGCGCAAGCCCCGCCGGCCAGTCCGGGATCGCGCCGGGGTCCAGCGCGAGCGGCGCCAGCGCCCGCGGCGCTGTGGCCAAAGCCTCGCCCATCAGGCCTTCCCACTGCGCCACCCAGCGCTGTCGCCGGCGCAGGCCGCGGACCACGCCGAACTGGCGGAACTCACGCATCTCGACGCCGCGCCGGCGGCACCAGGCCGCCACCGCGCGGTCGCGGGCGAAGGTCCAGGCGTTGCCGGTTTCCTCGTGCGCATAGAGAGCCTGAAAGGGCGTCTGCGCCTGCACGGCATCGAGCACCGCGCAGACCTCGCCGCTGCGCACGATCAGCGGCTGGCCCAGGCTGCCGAGCGCTTCGCGCAGCTCGGCCAGCGCCGGCCGCAGCATCCGCCAGTGCCGCGCCGACACATCGTCAAGGCGCCAGTAGCCGGGCTCGACCACGTACAGCGGCAGCACCGCGCCGCGCGCGGCGGCCGCGGCCAGCGGCGCGTGGTCATGCACGCGCAGATCGCGCTTGAACCAGACCAGGGTGGTGGGGGTCGTCATCGGCGCGCAGTGTGGCCAGCGCGCTCGCAGGGGCTCGTGAAGCGCGCTGCGTGCGGAAGCGCCAAGGCCGTCGCCGCAGGTGGAACTACCTGAGGCCGGCCGGCTTGGGTTAGCGTCGGCTGCCGACTCGCACCTGCCGCGGCCCCGGGACCGGACCCGTGCCCGCTCCGCCCTGCAAGGAATCCGAATGTCCGCACGCCCCTGCAGCACCCCCTCCAGCACCGAGTTCGCCGCGGTGATCGGGCTGATCTTGATCGCCCTGGTCTGGTCGGGTATCAACCCGACCGACCGCCTGACCTGGCTGCTGGAAATCATCTGGGTCGCGGTGGCGCTACCGCTGTTGATCGCCACCCGCCGGCGCTTTCCGCTGACCCGACTGCTGTATTGGCTGATCGCACTCCACTGTCTGATCCTGATCTACGGCGGCGCCTGGACCTATGCCGAAACCCCGCTGGGGCTGTGGGCCAAGGAGGCGTTTGATCTGTCGCGCAACCACTACGACCGCCTCGGCCACTTCGCCCAGGGCTTCATCCCGGCCATCCTCGGCCGCGAACTGCTGCTGCGGCTGACCCCACTGCGCGAGGGCGGCTGGCTGTTCTATCTGGTGACCTCGGCCTGTCTCGCGTTTTCGGCCTTCTTCGAGATGCTCGAATGGTGGGCCGCGCTGGCTTGGGGCGGCGCCGCCGACGCCTTTCTCGCGACACAGGGCGACGTCTGGGACACCCAGTGGGACATGTTCCTCGCCCTGTGGGGCGCAGTGATCGCGCAGCTGCTGCTGGCGCGCTGGCATCGGCGGCAGCTGGGTGCGGGCTGAAACCGCTTTCCGCTACCATCAGCGCCCTCTCAAGGCTCACGACTGCACGCATGAAAATTTCCCTCGGCTCGGGCGGCGTGCGCTTTCCGGGCTGGCTGCACGTCGATGCCGACCCGCAATGGAACCCCGACGTCCTCGCCGATCTCAGCGCTCCGCTGCCGTTCGCCGACGGCTATGCCGATTTCCTGCAGTCGGAGGATTTTATCGGGCAGCTCAGCTTTGAACAGGCCGATGCCTTCGGTCGCGGCTGCCAGCGCGTGCTCAAGCCCGGCGGCGTGATGCGCCTGCTGACGCCGGATCTACGGCTTCTGGCGCGCCTCTACCTGGCCGGAGACCTGCGCCTGCGTGAGCTGTGGGAGCGCGAGGTTGCGATCCCGCTGCACACGCGCACCTTGGGCGAACTGGTGCACAAGGCCCTGACCTTTGCGGATCAGAAAAGCTTCTACGACGAAGAGACGCTGCGGGCGCTGCTCGAGCCGGCCGGGTTCGAGGTGCATCGGGTGGCCTACAACCAGAGCGCCTATCCGGAGCTGCGCGGTCTGGATCAGCGCTCGCCGGAGAACGCGATCAGTCTCTATCTCGACTGCGTGAAGCGCTGAAGCGATGCGAGCCTCGAAGCTACTGAGTCCGCGCGCGTGGCTCAAGCGCGGCCGTGAAACCGTCGAACTGTTCGTGCTGCCGGTGGCGCTGACCCTGCTGCCTTGGCCTTGGACGCTGCGCATCACTCGGTTTCTCTCGCGCTGGGGCGGCTGGTATGTGGAAGAAATCCGCGAGTCAGTGGCGCGAGCGGAGCACCTGGGCTTTGCGCCGGATCCTCAGGCCTTCGCTCGTCGCCTGCGCTGGCGCCTGCTGATCGAGCACATGGACTGCTTCCTGGTGCCGATGCGCAGCCGACGCTATCTGCGCCGCTGGCTGCGGGTCAGCGGCGACCCTCTGCCGGAACGTGGCCCGGTGATGTTCATCGGCACACACCACGGCTGCGGCTACTGGTTCCTGCCCTATGCGAAGTCGCTGCGCCTGTATCCGAACATCGTCGCGCCACGGCTCGGCCCACTGCTTAGCCGTTCCTCGCTGTTTGGAAACCTCTACGTGCGGCTGCGGCATCGGCTGATCGAGTACGCCGGCGGCCGGCCTCTGGTCTATCGCGGCAACGCCGCCGAGGCGATCCGGCAGATTCTTGATCGGGGCGACTGCGGGTTCGGTCTGTGCGACATGCCCACCAACCGGAAGGACGCGGTTGAAGTCGAACTGGCAGGCCTGCCCACTCGACTGGCGCAGAACATGTTTGAGATCGCGGCGGCTGCGCATGCGCCCGTGTTCCTTTTCAACACCGACACCGATCTGGTTACGGGTGAACGCAAATTGCACTTCAGGCGCGTGGACGGCATGCCGGCGAACGATCAGGTCAGCGCGTTTGCGGCGATGCTGAGCGCCTCGATCGAGCGCGATCCGAGCGGCTGGCGGTTCTGGTCGATCGCCCATTCCTTCTTTCCTGAGCGCTTTTGCGAGACGCGGTGGAGACACTGAAATGACGCGCCTGATCCTGACCTATCACGCCACCCGGCTGGAAAGCTGGACCCGCGGCGGTGCAGACCTGTTGGCGCTGGCCGCTGATCTCGACTGGCTGGCTTGCTCCGGGGTGCCGGTGCTGCCGCTGCACACGCTGCTTGCCGATGAGTCGAACGAAGGCGTCGCCATCACCTTTGACGACGGCACGCGCATGGACGGCGAGTCGATCCAGCACCCGCGTCTGGGCCGGCTGCCCTCGATGCTCTCGGTGCTGGCTGCCGCAAAAGCGCAGCTGCCGCACCTGCGGGCGTCGAGCTTCGTCATCGCATCGCCGCGAGCGCGCGCCGACCTCGACCGCGGCCTGGTCAACGACTATGGCGAGGCACTCATGGATTCCGCATGGTGGCGCGCGGCGTCGCACAGCGGGCTGATGGACCTGGAAAACCACAGCTGGGACCACAACCATCCGCTGGTCGCGCTAAGCGCCCAGCGCGATAACCGCCGCGGCAGCTTTCTCGATATCGAAACGGCCGACGAAGCCGAGGCCGAGATCACGGCCGCCAGTGACTTCATCGAGGCGAACTGCGGCCGACGACCGATTTACTTCGCCTACCCGTTCGGCGAGATGAGTGAGTACCTGCGCCGGCAGTGGCTGCCAACGCGCGGGCCGCAGGTGCAGCTGGAGGCGGCGTTCAGCACCGAGCCGCGGGCATTGAGCGCAGGCGACGATCGTTGGGCTTTGCCGCGTTTCGTCTCCGGCCGCGACTGGCGCGACGACGCCAGCCTCTCAGCGCTGCTCCGGTCCGCCTGACTCCGGCGGCTCGCCCGTTTCAGCCTGGACACCGGGGGTGCGGTCATGGCGCTCGCCGGCTTCGATCCGCAGCGGAAACTGCACCAGCACCCCGCGCGGCGGTGGCTGCGACGGCGGCGGCGCGGGCTGGCCTGGGCCGTTCCACAGCGGTTTGATCTCAGCGGGGAGCTCCAGCTCCCAGGTCGTTGTTTCCAGAGCGCGGCGCTCGGCCTCGATTTCTTCTTCGATCTCCCAGCTGTAGCGCTTGCGTGGCGGCAGCGGGTCCAGCTTTGACCACAGCACCCCGCCGAGGGCGCCGAACAGGGCGCCGGCCAGGTGATATTCCCAGCTCACGCCGGGCTCGCGCGGCAGCACGGTCAGCAGCATTCCGCCGTAGAGGAAGAAGGCGATGAAGCCGGTGGCGATGGCGACGCGGTCGCGGCGCATCAGGCCCAGCGCGAGCAGCAAGAACATCAGGCCGTGGGTCAGCCCGCTGGCGCCGATGTGGAAACTCTCGCGGGCGAAACCCCAGACCAGCAGGCCGGCCAGCACCCAGATCAGCGGCAGGGTGCGCAGGGTCGCCTTGGGAAAGGACGAGAACGCCAGCGTGCCGAGCACCAGCAGGGCCAGCGTATTCGACATCAGATGCGCCACCGAGCCGTGCAGCAGCGGCGCGGTCAGCACCCCGAGCAGGCCAAGCGCATCGCGCGGGCGGTTGCCGAGCCAGCCGAATTCGAGGTCGAAGGCCAGCTCAAAGGCCTTGATCCACCACAGCACCACAATGAATCCGGCGCTGATGAACAGGCCTTTGCGAAAGCGGCGGCGGTCGACGGCGGCCTGGGTGGCCGGGTCGGGGTGGTGTTCGATCTGCGGCAGGTCCATGCCCTTCGGGTTGGGGCAGACGGCGGCGTAGGCAAGGGCTGCGCGCGGGATCGGCGCTGATCCCGCGCAGACGCGGGCGGGGCTGCCGCATCGCTGTGGACGGCGCCGGAACGCGCGCCGGCTTCAGCCGGGCTTCATCCGCTCGGCTCACTGCAGGCTCTGCACCGGATCCCTGCAGACCATTGATTTGCATGATTTTTTGATGCCGTTCGGGGCGCTGAGAGGGCGCATCGAACGCGTCTTTCGCAGTCTTTTGAGCGCTGCACTGCTCACGCCCTGCGGGCAGTCGAGCCCAGCAGCAGGGGCTAAGATGCGCGCCGTCACGAATGTCCTGCAACCCTGCAGGTTTCACGCGCCTCCAACGCCACGCCGGAGCCCTCCATCAGCAGCGCAGCCGCCATCGCCTTCGACCGCGTCACCTTGGCTCGTGGATCACGGGTGATCGTGCGCGAGGTCAGCTTCGAGGTACCGACCGGCAAAGTCACCGCGGTGATTGGCCCCTCCGGCGCCGGCAAATCGACCCTGCTGCACGCCATTACCGGAGAACTGGCGCCCAGCGCCGGCACGGTGCGCGTGCTGGATCACCAGCACCCGACGGCCAGCACCGCCGCGCTGTTTCGGCTGCGCCGGCGGATGGGCGTGCTGCTGCAGGGCAACGGTCTGCTGAGCGATCTCGACACGTTTGAAAACGTGGCCCTGCCGCTGCGCGAGCACACTCGCCTGCCGGAGCCGCTGCTGCATGAGCTGGTGCAGATGAAATTGAACGCGGTCGGGCTGGCCGAAGCCGGGCACCTGAACCCGCAGGAGCTCTCCGGCGGCATGGCCCGGCGCGTGGCGCTGGCGCGCGCGCTGGTGCTGGACCCGCCGCTGATGCTCTACGACGAGCCGCTGACCGGGCTCGATCCGATCGCCTGCGGGGTGATCCTCGCCTTGATTCGGCAGCTGAACGACAGTCTCGGGCTGAGCAGCCTGGTGATCACCCACCACGTGGACGAAAGCCTGGCGATGGCCGACCACGTGATCGTGGTGGCCGAGCAGGGCGTGGCGTTTTCGGGCACCGCGGATGCGCTCAAAGCCACCACCGATCCGCTGCTGCGGCAGTTTCTCGACGGCGCGCCGGATGGCCCGATCGGCTTCGACTACGTGCGCAGCGGCGGCGATGCCGGCACCTCGGGGGCCACGCGTGCTTGAGTTCTTCGCCAACCTCGGCCGCATGGGCCTGTTCCTGCTGCGCATCCTCGGTTCGATCCGGCCCAGCGCCAGTTTCATCCGCGACACCGCCACCCAGGTGTTCTCGGTCGGCTCGCGCTCGGTGTCGATTGTCGCGGTGGGCGGCGCCTTCGTTGGCCTGGTGCTGGCCCTGCAGGGCTACCGCACCTTGAGCACCTTCGGCGCCGGCAGCTCGCTGGGCACCCTGCTCGGGCTCACCCTGTACCGCGAGCTGGGCCCGGTGCTGGCGGCGATCCTGTTCTGCGGCCGCGCCGGCTCGGCGATGGCCGCCGAGCTCGGCCTGATGCGCGCCACCGATCAGATCACAGCGCTGTCGATGATGGCGATTGATCCGGTGCGCAAGGTGGTGGCGCCGCGCTTTCTGGCCGGCGTGATCAGCCTGCCGGTGCTGACCATGGTGTTCTGCGCCTTCGCCATTCTCGGCGGCTGGATTCAGGGCGTGCTGGTGCTGGGCCTCGACAGCGGGTTCTACTGGAGTTCGCTGCAGCAAAGTATCGATTTGGTCGACGACTTCGGCCAGGCGATCGTGAAGTCGATCTTCTTCGGCATCGTCACCACCCTGATTGCGACATTCTCCGGCTACCACGCGGCACCGACCATCGAGGGCACGTCGATCGCGACGACCCGCTCGGTGGTGATGGGTTCGCTGATGGTGCTGTTTCTCGACTTCATCCTGAGCGCGACTCTTTACTGATATGGCCACCTCTTACAAAACCGAATGGGGCGTCGGCTTCTTCATCCTGCTGGGCTTTGCCTGCGCCTTCGTACTGGCGTTCGCCTCGACCAACTCCCAGGATGGGCTGAGCGGCGACAGCTACAGCGTGACCGCACGCTTCACCAACGCCGGCGAGCTGAAAGTGCGCGCGCCGGTGCGGATCGCCGGAGTCAAGGTCGGCGAAGTGGCCTCGGTCACCCTGGACCCGCAATCGTTCGACGCCGTCGCCACTCTGCGCATCAGCGTCGATGCCGGCGAGCTGCCCGGCGACACCGCCGCGGCGATCTACACCAGCGGCCTGCTCGGCGACCGCTACATCGGCCTGGCCCCCGGCGGCGACCCGATACCGCTGAAGGACGGCGACGAGATCCTGCTGACCCAGTCCGCCGTGGTGCTGGAGCAGCTGATCGGCAAATTCGTGTTCGGCGATGAAGGCGGCGACGACGCCGCCGGCGGCGCTGAAACCTCCAAGGAATAAGGAGAACCCCTTGTCAGTGATCACTCTTTTGCGTACCGCCAGCCACACCCTGCTGCTGGCGCCCGTCGGCCTGGCGCTGATGTTGGCCGCCACCGGCGCGACCGCCGCCGATGCTCGCCCGGCCGAAATCGTCGCCGAGCGCACCCAGGCGGTGCTCAGCCAATTGGTCGATGAGCGCGCGGCGTTCAGCGCCGACCGCGGCAAGCTCAATCGCTTCGTCGAAGCGGAGCTTGACGCTCTGTTCGACCGTGAATATTCGGCCCGGCTGGTGCTGGGCCGGCACAGCCGCGGCGCCGACCCGGCCAAGGTCAGCGCCTTCGCCGATGCGCTGGTCAAGAGCCTGCTGCAGAAGTACGGCGAGGCCCTGCTGGAAGCCGACGCCAGCCTCGACGTGCGCGTCGCCGGTGAAACCGAGCTGCGCGGCGGCCAGATCATCCGCGTCGCCAGCGAGATCCACCGCCGCGGCGGCGCCCCGGTCAAGATCGACTACCTGTTCCGCACGGTCGGCGGCGACTGGCTGGTGTTCGACGTGATCGTCGAAGGCGTGTCGTATGTGCAGACCTTCCGCGCCCAGTTCGACGAGCGCCTGCGTCGGCAGAGCCTCGACCAGGTGATCGAAGGCCTGAACCGCGGCGAGATCGATGTCGAAGGCTGAAGACCCTGCCCTGCAAATCACCGATGACGGCGGCGTGCTGCGGCTGTCCGGGCGGCTCGGCATCGAGCAGGCCGGCGCGCTGCAGGAGCGACTGAAAGAGCGCATCGCCTCGATCGAGCGCATTGATCTGGGCGGCCTCGATGATATCGACAGCGCCGGCGTCGCCAGCCTGCGCCTGCTGCAGAAGCAGGCCGAATCCGCCGGCCGCAGGCTTCAGCTGCGGCCGCTGTCGAAGCGCTTTCGCGCGATCTGCGCGGCGCACCGAATCCAGCTTGATGACGACCGGCAGGGCCGCCCCGCCACTGAGGAGGCATGAGCATGCGCCAGAGCACCCACAGCACGCTGAGCATGACCCTGGCCTGCATCGGCTTGGCCCTCGCCGCCGGCCCGGCCTTGAGCGCTGAAACTGCGGCCGGCTGGGGGCCGGGGATCGACCTTGCGGCCGCCGGCCCGCCCAGCGAAGCTTCGAGTGCGCCCATGACGCCGGCCGAGAACGCCAGCTCTAGTTATTCAGGCGACCCCTGGGAGCGCTTCAACCGCCCCATGCACCGCTTCAACATGACGCTGGACCGGGTCGCCCTGCGCCCGGTGGCGCGCGGCTACGAGCGGGTCACGCCCAAGCCAGTGCGCACCGGCATCAGCAACTTCTTTTCCAACCTCGGGCAGCCGCTGACCGCGGTCAACCTGCTGCTGCAGGGCAGGCCGGGCCAGGCCGGCAGCGCGCTCGGCCGGTTCACGCTGAACGCCACGCTCGGCCTGGCCGGTTTCTTCGACCCGGCGACCGCGGCCGAGATCCCCTACCGCGACGCCGACTTCGGCCAGACCCTGGGCCGCTACGGCTGGCAGCGCTCGCGCTATCTGGTGATGCCGATCTTTGGCGCGGGCACCGTGCGCGACATCAGCGGCCGCCTGCTCACGACCCGCGCCAGCCCGATCAGCTATCTGGCCCGCGAGCACGGCGCTGGCGTCAGCGTCATGTACGGCGTCGATGCCCGCGCCGGCGCGCTGCGCTTCGACAGCCTGCTGGCCGAGGCGGAGGACGACTACCTGCTGCTGCGCGACGCCTATCTGCAGCGTCGCCACTGTCGGATCGTGGACTGCAGCGACGATCTGCCGGACTACCTGATGCCGGAGTACGACTACGAAATCCCGGATCTGGATTTCCGCGAGTTCCGCCGCTAGCCGGATGCACACAGTGCCGTCTCCTGAGCGTCTCGCCGAGGTCCTGCAGCAGGTGTGGGCGAGCTTGGCCGAAGGCGCAGCGAGCCGGCAGTCGCCGTTTCACCAGGGCGTATTTGCCAGCGTTTCCGAACACGGCCCCGAGACACGCTATTTGGTGCTGCGACGCGCCGTGGCCGAACTCGGCGTGCTCACCTTCCACACCGACAGCCGCTCGCCGAAGTGCAGCCAGCTCGACCGCGACCCGCGCGCCAGCTGGTGCTTCTTCGCCGAGGGCGTGCAGCTGCGCTGCAGCGGCCGCGCCGCGGTCCAGCGGGAGGGCGACGCGGTCGACAGCGCCTGGGAGCGCACCGGCGGCTTCAGCCGCCGCAGCTACCTGGTCGAATCAGAGCCGGGCGCCGAACTCGACGGCCCCGGCAGCGGCCTCTCCGAAGACATCCTGGCGCGCCCGCCGAGCCTGGAGGCCGGCGAGCCCGGGCGCGCGCACTTCGCGGTGGTGGAGCTCAGCGTCGAGCGCATCGACTGGCTGCATCTGGCCCACAGCGGCCACCGCCGCGCTGGGTTCGAGCGCAGCAACGGCTGGCGCGGGCGCTGGCTGCAGCCTTAGCCAAGCCTGCGGCGCCGACGCCGCGTCAAGCGGCAAGACGCCCGCGCGCAGGACCCCCTTGCGAGCGGCTGTTTGAAGCCCGACGACAGCCACGGCCGCGCCGCCGCGTGTATTCTTGGCCCGCGCGGGCCGGTACGAGGGCGTTTTTGTAGCAGCTCTGATCAAGGGGAAACACGGTGCAACGTCGAGCCTTTCTAGCCTCCGCGAGCGTCGCGGCGGGTGCATTCAGCCTTTCTTTTCAGCCGGTGCATGCCGCAGCTGGCCGGGGTTCGCGGCTTCAGCTGTGGAGCAGCACCCGCGCCGAGCGCGGTGCGCCCTACCGCCCGCATGCGCTGCAGCCGTGCACGGGCTGCTCGGCCGATGCGCTGCAGGTGCATATCGACGGCCTGTTTCCGGCTGCCTCGGGGCCGGTGTTTGAGAGCCTGAAAATCGACGCGCTGTTCGATCTGCCGCAGGGCGAGACAGCGCCCTTCCATGCCTGGCAGTTCTCCAGTCGGCCGCTGTCCTCGAACTCGGGGCCTGTGCAGTTCCTTGCGGGCCGCGCCGGCATGCGCCGCCTGGAGCTCGACTATCGGCTGCGGGCGGACGATCACACGCATCGCGAACAGTGCGCCCTGACCCAACTGGATAGCGCGCTGCTGAGCCCGGGCCACTACCTGCTGCTGAGCCCGCGAAAAAGCGGCGAGTCGCTGGCCGCGCTCACGCTTGAACACAGCGGCGATCCGCTCGCTCCGCTCACCGATCACGCCGCCCGCGACTTCGACTACGTCGCTTTGCGCATTCAGGCGATGGCTTAGCAGCACGCTGATTCACCGGAACATCGCGCGCCGCTGAGGACGGGCCAGTGCCCGATTTTTGCAAGGCCACGCCCGAAGCCAGTTCGAGTGCGGCCCGGGCTAGCAAGCCCACGAGGGCTTTGTTCAGCGCCCCTGACCCGGCGTTTGCGCGCCCGAACCTTAAAGAGAATTTCGATGCAGCTTCTCAGCCACCAGCACTTTGCGGCCTGCTTGAACGAGACCTTTGTCGCCGAGCTCAATGAGGGCTCGATCAACTTCCAGCTGGTGGAAACCCGGCCGCTGCAGAACGGCCCGCAGGGCGCCAGCCGTGAGCCGTTTTCGCTGCTGTTCCTGAGCACGGCGCCGGTGCTGTTTCCGCAGCAGATCTATCGGATGCAGCATCCGCGGCTCGGCGAGCTCGGGGTGTTTCTGGTGCCGATCGCGCAGAGCCGCGACGGTTTCATCTACGAGGCGGTTTTCAACTGATCTTGGCTGCCGGCCAGCGCATTTCGGTATGCGCGCCGGCGGTGCTGGTGATCGTGAAGCCGAGCCGCTGATAGAGGCTCAAGGCGCGGGTGTTGTGCACCTGCACGTGCAGCTTGAGCCCGCGGCCGCGAGCTGCCGCTGCGGCCTGCGCAGCGCTCAGTAGAACGCCGCCCAGGCCGTGACCGCGCCAGGCCGGCAGAAAGCAGATATCGACGATCAGGTCATCGGCGCGGGCGTCAGCGGAATCCGCGCGGTCGCGGTACAGGCGACCGATCGGGCCCTGCAAACCCTCCACCAGCCAAAAGTCGGCGCCGGCGAAATGGCTGATGAAGTGCCGATGCTGCAGCTCGAACTGCTGCTCCAGAAATGCGCGCTTGGTGGCTTCCGGCCAGGGCACCGGCGTCATTTCTTCGGCTCGGGTGCTGGCGTAGAGCTCGCGCAGCCAAGGCAGATCGTCATCAACCGCCGCGCGCAGAAAAAACCCGCGCTCGCTGAGCGGCGCGGGTTCAATCAGCGCATCGCAATCGCTGCGCTGCGCTGGAAACGACAGCCGCGCTGACGATGCAGCCACCGGCGCTGTCCGCACGCCCGTCAGGAGAACGACGGGAAGACACCCTGCAGTGCGATGCAGAAGTTCACCCCGAGATACGGCTGCTGGTTCGGGTGAGGCAGCCCGCCGCCTGAGCTCGGCTGGATCATGCTGGGGGCGAACTGCGTGTTGATCGACCCCGGTGGCAGGAAGGGGAACGCGTTCGGATCGGTAGGCACCGACAGCGCGCTGCCGGAGCTCGGCGAGGCCGCTCGCTTACTGGGGTCGCTCTGCGAATACACGTTGAAGGGGTGCGTGTGGGCGGGCATCTCGGCATCGGTCAGAGCCACCGTGTTGGTGCCGAACGCAGAACCGATCGTCCGCGCGGTGAGCCCGGGGCCCTGCCCCTGCTCGCAGCCCGCGCGGCCGGCGAAGTTCGGCAGCTGGAAGATGGTCTGGCCATTGCCGCCGTACTGGGTGCCCAGCAGAGCGAACAGCGCGGTGTTCTGCTGGATCGGCAGCGTGCTGCCGTTGCAGAAGGCCCAGCCCCGCGGATTGAAGTTGAAGCCGAACAGCTGGATCTCGCCAATAAAAGGATCGGTCACGAGTTGTTTCCTCCGGTTAGGTCGGCCGCGCTGAGGGCTGCGGCTGCGGCTGCGGCTGCGGCTGCGTGGCGCTGTGAAATAAGGCTGCGGGATGCGCGCGACGCTCAGGACTGCTGCGGAAATATCCCCTCCACTGCAATGCAGTACTGCACGGTCAGCGTGGGCATGATGTTGCTGTGCGGCTGTGAGTTGCCGGCCGGGGTCATTGAGCTTGAGGCCGTGGTGAACGGCGCACCGCCGGTGATGTCGGTCGCGTACAGGGTCTCGCCGCTGACCGCGCCGGGAATGACGGTATTGGAGATGTTGCCGGTGGTCGCCGCGGCGGTGGTCGCGAGCACGGTGTGGATATGCGACGACATCTGCTGCGCGTTGAGGCTGACCGTTTCGGTACCCGCCACCTGGCCGATGACGTAGTTGCTCAGGCCCGGCCCTTGGCCCTGATGAATGGGCAGACGCCCGCGCAGGTCGGGCACGCCGAAGGTGTTCTGGCCGTCGCCGCCGTAGGTGGTGCCGATCAGCGCGAACAGAACATCGTACTGCGAGATCGGCAGCAGGCTGCCGTTGCAGGCCTGCCAGCCAGTGGGCATTCGGTTGAAGCCGAACATGCGGATTTCTCCGACATAGGGTGTGGACATGGGAATGCACTCCATTGAAGCGGTGGGCGGCCGTGCGTCACAAGACGCGTCAGCGCCGCAGTGTGCTTAGCGGGCGAGCGCGGCTACAGCGGCCGTCTGGATAGGGCGTCAGTTGCGCGACGGAAAGATACCCTGCAGAGCGATGCAGAAATTGATCGTCGTGTAGGGCTGCAGGTTTGGGTGCGGCTGGCCGCCGCCCGCGACGCCGCAGGTGTTCGGGTTCAGCGGCACGCCGGCCCCGCTCGCATTGCCGTAAAGCGCCACGCCGGCGCTGGCGAACAGCGCGCCGCCAGGATTCTTGGCGTCTCCGGCAACCGTGGTGCCGCCCATTTGGTGCCCGTGCGCGGGAATTTGGGTCGGCAGCAGCGCTACGTTCTCGACGCCCGCGGCCTGACCGATCTGCACTACCGGCGGCTGCCAGCCGGAATCGATCGAAATGCCAGAGCCGACCGGCGTGCGGCTGCGCAGGTCAGGCAGTGCGAAATTGTTGGTGCCGTTGCCTCCGAACTGCGTCCCCAGCAGCGAAAACAGCGCCTGGTTTTGGTTGATCGGCAGCAGCTGTCCGCTGCATTGCGCGAAGTTCCGCGGGGCGAAGCTGAAGCCGGCCATCATGATCTGGCCGATGAAGGTTTCGCTCATCGAATTATCTCCCCCTGAAGTGGTAATTGCGGTGCGCAGTACGCAGCGCGGCCCTACTCTGAACCACCGCCTGCGGCCCGACAAGGCCCTCGCCGCACCTGCACGCTCAAAACGCGCATTCAGCGCACTCCACGAGCTGGAACGACCCCATTTGTACCCGAATGCGCGCCGAGCTTTCGCTTGTCGGGACTTCCGCTGGTCCGACGATCCTGCTCCAATGCGCAGCGGATCGCTGCGGTGGACGCGCGCTTTGGCTGAAAGTCGGCCCAATCGCGTTTGAACATTGAGATGCACGCGACGGCTTTGTCGGCGTTTCCAGGTGGGCGCCGAACTTCAGGGGAGCATGGATAAATGAATATGCAGCGTATTTCGTCGTTTCGCGCGTTCAGCCGTCGACACGACGCAGCGTTCCGCCTTGCGGCCTGGCTGCTGTGCCTGTGCACGATGTGGCCGGCATGGGTTTCCGCGCAGAATTCGACCCTGTGCCCGACATTGAGCGCAACGGTCGCCTACGGTGGCTCGGTCAGCATCAACGCCACCGCCTGCCACGTTGGCTTCGGGCTGGGCAACATTGCCACCCCGGCGGTCCACGGTACCGCCACCGTCGGTCCAGCTGGACTGATGCAATTCATCAACTACGCGCACAACGGCGCCAGCGGCACCACCGACAGCTTCGTGGTGCGCGACGGCAACTCTCCGCCGAACAACCTCATCCTGGTCAACATCACCATTACGCCGCCGACCTCGGCGATCTCGGTGTCGCCGGCCAGCCTGCCTGCGATGACTGCGGGCACGCCGTTCAGCCAGACGCTGACCTCGAGCGGCGGCGTCGCGCCCTATACCTACTCGTTGAGCACCGGCGCATTGCCGGTCGGCCTGAGCTTGAGCTCGGCGGGCCTGCTGTCCGGCACGCCCACCCAGCGCGGCGGCTATACCTTCAGCGTCCGCTCGCAGGACTCGATCGGCGACTTCGTACTCCGCGGCTACACCGGCTCGGTGCAGAACCCCAGCCTTGCGCTGGTTCCGGCCAGCGCCACCGCTTTCCAGGGTCTCGCTTTCTCGCAGGCGCTCGCTACCGTCGGCGGCGTCGCCCCGCACAGCTACCTGCTTGAAACCGGCACCTTCCCGCCCGGCATCAGCGTCTCCAGCGCCGGCGTGGTCAGCGGCACCACCACGGCGGCGACCGGCAACTATCCGGTCACCCTGCGCGTCACCGACTCCAGCAGCGGCCCGGGCAGCTATTTCGAGCTCGAGCCCTTCACCCTGACGATCAGCCCGCCGCCTGCGGTGTCGATCGCGGTGGCGCCTGCCAGCGTCAGTGAGGACGGCCCGACCAACTTGGTCTACACCGTCACCCGCAGCCTGAATCTGAGCTCGGCGACGGTGGTCAACATCACCACCGGCGGAACCGCGACCTCAGGCACCGACTACACCGGTGGCGTCACCAGCGTCAGCATTCCGGTCGGCGGCACCACGGCAACTATCACTATCAATCCAAGCGCAGACAGCACCGTCGAGGCCGACGAAACCGTGATCCTTACCGTCGCCGCGGGCACCGGCTACGCGGTCGGCGCACCGGCCAGCGCGACCGGCACAATTCTCAACGACGACGTGCCGACCGCGACGATCACGGTCGCACCCGCCAACGTCAGCGAAGACAGCGCCGCGAATCTGGTCTACACCGTCACCTTCAGCCAGGCGCCGCTGGTCGCAACCTCGGTCAACTTCAGCGTTGCCGGCACCGCGACTTCGGGCACCGACTACGCGGCCGTGACCTCACCGCTGGTTATCGCGGCGGCCGCCACCACCGGCACGATTACCGTCAACCCGACCGCCGACGCGACTGTCGAAGCCGACGAGACGGTGATCCTCACCCTCGCCGCCGGCACCGGCTACACCGTCGGCGTACCGGCCAGCGCGACCGGCACAATTCTCAACGACGACCTGCCCGCGCTGACCATCGACGACGTGACCCTGGCCGAAGGCAATGCAGGCACCAGCAATGCAACCTTCACCGTCAGCCTGAGCGTACCGGCCGGCCCGGGCGGGGTCAGCTTCGATATCGCCACCGCCAACGGCACCGCCACCGCGGGCGTGGACTACGTCGCCAACAGCCTGACCGGCCAGACCATTGCAGCCGCCAGCAGCACCTACACCTTCACGGTGCTGGTCAACGGCGACGCGCTCAACGAGCCAAACGAGACCTTCTTCGTCAACGTCACCAACGTGACCGGCGCGGTCGTTGCCGACGGCCAGGGCTTGGGCACCATCACCAATGACGATCCGCTGCCGAGCCTGTCAATCAACAACGCCAGCGTGATCGAAGGCAATGCCGGCACGATCAACGCGGTGTTCACCGTCACCCTGGGCGCCGCCAGCGGCCAGGCGGTGTCGGTCAACTACGCGACCGCGGACGGCACCGCCGTGGCGCCGGGCGACTACATCGCCGCCAGCGGTACGCTGAACTTCACCCCGGGTCAGCTGACGCAGACCGTCACCGTGGTCGTCAACGGCGACATCACGCCCGAGGCAAACGAGACCTTTACCGTGGGCCTGAGCGGCGCGACCAATGCGACGATCGCCGCGGCCACCGGCACCGGCACCATCACCAATGACGATGTGCCGGTCACGGTCAACCCCCCGACGATTCCCAACGGCGCGGTCGCGGTGGCCTACAGCCAGACGCTCACTGCGAGCGGCGGCGTCGCGCCGTACACCTTCGCCGTCACTGCCGGCGCGCTGCCGGCCGGATTGACGCTGAGCTCGGGCGGCGCGCTGAGCGGTACGCCAACTGCGGGCGGCAGCTTCAACTTCACCGTCAGCGCGACCGACAGCAGCGGCGCACCGGGTCCGTTTGCGGGTGTCCGTGCCTACACGCTGGTGGTCAACGCACCGACCCTTGCGCTGCCGGCCACCCCGCTGGCGGGCGGCACCTTGAACGCGGCGTATTCGGCGGCGATCACGCCGGCGTCGGGCGGTACTTCGCCCTATGCCTATGCGGTGACCGCCGGCGCGCTGCCGGGCGGCCTGAGCCTCAATGCCGCAACCGGCGCGATGACCGGCACGCCGAGCGCGCTGGGCACCTTCAACTTCAGCATCACCGCCACCGACAGCAGCACCGGCACCGGCCCGTACACGGCTTCGCAGAGCTACGCGATCACCGTGATCGACCTGGCGCCGATCGCCAACGCCTCGTCGCTGACCGTGGCCTATGGCGCTGCGGCTACCAATGTGCCGCTCAACATCAGCGGCGGCACGCCGGTGTCGGTGGCCGTTGTTACTGCGCCGACCAATGGCAGCGCGATCGCCAGCGGAGCTGCGATCAGCTACCAGCCGACCGCCGGCTTTGCGGGCAGCGACAGCTTCACCTACACCGCGACCAACAGCGGCGGCACCTCCGCCCCTGCGACGGTCACGGTGACGGTGTCCGACCCGGTGATCACGATCACGCCCAGCGGTGGCTTCGCGGCAAGCGTCGGCGTGGCGTACACGCAGACCTTCACCTGGAACGGCGGTGCACAGCCGTGGAGCAGCTATCAAATCACCAACCTGCCGGCCGGCCTGTCGATCACCGGCACCACCGCCAACAGTGCGACCGTCGCCGGCACGCCGACCCAGGCCGGCAGCTTCACGCTGAATGCGTCCGCGACCGACAGCAGCACCGGCAGCGGTCCGTTCTCGGTGGGCCAGGCCTTCACCCTGACGGTGGCGGCGCCGACCCTGACCCTGACGCCGGCCGGCCCGAACCTGAGCGGCACCTACCTGACCGCGTTCACCCAGGCCTTCAGCGCCGGCGGCGGCATCGGCCCCTACACGTATGCGATCACGGCGGGTGCGCTGCCCGCGGGGCTGAGCCTGAGCGGCGCGACCGTGTCGGGCACACCGACGGCGTCCGGCAGCTTCAACTTCACGTTGACCGCCACCGACAGCGGCGCCACCGGCACCGGCGCGCCGTTCACCTTGGATCGCGCCTACACCCTGGCGATTGCTGGACCGACGATCGTGCTGGCTCCGGCGACGCTGCCGGGCGGTGCTGTTGCTGCGGCCTACACGCAGACGCTGACCGCCAGCGGCGGTGCCGCGCCCTACGCGTTCAGCGTCAGCAGTGGCGCGCTGCCGGGCGGGCTCAGCCTTGCCAGCGGCGGTGCGTTGACGGGCACGCCGACGGCCACCGGCAGTTTCAGCTTCGGCGTGACCGCGACCGACGCCAACGGTGAAATCGGCACGCTTGCCTACACCGTGGTGATGGCCGCACCGAGCCTGAGCCTGGCGCCGGCGACCCTGCCGAACGGCATCGGCAGCAGCCCCTACACCGCGACCTTCTCGGCCAGCAGCGGCACCGCGCCCTACACGTTCGCGGTGAGTGCCGGCACCCTGCCCAATGGCCTCAGCCTGAGCGCGGCCGGTGCTTTGAGCGGAACCCCCACGGCCGCCGGCAGCTTCAGCTTCAGCGTGCAGGTCACCGACAGCACCGGCGGCACCCCGGCTACGGCAACCAACAGCTACACGGTGCAGATCATCGCTCCCACGCTGACCATCACCTCGGTGGTTCCCGATGTGATCTTCCTGGGCCGACCTTTCAGCCTGCAGCTGCAGACAAGCGGCGGTGCCGCGCCATATAGCTATGCGGTGACTGCCGGCGCCCTGCCGGCCGGCCTGAGCCTGAGCCCGAGCGGCGTACTGAGCGGCACGCCGAGCTCCACCACGCCCTCGACCTTCACCATCACGGTGACGGATGCCTCGGGCTTCACCGGGGTCGGCGTCTACACCTTGGGCGCGCGCGCAGCGCCGATCATGGTGTCAACCCAGACGCCCGGCGGCCTGCTGCTGATGCTGCTGGCGGTGCTCGGCATCGGCCTCGTGGCGCTGCGACGCACGTTGGGCTGATCCGCGACTCCAGCGGTTTGAAACACAGCGGCGGTGCGAAAGCGCCGCCGCTGTCGTTTGCGGTCCAGCAAACAGACCGGCGCGTTTGCCTTAATCCAGCCAAAGACGCCGCGGCCGATCTCGCTGGGTGATCTGCACGGGATTGGCTTTGGGGCGATTACTTGCAGCAGAAGGAGAGAGGCCAACACTCTGCGCGAGCTAAAACCGGCGAAAAGCGCTCGTCGCAGAAACCCCCCTGAACCCGCGGCAGGAATTCGCCATCTCACCGACGAGTTGACCGCACAACATCCCAACCATCGGCCCTCTCCGTGCAGGCGGGCCGCAGCCATACTCCTGCCACCCTAATGGTGAGGATGTTCCATGGCCCCCAGCTTTCTGCATCGCGCGCTGCGCGCCGGTCTCGCTGTTGCAGCGCTTTCCGCGGCGACCGCAGCCAGTGCGCAAACCAAGCTGCTGCGCTTCCCGGACGTGCACGGCGAGCGGGTCACGTTTGTCTACGCAGGCGACATCTATATCGCCTCGACGCAGGGCAGCCTGGCCCAGCGGCTGACCTCGCACGAGGGCATGGAGCTGTATCCGAAGTTCTCGCCGGACGGCAGCCAGATCGCGTTCTCGGCCGAATACAACGGCACCCGCCAGGTGTTCGTGATGCCGGCCGGCGGCGGCGAGCCGCGCCAGCTGACCTGGTACAACGACGTCGGCCCGATGCCGCCCCGCGGCGGCACCGACTACCGGGTGCTGGACTGGACGCCGGACGGCGCCCACATCGTGGTGCGGATGAACCGGGTGCCGTTTGACGAGCGCAGTGGACGCCCGTACCTGGTGCCGGTCGCCGGCGGCATGGAAACGCCGCTGGCGATCCCGGAATCCGGCGGCGGCATGCTCAGCCCCGACGGCAGCAAGTTCGTCTACACGCCCATCGACCGCGATTTCCGCGCCTGGAAGCGCTATCGCGGCGGCCGCGCGCAGGACGTGTGGATCTATGACCTTGCAGCCAACACCTCACAGCAGCTGACCCAGCACCCGGCCACCGATCACCAGCCGATGTGGATCGGCGAGCAGATCTACTTCGTCTCCGATCGCGGCCGCACCCTGAATCTCTACGCCATGCCCGCCAGCGGCGGCGAGCCGCAGCAGCTGACGACGTTCACGGATTTCGACGTGCTCTGGCCGAGCGCCGGGCCGGACAGCCTGGTGTTCGAGAATGCCGGCGCGCTGTGGCAGTTCATTCCCGCCAGCGGCGAAACCCGGCAGATTCCGATCACCGTGCGCGGCGACCTGCCGCAGACGCTGCCGCACTTTGTCGATGCGTCCAAGCAGATCGAAAGTTTTGGTATTGCCCCCGACGGTAAACGCGCCGTGTTCGGCGCCCGCGGCGAAGTGTTCACGGTGCCGGCCAAGTTCGGCGAGGCGCGCAACCTGTCGCGCAGCCCGGACGCTCGCGAGCACAGCGTCAGCTGGTCGCCGGACGGCCGTTACGTGGCCTACCTTTCGGACGCCAGCGGCGAGTACGAGATCTACGTGCAGGCGCAGGACGGCGGCAGCGCGCCGCGCCGGGTCAGCACGGACGGCGATATCTGGCGCTTCGCCCCGAGCTGGTCGCCGGACGGCCGCCATTTCACCTACGGCGACAAGCGCCAGCGTCTGCGCCTGGCGAACGCCGAAACCGGCGCTACAGTCAACATCGACAGCTCCGTGCAGGAGGACATCACCCAGCACGCCTGGGCGCCGGACAGCCGTTTCGTGGCCTATGTAAAAACCGGCGGCAGCCGCAACCGCTCGATCTGGCTGTATAGCCTGGACAGTTCAGCCACGCAACAGCTGACCCCGGACGAGACCAGCGAGTTCGCGCCGGCGTTTGATCCCGAAGGACGCTACCTGTACTTCCTCTCCAACCGCGACTTCAACCTCAGCTTCTCCGCCTACGAGTTCAACTACCTCTACCAGAACGCCACCCGCATCTACGCCGCGCCGCTGGCCGCCGACGGCCCGGTGCTGTACGCGCCGAAGAGCGATGAAGCCGGCGTCGACCGCGAAGCCAAACCCGAAAAGGCCAAGTCCGACGACGCCAAGCCCGCGCCCAAGCGCCTGCGCATCGACGTGCCGGGTTTCAACCAGCGCACGCTGGCGCTGAAGGCGCCTTCGGGCAGCTACCAGGCGCTGTCGGCCAACGCCAAGGGCGTGTTTTTCTTGGCCAGCAGCGGCCCGGGCCCGGGCCCGGGCGAACTGCGCTACCTGGGGCTGGAAGACGATGCACCGAAGACCGTCGCCAGCAAGATCAGCGGCTACGCGCTGGCGGCCGAGGGCGGGCACCTGCTGCTGCGCCGCAACGGCGACTTCGCCATCGTCGAAGCCAAGCCCGAGGCCGACTTCGACGCCGGCAAGCTGAAGCGAGACGGCCTGCAGCTGCGGATCGAACCGCAGCGCGAGTGGGCGCAGCTGTACACCGACGCCTGGCGGATCCTGCGCGACTGGTTCTACGACCCCGGCATGCACGGCCAGGATTGGCCGGCGATCCGCGAGCGCTACGCCGCGCTGCTGCCGCATGTGGCCCATCGCGCTGATCTCGACTACCTGCTGACCGAACTGGCCGGCGAGGTCAATGCCGGCCACGTGTATGTCGAACGCGGCGACCAGCCGAGCGTGGAACGCCGCGCTGGTGGCCTGCTGGGGGCAGAGATCCGTGCCCATGAAAGCGGCTACTTCCAGGTCGCCAAGGTGTTCGCCGGTGAGAACTGGAACCCCGACCTGCGCAGCCCGTTGACCGAAGCAAGCGTTGGGGTTGGCGAGGGTGATTTCATTCTGGCGGTAGACAATGTGCCGGCCCGCAGCGTGGCCAATTTCTACCAGCTGCTGGAAGGCAAAGGCGAACGCACGGTGAGCCTGCGGGTGAACACCCGACCGCAGACAAACGGCGCGCGCGAAGTTCGCGTGCAAACCCTGACCAGCGAGCAGGCGCTGCGCTACAAGGACTGGGTCGACGCGCGGCGGCGGCTGGCGGCCGAGCTGTCCGGCGGCCGCGTCGGCTACATCCATCTGCCCAACACGGCGGTCGAGGGCAACCGCGAGCTCAACCGCGGCATGCTCGCCTACGGCCACATGGACGCGCTGATCATCGACGACCGCTACAACGGCGGCGGCTTCATTCCCGACCGCATGATCGAGCTGCTGATGCGTCAGCCGCTGAACTACTGGAAGCAGCGCGGGCTTGAGCCCAACCCGACCCCGCTGCTGCATCACGCCGGGCCCAAGGCGATGCTGATCAACGGCCTGGCGAGCTCCGGCGGCGACGCCCTGCCCTACTACTTCCGTAAGATGGGCTTGGGCCCGCTGATCGGCACCCGCACCTGGGGCGGGCTGATCGGCATCTCCGGCAACCCGCGGCTGGCCGACGGCGGCGCCATCCTCGCCGCCACTTTCCGTTTCATGGACACCGACGGCGCGTGGGCGGTGGAAGACGAAGGCGTGGCGCCCGACATCGAGGTGATCGACCGCCCCGAGCTGCTCGCCGCCGGCCGCGACCCCAGCCTGGAGCGCGCAGTGACCGAACTGCTGCAAAAGCTGCAGCAGGCACCACCGACGCGAATGCAGGCGCCGCAAGCGCCACGCCAGTTCCCGCGGATGTAGCGGGACGGGTTCGGGTTCGGGTTCGGGTTCGGGTTCGGGAATCGGGATGCGGGATGCGGGATTCGGGAATCGGGATGCGGGATTCGAGACAGCGTCGGGCTCGGATCAACGATGGCGGTGCAGATGGCGCGCGGCACGTAGGTTGGCGCTGAGCCAAAGGCGAAGCCCAACACCGCCACCCCCGCCGGCCCATCACCCCGCGCATGCCGAACGGCGACACGTAGGTTGGCGCTGAGCGAAAGCGAAGCCCAACACCGCCACCCGCCGAGTTCAGCGCCCGCTACGGCATCGCCACCCGGCGGCTTGACCGGACAGCAACCCGAAGAGCGGCAGGCTGAGCTCGAACGGGTTTTTACGCGTTAGGCGGGGGCGGACTTAGATCACGGCCCAACTACCGGCGCGCTTCGCACGAACACTGCAGCAGCGCGCAGGCTGACGTGTGCGCGCGACCAGTCAGCCCTAAGCTGCGCCGCGGCAGAACTGTCGGGGCGCATGCAGCGCAAGCAGAGCCGTCGTCCAAAGGGTTTCTGCGATGGTGGATGCGATTGAGCGCGAGCGCGCCTGAGCGACAGAGCCGCTGAAATCCTTGGTTTACGCAGTGACGGCAGCTCATTTAGCAGCTACGAGGCGGATTTTGCAGCGGCGAGATGGAGCGATGTGGCAAAACAAGGTAAGCGTCCGCCCACGCCACCTAGCGGCGCAGCTGCAGATGTGCTGAATCTCAGCGGTTGATCGCCTGCCAGCCTTCAAGCGGCAGCAGCGTGTCGATATCTCGGTTGAGGGTTGTTGGCAGCCGCGCGAGTGCGTCGCTCATCCAGGCATGCGGGCACAGGCCGTTAGCCTTGGCGGTGGCGAGCAGGCTCATG
>Ga0335395_10000535_pt1 | contig 23748 bp, 24 predicted proteins | sample MAT02_FD_205744 | JGI IMG/M metagenome (GOLD analysis project Ga0335395, IMG submission 205744) | Freshwater microbial communities from Lake Fryxell liftoff mats and glacier meltwater in Antarctica - MAT-02 (spades assembly) (version 2) ...
TGTGAGTCCTATTGTTTTATTTTTTCTAAAACTATCTCCTTATTTTCTAAGTTGGGCATTATTTACGTTTATTTACATATTCATGCCTTATACTAAAGTTTATGCGAGATCTGCAGTGATTGCAGGTGTAATTGCAGGGACAACTTTTCAAATTTGGCAATGGGGTTATATCAAATTTCAAGTGGGCGTTTCAAGTTATGGAGTCGTTTACGGAAGCTTTGCAGCACTTCCTCTTTTCTTAATTTGGCTTCAAATCAGTTGGCTGATTTTATTGGCAGGAGCAGAACTTGCTTTTGAAACTGAAAACGATTTATTTATTCCAGCTCGAGAAATTTCCCCCATTTCGATGAAAGCAGCAGCATTACTCATTACTTTTCGTTGTGTTGATGCCTTTGCAAAAGGGCTTCCCCCCATAAATGATCGCTTGCTAGCACACGAATTGGGAATGTCTTTGAATCACTTACACAGCATAATAGAAATTCTGGAAAATGAACGCATATTGTCCATTGCTGCCTTTCAAAACAAAACGATTGGTTATCAACCTGCTCGAGCAATTAACACAATTACTTTGCAATGTGTTTGTCGTGCTATTGAACATGGTACATCTTTGATGGGAGCTGTGAAAGATTCTCCACAACTAGATAAGATCCATGTTTATTTGGCAAATTCTAGCAAAGTGCTGGATGATTCTGACAATAACCTTCTCATTCATCAACTCAAAACTTAAATTATTTGTGACTAATTCGCTAAAGACATAAGATTTGAATTTATAAATTTATTTTTGAATTGGGTAGCAGGCAGGAACAAATGAATAGAACGCTGTTTAACTGGTGTCAAGCTGGAGTGTTTCTATCTTTTTTGCTGCAATTTTCCAGTTGCCAATTAACTAAAGCCTACACTCCCCCTTGCACAATTGTTCCTGACAACTGGAAAAATGAATCAGAACAAATCATCAGTAATGTTTCTGCAGATTTAACCTCAAACGATGAAAATACAAACGGAAAAGAAGTAATTAAAAATTTAAACATTCAATCACGCTGTGATGCTATAAAAGATTTAAAAAATTGGTGGGAAATCTTTGAAGATTCTATTTTAAATCAGCTTGAAGAAGAAGCTTTGGTCTATAATTATGATTTAAAAGCAGCTTTTGAAAGAGTTGTGGAAGCGCGAAATCTTGCCCTTATTAGTCAATCCCCTTTATATCCTTACGTCAATTTTTCGCCCTCTTATCAACGCACTCAAATGCTTATTTTATCCCCCTTGTCTTTACCAAGTTCTGCCACAACTGCAACAACTGGAACCACTCCCTTACAATCAAATCTCTCTTCTACTTCAACATCTAATCATGGATTACCTAAAAATGTCTTACGTTTTTTAAATTCTGAATATTTATTACCTTTTAACTTTCAATATGAAGTCGATTTATGGAATAAGCTTCACAACACCTATTATTCCGCTGTTTATCGCGAGCAAGCCGCAACAGAAGAGTATTATCAAGTTTTACTTAGTTTAACATCTGATTTAGCTAAAAATTACTTTCTTTTGCGAGATTTAGATTTTCAATATGAAATCGTTGCCAAAACTTTAGAAGCTAGGAGAAAGGCATTTGAAATTAATCGTGATAGATATGAAGCAGGCCTATTAAACTACTTAGATGTCTCACGGGCAGAAGTGCAAGTGAGCAATGCTGAGGCAGATCAAGCAAATATTAAAAGATTAAGAGGCGTTCAAGAAAATATCATTGCTACTTTAACTGGCAGCCCTGCTTCAGAATTTTATTTAAGTTTTGACCCTATTCACACTCCGCCACCACAAATCCCTGTTGGATTACCCTCAGAATTGTTAACGCGACGTCCTGATGTCGTCGCTGCTGAGCGTTTAATTGCAGCTGCTTATGCAGAAATAGGAGCGGCCTATGCGGATTTTTTTCCTTCTCTCAACTTAACTGCAAGTTTAGGTTTGGAAAGTCCTATTTCAAGCCTATTATTCAATTGGAAAGCAAGAATGTGGCAAATTGCTGCAAATGCTATGCAACTTGTTTTTGATGCAGGACGTACTCAAGCAAATTTAGAGTTAACGCAAGCACGATTTAGAGAACAAGTCAATAGCTATCAGCAAACGGTTTTATCAGCTTTTCAAGAGGTTGAGGATGCTTTAATTAATTTAAAAGAACGTGCAGAGCAAGCAAAGGCATTAAAAAAGTCCGTCAAATATGCCCAACAAACCTACGACCTTTCTTATTTCCGCTATAATCAGGGTTTAGTCACCTATTTAGATGTAACCGATGCTGAACGCGAACTTTTACAAGCTCGCCAAAATTTTGCGCTGGTACTAGGTGAACGTTATGTACATACAGTAGCATTAATTGAGGCGTTAGGCGGAGGTTGGGACAATATGCCACAGCCCATAGAATAAAAATTTAACTATCCCTAACATTTAGAAAAATTTATAATCTCACAGCTAATGGAATCAAGTTATTTTTTAAAAGATTGCACATGTAGAAAAAGTTGAAATTTCTATTTTTTAAAATTTTTGCATAAATAAATTTTAAAAATTTACGTATAGGATATTGGGTTTCGGCAGTGTTGGCCTCCTCTCCCACGAATCCAGCCTTACGAAGATCCATTTGCGTTTGAGCGGCAGATTCGACTCCAGCTTCCTTCAGATTTCTCATAGTTCATTGACGGCACGTTTTTCTGTATTCACAGCGCCCCGTATAGTTTTTTCGAACACTCTTGCTTTCGTCTACATATTCCCTCCTATCAGCGCTAAGATTGCTCTTTTATCAACGTAGGATGCACTCATGGCTGGGCGCACCAACTTAACCCGCGGAATGTGGGTTTTCTAGTTGTTTTAGCGTATTTTTATTCATTAGCCACTGAAATATCGCGCAAGTATGCCTTAGAAACTTACCTGCAAAGCAAAATTGTTTATTGATCTTAAGCGATCTTAAGATTACATGAGGAAAAAAGAATGCAAAAAAGTTCATAAAATAAGAAAAATTTGTACTGTGACGAATCCAAAATGTGTACTAAATGATTCTGTTTAAAGTATGAAAAATTCTAAAAAAACTTTATTTTTTTTAAAAGAAAAAGTAATGTAATAAGTCTAAAATTTAAAATAGGTGTTCAAGTGAAAAAAATTAATTATTTTTTTACTCTGTGTATGGTGTTTCTTTTTAACGTTACTTATTCTGTTCCCTCTTGCAATCAACATGAGAGTGAAATTAAAAATATTCGTGGAGTTACTTGCGGTTCTTTAGTCGATGCATTCAAGCTAAGCGGAAGGATGCTTGGGACATATGTTGTCACGATAAACGAATTAGCTTGGGATGCAGTTCAATCAGACGTAAGTTACAGCGATTTCGCCAGTACTTTTCGAGGAGGAATAAACGATTATAATGGAGAAGGTAAATTTTTGGCTTCTAGTAGATTATCTACAGGGTTTGATGAGGTAGGTGATTTGTTTTTGGATCTTTATAATGATTGTATTTTAGAACATCATAATTACCGATCTGTTTTTGAAAGAGGTAAACTTCATTTTGATAGGGGAAATTTGCAGGAATGTTTGATAGATATAGAGGATTTGGTAGATGAAGGAATGGCTGATGAGTTACTCAAAGATGTAAAGCCTATTGACCTGTTAATAACAAAGGCCCAGGCATTTTTAGAAGTTGGTGAATATGAGAAATCTTTGGAAGCATTATCGGATGTAATAAAAAAAGACCCTGCAAATAAAAAAGCTTACTTTTATCGCGCAAACGTTTATTTCGAAACAGGGAATTTTAATGAGGCTCTTAAGGACTACTTACTTTCTGATAAAGGCAGTGAAATGCCTAAATCTGCATTTAAAGCGACAAAACAGTTCACAGGTGCATTATTAAGTAGTTTGTGTCAAGGATCTGCAGATTCTGTTCTTGATTTCGCTCCGTCACTTTGTAATTCTGCTTATGGATTGAGTCGAGCCTTATGGGCTGTTTTTCCTGTAAACCCGAAATCCCAAGAAAATATTAATCAGTTTGCGTGTGCTTGTTACGAGGTTACGGCTTGTGTTGCGGACTACTGTAAAAATATTGATGAGCAAACAATCGATGGGTATGTTGATCAGGTTAAACATTTATATCAACAGTTTGATCAATTAAATGATTCAGAAAAAGGAACATTAATTGGTTATACGATAGGTAAATATGGAGCAGACTTATTTGCTGGAGGTTTAACAGTTAAAGCTGTATCTGCTTTTCGCAAGCTACAGATAGCTAATCAAGTGTGCACTTTAGAAGCAATGGCTGTTTCTAAAGCTAATAAAAGAGCTATTGTTGCTTCTTCTTTAAAACATTCTAAAGAAAGAAAACAATATTTCGAAACTGTAAAATACAATTTTGACTCGCACAACAAGCATGTTCTAGGACACAATGACTTTGTTGATGGTAAAAGTATTTGGGATCATAAAGATCCAGAAAATTTACTTAAACGTTTCGCTGGTAAAGGGCGTGCAGAACGGGGTGTGCCCGGTTTGTCAGGCTATAAAGAAACAATCGACTTTCAAGAGTATATTGGTATTTGGAAAAATAAGGACAAAACCATACAGTTACCCACAACGAGGGGCACTGTTCATTACGGAAAAAAAGGAGCCCACATTGTGCCAGCTGATCCAAATCCAAAAATAGGTGTAAAGTAATGAGGAAAATTATTTTATCAGACTTGTTTTGCTCTATAGGAAGAGCACTACTTAAAAAAGTCACTCCGAATTTGAGAGCAGTAACTGTGGCTGTTAGTGATAATACAACTTTTGAAGTTTTTTATTATTATGATCAAGCTGTTTCTGAAAAAGAAAAAGAACTTTTTGATTTAGCTAAAACGGAAATACTATCTGATTTTCCTTTTCCTGATTATAAAACAGCTTTTAATGTAGAATTTTTAAAATCTACAGATAGAGTACCAAACGATAAGTTTAATATGTACGAAAGATATCATTCAAAATAAGATAATTATTTAGGAAGTCGACGGCATTTTAGTTGAGAGAACAACAAAACTCTTTTATTATTCCTATTAAAAGGGAACTAACATAAAAAAAGTGTCGAGAGGTCTTTAGTGATTAATCCAAAAATGCGACTTTCAATTACTTACAGAAGATTAGAAATGATGGAACATTAAAGGCTAACTGAAGAAACCAGGCGTCCAAGTCTATTTTACAGATCTAACAGCCCTTAGTAGCAAGGAACAAATGAGAGTGCAGATGAACTCATTAATCAATATTTTTCGAAAGGAAGCGACTCTAGTAAAATTTTTAAATAAAAGATGAAATGTGCTCAGAATGAGTAAGATAACCATTTATGAAAATCATTAGGTTGGGAAATGCCCAAAACAAGCATTTAAAAAGAATAGGAGAAGTAGATGTGTGCAATTAATCTGAATAGCATTTTTTGCTGTGTTCAAAATGCGTTACTGCAGAATATAACACCCAACCTCAGAGCAGTCTCTGTTCTTGTAATAAGCGAGCGCTCTTTTGAAACAACTTTTTATTATGATAAACAACCATCTGAAGATGAAGAAGAGCTTGCTAGCCTAACCGACACCTATATTATCTGTGATTTCTCTTCTCCGTATTATAAAACAGAATTTAATGTTGAAGTGATTAGCTATCCAAATGCGATTCCACAGGCAACCTTTTTTGTTTATCATCGCTATGAAGAATGAATTTTGGACACCCTTCTGTTCTCAAAATTTTAAATTCAAGATTCTAAAGAATCTAATGGTTTTGTATCAAAAACTGAATTGAAACTATTAGTTTGCGAAATAAGATTGAAACCAATTTCAGTGGAATTAGCTTCTTTTTGATGCAGGGCGTACCTAAGCAAATTTAGACTTAACAAAAGCAAAATTTAGAGAACAAGTCAATAGCTATCAGCAAACGGTTTTATCAGCTTTTCAAGAGGTTGAAGATGTTTTAATTAATTTAAAAGAGCGTGCAGAGCAAGCAAAGACATTAAAAAAGTCCGTCAAATATGCCCAACAAACCTACGACCTTTCCTATTTTCGCTATAATCAGGGGTTAGTCACCTATTTAGATGTAACCGATGCTGAACGCGAACTTTTACAAGCTCGCCAAAATTTTGCTCTCGTACTAGGCGAACGTTATGTACATACAGTAGCATTAATTGAGGCGTTAGGCGGGGGTTGGGATAACAATCTTTTATCTAATTAATTCTTATCTTAAAAAATTTAAAATACAAATTAATATTTTTTATGCTTCGGAACTCTAGAAAATTTAAAATTTATTGTTTATACACATGTAACAATATTAAATTTAGCTCTGTTTTAATTGGCGGAGAGCAATAAAATAGGAGAACCTATAGCTTATTATCTAAGAGAAGCAAATAATTTATTTAAAGGGGTCTATTTTGTACCCAAACCTTATGAAGTTAAAGATGAGCATGGACACATTAATGGTGAAACATTTTCTATGAAGGGAATAGGATACAAACCCAGTTAACCTGCGAAATTGTTCATCTGAAAATTCTTTTATTTGATCGTATTTCATAATGTCTCCTTAAAAGCATCATTTCTACACTAAATTTTTCTAAAATGGCAGTTTTGAGAGAAGTCTATTACGTCGAAGGCTGCTAAAGTATGAAAAGATAGTTTTTTTGTAAAAGTCATTTCTCTAAAAAAAAATATGTTCAAGTATGCTAGTCGTTTCTATGTTTCATCTCCTTGTCTGAAGTAATAGCGCGCCTAATTCCTTCGCGCAAATAATTAAAATTTTTTCTTGCATAAAAAAACAAGAATGGGATATGCATAAGATTGTGACCAAAAAATTTTGGCTTAACTTAAATTGAGGTAATATGAAAAAAAATTTCGGTAAAATGGTCACCTTTGCACTTGCCCTTGCAAGTCTTATGAGCGTATCATTGTATGCAGATAATGAAGGATATTACAAGAATTCCAAAACAATGGAGAAGAATATGACCACAGAAAAAAACATCGTCGAAATAGCTCAATCAAATAGTGATTTTAGTACTTTGGTTAAGGCACTTGTTGCAGCCAACCTAGTTTCAGTCCTAGAAGGGCAAGGCCCATTTACCGTGTTTGCGCCAACCAACGCGGCTTTTGCTAAATTGCCCGCAGGAACCATAGAAAGCTTACTAAAACCAGAAAACAAAGAAAAGTTAGTAGCAATTTTGACCTACCACGTTGTTTCTGGCAAAGTCCTCGCGGCTGATGTAAAGACGATGAAAGCTAAAACGGTGAATGGAAAAGATCTCGACATTAAGGTCAATGGATCAGATGTCAATGTCAATGATGCCAAAGTTGTTAAAACAGACATCGTTGGATCCAATGGAGTGATCCACGTGATCGATACAGTTTTAATACCCTAATTGTTCACCGGGTTTCGGACAAAATTTAAGTTAAATGCGGAATTCGCTTTGAAGTCAAAGTTCTCGTTTTTAATATAGGATTTAGATTCTCGTAATTGCTTATGACTAGTAGGATATGTCGATTTGCGAGATACAAAACTGATACTAAAATCATTAAATTGGACCTCAAAGCAAGTTTCGTTAATATATTGCATTTCATCCAAATTGGAATTTTAAGTTTGTCAAGGCTACGCTCTTGATTATCTCTTAAAAGACTAAGTCGATTTGTTGCCTATAACTACGATTTCTATTATCATGTAATAAGAAAGATACAACATTAAATTTATTCCTCAATCAAGATTCAAAAAATGTCTAAATCTAAAATTCTTGTCATAGGTGGTGGTTTTGGTGGCCTAAATGTTCTTAAGGCACTTAAGAAGGCCGATGCTGACATTTTACTTTTAGACAAAACGAACCACCATCTTTTCCAGCCCCTCCTATACCAAGTGGCTACTTCAGCGCTTTCCTACACTGACATTGCTACAACGTTACGAGATATATTTAAAAATCAAAGCAATGCCGAAGTTCTCCTGGCTCATGTGAGTCGCATAGATAAGCATAATAAAAAAGTGATTGCAGCTAATGGAGAAATATTTTCCTATGATTATTTAGTTTTAGCCCCTGGCAGTAATCATTCTTACTTTAATAATCCGGAATGGGAACGGTTTGCTCCTGGCTTAAAGAGTCTTAACGATGCCAATCAAATCCGTGATAATATCATGATGAGCTTTGAAAATGCAGAACGGGCAACGGATTCTAGGGAAGCCGAAAAATTTATGACCTTTGTCATTATTGGTGGAGGTCCTACCGGTGTTGAAATGGCAGGTGCTATCGCTGAGCTAGCTCACGATTCTTTGAAAGGCAGTTTTAAAAAAATTGATCCCCGTGAATCTATCATTTATCTGATTGAAGGAACTGATCAGGTTCTACCCATTTTCCCTAAGGATTTAGCTTTAAAGGCTAAGGGATATTTAGAAAAAATGGGAGTTCAAGTATTACTTAACACCTTTGTTACTAACATCACAGAAAAAGGGGTTTGGATGGATAACAGATTGATTGAAACGTCTAATATTATCTGGGCTGCCGGAAATGAGGCGTCGCCAATCTTAAAATCTTTAGATGTTCCCCTCGATAAATTTAAAAGGGTAATTGTCGAATCAGATTTATCCATTCCGGGTTTCCCAGAAATTTTTGTTATAGGGGATGCTGCTTGCACAATCGGAGTCGATGCAAAACCTCTTCCCGGCTTCGCTCCTGTAGCAATACAGCAGGGTAAATATGTCGGAAACATCATAAAAAAGCAAATACCCAAAAAAAATCGAAAACCTTTTCTTTATTTTGATAAGGGACTGATGGCGACTGTTGGAAGTGGAAAAGCGATAGCCATGACAGGTAAAATAAAACTATCTGGTTTTATTGCTTGGGTAGCTTGGAGCATGATTCACATCATTTATCTCATCACTTTTACTAATAGATTTTTTGTGTCTCTTAATTGGTTTTATTTATATTTGATGCATAAAAGAAAGTCAAAAATCATTGTAAGACCCATTTCAGAGTCAAATGATAAGACATCTGTTGAAAAATAATGCTTTTCTTCAAGAAACGGAAAATCTTTCGGCTAATCCCAAAAGCAAGCTTAACAGTAACAGCTCGAAATCTCCTGTATTATTTTTCAAGCTCATTAGTTCATCTTAGCGGATGATCAAACGCTTGGCCTGAGTTTGATGGATGAGAGTCCTCCATCAAATTTGATTATATCAGGTACTCTAAATATTATCGAAAAGTGTAAGTTAAATAAAAATTCAGTTCCAATGTGGGAAGTCCGAACTCCATCTGTAGTGACTACATTTTTACCATCAAAGATGTTTTCAAATAAAACTACAAAAAAATGCAAAAAGCTGAGTCAAGGTCCGATTCATTAGAGGAACAAATAATAAAAATACTTCATAATAATAATTTAGCAACTGCAGAAATTGCTAAATTACTCGATCAGCAGAGTGGATCAATGAAAAAGCTGATATTTTTACATTTATTTATTAACAACTTAGACCTGACGTGGGTACATACCAAGGGATATTAGGTATTTGTTTTTAACGTCTCAGAAATTATAAACTGTGAAAATAAATAAACAATTTTCGCTTCAAAAGAAACTGAAGAATTTAAATCTCTTGTACTGCACCAATTACACGCTACACCGAAAAACGGAGATGCATACGGAGATACATAATGTAAATTATCACCTATTAACGAAAGCGTTCAATGTTCATTAAACAAAAATTAATAAATAAGATTAAAAAGAGAAAATGAAATTATTTCGTTAGAAAAACAGAAGACATTGTAAATTTGCACTACAAAAGTTATATTTTTGATTGTTTTTTGGCAGAGTGATTTAGATTGAATATGATGTAAAATAAGATAAAAAATTTTAAGAAGCGAAAGTGATGCTTTCGCTTCTTAAAAAAGATTTTAATCTTCTAGATCGTCGTCGTAATCGTCTTCGTCTAAGTCATCATCTAGATCATCATCAAAAGACTCAAGCTGAGCAACTGGTTTTGCTAGCGGCTTTGCAATCTTTGGTTGCTTTGGAATAGCTGATGCAGGAATATAATCTACCCAGATTGGCGAACTCCAAGCAACATGCCCGTCTTCTTGCACAACTCGTAAATAATAATAAGAAAAGTGCGGCTTTTTATCTTTAGCATTGATGGAAACTTTATCAAGCGGTTCCATATCATCATAAGTAAATTCTAAATGATAGGTATCTGTTGTAAACGTTTGAATGACTTTGCCATTTCGAATTAATTCGACTTTTGTCAATTTTGTTGTACCAGCTGCGTAGCCAGATAAATGACGATTAACAAGTAAGCCTGGCTTTTCAACAGTACTTGTCTCTTTACCCATAGGAATGCCAGCTAAATATAGGCCCACAATCATACGCTCGCCAGTTGTAGCATAGCAAGAACGTTGGTAAAGTGCTTCAATAAGTGCATCGCGGTTATGCGCAGGAGCAATAATCCCTGTATAACCAGAAGTATATTGTTCTTGTTCACTGTCAAATAAATCTGAAAAAATTCCACGATCATCTAAACCACCTGCGACAAATCCAAATCGGCAATTGCGTTGCAAAGCTTTTTGAATAGAGCCATCCACACTTTCTTTAGTGCCTGTAGCGCCTTGAGAAGCAATTGGAAAAAGATTTCCTTCTTTCTTGGAACATTCAGAGCTTCCCCACGCATTATAGATTTCTACAACTCTTTCAAAATCTGGGTCAAACTGTTCAAAATTAAATTCTGTGCGCTGTGACATGGTGAAAGAAGGGATAGAAATGATTTCTTTTGGAGAAAAACTCTTATAAATTTTCTTGAGCGTATTACTTTTTAAATCTTTTTTTCTCAATATAGGCTTACTATCTTTAGTATAAATGATGTGACGTAACCCTTCTGACTTAGCATCTCCTGCCCATTGCATTCCTAGAAATGTTGTAAAGCGGTCTTCTTCATTAAAATCGGCAACGTTTTGTGAAATAAATTTCCATGTGTCATTGGAAGTCTCTTCTTGCGACTCAAATGGTGAAACTCCATAAAAATTATAAGCTTTGTCATCTCGAAAATGACGCATACAACTTTCTATGTTTTCTGTCGAATCAAAGCGATCAGATTCTCCGTGCAAAAGACCCCAATACATATGTTTATTGCTTTCTGCAAAACATTTTATAGGAGCAGAAAAAAACTCTTTTTTATTAAACGTATTTAAAAGACGGATTGTGTAAAAGCCTGGTTCATTAAAATAGAGGTTCGGCAAAGTGATGAATCCAGTCTCTGGTACAAAAAGCTTCCACGTTAAATTTTCACGCAAATGCTCATGGGATAATTCAATTAAAGTGTCTTCATCTGCTGAATTGGTTAAATTTCCAAATTCATCTTCGAAACGCACAATAATATCAAAGCGTTTATTTTTAGCCACATAAGAGGGCGTTAAAATACGAATGTTTGCAAGTTCTGCTCCTTTAATATCCATAGAAAAAACTTCAGGCTCACCGTAATGCCCTTTACCAGTAGGATCAATATAGAGAAGAAAGGGCCTTCTACGCTGAGAAGTTGTTTGAGCATGAATTGAGCCCGCGCCTTTTTTATTGATATCTGTAGATTTTGCCCCAAGTATAATTGTGAATGAATCTCCTGCGCTTAAAGCACTTGGTAAAATAAACTCATATTGAGGTGTAAAACTATCGGCAACAAAAATTTCATTTGCTTGAATGACTTTTTGATCATTAATAAGACCATAAATGAGGTCATCACCTTTTTTAAGGTTAGTTGAAGGAATTTGCCAATCAATTTCACGCCCTTTTGTCTGTAAATCAAACTTTAAACGTGTGCCCTTTGGCAAATTAGATGATGGCGTGTAGATAAATTTCCAAGTTTTAATCTCGCCAGCTAAAGCATAAGATGGTTCGCAATAGCAAATAGATCGACGCATGAGGTTGGCTCCATTTATATATAAACTGTGGACATCTTGCCGTTTTATTGATTGTTTTTCAAGTGCTATCACTTATTTCTTAAAAATCAAAAAGGTGAAATTGTATAGTTTTTAAAAAATTTATTCTATTTATTTATTTTTTTAATTTTTTTTCTTTATCCCACATTCCGCGAGTTGAAGCAAAAAATTCTGAATTATTTAATCGATTCATTATTAGGCACTTGATATGATATATCTTCTTTTCTTAAAAATTTAAACAATTTCTTATTTTTTGTGTGAGCCTACTTAAAAGCATCTGTAAGCAAGGTTGTGTTTTAAACAATTTTATTTACAAAATACATCTCACTAATTATCATTATATTAAATATGCGGAATGTGGGCTTTATTATTCATTTAATTTTTAAATTTATATTCTCATTTTTCTTGTAAGATGTAACAAGCAATGGACACATTCTCCTTATTTTGTTAATGTGGTCCTTTTTAATGAATCTAAGGAGAAATGACAGTGTCGAATTTATTTACGACTTTAATGATCGCTTTCGTTGTGATTGTTATAGCTATTGCTTGTCTAGCAATTGGGTGGCTAATTACAGGACGTGCACGCATTGAGCGTTCTTGTGGAAGAGATCCAACTAAAAAGAAAGACGAAAGTTGTGGTGCAAGTTTATCTTGTGATCTATGTGATTCCCCTGAGAAAAAAAAATGTCAAATAAAAGACCAAGATTTACACTCTTCCCATGAAAAAAATGACGAATTACACTAAAGCACAGCCCAAAACAATTAAAAATCTTTTTAACAATATCGCTAAGCGCTATGACTTTACCAATTCTGTCATGTCTTTTAGCTTGTCAAAAAGGTGGAATCGACAAATAGCTCAACTCGCCATGCAAAACTCTTCTGATCACTTCTCTATGCTTGACCTATGCAGTGGAACAGGGGCCGTCGCTTTTGAATGTCTAAAACACACCTCCGGTTCTTCTCAAGCTTACCTTTTAGATTTTTCTGCCGAAATGCTGAAAATTGCCAAAGCAAAATCCCAACAAGAAAATTTTAAAATGCATGCAATTGAGTATTTAGAAGCGGATGCTCAAAAAATACCTTTAGCCAATGCGCTAGTTGATTTTTCTACTATTGCCTACGGCATTCGCAATATTTATGATCCGGCAAAGTGTTTTCAAGAAGTTTACCGAGTTCTTAAACCTGGAGGTTGTTTAGCCATCTTAGAACTCACACGTCCAAATAATCGCTTTTTACGTTTTGGACATAAAATTTATTTAAAATTCGGTCTTCCTTTAATTGGAAAGCTTCTCACACGAGATAAAAATGCTTATGAGTATCTTTGCCAAAGCATTAACAGTTTTGTTGCTCCAAAAGAAATTGAACAAATTTTAAATGAGAAAAACTTTACCAATATTAGAAGCATTCCTTTAGCCGGCGGGATTGCAACCATCATTCTAGCTTTTAAAAAATGAAAGTTGCTTATCGAAAAGAACTCTATATTCCTTTTCACTTAAGTGATGCTGCTGGAATACTTTTTTTTGGTCATATTTTTTCATTAGCTCATGAAGCTTATGAGTTTTTTGTACAAGAAGCGCTGAATATAAGTTGGGATGATTGGTTTAATCACTCGGAATGGGTTATTCCCATTAAACAAACGCAAGCGTGTTATCATCACCCTATCTCCGTAGGGTCAATTTATTTCTTCAATGTCAATGTAAAAAAAATTGGTATAACCTCTTTTGTGCTCACTTATCAACTCGCTCAACATGATCGCTTATTTTGTGAAATAGAAATGGTACATGTGTTTTGTAGTCGACATACAAAGCAAAAAGTCCCCTTGCCTATTTTTATAAAAGAAAAATTATTGAGCTTAATATGAGAAGCCACTACTTTTGTATAAGGGCAAAATATTATTCCTGATTTAATTTGAATTGCACAGCTTGAATTGCATAACCAAGATCCCCATAATTATTAATAGTAAAGTTGGCTTTTTTTGGCATGCCACTTACACAAAAGTTGGCTTCTGTCAGTATTTGTAAAATATTTACGTCCTCTCTATATGTTCCAATCGAAACCCCCTGATTATGTTTACCTAAACCATATAAAACAACGACTGGTTTAATTTTATAGGCTTTACTAAAAAGATCTGAAACATCACATAATCCTCGACTGCAATCAAAAATACAAATTTCTTCACTATATTCTTGATACGTTTCTAAAATTTCCCATGTTTTTAATTGTATGGGAAGATACTCTTTTTTCCAGGCAAGTATTGTTTCGTCCGGGGCATCATGCACACTAAAATGTCTTACAAGGTAGTCTTTTCTGGAATCATCTCTAGGATTTGCTTTCGTACATTGATTGAAATACTCACCAAATTTAGTTTCAAAATTTAATTGATCCGCTTGATGACCTGCATCTAATAACTCTTTTGTATGCTCATCTATAGTATCACCAAATTTTCTCTTTAAAATTTCGCAGCTACTACCAAATTCATTTCTATTCTCAGGAGTAATTGTGAGTTTATTTAAATCAATCTCACATACTTTAAAAACATTTTCCCATTCATCTTTATCATGTTCGTCTGCTACAAAAAGTATTTCATGTCCTAATTTTTTAATTTTATTTATAAGTTTAATAGTCATGAATCGGTTTGCATTGTTAACTGCCAAATCAATAAAGCCAACTTTACTATTTTTAGGCCATGATCCGACATTTATTTCATTCACTCGATGTGCTTCAGTAAAAATATATCGAATTTGCGCTGAATTTCCAACTTCTTGACGTGTATACGCAGCTGCGCCCAGCATTCCGTCAGATGAAGCCACAATAACCAAAATATTAGCCACATTTTCGCGAATCAAATTGACCATACTTAGTCCTCTATTATTGAAAATTGATTATTACTTAATTTTTTTTCTTTATAAATTTATATGCCCAGTTAATTTATAAAAGTATATAAATAATTTAAAACACCTGTATTATACTCTCGCGAAGAAAATATAAGTAAACTATTAAATTTACTAGATCTTTTTTAAAAATTTTAAGGATTTCAATAATGAAAGATAGTAACAAAAAACTACTGAATTTGAATAAGCTGTTTAAGTTTACTCTTTAAAATTTTTAACAATGAAGATTTGGGAATTTCTTCCACCCATTTAACTTCTCGAATGCGTTCAAAAGGTAAAATTAACAAATGAAATTCTTTTAAAATAGTTTGCTCAATTTTTTTAGTTGGTTTACCTTCAATAACAAGAACAAGCATGTGGCCTAGTCTTTCATGAGGTAGGGGCAGAAGTGTCATGACTTCAGAAATTTGATTTTTAATCTTTATTTTCTGCAAAAGTTTTTCTAAGCGAGCGACATCAACGTTTTCTCCACCAATTTTAATCATTTCATCAATTCTTCCATGAATTGATAAATAACCATTTTTTACATCCCCATGATCCATGCTCACAAACCATCCTTCCACTTTAGGATCTATAAAAACTGGCTTTTCATTTTCAAAATAAGCATAAGCTGATAGTAAAGCTGGGCTTTTGAATGCCAACCTATTATCTCTAATAGAAACTTCCATATGTTGAAGAATTTTTAAATCCAAATGAGATCGCAAAGAGGCAGTAGCTACTTGCGAAGCACATTCTGTTGATCCATAACTGGGCAAAATGTTCCATCCCTTTTGTTTAGATTGATCAAGAAGTTCTGTTGGTAAATGTCCTCCTCCAATCACAACCGCTCTTAAGGCCGGTGGACCCTTAAAATTTAATTGTATTAAATCGAATAATTGGGAAGGCACAAGGGCTGTCAAACTCGCTTTTGTTTGCACAAGGAAATGATAAAATAAAGAAGCGTCCCACTTAGATGTTGGATTGATGTGTTTAAATTCATAAACTTTAGCTTGGCTTAAATGACTTCTAGCTCTAATTCCAAGTCCCCCCACATGAAAATCTGGCAAAGCTAAGGCCCAGCTATCAGATGAGTCGCTTTCTAAATGAGTATTAACTGCTTGCGCCGAATTTAACAATGCCTGTTTAGACAATCCTACCCATTTTTCGACAGTAGATCCAGAAGTTGCTAGCCAAATATGACCTGGCCAATGGCCTGCATGATTAAGAATTTGCTGAAATAGTTGTTTTGATTTTTCTGAGTAACAGGGATTAATTAAAACATGTGAGTCTTGACTTTCCCAATCTATCATCTTAATCCACAAAATAAATAGAAACGAGATATCCCGTCATTAATAAAAGACCAAAAAATAATTGATTTTGAGCACTTCTTGCCAGGTATTGATTGTAAATAGTTCCCGGAGGTTTTTGCCAAATGTTTCTTACATTTTTATAAGCTCCGTGAAAGGCTAATAAGGGTAAAACTGTCATCAAAGGGAGGCCTTTTATCGCCCAGCCAATTCCTATGAAGTAAGGCAAAATAGATAAGATTGTTATTTCCCACCGAGCAAAAGTCAGCCCAAAAAGGACCGCGAGTGTTTTTTTATTTACACTTTGGTCCGTTTTGATATCACGTGCATTATTGATGGCAATAGGTAAGATGGCTAGTAAGCCAAGCTGAGTGGCAGCGAGTATACAATTGGAATTGATCGCTTTTGTCTGAATATAAAAAGCAGAAAAAGTAATCACATATCCAAAAAAAATGAGCACAAAAATTTCCCCTAATCCTAGGTAAGCTAAGGGAAAAGGCCCCCCTGTGTAAAGATAACCAAAAGTAATAGAAGCAATTAAGGCCCAAAAAAGTGGCCAGCCGCCAGCTAGCATTAGCGGTATTCCACAAATAAAAGCAAAAAAGAAAAAAGCAAATCCATAAGTTAAGACTTGCTGATAACTCATCAGCCCCGCTTGAGTCACCCGTTGCGGACCTAAGCGCTCTTCCGTATCCGCGCCTTTTTTAAAATCAATAGCATCATTGATTAAATTGATACCAATTTGAATGGCAAAAGCACAAATCAGAGCAAACAAAGCTGTTATCCATTGGATTTGACTGACCTCTCCAACGGCTAACAATGTGCCGACAATAATTGCTACAGCCGACACAGGTAATGTTTTAGGTCTTGCCGCCATTATCAGTATTTCTAAATGAGACAAATTTGCTTGCTGCAATGTTTGTGCGCTTTTGACCATTTATCACCTCTTAAATTTAAGGAAGTCTATCAAACTGACTAAAATTTGGTTTACGTTTTTCTAAAAAAGCATTTTTTCCTTCTTGAGCTTCCTGGGTCATATAATAAAGCATCGTTGCATTGCCAGCTAAGTCAAGTAACCCGATTTGACCATCACAATCTGCATTTAAACTCGCTTTCAAACAGCGCAGCGCTAACGGAGAATGTTGTAAAATGGTGCGACACCAGCTTAGAGTTTCATTTTCTAATTCTTCTAGCGGAACAACAGTATTGACTAAACCCATGTCAAATGCTTCTTGGGCTGAATATTGGCGGCACATAAACCAGATTTCACGCGCTTTTTTTTGACCTACGATGCGAGCTAAATAACTACTTCCAAGTCCGCCATCAAAAGATCCTACTTTTGGTCCTACTTGACCAAAACGAGCATTATCAGCGGCGATTGTCAAATCACAGACGACATGCAGAACATGGCCACCGCCAATAGCATAACCTGCTACCATTGCAATGACAGGTTTAGGTAAAGAGCGAATTTGTTTTTGAAGGTCTAAAACATTGAGTCTGGGAATGCCGTCCCCTCCCATATACCCTGCATCATCGCGTATACGTTGGTCACCGCCGGAACAAAACGCCTCAGGTCCCTCACCTGTCAAAATAATGATGCCCACTTGTGAATCATTTCTGCAAATTTCAAAAGCTTCTTGCATTTCCTGAACTGTTTCGGGACGAAATGCATTACGCACTTCAGGACGATTAATTGTAATTTTAGCAATACCATCCTCTGTTTTTTCAAAACGAATATCTGTATATTTTTTTACTTCGGTCCATAATGCTTCAGCAGTTTGCATAGAAATTTCCTTTGGTAATTATTCTTTCGTATTTAAGTAGCCATATTTTTTTGCTAATGATCTCACCTGAAAATAGACTTTTCGATCAACATTTTCTTTCAAAAATTTCCAAGTAATCGCCGTATGTTCTTCTTTTACACGTGTATTGGCATCTGTAGGAACGGCAGTCAAAGTTTCAGAATCAAAAACTAAGCCCAGTCGATCAGCCATTTCGGGATATATTTCTGAGAAGTCTTCGATACGATAAGTCCACTCTGCTTTTTCTTCAATCATCAAATTCCAATAATACCAATATTTTGCACATCTTGTAATCACAGAGTCTTTCATTGAAATTTCAGGAATAATTGTACAAATCCATTCCCAAGTCACTCCCGGATGTGAATTATAATAGGATTGAATAACTTTTAATGGGTGTCTAACTTGATGAAAAATGTGTTCAAATTCATAGTCTTTTAATAAAGGGCCAACCGGTGTCCAATCAGTTTCTGCTCCCATTATCCAGGAAACACTTCCATCTGCACCCATTTTTTCATGTCTAACATCTAAACCTGAAAGTCTCAAAAATTCTGTCATATAGGTGGTTCCGCTTCTACCGCAACCTGTGATCAATAAAAATCGTTTTTCTTTGGATTTTACTAAATCAGGTGTTTGTTCTGCAGTTTTTTCAAAAACGGGGCTTGCCATTATCTGAAAACAGAGCGAGAGTTGAAAAATAAATACAAAAAAGAACTTGCACATAGAAAAAAACCTTTTTTGAAATTTTTTCTATGCTATCGAGAACAGTCTAATTATATCAATAAAAAATCGTTAATTATTTTTTTAAACAATGAAGGTTGTTCCCAAGCGGTACGATGACCAGTTTCTGACACAATTATTTTTTTTGAATAAGGATGACTTAATTGAATAGAATCTGCGATTTGACAACATTTTTTATCTCTTTCACCAGTTATCCAAAGAATTGGCAAAGGTAATTTTGTGATTTGCTCTCGGAGATCATCTTGTAGGCCTAATGAAGTATGAGTTAAAACATGATGCAAGTTCTCACGCTTGTAATTGTTTTCATATCTATTGAATTTGAAAAGATCATTTTTAAAAATGGCTTGGTTATTCCAGTCATGAATTAATGACGACCACTCCTCTTTTAAAAATCTTTCACCCCATTTAGAATCATTCTCAAACCGAACCAAACGCTCTTCGGTAGTCAATAAACCTGGGTGAGCTGAAATGATAATGCCGGCTTTCCATAATTCAGGTTTGGCAATTAAGGCATGCAAAGCCATCCTTCCACCAAGAGAATAGCCCATGAGAATAGGTTTTGTTTCTTGAGAAGCTGCTAGAAGATTAAACTGCTGCGACCAGTCAGCAAAATTTTCCCATTTGAATTCATTGAGATCAAAGCTTTTTAAGTTTTGAAAATCAAAGACATCCCAATCTGTTTTAATTCCTAAAAAACCTGCGGTTGCCCATAGTGATGAAGTCATAATTTTCTAATTTTTTGTAGAGCTCTCTTCGTTGCCTCGTCATTAGGTTGAATTTCTATCAACCTGGCGCCTTTTCTGCTTTGCAATTGTGTGGGAATAGTTTCCCATTTTTCATAATGCCATTTCCACAACTCCGCCAAAGGTTGAAAGGTGACATCATGCAAATTTAAAAAAGCAGGATTTGAAAACATTCTAGAAAAAATTTGTCCTCCTCCATTATTAATAATCACTAAATTAATATCCATGGGAGCTAGTTGAGGATAGATCCAAGGTGCCACTAGATCATACAAAGCTGTTAAATCACCAATAATGGCCCAATTTTGTTGTTCCGGCGTACACAAACCCAAAAATGTCGCGATTTGTCCATCAATTCCACATAATCCGCGACTTGCTTCCACCTTTAGATTTTTTTGCTGCCACGTTGCCGCTTGATCCCATTCGCGAATAGGCAGGCTATTTCCTAAATAAACTAGAGATGTTTCAGGGATTAGTTTAGAAAGATAATGAATTAAGCTAATTTCTGCCTGCGGCTCTTCTTGATAAATTTCTTTTAAGTTTGCAATCAATTTTTTTTCGTGAGTTAGCCATTTTTCGCAGGCGTATTTTTTTTCAATGGGAAGGTAGGAAATATCAGAAAAAAAATCTTTTAAAGAATCATATATTCCCCCATTCCAACTTAAGCCCGAAAAAGGCAAGTGAGAAATAGAACAGACGCGGATCTTTCCTGCTAGTTCCTCTAAATCACGCCATATGCGACAAGTAGGAATGGATCCAATTCGCAAAACACCATCAATGGGATAGTTTGCTTGCGCTGCATTTTTAAAGAGTTGATCACTACAAATTCTCAAATCAGTTAAACGTGGATCTTCACGTATACCAGAAATGGCTTCGGCATAGATAGGTGCTTTTAAAAGAGATAGAAAGCGTGCCACGTTTTCTCTATCTTCAATATTTAAAGCCCCGACAACTACAACGGGATTTTTAACATTGTGAATAAAGTTTTCTAATTCTGATCTATTTTTAGATGTTGTTTTTGTTTTTATAAAAGCAGGTTGATCCATTGAAAAAGAAAAATCTTGGGATAACTTGTCTTCTTCGGGTTCTTCAAAGCAAACATTTAAATGCGCAGGCCCTTGTAAATTCCAATCAGCTAATTGACATTCTTCTTCTAAAGCAATATCTTGCGCAAAATCGACATAATGGCTAAAGATTCCCACTTGTTCCGCACATTGTGGAGCGCCCGTACCGCGTTGGCGACGGGGACGATCTGCTGTCAAAAGCAGAATGGGAAGTTGTGTGTAGTAGGCTTCCATGGCTGCCGGTAAAAGATTACCAACAGCTGTTCCAGAGGTAGTGATTACTACTACAGGTCTGCGTGTTGCACGGATTCTTCCTAAAGCAAAGTAACCGGCAGAACGCTCTTCAGGCCAGTAATAGATTTTAATATCCCTAATTTTAGATAATAAAAAAACTAAAGGAGCATTACGTTTGCCCGCAGCAATACAGAATTCTCTTACACCCGCATCAAGCGCATGTTGGATGACAGTTTTTGCAAGTTGATCATTCATAGAGCTAATAATTTCCTAATGGATGCAGTTTTTAGTGCGATTTCTTGCCATTCTTTTTCCAAAAGACTTTCCTTAATAATTCCACAGCCTGCACCAATGCGCATGCCATTTTCATCCCACTGCACCTGCCTAATGCCAACAAGACAAAGAGCATAACCTTTTTCGATTAGATAAACACCAAAAGGAGCTCCATAACTACGGCGGTTGATCTTGGCTTGGTAGTCAGCTAACCATTTTTTTCCTGCCTCTTTTGGAAATGCACCTAATGCAGGTGTAGGATGCATGCATCTGACAATCGCTTCAAAATCAAAAGCACCTTGGCATTCAATTTCTATGGGAGTGTAGAGATGGCATAATTTTGGAAGTTTAAGAATGCTCGTTTCTCCTATATGTATCTTACCAGTAGAGGCAAGACTTTCCTTAAGTCCTTCAATCACTAATTGATGTTCTCTTAGCTCTTTTTGATTGTTAATGAATTCATGGCTATTTTCTACTTTTTTAGTGCCGGCTAAAGCCATCGTTTTGATTATGTGTTGATTAGCCTGATATTCAAAGAGTGTCTCTGGAGTTAGGCCTAAAAAACCTTGATTATTAGACCAATGGCCATACAAATAGCCGGGATAATCTTGAAGGAAATCAAGAGCTTGGTAAAGAGAATTAGAAAGTTGATTTAGCGTCATTAATTCAGAAGTAAACGTAAAAATATAAGGAACAGCTTTTTCTAATTTTTTTTCAGTAAATAAGGATTTTAACTGGCTAAAAGCCGTTTCAAAAGTCGCTTGATCGTGCGTTTGCCAATCGATTTGTTGCTGAGGAAAAGTCTTCAAGTGTTGTTTTAACTCTTTAGCAGACAACTCCTCTGAATATTCATGTTGTAACCACGCATCATTTGACGAAAGAAAAAAATCTTGAACAAAAAAAACAGGTTTTTCAGGATCAATGGTTTCTAAATTGGTATATTTTTGATAAGGACCATACCCTATCAATACAAGTCCATCTTTTAAACTCAACAAGGAAACAGAGTTTAGCCATGTAGCATCATTTAACATATCTCTAGCCATTTAATGTGTGGGGATCTCTAAAATTTTAAGAGAGACATAAAAAATTTAAGAGATCTTAAAATTTTTAGTCTATATAAATTTAATTTTAAATTCCTTCAACTTCATATAAATCTAATTACTACTTAATTGTTAAAAACTTAACTTACTCATCATATTAAATAAATTTTTCCAGTTAAAAAAATAAATATTTAAATAAAAAAATAAATATTTAAATAAAAAAATAAATATTAATTAGAATTAGTTTTGCAACTTAGTTCTTTCCTAGTATAAAAATTAGAAGTTTTATAAATACAATTTATGCTGCGTCTATTATTCCTATTTCAGATTATTTAGCCTCATCTAGCAAAAATAGTCAACTTCAACTTACCTCTTCAAACGAAGAAAATGCCACTGTATTAGTGGCTGTTAAAACTTTTGAGAAAATGCGTGGGATAGACAAGCTGCTAATGGAGACAAAGACACAAATTTTCAAAAAATATATTAGACTTCTTTCAAAACTCCCTATTCAGCTCTAAATTGTGAATTCCTGCAATAAGATTGAATCGCAATCCAAATCTCTTTCTGCGATTCTCGTATCTATCACTTATAATTTTTAATCTTTTTCCTTTTCTAACAAAATTTCCAGAACGAATGTCTATTTCCATAATAAATTAATTTTTTTTAGCCAAATCTAAAAGTCTTTTATAATCAATAGCTTGTAAATATCCCATTGCTGATGAAACAATAGCCTCTTGGCATTCTCCTTTAGAAAGATTTTTAGATTTTATTTTTTCATCTTGATTTTTCATAAATGTTTCGATTGAAAAAATAAGGTCTTTAGCAACTCTTGAAAGGATATCCGTAGATTGAATCCGTATGGAAACATGATGAATAAAGTAAATAAGCATGCTAAGACTTAAGATGGCAAGTCCTATACTTACGGTAATTGATATATTAGGAATAAAGGGATTATTGATATTACCATCTATCCCCTGACCTTTTATAGTTCTTAGTATTAAAAGAGTATATATAGATGTAGATATAAATGTACCTAAGACAATTTGAGTACACCAATCCCTTATAAAATTTGGTAAAATTTTTGATCCATATTGATTAGAGGCTAAAGCAAGAGAAACAGTCGTAATAGAAAATACCACACCAGTTATTGTAATAACAGAGCCAGCAATATTAGACAGTAGCTCTCTCTGGCACCTTCAGCTTTCAGCTCCCCCTTGCCACACCGAGTAAGAATACAAATTTTGGTTCTCTAAAGATTTATCCCAGTTTAAAGTTATAAAAGAAAAAACGAAAGCTGCAATGGTCATTACAGCAGGAAGAAGCCAAAAGCTTGTTTTTAATTGATACCATAAATTAGATAAATAAATATTCATAAATTTTACTTCTTCAAACTTTTTATTTCGATTTTAATTTCTTCTAAAACATCTAGAATTTTTTGATATTCACCTTTACTTTTTTTGTCCTTTTCAATAAAAAAACTAGCTACAGTTGCTGTAATGTATCCAAAAATAGCAAAAGCATAAATTGCAAGTCCTAAACAGAGAAGTCTTCCTTCTGCTGTTTGTGGCCAAAAATCAGTTCCCATTGTTGTAATCATCATGGCTGTCCACCATAATGCATCTCCATAATTTTCAAACTTACCTGAGTGCAATTATTTCTGAGGGAGATCTGAAAAAAGCTTGCGAATAACAATAAATTTTCTAAATATAGATCAAAATATCATTTATATTTGGAGAACTGACAATGGATAGTAAGAAAAAGTCTTTAGA
>Ga0335395_10000536_pt1 | contig 23726 bp, 26 predicted proteins | sample MAT02_FD_205744 | JGI IMG/M metagenome (GOLD analysis project Ga0335395, IMG submission 205744) | Freshwater microbial communities from Lake Fryxell liftoff mats and glacier meltwater in Antarctica - MAT-02 (spades assembly) (version 2) ...
ATGCGGGCCGAGGATGTCACCGACACGCTGGACATGGCACTGGCGGCCTCAGGCTGCGACCAGGCCCATGTTCAACACAGACCCCGCCTGCTCAGCGATAATGGCCCAAGCTGTATCGCGGGCGAACTAGAGCATGTTCCGATCAGGTGGAATCACCTGCTTCGGAAACCCATGCGGAAAAACAAGGAGATAGAACGGCCGTTCTGATGCAGTCAGAACGAGCCTCGCTCTAATATGCTGCTGTCATTCGCGCAGTTCGAGCGCGAGGTCACCGCCGAACGAATCCGGGACAAGATCGCTGCCTCCATGCCGCGTGGCATGTGGATGGGTGGCAGGCCACCCTTGGGATATGCCGCGAAGAACTGGACGCTGGTCATTGTCGAGGACGAAGCTGCGCTCGCCCGCTCCTTGTACCGACGGTATCTGGAGCTGGATTCGGCACGAGCCCTGCTCGAAACCCTGAACCAGGAGGGCGTGCAGATGCCCGAGCGGCTTACCGGTGATGGGCGGGTGTTGCCGGGCCGGCCTTTCGAACGGACCCAGCTCTACACGCTGCTGCGCAACCCCATCTACGCCGGGCTCATCCCTCACAGGCATGAACGCTACCCCGGTCAACACGAACGGCTGATCGACGCGGAACTCTGGGCGGCGGTCCAGAGCCGGCTTGATGCGAACCAGAGCGGAGAACAGAACGGGCCGAGATCCAAAAGGGTCAGTCCGTTGGCCGAGCTGCTGTTTGCGCCAGATGGGGAGCCTCTGGTCGCTACCCACGCTACCAAAGGCAAATTGCGATACCGCTATTATGTCAGCAAGCATATGACAGGGTCGCTCGCAGACAGGGCCTCCGAAGGAGCCGCGATGCGCATTCCAGCGGTCGAGCTGGAGGCGCTTTTAATCGGTGCGCTCGCTGATCAGATCGCAGACCCGTTCCTCCTGCTTGAAAAAGCTGGGCAGGAGGGGCTGCTGTCGAGCATCCGCCCGAACCTGCAGAGCAAGGCGAAGATCCTCAGCGCCGAACTTCGCAGCTCCCGTGCCACGGGTCATGCAATGCTGCGGACTGCCATCATCCGCGCCGACATCCATCCGGATCGGATCGAACTGGAGGTTCGGTCGGCGGAGCTGATGCAAAGCGTTGGACTACCCGCGATCCAAAACGCTCGGCCCCTCAACATCTCTGTCGCCGCACAGGTGAAGCGCGGCGGTCGAGCTGGCCGGTTCATTACCTGCAACGGCCGCGATGCATCCGGGCGATCGGACCCCAGCATCCTCTCGGCCATCGCGCGAGGCCGGGCCTGGTGGGATGCACTGTGCAACGATCCCAAGCTCAGCGTGCGGATGCTCGCGACGCGCGAAAGTCTCGATCCGGGGTATGTCGGGGGCATCCTGAAGCTGACGTTCCTCGATCCGAAGCTGGTGCAGGCCTTTGCAAAGGGGTCCGCGCCGGCCAGCATCACGTTGCGGCAACTGACACGCGATGATGTTGTCGCGCCAAGCTGGAGCCGGCAACGCGTTGCACTGGGAATGATCGCGGCCTGAGCTGCTTGTCTTCGCGCTGGAATGCCCTGCGCCAAAATCTCATTACCAACACCACAAGGACAAAGCGCAACCTCGCTCGTCCGCCGGTTCGGCATTCTGGCTGACGTCCGACTCCCATCGTCGTCTGCAAAGTATAGGCTAGGCGAAATGCCGGTTAGAGACTGGCGGGGATTTTGGGCTCATTGCAGCCTATCCCGCCCGGGCTCAGGCCTTGTAGCCCTGAGCAAACCCACGGAAAGGCGGGGAGAATTTCGCGATATCTGCAAAGCACAGGATATCGCTAGCAGTTTGGTGGGCTCGCCGGGGCTCGAACCCGGGACCTACAGATTAAAAGTCCGTTGCTCTACCAACTGAGCTACGAGCCCGCACCCAAGAGCGACGCCCTCTAGGCGGTGGGGCGGCGCTTATCAACAGCGGGGCGCGCCTTCGCAAGCCGCGCCGCCATCTGCCGCACCGTCAGCCCCAGAATCGGGTGTTGCCAACTCGGCCACACCGCCAGCATCGGGCCCAGCACGAAATCCCTCTGGTGGAGCCTTGGATGCGGCACCTCCAGCCCGATCGCGCAGACCCTGTCCTGCCCGAAGGCCAGCAGATCGCAATCCAGCACGCGCTGGCCCCAGCGCTGGCCGCGCCGCCGGCCGAAATCGCGCTCCGTCTGTTGTAGCAGGATCAGCAATTCGAGTGCGCTGCCCGCCCAGCGCCCCCGAAACGCCGCATTGGCAAACCGCCGCTTCGATGGCCCCAGCGGCACCGTTTGCAACGTGGGCGATACCGCATCCACGCGCACCCCCCCGGCTTCCAGCGCCGCAACCGCAGCGCTGATCACGCCCTCTGGCCGCCCGTACCGCCCGTGACAGCGGTTGCTGCCCAGCCCGACCATCACCATCGTCATGCCCGATGCTGGCATCTGCGCGCCCCGGCTGCTAGCGCATCGCGGCATGGAACAGGCTCCCCGGCAAGCACAGCCCAGCAACCCGCATCCCGTGAATCCACCGGCGGACTGCCGCATCTGTCCTCGGCTTGCGGCCCATCGGGCAACGCTCCGCATCCGTGAGCCGGGCTGGTTCAACGCGCCCGTCCCCAGCTTCGGCGATCCCGATGCCTGGCTGGCAATCGTCGGCCTCGCGCCGGGTGAAAAGGGCGCCAACCGCACCGGACGGCCCTTCACGGGTGATTTTGCCGGTGTGCTTCTCTATCAGACGCTCATCGATCTTGGCCTCGCCATCGGGCCCTATGGCGAAGCGCCGGACGACGGGCTGACGCTGAAGGGCGTGATGATCACCAATTCCGTGCGCTGCCTGCCGCCAGCCAACAAGCCCGAGCCGGCGGAAATCCACGCCTGCCGCCCGTTCCTCGAAGCCCAGCTGGCGGCGCTCCCGAAGCTGAGGGTCGTGCTGGCGCTGGGTCAGATCGCGCACCAGTCGGCGGTGAAGGCGCTGGGCGGAAAGCTGCCTAAGCACCGCTTCGCCCATGCCGCGGTTCACCGGATGCACCGGGGCGGTACCCTGGTCGATAGCTACCACTGCTCCCGCTACAACCAGAATACCGGCCGGCTCACGGCCGCGATGTTCCGCGAAGCCGTCGAGGCCGCAATCGCTGCCCGATCCGATACGGACATCAGAATGACCTGAAAAGAATGTGCGTCTCATTCGGGGCCCGGCCCCCTGCCTCGGCCGCGCCACCCGGCAGATGGATGCCGCCACCGGCCGACCCGCCAGAACGGCGCGCCGTGACACCATCAGATGTCCGCCACCAGGCGGCCATAGAGGTTGGGTCGCCGGTCGCGGAAGAAGCCGAACGCAGCCCGATGGCGTGCAATCACACCCAGATCGAAGCCCGCCGTTATCACGCCCTCGCTCTCCGTATCCATTTCGGCCACCATGTCGCCGCGCTGGTTGCAGATGAAGCTGTTGCCATAAAAATCCTGCCCGGCCTCGGTGCCCACCCGATTGGCGGCCACCACCGGCACCACATTGCACACCGAATGGCCAACCATAGCGCGCACCCATAGCCGCCGTGTATCGAGTTCCGTGTCATGCGGTTCGGCGCCGATCGCAGTCGGGAACATCAGCAGGTCCGCCCCCATCAACATCATGGCGCGCGCGGTTTCGGGGTACCACTGATCCCAGCAGATGCCCACGCCGATCATGCCATAAGGTGTCGGCCACACCTTGAAGCCAGTGTTGCCGGGCCGGAAATAGAATTTCTCCTGATATCCGGGGCCATCGGGAATATGGCTCTTGCGGTAAACGCCCTGCACCATCCCGTCGTCGCCGATGAAAGCCAGCGCGTTGTAATAATGGTGTCCGTCGCGCTCGAAGAAGCTGATGGGCAGGAAAATCCGCTCGGTACGCGCAACGTCGCGCGCCGCTTCCACTGCGGGGTGGCTTTCCACCGGGGCGGCGGTTGCGAAAACGGCTTCGTCCTGCGTGACGCAGAAATAATGCCCCTCGAACAGCTCGGGCGGCAGCACCACCTTCGCGCCCTGCTGCGCGGCCTGGCGCACAAGGCCCATGGCCTTTGCGATATCGGCGTCGCGGTTTCCCGACATCGCCATCTGCACTGCGCCAACCTGCAACATGCTCAAGCCTCCCCTTCATCGCCTGTTGCGCCTGCATCCGCCGGCACCTGTTGGGTGATGCAGTGGAAGCTGCCGCCACCCGTCAGGATATGGTTGGCCGGCAGGCCTGTCACTGCGTGGCGCGAGAAGCAGCGCTTCACCGCCGCCACAGCAGCTGCATCATTTGGCGCGCCATACTGGGGCACCACCACCTGCCCATTCGCAACGATCCAGTTCATGTAGGAAGCCGGGACGATCTCGCCATCCACCTCGAACCGGCCGACAGAGGGCACATCCGCCACGGCAAGCCCGGCGGCGCGAAGCCGCGCCCGCGCATCCGCAAAGACGGCTGCGTTCGGGTCCCCCGCACCACCGGCCACCGGCACCGCCACAGTGCCCGGCGCCACAAAGCGGGCAAGATTGTCAACATGGCCATCCGTATGGTCGTTCAGCAGGCCTTCCCCCAGCCAAACCACCCGTCGCGCACCGAGCGCCAGCGCCAGCGCGCGTGTTGCCACTGGCTTTGTCCAGCCGGTATTGCGGTTGGGGTTCAGCACGCACTGCTCGGTCGTCAGCACCAGCCCTTCGCCATCGAAGTCGACTGCGCCACCCTCCAGCACGAAATCATGGTGCTCTGCTGCGGCGGCCATCAGCCCGGCGACATGCGCGCCAACCGTGCCATCGCCCGGCAGATCATATTTGCCGCCCCAGCCGTTGAAGCGCACACGGACACAGGTTTCGGGCCCGGTGAAGATCGGCCCGGTATCGCGCAGCCAGATGTCCCCGAATTCGATGTCGAAGATTTCGGCCGCATCGCCAACCGCCGTCCGCGCGGCGGCAACAGCCTCTGCGCCGTCGGCCAGCAGCTTCACGGGAACGGTCCCGGCCAGCTGCCGGACCATCGCGGCGACTTCGGCCCGGGCGGGCGCAAGCTCATCCTCCCACAAGTCTGCATGCGATGGGAAGGCCGTGAACAGCGCGCGCTGCCGGGCCCACTCGGCTGGGGGGATTCGGATCATGCCATCTGCCTCTACAGGCCCCGACATTGATAATCCACACGCACGCCCCATATGGTGACGCCGAGAGAGCGGGACCACAAGGTTGCAAGAAAGACCAAGCCAAAGATGCTGAACATCCTGTCCCTGATCATAGGCCTCATCACCGGTGTCGTCGCTGTGTTCGGCCTCATCCCCTTCCTGGGTTGGGCCAACTGGTTCGTGATCCCCGTCGCCGGCCTCGGCCTGGTACTCGGCCTGATCTCCGACCGCAAGGAAGGCCAGATCCTGAACCTCGTGGTGATCGCCGTCGCGCTCGTTCGCCTGTCGATCGGCGGCGGGATCATCTAGCAAGGAATGCCACGCTCGGCTGTCCGCCGACGGATGGCCGGGCCAGCGCCTAGTCTGCAGGCTGGTCTATGACTGCCGGTGCCACCGTGCCGCGCGGTTTCAGCCCTGAGGCCACGAGGAACGTCTCGCTCGATTCCTTCCGGCTGGATGGTGGCTTTGCGTGCCGCACCGTTTCGAAGTGGCGCTTCAGTTCGGCGACAAGTGCGCCTTCGGCACCGCCCCCCAGAACCTTGGCCACAAAACAGCCGCCGGGCTTCAACACCCGCATCGCGAAATCGGCCGCCGCTTCCACCAGCGCCATTGTCCGGAAATGATCGGTCTGTGGATGGCCCACGGTGTTTGCCGCCATGTCGGAAAGCACAAGGTCCGGTGCGCCGCCCAGCAACGCCAGAAGCTGGGCATCCATCCCTTCGGCGAGGAAATCGCCCTGGATGAACGTCAGGCCTGCAAGCGGCTCCACCTCCAGCAGATCGATACCCACGATCTTTACCTTGGGCCGCCGCTTCAGCACCACCTGGGACCAGCTGCCGGGTGCTGCGCCAAGATCGATCACACGGTCCACACCCGACAACATCCCGAGCCTCTCGTCCAGCTCGATCAGCTTGAAGGCGGCGCGCGCGCGCCAGCCTTCCATCTGCGCGCGCTTCACGTAGGGATCGTTCAGCTGCCGCTCCAACCAGCGCGCCGAGCTGTTGGTCCGGCCGCGCCGGGTCTTCACCCGGGTGCGGCCACCCAGCGACCGTCCGCCGGTGCTGCTGCCGCTGCCCCGTCCGCCGCCGGAACCACCCGAGCCACCGCGTCCTGTCGCCGTCATGTGTCGGTTCTCTGCGGCCGCTGGCTGTCGTCCCGGGCAATCATGCTGCGCAATATTCCTTCCCTGATGCCGCGGTCGGCAACCCGGAGCATCGGCGCTGCACCCAAGTCGATCAATGCCTCCAATATCGCTGCGCCCGCAACCACAAGGTCGGCCCGATCGGTGCCCACCCCGGGGATCAGGGCGCGCTCGTCGGGCGATTTGACGGCTAGGTCGTGGCTGAGCGCCACGAGCTCGGATGTGGCCGCCAGCGATCCATCCACCTTGCGCCGGTCATATTGGGGCAGGCCCATGTTCAGGCTGGCCAGCGTCGTCACCGTGCCCGACGCGCCCAGCAGCTGAACCTCGCCCTTCATCAGCCGTTTGACCGGCCCCAGATGGTCGCGCACCCGCGCCTTCATGCGGGCATAGGCTTCCAGCCGGCGCACCGGGCTCCCGGCATCCGAGAGCTCTGTTTCCCCCAAGGATACCACGCCCCAGGGCACACTTACCCAGGCTTGCATCCGGAATCCGGGGCCCTGCGCCTTGTCGCGCTGGTGGTTGCCGTTCACCCGCTCCAGCAGCACCACCTCTGTCGATCCGCCACCGATATCGAACACCAGCGTGCGCCTCGCCTTGCGGTCGATCAGCGTCTGGCAGCCCAGAACCGCCAGCCGCGCTTCTTCGGCCGGCGTTATCACATCCAGTGCGAGCCCCGTTTCGGCATAGACGCGCCGCACGAAATCCGGGCCGTTCCCCGCCCGCCGGCACGCCTCGGTTGCAACGCTACGAACCTGGGTCACCCCGCGCCGTGCCAGCTTTTCGGCGCAGACCGAAAGCGCAATCACCGCCCGGTCCATCGCCGCATCCGAAAGCTGGCCGGATTGCATCAGGCCCTCGCCCAGCCGCACGACCCGGGAAAAGGCGTCGATCACCTGAAAATCACCATGGCCATCCATAACGTCACCACCGGGCAGGCGGCGCGCGATCAGCAGGCGGCAATTGTTGGTTCCAAGATCGAGCGCGGCAAATGTGCCCCGGCCCCCAAGCCCGCTAGAACAGCGACGTTCCATCCCGCGCGGCGCACTGACCGCTTCTGGCGCCGTATCCGATGCTGTATCAGGTCCTGTATTCGGTGCCGCCTCCGGCCGCATCGTGCCGGCGGCCTCGGCCGGCCCGGCTCGGGTATCGCCCATCGCTATCATCCCAATCTCGCCTGAAAGCAGCCAACCGCCTCAGGCACTTGACCCCAAACTAGCAGGTCGGCGGCGATTGACAAGCTTTGCCAAATCCCGCTTTCGGGATGGCGGCTATCGGGATTGCATCGAAGGGGATCGGCCGGTATAGCCCCGCATTCCGCACGGCTTGGGCGCCGGAACTTCCGGGGACGTAGCTCAGATGGGAGAGCGCAGCAATCGCACTGCTGAGGTCAGGGGTTCGATCCCCCTCGTCTCCACCAGGCCCATGTTTCTGGCCCCCTGCGGGCTGCCGGATCGCCAGCCCTTCGCTTATCCTTTCCTTGGCCGCAGCAGGGCCTCTTGCGCCACGCTCGCCACCAGGCTCCCGTCCTCGGCGTAAATCAGCGCCCGGGCCAGCCCGCGCCCGGCCTGCGCCGATGGGCTGTCGCACACGAACAGCAGCCAGTTTTCCACCTGCGTCGGCCGATGGAACCACATGGCATGGTCGAGGCTCGCCATGAACAAGCTCGGGCCCGGCATCGGCACTGTATGCGGCAGCGCTGCTGTCCCCGCCAGCCAATAGTCCGAAAGATAGGCCAGCAAGCAGCTTTGCTCGGCCGGCGAGGCGCCCGCACCGCTGGGCAGCCGCATCCAGATCGCCCGCTGCGGATCGGCCCCCTCGGCCTGCAGGAACCGCTCGGGCTCCACCGGCTTCACCTCGATCGGCTGCTCCTGCCGCCCCCACCGTTCGCGCACCCAATCCGGCAGGCGGTCGCCCATCGACGCTGCAAGCTCGGGCAGCGTCATCAGCGCGTCCGGCCGCTTCATGCCCTCGGGAAGGGCCACTTGGTGGTCGAACCCCGGCTCCTCGGCATGGAAGCCGCATTCCATGTGAAAAATCGGCTCCCCCTCCTGAATGGCGATCACGCGCCGCGTTGAAAAGCGTCCGCCGTCCCGTGTGCGGTCGACCTGATAGATCACCGGTCCATCCGCTCGCCCGGCCCGCAGGAAATAGCCGTGCAGCGAATGCACGGAGCGCCCCGCGCCGGGGCCTGCTCCAGGCCCTTCTCCGGGCCGTGCACAGGCAGCGTCCATGGTGTGCGTGGCCGCCGTCAATGCCTGCGCCAGCACCTGCCCGCCGAACAGCGCATCATTGGCGTTCTTCTGGTTCAGCCGGTTGCGGAACAGGTCGCGGTCCAGCCGCTCCAGCGCCAGCAGCTCCGGTGCGCTGCGCCCGTCCCACGCATCAACTCCGCTCATCACCATCTCCTGTCGAAACTCGTAGGGTTGGCCCCCCCATCGGGAGACTAACGTCCCGCCGATGAAAGACCCCGCAGCACCCCTGGCACGCCCCAAACCAGGCACACGGGGGGCGCTGACGCGAGCCCGCCTCATGCAGGCCGCGCGCGACATGCTCAAGTCCTCTTCGCCCATTGAGCTGACCGCCATCGCGGTCGCCCGTGGCGCGGGGTCCGCGCCGCCCAGCTTCTATGTCTATTTCACCGACACGCGCGATCTGCTTCTGGCGCTCGCGCAGGAAGCCGCCGAAGAGCTCGCCGCCCTCGCCCGCCATTTCGCAGACCCCTGGCCACCGGCCGACCCGCGCATCTGGGCCAACCGGTTCGTCGATGATTTCGTTGCCACCTGGGCCGCACACAACGAAGTCCTCGCCATCCGCAACCTCGAGGCAGATCGCGGAGACATCGCGTTCGACGAGTCTCGCGTGAACGCCTCGCTCGCCGTCCTCACGGCGCTCACCGATCGCATGGTCGAGTCCCATCCCACGGACATGCGCCGCGTCGACCTGTTTGCGGAGGCGGTCATCTATTATGCAACGCTTGAACGCATCGCGACGATCATCGGCCACACCCCGGCCCACCGCCTGCAACCGCACCATTACAAGGCCGCCATGGCGCGGATGATCACCCAGGCCGTAACCAGACGCGCCGACACGCCGGCACGACCATAGCCGCAACAGTGCCCAAACCCGACGCTGTCGGTGGTGCCATCGCGGCTGCCACTGTCATTATCGCGCGCGATGGCGGCGACGGGCTCGAAATCCTCGCGATCGAACGCGCCAAGACCATGGGCTTTGCCGGTGGCGCAATCGCCTTTCCCGGTGGCAAGGTGGATGAAGGGGACCACGCCAATGGCCCCTGTTTCGCCGGCTTCGATGCCCTTGATGCAGACGACGCCACCGCCCGCGTATCGGCCGCCCGCGAAGTCTTCGAGGAAGCCGGGATCCTCCTTTCGACCGGCCCTTTCGTCAATATTCAAACGCGCATACGGCTTCGGCCCGCGTCGGATCGGCACGAAATCGCCTTTCCGGATCTCCTTGCCTCCATCGGACACAGCCTGTCCGCACAAACCCTCTTGCTCTTTGCCCGCTGGCTCCCTCCGCCCGGCCTGCACAAGCGGTTCGACACCCGTTTTTACCTGTCCGCGCTTCCTGCCGGGGAGGAAATGTTGGCCGATGGCCATGAAGCCGTACATGCGCGCTGGGCCACCCCGTCCGCGCTGCTGGCGGATGCGGATGCCGGCCGCATCAGCATCCTGTTCCCCACCCGTTGCAACATCGCCCGTCTGGCCCGGTTCGAAACCGTCGGCACACTTCTTGCCGACCAGACGCCCCCGCCCTTCATCCAGCCGAATATCCAGTCCGATGGCTGGCTCACCATTCCCGAAGGCCTCGGCTACCCCTACACCCGCGAGCGACTGGAAACCGTACGCCGGCAGTAGGATGCGCACCCCCCTTTCGTGAACAGCTTGCCAGCGCCGCCACCGCACCTATCTTCCGCGTGAACCACCATCCGAGGGAACCAGCACATGTCCATCGCAACCGACGCCATCGCCCGCGATACCGCAGCCATGCAGGCCCTTCTGGAAAAGCAGCGCGCCGCCTTTACAGCGGAACTCCCTGTCTCTGTCGCTGCCCGGAAAGATCGGCTGGAGCGCGCCGTCAAGCTCGTGCTCGAACATAAGGACGGATTCGTGAAAGCGCTGTCAGATGATTTCGGCCACCGATCCACCGAAATGTCCCTCGTCACGGACATCATGGCCTCGATAAAGCCTCTGAAGCACGCGCTTAAGAACTTCGAGACATGGATGCGCCCGGAACGGCGGAAGCTCGATTTTCCGCTTGGTCTGCTCGGCGCTAAGGCGATGGTCGAATACCAGCCCAAGGGCGTCGTCGGCATCATCGCCCCGTGGAATTTCCCGGTGAACCTCACCTTCTCGCCGCTCGCGGGCGTTCTCGCCGCCGGCAACCGCGCCCTTATCAAGCCGAGCGAGTTCACGCCCGCCACGTCCGAGTTGATGCAGAAGGCCTTTGCACAATATTTCGATGAAGCCGAAATCGCCGTTGTCATCGGCGGGCCGGAAATTGGAAAGGCGTTCTCCGAACTTGCGTTCGATCACCTGATCTTTACCGGCGCAACCGCCATCGGCCGCCACGTGATGGCCGCCGCGGCAAGGAATCTGGTTCCCGTGACCCTGGAACTCGGCGGCAAATCCCCCACCATCGTGGGCCGCTCGGCAGATCTTGCCCAGACCGCCGAACGCGTCACCATGGGCAAGATGATGAATGCCGGCCAGATCTGCCTTGCCCCCGATTACCTTCTCGTGCCCATCGAAAAGGAGGCCGAAATCGTCGAAGGGCTGAAAGCCGCCACCGCGCGCATGTACCCGACGCTGCTTGCCAACGATGATTACACCAGCGTCATCTCAAAGCGCCACCGGGACCGCCTCGAAGCCCATATCGAAGACGCCCGCGCCAAGGGCGCAGACATCGTGGAAGTGAACCCCGGCAACGAGGATTTTTCGAAACAGAACACCAACAAGATGCCCCTGACCCTCATCCGCAACCCGACGGACGACATGACCGTGATGCAGGAAGAAATCTTCGGCCCCATCCTTCCCATCAAGACCTATGATCAGGTCGATGACGCCATCACCTACATCAACGCCAAGGACCGGCCGCTCGGCCTCTACTGGTTTGGAACCGACGGGGCCGAAGAACGCCGCGTCCTCGACCGGACCATTTCCGGCGGCGTCACCATCAACGACGTCCTCTTCCACGTTTCCGCAGAAGACCTTCCCTTTGGCGGCGTCGGCCCTGCCGGGATGGGCAACTACCACGGCCACGATGGCTTCAAGACCTTCAGCCACGCAAAAAGCATCTACCGGCAACCCAAGATCGACCTCGCAGGCATGGCCGGATTCAAACCCCCCTATGGCGAGAAAACCCGCAAGGCGCTTGCGCGCGAGATCAAGGCCTAGGGTCTGTGGGCAGGACCCAAGCCGGAGGATGATGGCTGCGGAGGTGATGCGCGGGTTTTTTTGGAGCGGGTTTCGAAGCGGCGGACCTGGCTGCTGGTGCGGCGCGTTGATATCAGACGCCGTCAAATCGACCCGAAGACCAGCCGAACCTGCCATTTCTGACCTCCGCCGGTTTGCGAGGGTGAATGACATCAGCCCAGCGACGCGACGGACCGTATCGGACCGTTAGAGCATGTTCCGATCAGGTGGAATCACCTGCATCGGAAACCCATGCGGACACACAGGAAGATAGAGCGGTCGTTCTCATGCCAGTCAGAACGAGGCCAGCTCTAGCGCGGCTTTGCCAAACCAGGGCGCGCAATCGCGAACCAGCGGACAGATCCGTGCTGCGGTTACGTCCTGGTGCCCTGGAATGATCGGACTGCGTCGGCCAGCTTCTGTTCGCAATAGGGTTTGCCCAGATGGACTATGCGGCTGACGGACTGAAGATCATCGGGATAGGTCTGCCTGCCATGGCCTGAGGCGACGATGATGCCAATCTCGGGATACTGCTCGCACACATGGCGGACCAGATCGAATCCGGACCCGTCCGGCAGCCCGATATCGGTGAACAGCAGATCGAACTTGCCGGCAGCCAACCGCGATTTTGCCTCCTCGACCGATGCTGCGTCCTCGACATGATGGGCCATGCACGACAGCATGTCGGTGGCCACCATGCGGATGATCGTTTCGTCTTCAACGACAAGGATGCGGAGCGGCGCTGTGCGGCCGGATGCCCCGCCCCGGTGTTCGGGGCCGCACTTTGGCTGGTTGCGGCCAAGGACATCGCGTATTTTTCGCGCCAGACCGTCGCGACTGTAGGGTTTGCTGATGAGGTCCACCCCGTCATCGAGACGCCCTGCGTGAACAATGGCGTTCTGGGTGTAGCCGGATGTGAAGAGCACGGCGATGTGGGGCATCCGCAATTTGGCCTGTCGTGCAAGCTCGGGACTTCTGAGCGTTCCGGGCATGACCACATCGGTGAAAAGCAGATCGATTTTCAGCCCACTATCGACGATCGCCATGGCACTGTCAGCGTTGCGGGCTTCCAGCACGGCATAGCCGAGGTCCTTCAACAGATCGATTGTCGTGGCACGGACATTGTCGTCATCCTCCACCACAAGCACAAGCTCGCCTTGCCCGGGTGGCGGCGTGACGAGCACCTCGGCAAGGGCCTCATCGGCCTTTCGACGCGTTCGGGGAAGATAGACGCGGACCGTGGTCCCCTGCCCTTCCTCGCTGTAAATCCGGATATGGCCACCGGATTGCTTGACGAACCCGAACACCATGCTGAGGCCAAGGCCGGTGCCTTCGCCCGGCCCCTTGGTTGTGTAAAACGGATCAAAGACCCGGCCGATGATATCGGGGGGGATCCCCGTCCCGGTATCGGTGACCGCGAGCATGACATATTGGCCGGCCGTTACTTCGGCATGGCCAGCGGCATAAGCATCGTCAAGGGACGCGTTGCCGGCCTCGATGGTGAGTTTGCCGCGGTGACCCATTGCGTCGCGCGCGTTGATGGCGAGGTTGAGAAGCATGTTTTCAACCTGTGCCGGATCTGCCAGGCAATTCCACAGCCCGGCGGACATGATGGTTTCCACCTCCACCGTTTCCCCCAGGGTGCGCCTCAGCATGTCGTCCATCCCGCGGATCAGGGCGCCGACATTGATGGACCTTGGGTCCAGCGCCTGCTGGCGGCCGAAGGCGAGCAACTGGGCTGCCAGCTTTGCGCCACGCTCGACGCCTGACAGCGCATTGTGGATGCGCCGGACCGCTGGATGATCGGACGGAATTTCGTTGACCAGCAATTCGAGATTGCCGCCGATGACCTGCAGCAGATTGTTGAAATCATGCGCCACGCCCCCGGTCAGCTGCCCGACAGCCTCCATCTTCTGCGCCTGAACCAGCTGGGCTTCCAGCGTTTCGCGTTCGGCGAGGGCTTCGGCGACTTTGGATCTCAAGGTTTCGCTGAAGGCTTCGCGTTCGTTGCGGGCTTCGATCTGGGCAGAGATGTCCCGCACCTCTATGACGGTGCCGACAGTACGGCCATCCCGGTCTTTCACCGGTGATGCAGTGAAGCCGACAGGATAGAAGCTGCCATCCTTGTGGACGAAGACATCTTCGCCCTGGGTCTGGTTGTTTTCTGGAAAAGCCCGATCGATGGCGCATTCTGAGAGGGGAAAAGGCCGCCCGTCTGGATAGTGGTGATGGATGACATCATGGAGGGGGCGGCCGGCCGTTTCATGGAACTTGTACCCGGTGAGCGTCTCGGCCGACTTGTTCATGAAAACGCAGTGCTGGCGCTCGTCCATCATGAACACGGCCATGATGGTGTTGCCCAGGATTGCGTCCAGCCGCACCGATGCCTCCAGCAGCTCGGCTTCGGCCTGCTTGCGGCTGCTGATGTCCTGCGTGGTTGCGTAAAAAACGTCATCGCTGTCGCTGCGCATCCGCTGCAAACGGACTGAAACGTTGTACGACGTGCCATCCTTGCGCCGATGCACCGTTTCGAATTCCAGGCTGGTCAGATCTTTCCGCAGCAGCGGCCCGACCATGGACATGAACTGGTCGCGATTGAACAGTGGTTTTAAGTCCCATGGTGTCAGCTCGCGGAGCTCGTCCATCGTGTATCCGAGATTGGTTCGGCCCCCGCGGTTTACCAGCCGGAATTTGAAATCATCGGCCGCGAATACATAGACCTCGCTGGACGCATCCTCGACGATGAGTCCCAGATGATCGCTCGACATGGTCGGAACGTCCGGCATTTTCCCTCCGTCCAGAATGGCTGTGCTGCCATTGCGCATGCTGCAATCCTGTGGCTGCGGACCCGTACTTTCCATAACGGGGCTCGCGGCGCAAGCTCGGGACATGAAGCCTTAGACAGCTTCATCGACAGAAGGCGCTGGAACATTGCGGCTGCCATGTGGTTCCATACACACTTGCTCGTTGCAATCAGGAGATCACCATGACGACCGCCGCTGACCCGAAGCCCGCCGAAGCTGATGATGTTGCCCGGATGTGGGACGTGATGGAGAATGAGCGGACGGTCTTTTTGATCACGCAGAACGGTGCCGGTCCGCATGCGAGGCCGATGTGGGCAATTGTGCGCAAGGACGAGGGATGTATCTGGTTTTTGACCGACAAGGCGACGGCAAAGGACGACGAGATCGAAAAGGATGGTCGGTGCGCCCTGGTGTTTACCAACGGAGGGTCGACCCATCTCGCCGTGACCGGATCAGCGACGATCGTCGATGACCGCCGTGTCATCAAGGACCTGTGGACAATTCCGGCCAAGGCCTTTTTTCCCGATGGCCCGGAGGATACGGCAATCGTGGCAATCAGGGTTGCGCCTGTGATTGCAGAATTGTGGGACGGGCCTTCTGCACCCATTGCCTTGGTACAGATGGCGGCAGCGCTGGTGACAGGCAAAAGTGCAGCGGATATGGGCCGCAACGTCGAAGCGCGCCTTGATTGACAGTGGCCAGCGGCAAGCGTCGCGCGCATTTGCTGTCGGCAGGGTACGATATTCCCCGCCGACAGGGATGCGCCTGACGTTTGGTTATGCGGCCAGCGCATCCTTTTCCCGCGCCAGAAGTGCCTGGCCGATGGTGGCAACCAATGTGTTGGGATTGAAGGGCTTGGTGACCAGATAGGCGGGTTCCCGCCGCTGGCCTGTCAGAAGACGCTCGGGATAGGCCGTGATGAACACCACTGGCACATTGAACTCGGCAAGGATGATATCAACGGCGTCGAGACCGGAGGAGCCATCTGCGAGCTGGATATCTGCAAGAACGAGATCGGGACGGTGTTCCCGCGCCTGGAGCACGGCATCGTCACGCGTCATTGCCGTGCCGACCACTTCATGGCCCATATCGAGCACGATCTGTTCGATATGCATGGCGATGATCGGCTCATCCTCGATGATCAACACCCGCGACCGCAGCGCCTGCGCGATCTGCGCGCGCGCCGCGTCTAGCTCTCCGGCGATTGCGGTTGCCGGCCGTCCGAGAATGATCGCAGTTTCGGCGATGGAAAACTCTTCCATCGCAGTCAGCAGCAGCGCCTCTCGTCCCGACAGCGGTAGCTGGTCCAGCGCCGCCGCGCCGCTGTCGGACCTTTGCATCAAGTCGTGGTGCGGTGACCAGAATGCATGAAACATTCGGAACAGTGACAATTTCGGCAATGACGTATCGACGTTGGCGCGAACCGGATCCGCCAGAACGGCTTCGAGTGCAGCCATCACGAAGCGATCACCCTGCTGCTGATTGCCGGCCAAGGCCCGGGCATATCTGCGCAGGAACGGAAGCTGGGGCCCGAGCAATTGCCTGAGCGAGGAACCCGGATTCGCGGGAGAGGCGGGATGCTCGCCCTGAGTGGATCTTTCGGGTGCCGGTTCTGCGGATACGGGTTCGGTGGTTCTGGTCATCGATACTATCTCCCCGTCGGCACGAATAACACCAAAAACAAGGAGTCCGCAAAATAGTTCCGTCGGGATGGAACATTTTTCGTCGGGGTGGGTTGACCTTTGATATTGTTAAGGAAAGAATGGTGACGTGAAGGACAAGTACGCGCCTCCGGGCGTGGGCGAATTGGCCAATGAGGGCCTTGGGGCGATTGGGGAGGGCTTGCGTCAGCTCTGGTCGGGCGTGGAGAATGAGCCCGTTCCCGATTTTTTCCTCGATCTGCTGGATGCCATTGATGCAGGCCGCCAGGATTTGTCCGGGCAGCCCTGGAACGATCATGCCGGACACAATGATTGTGTCGGCCTGCTGAAATGAAAGCACATCGTGATGCGTCGGGCGATGCGGTGTTCCGGGCCGACCTGGTTGCGATAATCCCGAGCCTTCGCGCCTTTGCCCGCGGGCTTGCAGGAAACCGGGACCTGGCTGACGATCTTGCGCAAGAGACCTTGATAAGGGCGTGGGCGGCCCGCGGATCGTTCACCGCTGGAACCAACTTCAAGGCATGGATTTTCCGCATTTTGCGAAACCATTTCTATACGACGATCAAGGTATCCCGCCGGTTTTCCAGTCTCGATCCGCAGGTTGCCGAACAGATGCTGACGACGCCGCCGAACCAGGGCGGTGGATTGCTGATGGCCGATCTCGCGCGTGGGCTGGCCACGCTGTCTTCAGAGCAGCGCGAGGCGCTGTTGCTGGTGGAATCTGGGATGCCGTGGGACGAGATCGCGGATGTTACCGGCGTGCCGTTGGGAACGGTGAAAAGCCGTATCACGCGCGGCAGAACCGCATTGCGACGGTATATGGACGGGCCCGAAGGCGCTGCGCCCGCCGGCCTTTCCACAGGGTCGGTCGCTCGCAATGGTGACGTTGCATGACGCCTGTGGCTACACCACCCCCGAAGATCATCGCGGGCTTCCTTGACCGGATCGCGCGTCGAAGCTCCATCCGGCGCACGCTGGTCGTTATCCTGAGTCTCACGCTTGCGCCGTTGGTATTATTTGCTTTCGTGCAGGGGGGATTGCGCCTGACGAATGAACGCAAGATTTTCAAGGAGCAGCTGGTCATCTCGGCCGAGCGTGCAGCAACGGTCGAGCAGGACAGGCTCAATCAAATCCATTACGGCCTGACCCTGTTGGGAACAAACGAAGGGGTCGCCAGCGGCGGTTCGGAAATCTGTCGAGAGGTTCTGGCCGTTTCTGCCGCTGTCCTGCCCAACGTGGCAACCATCACCAGCTTGACAGGTGCCGGCGCGGTAGCGTGCAGCAGCGCCCAGGACGCGACCGCCGGCATGACCGGCATCACGATTTCGGCACCCTGGAATCAGGGCGAAGCGGTGGGCAGAATGGTCGGTCAGCTCGATCTGTCCGCGTATCGCAATGCATTGTCTCGTCGCCATGCCACGCGCCAACAGATCATCGCCATCGTCACACCCGACGGCGGTATCCTGGCACAAAGCCGGGCGTTGCCGTGGCAGGATTTTCCCGCTCAGGTCGGGCCGGCTGTCGTTCAAAGACGCACCGGGGGCGGCGAGGCTTGGCTGGTAACCCGGCAACCCTTACAGCTTGCGGCGAAGGATGCACCACGCCTGACGCTGGTGGCCGTTCAACGCGACCCCGGCCTGTTCGGGCCCCAGCAGGGGGTGATCATATCGCTATTTGTAATTCCGTTGCTGGCCATTCTGCTAGCGTCGCTGGTGCTCTGGGTTGCAACGAACTGGGTCTTGTTGCGCTGGATTGATCGTTTGCGCGATGCTGCAGCGCGCATCGGCGCCGGTCAGCATCGGCTGAATGCGGAAAAATTCAACGATGCACCGGACGAAATCCGCAGCCTGGCGTCGTCGATGCAGACCATGGCCCGCACCATAGCGCATCGCAGCGCCGGACTGAAATATGCGCTGGCCCAGCAGCGCGCCACATCTCTGGAGCTGCATCATCGGGTGAAGAATAATCTGCAGATCGTGGGCAGCTATCTATCACTGCGCGGAGCCGACATGGACGGTGCCACCCAATTGGCCAATGCTCAATTGCGGGTCGCTGCACTGTCGCTGGTACACCGCCTGCTCTACGAAAAGGGCGAGCTGGTAGACATCGGGCTGGCGACACTTCTGACGGAGCTGGGCCGCCTGATCACTGGTCACGAAAGTGCCGGGTTCGACCGGGACTTCAGGATTTCCATAGACAAGGATGCCGGGTTGGCACAACTCGATATCGATACTGCAACGACCACTACGCTGCTGCTGGTCGAAATTGCAGACCGACTGAAAAAAGTTGGATCGATTACCATCGCCATGAGCGGCGATGGGAAAGGACTTGACATGGTGATTGGCTGGCAACCCGGGCCGGCGCCCGCTGATGTAGCTTCACATGGCCTGGTTGCTGGCTTCGCCCGGCAGCTTGGTGCAACGCTGGTCATGCAGTCGAGGCCGCCAGCATTGCGCCTTGCATTTCCTGCGCAGCGCAATTTCCAGTCGGTTTTGGCCAACACGGAAGTGCCTTAGCAGGCTCGGCCATCGGGACTTTGCCCGGCTCGTATTCGTTTGATCCGACGTCTTCGGCCAGATTGGCTCACCCTGACGGCGGATAGGGTCTTGAATTGGGCGGTCAGTTGCCTGCTACCGGACATCATCGCCGATGCTGCAGGCTCTGGCAGTTTCGCCGAAGCGGTGGGATTCCGGCGGCAATCAACGTTTACCATGTGGCGGGCGGCTTCAATGCTGCAGACGGTAGGCTGAATGGACATCCGGACAGTCAAACCGTCGGCATGCCAATCCCGCTCCATTATGGCGCCAAGTTGCATGGCAGCCACGCGATCGGCAAGGCCGGTTCCAAACCCGACAACGCTCCCCGGGTCGACCGCGTCGCCACCGCCGGTTTCCTGCCAACGCATGTCAATCCGGTCGTCGCGCTTTGTCACGATGATGCCGACGCGGCCATCGGGATTGGCGAGGCTCCCGTGGTTGACCGCGTTGGTTGCAAATTTATGGAATAACAGAGCCAGCGCAGTGGCTGTTCCGCGCCCTATGGGCACATCATGGCCTTTCACGCCGATACGATCTTCTCCCTTCCGGCTGTATGCGATGAACAGATCCTGCAACAGCCCGTGCAAGGTTCCCGCCGGTACGGACAATACATCGGCGGCAGGCGGCATCACATGCTGGTATGCCCCGGCGAGCGCGGCAATCCGCCCCGCCAACGCAGAGGCCACAACGGTCTTTGTATCCCGGTCGGTGGACAGCGAGATGAGACTGTTGACCACAGTGAAGATGTTCCTGATCCGGTGTGCCAGTTACGCCGCGATCAAATCGCGCCGGTCTTCGGCAAGTTTGCGATCATCGATATCGGTACAGGTGCCATATCAGCGGAGCACCTTGCGACCCGAATCGCGGGACGGCACCCCCCGCGCCAAGACCCAAAGATAGGTCCCTGCATGGTTGCGCAGCCGATACTCGATCTCATAGTCTGCACCCCGTGCTACACAGGATAACCAGTGCGCGGCTGCCTTGGGCGCGTCTTCGGGGTGCAGCACATCGCTCCAGCCGGCGCCGAAGGTACTCCCCGGCAACGCGCCGGTGAACGCATACCACCGGCGATTGAAGAAATCGGACGAACCATCGGCTGCTGCGGACCAGACCATCTGCGGAAGGCAATCGAGCAATTCCTGCTCGAAAGCGCGTTGCCCCTCTCCTTCCAGGCTGCCCAAGTGCTGGCCATGGTCTGTGCGCCAGCGCGTGATGTCGATCAGAACGCCTTGAACACCGTGCACGGTGCCGCTTGCATCACGAACACAAGCGCCGCGCGCGTTTAGCCATAATCGGCAGCCATAATTGGCAGCCATAATTGGCCACCACCAGCGGACTATATTATTCTCAACACCAGATCCAACGCTCCGCCCGTTTTGACAGCGCGCCAGCATGCCGCCGTTACACGATCAAGATCATCGGGATGTATCAACGACGTTATGGCAGAGTTGGTCGGCTCAGCATTTCCTTCCAGCCCCAACATCGCCCGCAATGCGCCCGAAACAGGCGTATTTTTGAGCCGGCGATCCCAAAAAAAAGGGATGCACATCGCCGAACGCCTCGACGATTCGCGCGGTTTCGGTTGCTGAGAGAGATGGGGTGTCCGACATCGGGATCCGGTGATTTTCCGACCGAGAGAAAATGACTCCGAAGATTTGCAGTTTGGACGTTGTTGCTAGTGATGTTTGTGCATTTGGGTACAATGCCCCAAGAAACTTGCAAATTGGGATACCGACGATGGCAAACGCGGACAGCCGAGAGGCCATTCTTGGCAACCGGCTGGTCGACGCCCAGCCCGACAGGGAGCGGCAGCGTCTGGCACTGGCCTGTGAGCGGATCGACGTGGCGGCTGGTGACATTCTGTTCGAGGCCGGAGCCAACGTTACGCGCGCCCATCTGCCGGCGGGACCCACGCTGGTATCGTTTCTGGTGGAGCTGGATGACGGTGCCAGTGTCGAGATGGTGCTGGTTGGGCTGGAAGGCGCGGTGGGAGGAATTGTCAGTGGCGGCTTTCTGCCGGCGTTCAGCCGCACGCCGGTGCAGTATCCGGGCCCGATGGCGTCGCTACCGCTTAAGCAACTGGAATCGTTAGAGCGAGTCTCGTTCTGACTGCATCAGAACGGCCGCTCTATGTCCTTGTTTTTCCGCATGGCTTCCCGATTCTTGTGATTCCACAAGATCGGAACATGCTCTAAAGCGCGAATTTCCGGCTATCGATGCATTGTTTGCGCGCTAGGCCGACTGCCTGCTAGCTCAGATTTTTCAGGCAACTGCATGCTCTGCGGCCCATAGCGTGGCCGCACGCACGGCGCGCTGGCTGATGCAGGTGCCCAGCCGCACCGGCGAGAATGTTATACCGATCACCCAGCAACGTCTTGCCGATATCCTGGGTGTCGGCCGTAGCTATATCGCACGGGTTATTGCGGGCTTTGCGCGTGATGGACTGATCGTGCCGCAGCGCGGGCGCCTGATCATCCGGCAGCCGGCGAAGCTGCGCCTGGCTGCATGTTCGTGTGACGATATGGTCGAACGGCATTTCGCCGCTGTCATTCATGACCCAGCGCAACCTTGACCATTCGGGACAGGGCTGAGACTTAGGACGCTTCATCTGCAATGCCGGGTTCCGCTGGTACGAATCATCTTTGCCAGAGAGAGGATTACATTGAGACTGCCCGACAACCGACGCCCTTGAAAAATTGGCCGATGCCCTGACAGCACTCTAGGATGCCGAGGCAGGGCGCGACAGGATGGTGGAGAGAGCGGAACTCGGGTTCCGGGTGGAGTCCAGCAATTCAGCCTGATGCAGAAAGACAAACTGCTGGCACCTGTCTGCACTGCTGCATCTCCATGGCCACACGCCCGAAGCCGATGGCGCATTCCAGGGTTCCGCAAGCCGGGCTGTTGAATGAAGAATCGAGGGAAAGGCGTGCGTGTACATTTGCGCCTTCGGAACAGAACGCAGAAATGGCAACATAGGGTTCACAAGACCCGACCGATCGACATCCAAGCAAATTTTTGGGACGCCCAGATGGCTGTGACCGTGGTCGCAATCATGGTACGGGCATTTGCTGCCATTTGTTGGATATCGAAACCGATGGCCATGTGCTGAGCCGAAGTTTCAGGTAGCAGCCGCAGTTTTCTCGATCAGGACGCGAATACGGTCGATTTCCCCGTCCTTACCAAGCAAAGGGAGGTACGGTCTCGGCATCGGGATGGTGCCAGAAAACGATGATCAATACACCATTACTGCTCCCAGAATGCGTAGCAGTTTTTTTTCGAAGGCCGAGCCGGTCATTGAAACGCAAAAAGGCCCGTCTGCGACATTGCAAACGGACCTTTAGTGCATGTTCCGATCAGGTGGAATCACCTGCATCGGAAACCCATGCGGAAAAACAAGGAGATAGAGCGGCCGTTCTGATACAGTCAGAACGAGACTCGCTCTAATGCAGAGGCTGCTGACTGCTCAGCTTTTGACAGCCGACATCCGCAGCATCCAGCCATTTTGCTCGTGACGCGCAAGCCGTCCGGTTAGCATGTCAGCGGTCACCACATCGTCGCCATCCTCGGCAGTCGAGATTGCCTTTCGCAGCGTTTCGCACAACAGCCCATTGTCTCTGATCAACATCTCCACCTGATCCACAGGATCGCTGCGCGTTTCCTCATCCCGAATCTGGCCCATCGCGCCATAGGCGCTATAGGTAGCCGGAGCCGGCTCACCGAGAGCCCGGATCCGCTCCGCAATCTTGTCGATGGCGGCATAAAGATCCTCATACTGCTCTTCAGTCAGTTTGTGCAGACCGAAGAAGTTGGCGCCCGAAATGTTCCAATGAACACCCTGGGTTTTGATGAAGAGCTGATAACTGTCAGCCAAGACGGGGCCCAAAGCCTCAGCCATCTTCACATACTGCGTTGGCTTGAGGCCGGTGTCCGGGCGGAAGCGCGCCGGATCCGAACCTAGTTCACCGGACTTTTTGTTCATACTTTTCATTTCACGTCTCCTTTTGTCGACTTCGAGAATGATTTTACAGTTCTGCGATATGGTCCGCGATTACTGCAGTCGGAGAGCATATGCGGATGATCAATCGTGGATAAGCGATCGACCGTGGCGAGGGGCGACAGCAGCATACGCTTCTGAAGAGCACCTCATTGCTGACGCATCGTTCAGCACGGCGCGTGCCCGGGTTTTCGCAACATCATACTTTGCAGAACCTTAAAGGCGGACAAATGTTCCTGAGCCGCTGCCAGATATTGAGCGCCTGAACGAGGGGCTGACGGCGCATAAGCTTGGGTCGTTCAGGAATTAACTATCAAGTGGAGAAAATTCCGGTTGTGCAATCGTGAGGGAACAATCCGAGCCAGCCCGTGTTTGATCTGCTTGAGGCTGTAATGTTCGTCCGCGCGGCGACAGTCCGGATTTCGCACGCGGGGGTTAAGAAAGGTTTTTATATGATTATCAATCGTTTGTCTTTGCGCGCCATTGTCGGCACTTCGTTTCTGGCTGTCGCGCTCGTCGCGTGCAGCCCATCGCCAACAGAGCAAAAGGCTGATGCAATCGAGGATAACGCGGACGTTGTGCGCGAGAATGCAGATGTTCGGGCCGACACCATGGAAAACAAGGCCGATAGTCTGGATCAGACTGTTGACGGTGTCGACTCGCCGGCTGAGCAGAACATGGAGAATCGCGCAGACGTCGTTCGCGAGACCGCAGAGGCAAAGGCGGACTCCATCGAGAACAAAGCTGATGCGGTGCGCGAATCTAAGTAATAGCGCCGACCGGCGCTCTTGTGCCGGCAACTGATTAAGCACACCGGCAATGGCTGGGGGCTTTCGGGACGCAGCAACCCGTCGCCTCCAGCCATTTTCCGTGGTTGCAACTGTAAGATTGCGCTTAGCTGCATTGTGCCCAGAATGGGCTTTGTTGCATAACTACCGGCAGGCATATTGCTGTCTTTACTTGATAATTCTACGCTACCCGGATGGTATTGGGGGTTCCGATTTGGGAGAAGCGATTGAGG
>Ga0335395_10000537_pt1 | contig 23725 bp, 10 predicted proteins | sample MAT02_FD_205744 | JGI IMG/M metagenome (GOLD analysis project Ga0335395, IMG submission 205744) | Freshwater microbial communities from Lake Fryxell liftoff mats and glacier meltwater in Antarctica - MAT-02 (spades assembly) (version 2) ...
GCATGATTTTAGAACACAAAAAGGAAATTGAGTAATAGCCACGACCCCACAACAAAGTGTTTATGCCAGCTGCGGGGAAAGTGTTAAATTGAAGTTTAGTTTATATATTTCGTTTCGGCACGTGGGACAGGACGCAGCTTCGAAAGCCGCAGTCGTCATAAACACAGGTCGTTAGCAGAAATTTTACCAATACACATAGAACACAATAAACAAAACAAAAATGAAAAATATAATCACAATCCTAATAGCCATTTTTGGACTGTTAAGCCTTACAGTTTATTCACAAACTAATAATCCTTACAATCAAACCCCTTCAGAAGATGACTGGACGTTACCATCTTATGTTCAAAAAAATGCAAATGGCGGTTTATATTGGGTTGATTCGGTTCCGGACGCTTATAATGTCCTTGTGACTTGGCGCCAGTTAAACCCTTCTGATGATGTATATGATTTTAGTTTATTAGATTATGCTGTGTCATTAAACGTTCCTTTTTTTATTCGTATTTGGGCCTCCGACACAACCCACTGCCCGCGTTGGTTAAAGGTTAAGCATCCTGCAATTCCTATAATGTTTAATGATGGTGGAATTAATGATTCTCTTTATTGGGACTTATTAGGGCCTATTGGACCAAACACCATCAGTAACTCACGCTTTTATGCTATGTGGGATTCTGACTTTGATACAGAGTTTAAAGAATTCCTGTTGGCTTTAAAGGCTAAAAATTATTTTGAAAATCCTAATATAAAATTCATGTATTGCCCAGGCGGGTGGCGCTACAATGAATGGAACTTAGGTGGTATGGTAAATGAAATTGTTGCCCAAACAACCATTACTCCGACTAATTTTATGACATGGTTCGAAGGACATTTAGATGATTATGCAGATGCAACTAACGGTTATCCCGAAAAAATGATGTTTACTGGCTACGGCAGATTAGAACAACCCTCATCTTACGACTCAAACTCAAATTGGTTTTTTGCAGCTAACGACACAAGTAATGGCAGCAATTTATTAACGGAATACGCTGTATCAATTGGCATGAGTGTTCGTGAAGGAGCCCAAGAATATTTCAATGCCAGTGCTGATCATTACAATTGGGGAGCTCCGTCAGTAGCTATAAATAATATTAGTTATCAAACTATTAACGATAATCATCCATTACTTACAAATCCATTAAGAATGATAGGAACAGAAAATGAAGGTTTTTGTGACCCGAATATGTTGCAGGGTGGAGTCTGCAGTTACTATCACTTAAAAATGAGTACGTTAAAAGCGATGCAACTTCGTGTAAATTGGTTAAATGCACGGAACGAATATGTTGATTCACTGCCGCAGTTATATCAATATTTTAGATTAACCGCCAATAAAAATGTTCATACCTCGCCTGATGCTTGGGCTGTATTAAGACAGTCTTACGACCCAACATGGAGCTCAATCCCACCAAGTCCTATATTAAATTCGCCCCTTTGGGTTCACCGAGTTACCTTGCCATTTCGTAATTGGGAAAAATGGTTAACACAACGTGAAGTTTCGCCAAACGGAAATGTTGTTCCTGTTTACCAATTGGCGAGTACTACTAATTTTGATTATTTCAATTTTAAAGCCATGGAAGCTCTGCGAACCGATGGGGTAAATGGAAGCAATTATATGTACTTTGACGTGGATTCCAATTTCATGCAAGGTGGAGTTAATGATGTGCAAATAAAAATAACCTACCTGGATAATTTTGCTGGCAATTGGGGAATTGAATACGATGCAGCAGGAACACAGGTTTACAAGCCATCTACTCAAATAACAAACTTAAATGATAATAAATGGAAAACCATTACAATAAATATTAACGATGCCGGTTTTACCGACAGGCAAGCTGGAGGTATGGATTTTAGAATTTACAATGGTGGCACAAACGATATTAGTGTACGATTTGTTAGAGTTATTAAGACAGTTAGTCCAACTACAAGCATCTCTAGTATTGAAAAAACATCTCCAATAAGCATTTATCCCAATCCAAGTAATTCTATCTTGAATATTGAAAGTATCACTCCAATTTCCGAAGTGATTATTACCAATACATCAGGACAAATAGTATATAAAAATTCATCGAATATAAAAAATGTAAACATATCAGATTTTACAAATGGGGTATATTTTATTTCTCTAAAAGTAAAATCAGACGTGAAAATATACACACTTAAATTTATCAAAACAGACTAAAAACTTCTGCTAACAGCACCTACAAAAAATTGGCGGTTCAGTGCTCCGAAGACACATTTGTGGATAATCAAACATTGCTTCTCCGCATAAAGTTGAGTGGTGAAAATCGCCAACTTCTTGTAGCTGCAAACCGTTACCGGTCATGCTAAAAGACGACAGTGCAACATATATCGAACGAAAAATGAAAGACAAAATACCAACGCTTCGGCAAAATCAAAAGAGCTGCAACCTAGCACACAAAGCCAACGCTTTGCAGCACATTTGCTTTTGCCCAAGCGCTAAAAGATAAATAGAATGAAAGAGCAATCAGAAAATAAATCATCTTCAAACTTCCTCAAAACAGATGGAGGCAAAACCAAATCCAATGCCATTGAGGTGCCATCTATTTCTTTGCCTAAAGGTGGTGGAGCAATAAAGGGCATTGATGAAAAATTTTCTGTAAATGCTATAACGGGCACATCATCTTTTTCGATTCCTATTCCACTTAGTCCATCACGACATGGATTTGTTCCGGGCATTGGATTAGGTTATAGTTCAGGTGGTGGTAATAGTCCGTTTGGTTTGGGTTGGCAACTGGCCATTCCTTCTATTACAAGAAAAACTGAAAAGCAGTTACCGCAATATAGAGACGAAGAAGTATCGGACACATTTATTTTATCTGGTGCTGAAGACTTAGTTCCTTTGCTGGAAAAACAAGGAGATGGAACATGGAAAAAATATAATGAACCCAGAATAGAAAATGGAATAAACTATTCAGTAAAAAGATACCGCTTTCGGATTGAAGGACTGTTTGCACGAATTGAAAAATGGAAAAACGATGCTACTGGTGAAACTTATTGGAGGACCATTACAAAAAACAATGTCCATTCTTATTACGGGCTAACTTCCGAAAGCCGGATAAGTGACCCAAAAGATCCAAGCAAAGTCTTTGAATGGCTGCTTTGCAGAACGCATGATGATAAGGGAAATATTTCCATTAATTTTTTTAAGCCGGAAGATTTTGTGGGTATTGATAAAAAATTGAATGAGAAAAACCGAATCAATAACAGCACACAAACTTATCTGAAAAGGGTTGTTTACGGAAATAAGAAGCCTTTTTATTTAGGCGATGCAATTCCTGATGAAAACAGTTTTATGTTTAAAGTAGTATTTGATTATGGTGAACACGACACAGCAGAAAATATTCCTAAAAATATTGATCAGGAAAAAAATATATGGAGTTGCCGGAAAGATCCTTTCTCTTCTTATCGGGCAGGTTTTGAAATAAGAACTTACAGAAAATGTAATCGTGTTTTAATATTTCATTGCTTCGATGTAACCGAATTACCTCATAGTCCTTACCTCACAAAATCTTTGCAATTATTTTATGATGACGACTTAAAATTATCAAGTAATAATAAAACAGTTGAAGGTTTTTCTTTTTTAGTACGAGCAAGACAAAATGGCCATTTATGGGATGCTGCTTCTAACACTTACAAAACAAAATTTTTACCCGAAACTGAAATAAAATACCAGCAACACGAATGGAATACTGAAGTAAAATCCGTTACACCTGAAAATCTTGTTCATGCACCTGCCGGACTTGCTGATAAAACCTATTTATGGATTGATTTATTTAGTGAAGGACTTTCGGGGATATTAACGGAGAAAGCTGATGGCTGGTTTTATAAATCAAATCTTGGTAATGGCAATTTTTCAAATGCTTTACCGGTTGCTCATAAACCTTCCTTCAATGGAATAAGCACAGGAAAACTTTCTATACAGGAATTGCAGGGAAATGGAATAAAATATTTGGTTCAAATGGAAAGTGAGCCAAAAGGTTTTTTTAAATTCACTGATGAGGAAGAATGGGAACCGATGAGAAACTTTCAAGACTTTCCCAACATTAATCCTGCTGATCCGAACATGCGTGCTATGGATTTGAATGGTGACGGTCTTGTTGATTTATTAATTACAGAAGATAACCAATTGCGCTGGTATCCTGGTGCAGGAGAAAAAGGATTTGAAATTTCCCAGACAGTTATCAAAGAAATTGATGAAGAGAAAGGCCCCGCTATTGTTTTTGCTGATCGTGAACAATGCATTTTTCTTGCCGATATGAGCGGGGATGGATTGACAGACATTGTTCGAATTCGTAACGGTGAAATTTGCTATTGGGCCAACCTCGGTTATGGAAAGTTTAGCAGTAAGGTCAACATGGATAATGCACCGCTGTTTGATCATCCTGATTCTTTCAATCCGGCTTTTTTACGATTAGCAGATATTGACGGATCAGGATCAACGGATGTGGTTTACCTTGGTAAAAATGATTTCAGAGTATGGATGAACCTGAATGGAAATGAATGGACGTCAGACCCTCAAATTATAAATGCATTTCCTCGAATTGATAATTTATCTGATGTTGCTGTCCTAGATTTTTTAGGATCAGGAACGGCCTGTATCGTTTATTCATCAGCAATTTCAAATCAACCTTTACAATATATTGATTTGATGGGAAGCAAAAAGCCACAGCTTTTTATCGGCTATGAAAATAATTGCGGGAAGAAAGTTTCAATTGAATATAAGCCATCAACTTACTTTTATTTAAAAGATAAATTAGAAGGAAATAAATGGATAACCAAACTTCCATTTGTTGTTCACTGCATTTCAAAAACAACATCAGAAGATAAGATAAGGCAAACCATTTTTACCAGTTCCTATTCTTACCGGCATGGCTATTTTGACCATGAGGAAAGAGAGTTCAGGGGTTTTGCAAGGGTGGAGCAATTGGACACAGAAGATTTTGAACAATTTAAAATTAATGATGCAAAAAATGTGGTGGAAGATTATCTGCATCAGCCACCGGTTAGAAGTGTATCATGGTTTCATACAGGAGCTTATTTAAGAAAGGAAAAAATTCTTCACCAGTGCGAAAGCGAATATTTTAAAAACGAGCACTTCAGTGAGTATGATATTCCGGAACCTTTAATTACGGATGATCTGTCTGCCGATGAATTGTGGGAAGCATATCGTGCCTGCAAAGGATTGCCGCTACGGGCTGAAGTGTATGCTAATGATGATTCTGATAAAAGTGCCTTTCCTTATTCTGCATCACAGTCAACTGTTGAAATACGATTAATACAACCCAGAGAAGAAAATAAATACGCTTCTTTTTTAATTGTCCCCTCCGAATCTATTTCTTATAGCTACGACAGGAATCCTGCCGATCCCCGCATTTCTCAATCGTTTGTTTTGGATACGGATGAATTGGGCAATGTAAAAAAATCAGCTTCTGTAGTTTATCCTCGCGTTGCAAGGCCTGTTGCAGAAAATGCAATTCCCGACAAAGTTTGGGACGAACAAAACAAAATGCACATTGTATATGGTGAAGCGTTTTATACAAATGATATTTTAGAAGATGATGTTTTCCGTTTACGTGCAGGATATGAATCCAAATCATATGAACTTTCAGGCATCAATCAACCTGTTGATTTCTTTTTTACAAAAGATGTTTTATCCGGCAAAGTTGACGAAATAAATGAGTACCCTGCTAAAGAAATTTTATTTGAAGTAGATTTTGATGGAACACTTCAGAAACGATTGTCTGCACACAGTCGTGGATATTTTATGAAAGATGATTTAACAGGACCGCTTCTTCTTGGCGAATTGTCAAGATTGGGTATTCCTGAGAAATCATATACGCTTGCTTTTACTAAAAACCTAATCACAAAATATTACAATCAAGGCACAACCAGAGTAACTGATGCAATGCTCATTGATGCAAAGTATGTTCACCAGGATGATGATCATTGGTGGACACAACCTGGTGAACCTATTTTTCCACCTACCCCTAAAGATAAATTTTATACACCCATTGGTGCGAGGGATGTATTGGGCAACGAAAGTTTTGTTGAGTTTGACCAATATACTTTTCTCACACATAAAACAACTGATGCCATTGGCAATTTTTCTACTGCTGTAAATGACTACAGAACACTATCACCCGTTTTACTTACTGACCCCAATTTAAATCGTGCTGCAGTGGAGACTGATGAATTAGGTTTGGTAATTAAATCAGCCGTGATGGGAAAGGACGGTGCAGGTGAAGGCGATACATTAGCGGATCCAACAGCCAAAATGGAGTACGATTTATTTAACTGGCAAATTAACAGCAAGCCCAATTTTGTTCACATGTATGCACGTGAACAGCATGGAGCAGCCAACCCGCGCTGGCAGGAAAGTTATGTGTATTCCGATGGTGGTGGTGGCGTTATTTTGACCAAAGCCCAAGCCGAACCGGGTAAAGCAAAACAATGGAGTGTTGCAACTAAGAAAGTAGAAGAAATAGATGCAAACCCTCGGTGGATAGGAAATGGAAGAACTATTTTTAATAATAAAGGAAACCCTGTTAAGCAATACGAACCTTACTTCAGCACTACATTTGAATACGAAAGCGAAGATGCCTTAGTAGAAACTGGAATGACTCCTGTTATTTATTATGACTCGGTTGGCAGAAATATAAGAACAGAATACCCGAACGGAACTTTTACTAAAGTCGAATTTGATGCATGGCATTTTAAATCGTTCGATGTAAATGATACTGTAAGAGACAGTAAGTGGTATGCTGATCGCGGAAGTCCTGATCCTTTAGGTGCAGAGCCAACTGATGCTGAAACAAGAGCAGCATGGTTGGCTGCAAAACATTACGATACACCCGGCCTTTCCTTTACTGATTCATTAGGAAGAACCACTTATGCAGTTACTGATTATGGAAATGGAAAAACTACCAGCGTTTTTTCTGAAACTGATGCAGTAGGACGATTTTCAAAAGTATTTGATCAGTTTGGAAGAAATGTTTCCGAAGGATATGTGAACTTAATTGGACAATCCATTTATGGAAAAACAGCAGAAAAAGGGGAGCGTTGGATTTTCACGGATGTGATGGGAAGATTGGTAAGAATATGGGATAACGATGTTCGTGAGATGTTTTCCTCTTTTGATAATCTGCATCGCCCCGTCAGCACATTTGTAAAAGAAGGAGCAAATGAAATATTATTCGGCCATGTAATATATGGTGATTTGTTTCCTAATGCAGAAACATTGAATATGAAAGGTCGTGCATATCAGATGTACGATCAGGCAGGTGTTGTTACCATAAAAAAAGTTGACTTTAAAGGAAATGCTACAGAGGTTGAACGCAAACTAACAAAAGAATATAAACAAACTATTAACTGGAATATCCTTGATGGAATTATTAACATTCCAAACATTCAGACTGCCGCTGCTCCTTTTTTGGAAAGTGAAATTTTTTCTTCTTCTGCTGAAGTGGATGCATTGGGCAGACCCATTTTAGTTACCCTTCCTGATAAGTCAGTTGTTCAACCCAAATACAATGAAGCCAACTCTTTAGATTCATTGAAAGTTAAAATAAGAGGCACAGGTGATTTTATTACTTTTCTCGACAGTCAGGATTACGATGCAAAAGGTCAACGCCAATTTGCCAAATTCGGAAACGGTACCATCACCAATTATTTTTATGATCCTCAAACTTTTCGATTGGTCAACCTGGTTACAAAATTAAACGAAGGAGACGTTGATGGTCAAAGTATACAGAACTTAAAATACAATTTTGATGCTGTTGGAAATATAACACAGATAAGAGACGATGCACAACAAACACATTTCTTTAAAAATGCAGTCGTGTATCCCGAAAGCAAATTTGAATACGATGCAATTTATCAGCTTAAATACGCAACAGGAAGAGAGCACGCTGGCTTGGGAGGAAATGCACAACGTAATGATTTGGATTTACCTTTTATTACGCAACTGCCCCACATTAATGATTCTGTTGCTGTCCGCACCTATAAAGAGTACTATGAATATGACAATTGCGGAAATATCAAAAGCCTAAAACATAAAGCTGTTAACGGAAATTGGAATCAATTTTACCAATATGAATACGAATTAGATGCCGGCAATAAAACCAACCGTTTAAAAGCGACTAGTTTGTCTGGGGATGCCGATGGAGTTTTTTCTGCAACTTATATGCACGATTTGCAAGGAAACATGACTTCCATGCCACACCTTTCAACTCCTGGCAGCATGAAATGGAATTTTATGGATCAGCTTAACCAAGTAAATTTGGGTGGTGGTGGTACTGCCTTTTATGTTTATGGTTTAGGTGGTAACAGAATAAGAAAAATTATTGAAAGGCAAGGAGGCTTAAAAACAGAGCGCATTTATCTCGGTGCGGTGGAAATTTACAGGGAAAGACAAAACAATAACGAACCTGATTTGGAACGTTACACGTTGCATATTTCCGATAATACCGGGCGAATTGCTCAAGTAGATACAAAAACGATTGACAAAAACAACAGCGATGTTTTTAATTTGCTTGATGAAAATAATATTCGTTACCAATTCAGTAATCACCTTGGTTCTGCAACGCTGGAAACTGATGGGGATGGCAATGTAATTTCTTATGAAGAATATCATCCTTACGGAACTTCTGCTTACCGCATCTCAAAACCTGATAGTGATTTAAGCTTAAAACGCCATCGCTTTAGTGGAAAAGAAAGAGATGATGAAACCGGCTTCTATTATTTTGGTGCAAGGTATTATGCTGCGTGGTTGGGAAGATGGACAAGCAGTGATCCTGCGGGAATTATTAGTGGATTTAATTTATATAAATATTGTTCCAATAGTCCGGTGATGTTTCATGATCCGGATGGAATGGATGAAATACCTTTTACAGAGAATGATAGGCTTACGAAGCAATCTACTTATAGTGATAGAATAGCTTTTGCGAACAGGCATGGGCGAAGCTATTCTGAGGATGAAGCACATGTTTCGACGTGGAATGATAAAATAGGTTGGTCTGGAGGAATCCTGGGTCCAAAAGGGTCGTATAAACCCCCAGCACCTGTTGCGACACCCTCACCGACTTCTGGTGTTGGAGGGACTGCTGCTGAAACTGGAGCTGCTGCTGTAAAAAATAACCCTGAAGGTTTTACATTAGAAGTACCAGATAATTTTGACCCCGAAAAAATTGGTGCATACAAAGAGAGAATCACCGACCCAGCAGACAGAGGAGTAGGAATAAGATCTAGGCCGCAAGGGGCAAAAACAGCAACAACAGATATACGAGCGGCAAATCAAGGCTTGCGTGATGCTTACGAAGCAGGATTACCTGGAGGACAACGACCCCCAGGAACACAAATTGATCATACCGTTGAATTACAACATATCATCCGAGGAAACGATGCCCCTGGCGCAAATACGGTGCGTTCTCAAGACCATAGAGTTCAAAATTCAGGAGAGAACGCTTCACAAGGGAGTAGCGCCAGGGCCGTCAAAGCACGTCAAGTTGCAAATGGCGCTCCATTAGATTCTTCAGCAGGGGGCGTTGCTAGAACTTCAGATATCGGAAAGTTTTGGAATAAAGAAGGTTTTAGAACTGGTGCGAGATGGGGTGGTTATGGATTGCTTGGTGTTGGAACAATTTATTCGGCATATTCATTTTCGCAAGACATATCTGAAGGAAATTGGTTTGGAGCATTATTAGACGGATCTGCATTTGTAGGAGGTGGGCTAACTATTGGAGGACTTGCAGTTGGAGCAGCTACTGGAACAACGAGCTCTCTTGTTGCAGCTGGGGTAGCTATCGGTGCACCTGCAGCAGTATTTGGTGCAGCAGTCGGAGGTGTTGCTATAGGAACTTATATTAATAATCATACTGGTATACAAAACACTGCAGCCTCAGCCGGATCATGGGCTCAAAATAATCTATGGGACAACACCTATTTTGGTGCATCCGTTGCCGCTGGTACTGCTATAGTAACAGCGCCTGTATATGCGGTTGAGGCAGGGGTCGGGGCTTTAGGTGATTTAGGTGGATGGATTGGTGGTGGTATTTACGACTTATTCCATTAAAAGCAAAGCTTAATGATCTAACTAAATAAATAATCACTTATAATATGAAAAATGAAACACAAACACCCCAACGCTTCACCTACTCTGTAAACGACAAGGTATTTAAACAAGTTTATGATTCGCCTGTATCATTGCCGGGTAAATACAAATGGCTAACAAAATTTTAAGATAAACGTTTAGAAAAAACATGGAACTAACAAAGTCAGATATTTTACAATTGGTCAATCATATTGGTGATCAGGAAAAGCACTTTAACGGGTTAGAAACGCAATACCGTTTACTTGCTTCATCTTGGTTACTGGCAAGTCTCGGAGCAATGGGCTACATGTTACAAGATGATAAATTGAATTGGCTTTCAACGAACAAGTGGTTATTGATTGGTGCAATTGGATTCGCTGCCAGCATGGGTATCTTTTTACTTTGGATCCTTGATATGAAAGTGGACCATAAATTACTTCACTGCGTTTTTATACAAGGAATACTTTTAGAACAAAAATATGACTGGCTGCCAAAAATAAGAACCGATATGTTGCTTATCCAGGAAACAGGGGATGTTACAAAACACACAGGGCTTTATTATATTTGCAGTGTGGTTTTGTTGCAAATAATTTCTATTACATCAGTTGTCTATTATTTCGAACTAAATACAAGAGGGTATGCGTCTTTACTGGTTGGAATTATTTTTATCCTTTCGGCTGTTCGATATATGCGTAAATCTAACTCAAGCATGAGGGCTAAAATATTATATAATAAACTGAAGTCTGATTATAGAGATGAAGTAATTTAAAAGACAATGGATTTTAAGCCACAGACATTTTTTATGGGAGTTGTTGATTTCTTCTCGGTATTGCTGCCGGGGGCTATGTTTACGTGGTTTGTAAAAGTTATGTTTTATGATAAAAACATATCCTTTCAAACTTTCTTTAAGATGCCTGAAAGTGAAGCAGGACAATGGTTAGCTTTTATAATTATTGCTTATATAACCGGTAATTTACTATTCGTTTTTTCATCATTAATTGTTGATGCTGTCTATGATCCTTATCTCAGGAAACTAGTAAGGCCAAAATACAAAATTGATTTAGAAGTAAAAACGGCTTCCGAAATCAGGAATAATTTCCTTGATACGGATGAGTGGATTTTGAAACTTTATGAGAGAAATAATCTGACAACGCAAGAAGTAAGGGATATATATTCAAAGAGCTACCGTGAAATTATTAACCCTTTTAAATGGTGTCAATATTATTTACTTTATAATAACCAGGAAGCTTTATCAGAAGTAAAAAAAACAGAAGCCGATTCAAAATTCTTCAGAAGCCTCGTGCTCACTTTTTTTATCATGTTCATTACTGCACCGGATTCAAAGAATTATACTGTTTGGGTCGCTTTATTTCTTTCCGGTTTATGCATATATCTTTTTATATCCATGAGAAATAATAGAGTCCTCAAAAAAAATCCTATTGTACTTCCAATTCTTTCCTTTGTTTTTTTTGTGGTTTTTATCTTTTTATCCTGGCCGATTCAAAATGTCCGTTGGTTGTTCTTAATACTTTCTGTGTTAGCTCTTTATTTATTTGCATCATTAAGATATAAGAGTACCATTAAAGCTTATGAGTTTGTTATTTCACATTACCATCAACAATTACAAAAGACATCTGCAGTAGTTTATGATTCAATTAAATCATCCATTATAAAATCGGAGTTGACCAAGGATTTTCTGGAAAGGCATGGGAGAAGAATAAATTTTTTGTCGAAGGGATTTATTAATGTGCCCAGGCAGGTGGTCATTAAAACAGGTGAATTGCAGAACACATTTTTTTCGTCAGACCAATACGAGTGGTGGTATTGTATGGAAGGAAAAGGAATGATGATAGTGCGGGATGGTGATGATGAAAAGATCCATTTTCTCCAACAAAATGCAGCCCTACCAATGGCTAAGGGGAAAAAATATTCATTTCAAAATAAACAGAAAGATCTATTGGAATTAGTAGTTATTAACCAATGAACTCTAACATATAAAATTTAGCATCATGCCTATTATTAAACTTCCTGCCTATTTTAAATCAGATAGCAAATCACATATTACGAATTTGCACGCTGCATTAACCCATTTAGAAATACCTATTGCTGCAAAAGCAATTGCAGACAAGAAAATAGAAGCAACCACTACGGATGCAATTAAAAAAATTCAAAAAGAATTCAAGATTCCTGCTGACGGAAAACTGAACGAAAAAACAATAGTTGCGCTTAACACCGGGTTGCACGACAAATTTATTACTAACAATAAATACCGCACTTTCGAATTGCATTCAGTTTTTGAAAAACTAAAATTAAATGTTGACAAGGAAGAAAAAAGTAAACGCCAAAGCGGTGAATCCACCAGAAAAGCAATAGAAACATTCCAGAAAAAAGAAGGTCTGCTTGTTGATGGTAAACTTTCGGAAGATGTTCTGACTAAAATGCACGATCGTGTGATAAAAAACAAATTCGAGGTAAAAACCCAACGTGGTAATCTTCAAATTACTTTACAAAAGGTGAGTAAAATAGCTAAGCTCAATTTGGAAATTGCCCCTGAGGAAATTAATAAGAAAGAGATAGGAAAATCATCAAAAGAACTGATAAGTGCATTTCAGGAAAAGTATAAGTTGACTGTTACAGGTGAAGTCAATAAAGCTACCCTTGATAAAATGAACAGTGTTGCAGCTAGCAAAGGAACATTTGTAAAGAAAATTAGTGCTGCACCAGTTGCAAATCTAAAGACGGTCACAAAAGAACTTCGGTTAAATACTATTTCTCCCCAAGTTGCTCAGTTGCAAAAAAATCTTTCCTTTCTAGGATTTAAAATTTCTGAAAAAGAATTTAAAACTCAAACATTTGGAAACACAACCATTAAAGCGTTAACTGATTTACAAAGAAAAAGCAATATTGCCATTACCGGGCATTATGATAATTCTACTATGGGTATTGTAAATACAGCCATCACTACTGCTAATCCAGGGGCAATTGGCGAGCACAGATATAGAATCAGGGGCTCTGTTCGTGACCAACTTTGGCAGCGAAAAAACAATATGGTCATTAAAATTTATGAGCTCATTCTTGAACAAGAAAGTACTGATCCATTGGCTGCAAAGAAAATTTTTCTGAACGGTTTTTTTGACATTGCTTATGATGCTCCGATAAACACAATCAATGGTCAAATAAAGGAAAAGTTTCATATTGTTGTTAAGCTATATACTGCGGAAGACCAAAACAATCCAGTAGCCGAACAGAAGCATTACAATGTAAATCAAATTCACTGGGTAAATTTTACGGAAGGAAAAAACGAGGATGGTTCAATTAATTATGACGCCAGGTATTTGGGTGAGTCAGAGTATGACATAACAGGTGGTGTTTTATTAAAAGCAATTGGAGCAAAGCAGATTATTGATTTAAAAGAAACAGGAAGCGATAAGCAAATATCCCAACTTAGTTTGCAAACGGGATTGAGTACTGATGAAATTATGCGGCATATTTTGTCAGGACTTGTTTCAAAATCAGTAAATATTCCGGCAACACTAACTCCCGAAGTTTTTTATGCTTTTATTGTTCAAAATCTTCCTCCCGATTTGCCGGGTGATTTGCTAAGAGGAACAAGCGATTGGGAAACCATTGGTCAATTAACTGAATTGGCTTCGTCCGGAATAGCATTTTTGGAAAATTCAATGCAGCAGCAGGCTTTTGATAATGCCATTTCTCAAAACCTGGTATCACAGCGTATTAAATTAAATCGTGACGCTATACTTACTGCACTTGGAAATCTGCGCACTTCTTTTACGCTTACCAAACCTGTTTTGGTGGGTAATGGAAGTTTGCAATCATTACTTGATGAATCAACAATTGATGCTGCTAATTACACTGCTGTTGCAACTGTTTTTATTAATAACAAAGGAATTAATACCAATTTTTGGACTGAAATTAAAACGCTTGCACCCCAAATTGGCGCTGGTGCAATTGAAGATTTTACAACGACTGTTGAGGTAGCCAATCTTTCCAAGAATCATATTCCTACCGTACAGTTTTTAAAGAGTAACACAGGTGCAGGTAAAAGATTTAAAATAGCAAGCGATGTTGCAAAACTGGATCAGGCAGGTATTGTTGCGCTCGTTAACCTAAATGGGCAGCAGGTTCCGGATAACATGCCCGGAGATACAGTTGAAGAAAAAGTCTCCAATTTTGCAGCAGCTATTAAAACAAGAAGCGAATTTTTATACCCTGCCGTTTCCTTAGTAGCTACCACCAAAAGATTAAATGCTGCTGCTATTGTTAATGTGGCTGCTGTAGAACAGTTTATTGATGAACAAAAAGAATTAAATTTCAGGACACAGAACCTCGAAAAATACATTAAAGATAAAAATTTAAATATAGAACCTGCTACTAAAACTTCCTTAAAACTTGTTCAACGAATAGGTAAACTCACAACCAATTCCGCTGCCGGTGCTACACTTATTGATAAAAAAATGCATAGCTCCATGCAGATTTATTTTACAGGAAAAGAGTCAGTAAAAAAAGTATTAACGGAAAGCGGTGTAGATGCAAAACATATCTCTTATCTATATGAAGCAGCAAAAACGCAATACATGGCAGTTCTTGCCCGGCTTACTGATTTCAGGAAAGAAATGTATCGTGATACACCGGCAGCAATTATTCCCCATACCTACACCACCTCTGAAATAAGAGAGGCATTAAGTGATATTCCTGATTTGGAAACACTATTCGGCTCTCTTGATTATTGTGAGTGCGACCATTGTAAATCGCTTTATGGTCCTGCTGCATATTTGACAGATATGTTACGCTTTTTAAAAGAACATTTGGCTATAGATACTACTAAAACTGTTAAGGATATTTTATTTAACCGCAGACCTGATTTAGGAAACATTAAATTAAATTGTGATAATACAAATGTTGCTCTCCCTTATATAGATATTGTTTGTGAAATATTGGAAAATTATCTGGTTGGCGAAAAAGATAAAACATATCAAACCACTCTTTCGCAAAAAGAGTTAAGGGCTGCCCCGGAAAATATCCAACTTGACGCCTACAAAAAACTTGCATTGGCTGATTTTCCAATGAAAAATTCATTTAACCTTTGGCAGGAAGAAGCAAGAACTTATTTAAATTACTTACGTGTTCCCCGTTATGAGTTGATGGAGACGTTCCAGAATAGAACAAATCCGGCAGCAAAAACCCCTGATGATATTTCTATTGCATCTGAATTTTTCAATTTGTCATGGAAAGAAAAGGATTTAATCATTACTCCAAGAGGAACAACTGCAAGCCAGGATATATACTGGAAATATGACACTAATCAAGCTACCATCAGCGTATCCCTTTTTATGGAAAGGACAGGGTTGAGTTACTATGAAGTTTTGGAGTTGCTCATGGTAAAATTTGTTAATCCTGACTTAAATAAAAGTACAGTTGTCAGAACGCTAGATACATGTAATGTAGAGTTACAAAGTATAGATAAACTAACACCTGCCAAATTTGATTTAATACATCGTTTCATTCGGTTGTGGAGAAAAACCGGATGGAAAATGTGGGAGCTGGATTTATTATTGCGCAATATCAAAATTGGAAACAATAGAATTGATGCCGACACACTTATAAATCTCAAGAAATTCAAGCAACTTCAGGATAAATCAAAATTAAAAGTTGAAGGGCTGCTTGCTTTTTATGGTGAAATAAACCGAGAAATAAGAATTAAACCGGAAAAACAGGATACTGTTATTCAGCCATTTTACAATGTGCTTTTCCAGAATATCTCAGTAACCAATCCTGTGGATAGTAAGTTTAAAGGTATCGGAAATCTTGATGATAAATTACAGCCGATTGATTTGTCTCTTCCTTTCGAATTATTCGATCTTCAGAGCGCAACTAACATTGCTCCTGATCCCAGTTTAATTTTGGGAGTAAACTTAAGTAGCTACAATCCTGTGCCAACTATACTTTCAGCTTTCGCAATAAATCAAACTGATTTTGACCTCTTATTAGTAAAAACAAATAACCTGCTTACGGTGGGAAATCTTTCTATACTTTACCGTTACGCTTATTTTGCACGAAGCCTAAAATTATCGGTTGCGGATATGTTTCTATTGCTGGATGTAATCAATATATCCGACCCTTTTGCTGATTTACAAACTACTTTAAATTGTATTGAATACTTTAGGCAAATTAAGTCATCGGGCCTTTCGGTTTCTTTTTTAGATTATGTACTTAATTATAAGCCTGAATCATCAGCAGGCCTCAGAGACGAATCTATTGCACAATTAATTGATGGATTAAGAAGAATTTTAGAAGATAGCCGTAATAAAATTAATCTTTTTAATACTATCATTTCCTTAAATTCCGATGCATTAACACCTTTAAGTGTAAACGATACTATTGCAGCCTTTTCACCTTTTCAGGGATTATTAATTTCTTCCAAAATAGATTTTTCGGGCGATGAAGTTAGTGCTGATGAAATAAAGTTTATTAACGAATTCAGCAAACTGTCTCTTGAACGGATTGATGGAAGTGCCAATCCTGATGCAGCAGCAAATAAAACCAAGCTTGTAACCAACATTAAGAAAGTGCAGGCAAGTGCTAATCTATTATTGGCCGATGTAGTTATTCAAAAGCAAAATCAGATTGTATCACAAATCGCATCTTCTTTCAGCATTACAACAGAACATGCCGGCTTATTACTCTCAAAACTTACGCTAGGAGTAACGCCAGGTTCACTCTTATCTAAGTTAGAGAATGAGAATTTAATTGCAGTAGATGGTGCAGGAAATTATGCTGAAATTAATCGTACAAATTTTCCGGACCATTTCTACATTTACACACTATTGCACAAAGCATCTTTAGTTGTTTCTAAAATGAAGATAGAAGCTGAAAATCTTAATTATTTTAGTACAAACAATGCAGCATTTAAAACAATTGATTTTGCAACTCTGCCTCTCACTGCAGTTGTAACGCCCAATCAATTTACAAACTGGCTTAACCTATTTTATTTTTTCAGCTTCAAGGCCAAATTCCCTGAACCCGAAAATGTATCCATAAGAAGCATTTTGGATCTGGCAAAGGATGCTACAAAAACAAATCTGGAAATTAAAAAGGCAATTTCTGCGCTTACTAAATGGGATGATGGAGATGCAGCTATTTCCAATCTTACAGCAATTGAAGTTGGGCTCGGAATCAGGCATACAGCCGCCAACCTTGATTATACGAGTGCAGAATTGTATTCTCGCCTTCTAAAATGTTTTGAGCAGATTAGATTGACAGGTTCTGATGCTGCCACAATGATAATGTGGGCTTCAATTTCAACTTATGATACCATTAACATAACGGTTGCACAGCAAACCCGAAATGCTGTTAAATCCAAATACGAGCAGGATGATTGGTTAAGTAAAGTAACCCCATTGAGTGACGACATAAGGGAGAAAAAACGCAAAGCACTTGTTGATTATTTTATTGACAATGCACTTAGAAATACTAGTCCCACAGTTATTGTAGGTGGAGAAGAAATTTCTAATCCTGAATACTGGAAAGATTCCATTGCTCTTTACAAATATTTTCTCATTGATGTGGATATGAGTTCCTGTCAGCTTACTTCCAGAATAAAGCAAGCATTGAGTTCAGTTCAATTATTTGTTCAACGCTGTTTTCTCAATCTTGAAAACAGATACGTGATAGTTACACAGGATGAGAAAGAGGATGTTTCTTCAGTCAATGCATGGTCGCAATGGAAGTGGATGAAAAATTACAGAATATGGGAAGCTAACCGTAAAATATTCTTTTATCCTGAAAACTGGCTGGAACCTGAATTGCGGGATGATAAATCACCATTTTTTAAAGAGCTCGAAAATGAGTTAATGCAAAATGAAGTGACAAAGGAAAATGTAGAGACTGCATTTTTAAGTTACCTGCATAAAATGGATGAGGTATCACACCTCGAAGTATGTGGGCTTTATCATGAAATGGATGATTACATTTCAGATGAAGAAGGATATGCGTTAAACATTGTTCATGTGATAGGGCGTACCAAAGCAATTCCTAACATTTATTATTATCGCACCTATGACATGAATTATAAGACATGGAGTGCATGGGATAAAATAGATGTAGATATTACAGGTGATCATGTTACTCCTGTTGTTTATAACCGTAAACTACATTTATTCTGGTTGCAGTTTATGGAGAAGCCGATGAAGGCTAAAAAAGTTCCCGCAGCACAACCTACAACGGGTCCATCGGATGCACCTGAACCAATGAAAGTGATAGAGGTGCAACTAGGGTGGACGGTTAAAAAATCAACCGGTTGGTCAGCTAAAAAAATATCTAAACAAAAATTAATTCACCCTTGGGAAAGACCATACCACTCTTATAACCTCAAGCCATATTACCTTTCCAAGTTTAACGAACTTTATCTTGATATTTATATTTCAACATCTAAAGAATTTAATAATGAGAAGTTTTTTGATCCTTACCAGAGTAAAAAAGTAAGACTGACAAGAAACTACTTCCATGAAACGTATTTACCCTGGCATTCATCTTCTTTTATTTTTAATGGGGAAATTAAAAGTGTTGAAATAAAAGGACTTGCTGGCAAATATTACCTTCCGGAAAGTACAACTAGTCCATCTAACACCAATTCTTTTGTGTATGTTCAATCCAGCTTTGGTGAACCGGGTTCTCTAATTAAATCATTAGAGCCAATTGAATTTGGTCCAAGGCTACGGCTTCCTAGTGGTATGCATTTTAAAAATACACATCTTACCAATAACAGCGTTGAATCAGCTAATCCTTCAACGCTTCGGGTTTTGGAAGATACTACTGCAACAGATTTAATATCAAAAGCCCGATCACCATTTGAGTTAGTAATTACACAACAGGATTTGCAGTTGAATACCGTAGCGACCGACCATCCATTGTTTTACCAGGATGATAACCGAGCGTTTTTCATTAAGCCTGAATGGGAAGCAAGGCTAAATAATTATGGACAGGTAATTGGGCAAAACAGGAAATACCGGTTTTTACCATTTTATCATCCTTACACCATGTTGTTTATACGGGAATTTAACCGTGATGGAATTGACGGATTGTTGAATCGTAAAATTCAGGTGCAGCCTCAAAATTTTGCTCCAACCAATAATTTTAACTTTAGCAGCTATAGTCTAACATCATCAACTATTGTTGACAGCACGGCTCAGACAGACATAGTTGATTTTTCTTTTAGCGGAGCCAATTCCATTTATAACTGGGAATTGTTTTTCCATGCACCGTTAATGGTTGCCTGCAGGTTGATGCAGAACCAGAAGTTCGAAGATGCAATGGCGTGGTTTCATTATATTTTTGATCCAACAAATATTGAAGGCACAAAAGTTCCACAGAGATATTGGGTTACTAAACCATTTTTTGAATACAACTCAGCAGACTATCGCAAGCAGAGAATTGAATCTATATTGTCCAATCTTCATTTGGAAAATAATCTGGAACAATTAACTGCATGGAGAAACAATCCGTTTAAACCGCACTTAATTGCCCGTTATCGCCCTGTAGCCTACCAGAAAAATGTAGTGATGAAATACCTTGACAATTTAATTGCATGGGGGGATATGCTGTTTAAGAGAGACACAATTGAATCAATAAATGAGGCATCCCTGTTGTACATGCTTGCTTATGAAATTTTAGGTGATCGCCCACAAAAGGTTCCTGCTGTAAAACATGAGGAACTTACTTTTAATGAAATTGAGGATAAGTTAGACGACTTTGGAAACGCACTTGTTCCGGCAGCAATTGAAGATACCTTATTACCAATTACTGTCATTCCTTCATCAACTGGTACCGAACCAATGCCTAAGCTGGATATGTTTTATTTCTGTATCCCTCCAAATGATTATCTGACTAAGTATTGGGACACGGTTGAAGATAGGTTATACAAAATACGGCATTGCATGAACATTTCAGGTATTGTGCGGCAGCTTCCTTTGTTTGAACCACCAATTAATCCAGCCTTATTGGTAAAAGCAGCTGCTGCAGGAATAGACTTAAGCAGTGTGCTTAATGATATGGCATCACCAACACCTTTTTATCGTTTCAGAATTGTAGTGCAAAAGGCCATTGAGTTTTGTAATGAAGTAAAAGGCTTGGGTGAGAAATTGCTCAGCGCATTGGAGAAAAAAGATGTTGAAACGTTGTCCTTGCTTCGATCACAGCATGAAATTCAATTGTTGGAAGCGGTAAAACAAATTCGCAAAAAACAAATTGATGAGGCTGTTGAAACCATTGGAAGTTTGAATAAGTCTAAAGAATCGGCAGAACAAAGAAAAAGTTATTATGAGGAAATTCCTAGAATGAACGAATGGGAGATTGGAGGAGTTGTATTGCATAGTGGTGCAATAGTTTCTGAAATTGTTGCTACCGTTTTAAATACTATTGCTGGTGTTTCCAATATAGTACCTGCAACCTTTACATATGGAGCCGCAGGATTTGGAGGGTCGCCTGTTTTTACTCAAACTTATGGGAGTGAAAACGTTGCTAAATCATCTGTGAATTATGCTGCATTATTTCAAGGATTAAGCACTATATTGCATTCTACGGGAAATTTAATTGAAGCACAAGGTTCATATTCCAGAAGAGATGATGAAAACATACAGCAAGTAGACCTAGCAACAATTGAAATTGGACAAATCCAATATCAAATTAATGCCGCAGAAATACGTCAATCAATTGCAGAATTAGAACTGGAAAATCAGGAAATGCAAATTGAAAATTCAAAAGCAGTTGATGATTACATGCGAAATAAATATACCAATGAGCAATTATTCAATTGGATGATTACGCAAATTTCCACGGTTTATTTTCAAGCATACCAACTCGCCTATGACATGGCAAAAAAAGCTGAGAAATGTTACGCGTATGAATTAGGAATCACTGATTCCAATATTGTTCAATTCGGTTATTGGGATAGTTTAAAGAAAGGGTTGTTGTCAGGAGACAAACTGATGAACGATTTAAGAAGACTGGAAGCAGAGTACATTAACCAGAATAAACGAGAGTTTGAAATTACCAAACACATTTCTCTTGCTCAGATGTCTCCATTAAGTTTAATCACCTTAAAGGAAACAGGTCAATGTACCATATCATTACCTGAGTGGTTATTCGATATGGATTATCCCGGACACTATATGCGCAGAATTAAAAATGTGTCTATTAGCATTCCTTGCATAGTTGGTCCTTACACCAGTGTAAATTGTACATTATCTATTTTAAGCAATGAAACAAGGATGGATGCCACCCTTCTTGATGGCGAGTATCCTAAAAAACCGGCAGGCGAAGATGATGATCGGTTTAAAACAATGTTTGGGGCCATCTCTTCCATTGCAACCAGTAGCGGGCAGAATGATAGTGGTATGTTTGAGCTAAACTTTAATGATGAACGCTACTTGCCTTTTGAAGGTGCTGGTGTAATAAGTACCTGGCAAGTAAGTTTACCAAAAGAAAATAACTACTTTGATTTTGCTTCTTTGTCTGATGTTATTTTGCACATCAGTTATACATCAAGAAACGGTGGTGGCCAGTTGGCCGTTGCAGCAAATACAAATGTTCAGGATACATTACCTTCCTCAACGGCACGTTTATTCAGTTTAAAGCATGAGTTTGCTACAGAGTGGTATAAGTTTTTGAATCCTGTCGGAGGAGCAGACCAGGAAATGATATTTGAATTAAAAGCCGAACATTTCCCGTTCTTTATTCGTGGTAAACTAAATAGCATTCAAATCAAAAAAATGGATTTATTTGTTCAATCTAAAGATGAAACAATTGCAGATTATATTGCAAATATTAAAGTTACAAATGCTGCCGCAGCAATTAGTGGAATAGCAGTAAACACAAACTTTAATTCACATGCTACACGAAATTTAGCGGTTTCACCAACAGGAATTGTGACTTTAAAAATTCAAGTTGATGGAGATCGTGATTTCAAATCGTTAACAACAGATCAGATTGAAAATGTATTTATTTTATTTCAATTAGGAGATTAAGTGAAATTAAAAAACACCATTGAAAAAATCATCAATTATGCTGCTTATGTAACCGAACCTCAAAAAATAATTATTTTCGGTTCAATGGCTATTGATACAGCAAATGTATTCAGCGACTTAGATTTGTTGATTATTTCTGACAATTCTATAAATAGAAAAGAAGCATGTGTCAGAATAAAAAGCTATGCAAGTCAGTTTTGTCTGAAAACTGACGTGTTGATTTATTCAGAACAAGAACTCGAAAACGCCCATAAAAGCCCTAATTCCTTTTTAGAAGCAGTTTATAAGTCTGGTAAAATCGTTTTTAAAAAAGAGGAAAAATAATTTGAAATAATAGAGTAATTATGCTTAAATTTGTTATTCGAAGTTACTTAAAGTTGAATTATTGAAGTGAAATAGGCGAGAGTCACATTAGGGTACATCATAAAAAGAACATCGAGTTTAAAATTGAAATAGCCATCGGAGTGTCTTCGCGGGCTTTTTCTATTTTAAGACGACACAATCCCAACCCTGCCTCATGAAAGTTTGAACTTATAAAGACTATATTAAATACACCTCCATTATAGGAATAGAAAACCACAGGTACATGCTTTTACCTGCTCCTGAAGAGTTGTATGATCTCTATTTCACAAATTTTTGTATCCTGTAGTTTCTATTGATGATCAGGAATTGATTTTGGACAACATGCAAGACCGTCTTCCTTATTTCACCAGAAATTTTAAATTCAAGAAAGTATCCAAAATTGAAGTGGTTGTATAGGCAAAAGACAGCAATAAATCTTACAAAGTCATGGTTTCACCATTGGGTATAGCCGATGCGGATATGTTGACACTTGACTTTGAAACTGAATATCACGGCTTGCATAATAATTCCAAGGACCTCACAGGGATTGAAGTCATTCTGAATACTTGGACGATTAAAGTAAAGGAAAACGGTGTTGGTGATTTTAAATCACTTGCACCCGATGCCATTGGGGAATTATTCCTTATCATCAATTACGCCACAACGTGATATGCTAACAGTAGAGGAAATAAAAAAACTGGTCGAAAAGATAGTAAGTCGAATACGACCTGATAAAGTAATGGTATTTGGTTCTTACGCAAAAGGCTTAGTACATACAAAAGTGACCTAGATCTTTTCATTATTAAGGAAACCCATTTATCTATGTCACATCGTGATGAGGAGATCAGGCCTTTTTTGTCCAATCTCATTACAGGCGTTGATGTTCGTGTTTATACCCCTGAAGAAGTGGAAGAATATGGGTCGGAAGAATATTCGTTTGTTCATTCGGTTTTAAAAACAGGGAAAATAATTTATGAACAGATGAAAGTTGAGTAATAATAATTGTCGTTGTCATTGCTGGAGCAATCAAAAAGACAATATGAATATGAATTAAACTTTTGGGACGAACGCTATTTGCCATTTGAAAATACTGGTGCGGTAAGCAGTTGGAGACTGGAGCTTCCAACAGAAGTTAAGCAGTTTGATTACAACACAATTTCAGATGTTATTGTACATGTAAAATATACGGCAAGAGAAG
>Ga0335395_10000539_pt1 | contig 23702 bp, 15 predicted proteins | sample MAT02_FD_205744 | JGI IMG/M metagenome (GOLD analysis project Ga0335395, IMG submission 205744) | Freshwater microbial communities from Lake Fryxell liftoff mats and glacier meltwater in Antarctica - MAT-02 (spades assembly) (version 2) ...
ACGCGCTGGCGGCTAAACGGGACCTTGCCCTGACCGAAGGAGACGTTGAAGTCGCGGAAGCGGTCGAGCTCGATCCGGGCGTCGCGCAGCGGGTTGTGGCGAATGCCGGCCTCGTCGGGCAGGCCGCTCTGCATGTCGTTGGGCGAGAAGCCGAACTGGAGCTTGAACTTGACATGCGGGCTGAAGACGTTGCCCGACAGCGCGAGTCGCAGGCGGCGCAGTTGCAGCGACTGTGACGACGCCTCGCCCTCGGCGTTCGGGTGATCGAGGTCGTAGCGGAGCTGGACCCGGCCGCGGACCTGTAGCGCGTAGCGGCCATTCTTGCTGGCAACGGTGAAGCCCTTGCCGATCGCATAGCGCCCGCGGCCGAGCTCGGCGTCGTCGTTCTCGAGGTTGAAGACGGACGGCTTCGCGGTCGCTACCACCGGCTGTGGCGACCCGGCGACGGGTCTGGCGACGGGTGTCGTGGGTGGTAGAACCAGCGCCTCGACGGCGAGGGGTGCGTCGCTGGCCAGCGCGCGGAGCTCGCTCGTCGCCACGCGCGCGGGCTCGAGGACGACCGCAGGCGGAGCCTGGATCAGCGTCACGAGCAGCGCGGTGAGCGGCATGGCGGCCATCCTGTGATGAGGCCGTCACACGCGCGATGACGTCGTGTGACGATTCCGAGACAGAGTCGTGCGGTTGTTGCAGTCCCGTCACACAAACCGAGGGCCGGCGCTTTTAGAACATGTCGCGCATCCAGCCGACGAAGCGCTTGCCGATGCCTGGGCGGTGGTCGCCGTGCTGACCGCGGTGGTGCTGCGGCTCGTGGGCGACGGCCATGGGTTCGTGGGCGGCGCCGTAGAGGACGAGGCCGACGCCGGTGGCGAACTTGGGGTCGTGGATGACGCCGGCGAAGCCGCCTTCGGTGAGGGCAGGGGCGTGGCGACCGAAGCTGGCGCCGTGCACGGGCATGCCGCGACGGACCGGCAGTCCGAAGATGTCCTCGACGATCTCCGCCATGCCTTCCATCTGGCTCTGGCCGCCGGTGATGACGATGCCGCTGCCGGCCAGCTCCATGTAGCCGCTCTGTTGCAGCGCCTCCTGGGCGAGCAGCAGGATCTCCTCGACGCGCGGCTCGATGACCTCGGAGAGGAAGCGGCGCGGGAAGCTGCGGGGCGGGCGGGGGCCGACGCCGGCGACCTCGATCTGGGCGTCGCCGTCGACCATCGAGACCAGCGCACACCCGTGCTTGCGCTTGATCGCCTCGGCCTCGGCGACGCTGGTGTGCAGGCCGTGGGCGACGTCCTGGGTGATGCGGTGGCCGCCCATGACGATCACCGAGGTGAACACGTTCTGGCCCTCGGCGTAGATCGCGAGGTCCGTGGTGCCGCCGCCGATGTCGATCAGGATGACGCCGAGCTCGCGCTCGTCGTCGTGCAGCACCGAGGTCGCGCTGGCCAGCGGCTCGAGCACGACGTCGATGACGTCGAGGCCGGCGCGGTTGCAGCACTTGATGATGTTCTGCACGCTGGTCATCGCCGCCGTGATGACGTGGGCGCGGACCTCCATGCGCACGCCGCTCATGCCGATCGGGTCCTTGATCTGGCCCTGGCCGTCGATCATGTACTCGAGCGGGAGCGTGTGGATGATCTGGCGGTCGAGCGGGATGTTGACCGCCTTGGCCTGCTCGATCACGCGGGCGACGTCGAGGTCGGTGACCTCGCGGTTGCGCATGCTGACCTGACCGAGGCTGCTAAACCCGCGGATGTGCCCGCCCGCGATCCCGCAGAACACCGACTGCACCTCGACGGCGGCCATCTGCTCGGCCTCCTGGATCGCCTGGGCGATGCTGTTGGTGGTCGCCTCGATGTTGACGACGACGCCCTGGCGCAGGCCCTCGGACGGACAGGTGCCGACGCCGATGATGTCGACGCCGTTCTCCGTGACCTCACCGATGATCGCGGCCACCTTGGTGGTGCCGATGTCCAGGCCGACGATGACTTCTCCGACTTCTGCCATGACGAGCTCCGTCTAGTCGTACTTGGGGATCCCGGACGCGAACTTGTGCGCCCCGTGCTTGGTCTTGCCGGCCTTGACCGGCTTGCCCTGCTTCTTGGCGGGCTTGCCGGGCGCGGGCCCGATGTCTTTGGCTGGCTTTTGGGCCATGTCCGCGAGGTCCTGCGCCGCCGCGGGGGTCGCAGGCTTGACCGCCTGGGCCAGCAGGCTGGCGACCTCGGCCTGATCGGTGAAGCTGGCGATCACGCGCGCGGGGCGATCGGCGCTCGGGGCGGTGTCGAGGTGTACGACCGAGAGCTTGTCGGCGCGCTCGCCGAGGGCGGCCCGCAGCGCGTCGAAGCGGGCCAGGCGGTCGTCGACCGGGCCGCGACCGAGGCGCAGCAGGGTGCCGGTCTTCTCGGTGTAGAGCAGCGCCTCGCCGCCCTCGCCGATATGGACCTCGCCGAGCCGCGGGCGCGCCTTGGTGTTGTAGGACGCGAGCACGTCGAGGGCGCGACGGATGACGCGGGTCGCGGCCGGATCGCCGGCGACCAGCGCCCCGCGGTCGACGCCGGTGACGATCGGCAGGGCCCCGCGCTCACCGGGCTCGACGCGCTTGAACGGCACGCCGGCGGCGTCGAGCAGGTAGAAGTGACCCGAGTGCAGGACCGCGGCGGGCGCGTGCTCGGCGACGGCGACGTGCAGGGTGTCAGGCAGTTGGCGCGAGACGGTCGCGCTGGCGATCCACGGGTCGGCCTCGATCTTGCGACGCACGGCGTCGACGTCGACGGCGAGGATATTGGTGCCGGGCGCGAGGCCCATGATCTCGGTCAGACGGTCGGCCGAGAGGTGCGGGCTCGGCTCGAACACCACGGTCTTCGCCTCGAAGTGGGCCGAGGTCGTGACGTACTGGTAACCCTGCTGCGCGCCCAGCAGCAGCCCCCACGCCAGCGCGAAGGCGACGCCCAGGCGCATGCCGGCGCCGAGGAAGCGACGCGCCCGCGGGCCGAGCTGCGGGCGGGCGAGCGCGCGCAGCAGCACGAGCGGACGAAATCGGGGGGTCGCGCGCGCAGGGGCGGGGCGGGCGGCGCCGCGGCCCGAAGTGGGCGCGCCGAGCCGGCGGTTGGGGCGGACATCACCGTGAACCAATGCGCGGGTCGGCTTGCGGGTCGGGGCCGGGCTGCTCACGCGCACGCGCGGCTTGGCCTGCGCCACCCGCCGATTCTTCGGAGGGGCGGCTTGCGCGGAGCGGTCACGGCGGGGGAGCGAGAGGCCCATAACGGAGAAGCGACGAGCCTCGCCATTACTAGCAGCGGATCGCGGTGGCAAGTTACCGGCGGGGCGTGGGTCGATCCCGAGAGATCGGCCGCGCATGCCTGTGCATGCGCGCAGTGTTCACTTCACCGTGTAGCAGGTGCCGCGACCCATGCCGTGGCGGCGTAACTTGCCGTGCTTGACCAGTTGGCCGATGTGAAAGCGCAGCTTGCGACGACCCATCTGGGTCTGCTCCTCGAGGTCTTGCATCGTCGCCTCGCGGAGCTTGCGGACCAGCGGCACCAGCAGCCTGGCGGCCTGGTCGAGGCTCATCGCGTCGGTGTCGTCGTCGTCGTCAGCGGCGGCGGCGGCAGCGGCAGCGGCGGCGGCGGCGGCGGCGGCGGCGGCGGTGTTGGGCTTCTTGATCGGTGTCGCGGCCCGCTTCGCGGCCTTCTTGGACTTGGCGACCTTGCCCTTGGCGAGCGTGCTGGTGCCACGCGGCTCGACGTGGGCCTTGCGGCCGCGGGCGGCGAGCGCCTTGTCGATGCGGTCGAGGGCGCGGTCGAGGCTGGTCGGCTTGCGGTTCTCGGTCTTGGCGACCTTGCGGCCGCGCGTGGCTGCCGGGGCCGCTTCCTCTTGCTCGTCGTCGTCGCTGTCCTGGGCGTCGTCGCTGTCTTCGTCCTCGTCGTCCTCGTCGTCGTCGTCGACCTCGATGGTCGCCGGCACGACGGTGCGGGCAGGCGCGCTGACGGGGGCCTCGCCGAGCAGGGCGAGCGCGAGGTCGGCGAGGCTGAGCTCGCCGAGGTTCTCGGCCCAGCCGAGGTCCTGCGCGGCGTCGACGATGTCGCCGAGGGTGGTGTCGGGCGTCAGCTCGCGGGCGATCGTGTCGAGCACGGCGCGCCGCTGTTCGACGGCGAGGTGGCGACGAAAGCTGTCATCAAACCCGGACACGAGGTTAGGTTGCACGGCGCGGGATATTGCCAGCATCGACCCCGCGCGCTCAAGGGGTCGGCGCGGGTTCGCGTGCCATGCCCGGCGTCGGGGTCGGGACACCGCGAGCCGCGAAAATGCCGGCAGTACGGTGTAACTGCTCGGTTTTTCACATGTCGAGGGTATTCGGGCAGCGCCGCCGGGTGGAAGCAATTGCAAAAATACCGACTGCGGTCATGGCCCGACCGGCATCGGCGTCGGCGTGACGTCGGTGGCGGTCGCGTCGGGCGGCGCGTCGGGCGAGAGGTCGTCGCCGGGGGCGAGGGCCGGGGTCGGCTTGGGGACGTAGCCGTCGACCGGCGACTTGCGGGCGCCGCGGACGCGGCCCTCGAGCACGTGCACGGCGATCGGCGCGCCGAGGTTGTAGCGATAGCCGCGGGTCTTGAGGCTGAGCTTGTACGGCTTGCCCTCGTGGGTGAGGTCGCGGGAGAAGCCGAGCTTGACCTGCCCCTCGCGCGTGAACTCGCGGTGGGCCAGCAGGAACGAGAACAGGCGCACGGCCGACATGTTGTAGAGGCGATGGCAGCCGTGGGAGTACCTGCGCAGGATCGACATGTAGTCGACGCTGCCATGGGTGCGGATGCCGTTGTCGTAGTCGGCCTTCCAGTTGCCCTCGGCGTCCTTGATCTCCTTGATGTGATAGGCGGCGACCAGGCCGTAGGCGGAGGTGTAGCTCGGGCCGAACTCGCTGTAGTTGACGACCGTGCGGATCTTGCCGTCCCTCCACTTGCGGCGCACCAGCTCGCGCGTCGGCGTCGCGGTCGGGGGGATCCACACCGGGGCGGCGACGATCTCCTTCCACACGCGATCGCCGACGTCGGAGTCCTTGTACTTGTAGTGCTCCGCGCCGTTGTACATCTCGCTGCGCCACGAGCCGATCGTGGTGCGCCAGTGGACCACGGGGATCTTCTGCTCGCCGACCACCGCGTAGATCGTGAAGTGCGGATAGCGGTCGCGCGGCTGGGTGATCTTGTTACCCAGGTCGTCGAACGGGAAGTCGTACCAGACGTCGCCGCGGTCGATGACGACGTCGAAGCTCATGTCCTCCGCGTAGTAGGCCGGCGGCGGGGGCAGGCGCACGGCGACCAGCAAACTCTCGAAGTTGCCGCCGCCGAGGTCCGAGAGCCGCGCGAGCTGCTTGCGGGCGCTGTCCGGGGTGCCGAGGTCGAGCGCGGCGACCACGGCGGCCTGGGCCTCGCCGACGACGTCGCGCAGCGCGTGCTCCTTGCCGGCGCTGTCGGTCCAGCGAAACTTCGGCTTCCAGCGCGCGGCCGAGCCGTCCTCGAGGATGCTGGCGCCCGAGACGGTGCGCTCCTCGACGACCCGCAGCAGGCGGCGGTGCATGCTGTCTGGTTGGCTGAGCGCGAGCGCGGCGAGGTTGTCCTGCGTGAAGTGACCCCAGCCTTTGATCGCGTGCTTCTTCTCGAAGGCCGCGAGCGCGTGGGTGGTGGCGGTGTCGAACACGCCGACCTCGTATTTGCCGACGCCCTCGGCCGACACGAACATCTTCTCGCAGCGCAGCCGTCGTTGGGCGTGGTCGATGACCTTGATGCGGGTCTGGAGGTCTTTCCAGTTGGAATAGCTGGTGCCGAGCTTGGGGTGGTCCTTGGCGAGCTCGGGGTCGGCGGGGTCGAGGCCGGCCTTCTTCATGTCCTTCTCGAGCTTGGCCTTGAGCGCCCTGGCCTTGCGCAGGTCGCCGCCTTTCTTGCCCGTGTAGGCGATCACGCCCTTATAGCGGCCGAACACCTCGGGGTCGAAGCCGGCGGCCTCGAGACAGGGCTGGGTCTCGGTCTCGGCGGTCTGCCACTCGCCGAGGACCACCTGGAGCGTCGGCGGGATGCCATAGAGCTCGAGGAAGTTCTTCTCGTGCGGGTCGAGCGGCTCGCCGTCGGCGTCGACCTTGTTGCTGGCGAGGCCGACGTAGCGCTTGCGGTACTCGTTGGCCGACAGATCTTCCTTGCCGTTGGTCTTTTCGCTGAAGATGTAGGGCACCCAACTGTTGCCGAGGTCGACCACCGTGTAGCCGGCGGCCTCGGCCTGGGCGATCTCCTGCTTGCGCGGCTCGCCGCCGGGCTCGAACACCCACGCGTGACCGGCGGGGTGCTCGCGCTGACTCACCTTCGGCAACACCGGGGCGAGCGGCGCACCGGGCTCGCTGGCGGGCGGCGCCTGGTCATCGTCCGCGACCGGCGGATCGGGCGTGGGTGGGTCGTGGTGGCCTGTCTGCTGGGCCCCCGAGCACGCCGCGAGCAGCAGGAACAGGGTCGGGAGCAGCACAGGGCGACGGTTCACCGGGATCGACATCGTGGTAGCCATGCAGAGTAGCCCGGGGTTCGGCGGGTCGGCAAAGAACGTCCAGGACCCTGGCTTGCTTCCCAACGCGCCACGGGCGCGGGCGCGATCCAGTCCGGTCCTTCCCGGTGGCTCGCGGGGAGTTCCCCGTTCGGTCCTGGCTCCTGTCCGCCAAGGAATGCGCAGAGCTTTACAAGCCGCGGGGGTCTATGCCACGTTGACTCGCCGCAAGGAGACCGTCGTTGAACCTCGTCAAGACTGCCCTCACCTACGTCGCGATCTTCTGCGCTGGCGCCCTGACCTCGGTCGCGTGCAGCACTGTGGAGTTTGGCAACCCATCCTTTCGCTGCAACCCGTCGACGCCCGGCGGCGGGGAGTGTCCCGACGAAGAGGTGTGCTGCTCAGACGACCCTGCGACCACGCAGGGTCGCCTCCCGAACTACTTCAACGGCAAGAACGACGCCAAATACGGCGTCCCGATCTTCTCGGGGGCGAATAACCCGCTGAGCTCTTCGGGCATGTGCGTGGCGACCGACGGCGTCGACAGCCCGTTCACCACCGGCTGCCCGGTGCCCTGCAACCCGACCTGGGACGTCGGCAAGCGCGACGCGATCTGCGGCTCCGGCGCGACGTGCTGCCAGATGCAGGAGCTCGACCCGATCAAGGACTGCGTCCTCGACCCGATGACCAACAAGTGGCGCGCCGTCAACGGCGGCGACATCGGTCAGCCGCCCGTGGGCCTGACCACCTGGGGCGTCACCCACACCACTAACCAGGACCCAGTCGGCGAGTTCTGCACCCTGTTCGCCACCAGCGGCAACACGCTGCCGCTCGACAAGGCCGCCCGAGACGACTGCTACAAGCAGCTCACGGTCGCCAACCAGCGCGGCTTTTGCTACTCGGGCTGCCCCTGCATCGAGGACGTGTGCGCCCAGAAGAACCCTGGCTTCGTCCCCACGTGCCTCGGCGGCGGCCAGGCGCCTGTCACGACGATGTGAGCGCGCCGGCGGCACCTTGCGTGGGGAGTTACACCTTGCGCGGAAACTCCGGTAGGTCCACCCTGTCCGGCCCGCGCCGACCCCGAAGCAGTCTTGAACGATCTCAGTGATGACCCCTCTCGGGTCCGGAGCCCGCGGCCGACATCGGTGCGCGGGCGTCGGCGTTCGCCGACGCAAAGCCGCGCCGTGAGTGTTCTTGTATGTGGCGGGGTCGCCCGACCCTGGCGCGCCCCGACCCGGGGCTTTTATAAACCCGGGCCTTTCGGTATCCCCCTCTCCGTCACGTGACCTCCACCATGGCCCGAGCCCCCTCCGCAGACGAATCCCCGACCGCCTCCCCCAAGTCGGCATCGACGGGGCGCGCGGCCGCCAAGCCAAAAGCGACGTCTGCACCTGCAACGAAGCCGGCCAAGCCGGCCAAGCCGGGCGCCGCCAAGGTGGCCGCGAAGCCGACCGCGAAGGCGACGGCGGCGAAGAAGGAAGCGAAGCCGGCGAAGCCGGGGCCCGCGGCGAAGAAGACCGCGGCGAAGCCGGAGGCCAAGGCGGCTGCCAAGCCGCCGGCGAAGAAGACCGCGGCGAAGAAGACTGCCGCGAAGAAGACCGCCAAGAAGGCCGCCGCCAAGAAGACCGCCACGAAGAAGGCGCCCGCGAAGACGGCCGCCGCGCCTGCGACCGCGAAGGCGGCGAAGGCGGCCAAGCCGAAGAAAATGGGCAGGACGCTCGCCTCCGTGGCCGCGGTCGGCACCGACGACGAGGGCGACGACGAGGCCCCCGCACGCGGCAAGGGCCGCCAGTTGGTCATCGTCGAGAGCCCCGCGAAGGCCAAGACGATCAACAAGTACCTGGGCCCGGGCTTCGTGGTGCAGGCCTCGGTCGGTCACATCCGCGACCTGCCGACCAAGTCGGCCAAGGGCGACAAGCAGCCGGTCCCCGGCGTCGACCTCGAGCACGGCTTCAAGCCGACCTACGAGATCCTCGCCAGCAAGAGTAAGACCGTCGCTGACCTCAAGAAGGCGGCCCGTGGCGCGTCGGACGTGTGGTTCGCGACGGACCTTGACCGCGAGGGGGAGGCCATCGCCTGGCACCTCGCGGAGGTGCTCGGCATCAAGCCGGCCCAGGCCAAGCGCGTCGTGTTCAACGCGATCACCCAGCAGGCGGTCCACAAGGCGTTCGCCAACCCGCGCCCGATCGACGTCGACAAGGTCAATGCCCAGCAGGCCCGCCGGATCCTGGACCGCATCGTCGGCTACCAGGCCTCGCCGCTGCTGTGGAAGAAGGTCTCGCGCGGACTCTCTGCGGGTCGCGTGCAGTCGGTCGCGGTGCGGCTCATCGTCGAGCGCGAGCGTGAGATCGCGGCCTTCGTGCCCGACGAGCGCTGGGAAGTGACCGGCCGCCTCAGCCTCGACCCGGCCGCTGGCGCCGCGCTGGGCACCGCGTGGGCGCAGTTTCTCGCCCGCGTCGACGAGAAGGGCAAGGGCCCGACGATCAAGCTGCAAAACGCGTGGCTCGCCGACCACCAGGCCCTCGAGGCCGAGCTGGTCGAGCTTGGCGGACAGAAGTGGTCGCTCGGCTGCATCTCCACGGATCCGAAGGATCTGAGCGCGGAGATCTCTCGGGTCGCGGCCGCGACCGGCTTGCTCGACGTCACCGTCACCAGCCGCGACAACGCGGACGGCAAGGGCCCCGCGAAGACGCTGCGCGCCGTCACCGGCACCGTCGACCCGAAGGTCCGCTACCGCGTGCGTAGCATGGAGACCAAGCGCACCAGCTCGCGCGCGCCGGGCCCGTTCATCACCTCGTCGCTGCAGATCGCCGCCGCCAACACGCTGGGCTTCACCACCCAGCGGACCATGCGGACGGCGCAGTCGCTGTACGAGGGCGTCAATGTGCCGGAGGAGGGTCAGGTCGGCCTCATCACCTATATGCGCACGGACTCGACCAACCTCTCCCCGGAGGCCCTCGAGCAGATCCGTGGCTATGTGGAGCGCACCTACGGCGCGTCGTACCTGCCGGAGAAGCCGAACGTGTTTAGCTCGGCCAACAAGGACGCCCAGGAGGCCCACGAGGCGATCCGTCCGACCGACGTCGCGCGCCGCCCCGAGGCCCTGCGCGAGGCCCTCAGCGAGGACCAGTTCAAGCTCTACAACCTCATCTGGGAGCGCACCATGGCCTGCCAGATGACCCCGGCGCAGTGGGACGCCACCGGCGTGATGTTCGAGCGCGAGGACCAGAGCACCGGCGCCGTGCTGCGCGCCAGCGGCCGCACCCTGGTGTTCGACGGCTTCCTCAAGGTGCTCGGCGTGACCGCGACGGACGAGCAGACGCTGCCGGGCCTGCTCGAGGGCCAGAAGCTCGGGGCCTTCGCGATCGACGCGACCCAGCGCTTCAGCGCCCCGCCGCCGCGCTACACGGAGGCCTCGCTGGTCAAGACGCTCGAGTCCGAGGGCATCGGCCGGCCGTCGACCTACGCGTCGATCATCGGGGTCATCCAGGAGCGCAAGTACGTCGAGCAGCTCGACCGCCGGTTCTACGCGACCGACCTCGGCGAGGTCGTCACCGACAAGCTGATCGAGGCGTTCGGCGAGTTGATGGACGTCGGCTACACCCGCTCGATGGAGTCCGAGCTCGACGAGATCGAGGAGAACGGCACCGGCTGGCAGGCCATGCTCGGCAAGTTCTACAAGGGCTTCTCGAGCGCGCTGGCGATCGCCAACGATACGATGACGCACGCCAAGGCGGAGGTGCAGCCGTCGATCTACAAGTGCCCGAAGTGCGGCGCGCAGACCTCGTACCGCTTCGGAAAAAATGGCCGCTTCCTGTCGTGCACCCGCTACCCGGAGTGCGACTACGCGGCCCCGATCACGCGCGACGGCCGGCCGATGCTGCCCGAGCGGGTCGACGTCATCTGCCCCGAGGACGGCTCCGACATGGAGATGCGCTCGAGCCGCTTCGGACCGTTCCTGGTCTCGGTCAACTATCCCAAGGTGAAGGTGACGATCAACCTCGACAAGCGCGCGGCGATCAAATACCCCACGCCACCGGCGCTCGAGGTCGATGTCGAGTGCCCGAAGTGCGGCGCGAAGCTCAACCTCCGCTCGGGCCGCCGCGGCCCGTGGCTCGGCTGCTCGAAGTTCCCCAAGTGCCGCGGCCGCCTGGCCTGGACGGCGCTCGACGAGGCGAAGCAGACCGAGCTCACCGCCCTGCTCGAGGAGCACGAGAAGCTCCACCCGAAGACCGTGCTGCGCCGCCACGACGGCAGCGTGATCCCCGAGGGCACCCCGATCGCCACGCTGCTGATCCCCGGCGGCATCGCCGAGCTCGAGATCCACCCGGAAGCCTTCGCGGCGATCAAGGGCCTGCCAGCCCCGCCGCCGATCGCCGCCCTGCCGCCTGTGGCAGCGCCCGTGGCAGCGCCTGTGGTGGGTCCGGCCAGCAACTGAGCCGACCTGCGGAGGCGCTCGGCGAATGCCTCACTTCCCCGGCGCCAGCTCGCGTAGCAGCGCCGTGCAGGCGCGCTCGATCTGCTTGTACACGCGCAGGTAACCCTCGGGGCCGCCGCGCACCGGGTCGGCGACGTCGAGGGCCTCGCCCTCTGCGTGCGGGTCGGCCAGGGTCGCCAAGAGGCGTACGCGGGCGCCGGAGCCCGCGAGCTCGCCGAACGCCGAGCCGCCCATCAGGCGCCGGATCTGCGACTGCACGTGGCGGTCGGCGACCAACACGTGCTCGTGGTCATACAGGTCGACGCGCGTCAGTTGGCGCGAGCGGCTGGTCAGCGTGATGCCATGCGTGGCCGCGACCGCGACGCTGCCGGTGTCTGGCGGCATGCCCTCGAAGGCCGAGACGCCTGCGCTGGCGATCGCGAAGCGGTCGAGCAGGCCACGCGCGGTGACCATGTGGCGAAACACGCCCTCGGCCAGCGGCGAGCGCACCATGTTCGCGTGGCACACGAACAGGACGCGCGTGACCGGCTGTGCCACTACTTCACGATCTTCGAGATCTCGGGGTCGTCCTTGACGATCTCGAAGGTGGGGTCGTAGCCGACCTGCTTGAGCAAGGTCTTGCCGCCGCGCTTGTGGACTTCCTTGAGGTGCGCGACGGTCTCGGGGACCTCGCCGGCGTTGGCTGTCTGTTTGGCCAGGTTGAAGCTCGCGTCCGGGTAGGTCGGATCCTTGTCGCGCGCCCACTCGAAGGCCGCCTTGGCCCGGTCGCCCTCGCCCGCGTTCTGCAGCGCCACGCCGCGCCCGTTGCTCGCCTCGGCCAACTCACGCACCGTCGCGCCGCCGGCCTCGGCCTCCTCCAGCGCCTTCTTGGTCCGGGCGTCGCTGGTCTTCTTGTTCTTGATCTCAGCGATCAGCTTGGTCTTGTCGACAGCCGGTGCCGCCGGGTCGCCGGCACCCGCAGTGCCCGCAGTGCCTGCAGTGCCTGCAGTGCCCGCAGTGCCCGCGGTGCCGCCGGCTGTGTCGGCGCCGGAGGTCGGCGTGGCCTCGCCTGCGGAGGCGGTGGCCGACGGATCACCCGCGGTGCCCGGGGCAGTCACGGTGCCCGCCGTAGCCGCAGTGCCCACAGTGCTCGTAGTGCCCGCAGTGCCCGCGGTGTCCGTGGCTTTGGCGTCGACGGGCGTCGGCGTCACGAGCGGCTTGACCTCGACGGGCGCGTCTTTCTTGGCGCCTTCGGGGGCGGGCGTTTGGCAGGCTACGGCCGTAAAAACGGTCGCGGTGGCGAGGGCGAGCCGGTAGAGGCGCGGGCGCATGGCGGCCATATTATCCGAGCCCGGTTCGCCACGCATTGTGGTAACACTCACACCTACCGTACGGTAGGCCCTGCACATGCCGCTGCCCTTCACGTTCTACCTCGCACTCGCAGCTCCGGCCCCTGATCTCGAGACCAAGGTCCAGAAGATCTTCGAGGACAACTGCACCGCATGTCATGGCGACGGCGGTGAGTCGCCGAACCTCGAGGGCGCGCCCTCGCGACTCAAGTCGATGAAGTCGAAGGCGACCGGCAAGCCGCTCGTGGTCGCCGGTGATCCCGACAAGAGCTATCTGCTCGCCAAGATCGTCGGCAAGAACATCGAGGGCGAGGTGATGCCGCAGGGCGGCGATCCGCTGTCGGCCGCGCAGAAGAAGGCCGTGAAGGACTGGATCGCCAGCCTGGCCCCGGACGCCGACGCCAGCGGCCCGGCCCCTGGCGCGACGGGTGCGACGGGTACGGGTGCGACCGCGACCGCAGGTGGCGGCGACGCGGCCAAGCGCGTCGCCGAGCTCGAGCCCAAGGTGACCAAGATCTTCGCCGATCAGTGCCTCGCCTGCCACGACAATGGCAGCGACGACATCGTGCTCGCCGGCTCGCCCGAGCGGCTGCTCAAGATGCAGTCGAAGCCGACCAAAAAGCCGATCATCGTCGCCGGCGATCCGGGCGCCAGCTACCTGTTCGCCAAGGTCACCGGCGCCAAGGGCATCGAGGGCGACGCGATGCCGCTCGGCGACACCATGCCCAAGCAGGATGTCGAGGTCCTGCGCCAGTACATCGTCGCCCTCGGCGACCGGGACAACCGCGACAGGGCCGGCGCTGGCGGGACCACAACCACGGTCGGCGGCGACGTAGCGACCGAGCCGGCCGCGGGCGACGGCGACGGTGGGGGTGACACCACCGAGCCTGCGGGCCCGGCCGACGGCGCCGAGGACAAGCCGAGCAAGCCGGCCTTCCACGGCGTGTTTCAGATCAATCTTCCGTCGACCTCGACGCTCGGGCGGCGCACCTTCGAGTTTCGCATCGACCACCGGTTCGGCCGCGTCGGCGCGGAGCGTGGCGCGTTCGGCCTCGACGCCGGCGCCAACATCTCGTACGGATTCGCCTACGGCATCTTTGATGGTTGGGACGTGCTGCTGCGCCGCAGCAACTCGCGCAAGGGCTACGAGCTCGGCACCAAGTACATGCCGATCCGCCAGGAGGCGGGCAAGCCGGTGAGCTTCGGCGGGTACGCCTCAGTCGAGTACCTGCGCGACTTCCCCTCGAACACCGCCAACCCGTGGGCCGGCAACTTCCAGTTGATGGTCAGCCGCCTGTGGTTCGAGCGCTGGAGCACCATGCTGCTGATGGGCTACTCGCTGCGCACCAACCACAAGGCCGCGCCGACGGTCGACTTCGACGGCAAGGGCGCCGATGCGCCGGTCAAGGTCCGCGACAGGCGTGGCACCCTCGGCGTCGGCCTCGCGTCGACGGTGTGGGTCGGCGCCAAGAAGCGCTGGGGCATCGACATGGAGTACTGGCTCCCGATCCCCTCCAACAAGTTCTACTTCAACGGCGGCAACGCCGACCCCAACGGCAGCAACATCGGCTCGTGGTCGATCGGCGGCTCGGTGCGCACCGCCAAGCACTTCTTCCAGATCTTCATCACCAACACGCGCGAGATCCACACCAATCTCTATGCCCCCGGCGGGCAATCGAAGAACCCCTTCGAGCAGCGCGGTAACTTCTTCTTCGGCTTCAACCTCAGCCGACAGTGGAGCCTGTAGCGCCATGACCCGCACGCACACGAACCGCATGACCCCCAGGCTCCGTGACCCCCGCGCCTGCGTGGCCGCGCTGCTGCTCGGGCTCTCGGCGTGTAATCAGCTCGAGAAGCTCGACGAGAACGGCAGCGCCAGCGGCGGCGACTCCATCCCGACGGACGTCCAACTCGCCTTCGAAGGGAGCTGCGGCACCTCGCCGGCCTGCCACGCCGCTGGCGGCGTCCCGCCCACCCTCGAGGGGGCAGGCATCGGCGCGCTGATCGGCTCGCCCTCGCCGGCCGGCGTCCCGTACATCACCCTCGGCGACACCGCCAACTCGTACATCGCGCTCAAGATGCTGCCCCAGGCCGTCGTCGACGGCCTCGGCGCGGCGCGTATGGGTAATCGTATGCCGCTCGGCTTCGACTACGCCTCCGGCAACGAGGATGTCCTGGCCGAGACCCGCACGATCCTCGCGTGGATCGGCGGCGCCGACTACCCCGGCGGCGGTGGCGGCACCGAAGACACCGGCGACGCGACCACCACCGCGACCACCACCGCCGAGCCGCTCGAGCCGACCTTCGCCAATGTGCAGGCGCAGGTGTTCCCGTCGTGCTCCTGTCACAACGCCGACCCGCTCGACGTCCTCAACGGCAACTTCAGCATGAAGGCGGGCATGGAGTACGCGGCGATCGTCAACATCAAATCCGGCCAGCTGGCGACGATGGACTACATCAAGCCGAGCGACCCCGACACCAGCTATCTCTACCTCAAGGTGACCAACAAGCACCTCGATGCCGGCGGTATCGGCGACCCGATGCCGCCAAGCGGCATGCTCAGCGCTGACAAGGTGATGCTGCTCGAGGAGTGGATCGCCGCCGGGGCGATGAACGACTAGCCGTGACCGACCACGACCCGGAATACCCGCTCGAGACCACCACCCTCGAGCGTGGTGATACCGCCCTCCACGTGGTGCGCAGCGCGTCCTATCCCCACGAGCGGCGCGCGCCGGTGCTGTTCCTGCACGGCTACCCCGACACCCACGCGACCTGGTCACGTCAGCTCGAGGGCCTCGCGCCGATGCACCCGGTCGCCGCCTTCGACCAGCGCGGCGTCGGCGACTCGAGGCCGGTGACCGGCCGCGACGCGACGCGCATCGCACGTTACCTCGATGACATTGAGGCGGTCATCGACCACGTCGCAGGTCCCGAGGGACAGGTACACCTCGTCGGTCACGACTGGGGCGGTGTGCTCGGCTGGTACTTCGCGGGCGACCCGGCCCGCGCCAGGCGCCTGCGCAGCTTCTCGGCGATCGCCGCCCCGCACCCGGCCGCCGCCGACGCGATGCTCCGCGACCGCCTGCGCCGCCACGGCCTCGCCGACCTCGCGGTGCTGGCCGACCAACTGCGACGCTCCTGGTACATCTTGCTGTTCCAGATCCCGCGGATCCCGGAGTGGTACCTGACCCGGGACGTGCGATCGACGTGGATCGGCGCCCACCGCAAGGGCGGCCTGCGCCGCGACGACCCCGAGGTCCTCAAGGTCGACACGGCCCGCGCCCGCAGCACCCTGCTCACCCCGCTCGCGCTGTACCGCCAGGCGTTTGGCCACTCCCGGACGCCCCCGAGTACGATCGAATTGCCGGTGACCCTCATCGTGCCGCTGCGCGACATGGCCCTGCGCCCCGAGCTCTACGACAACGTCCCCGCGTTCGTACCGAACCTCGAGTTGCACAGGCTCGACGATAATCACTGGGTGCACCGCACGCGCGCCGTGGAGGTCAACCAGATCCTCCACGACTTCATCGCCCGGCACGAGCCCTGACGGCCCGGTCGGCGTGAGAGGAGCGCGGACGCGCATCATCGCCGGGTGCATCTGCGCTCATGGGCCGGCGCGGTCGAACGACTTGCGTCGCCGGGCCAACTCGGTAAGGTGGACAACGATGCGTCCGCTGATCGACTGTCCGAGTTGTGCGTGCCTGATGGACACCCGCGAGAGCGCCTGCCCGTTCTGCGGCGCCGTCGTGCGCCGCGCCGAGGGCTGGAGCGTGCTCGGCCTCGGCTTAATGGTCGGGCTGGCGACCGCCGCCTGCGGCGACAACAAGTCGGGTACGACCGACGACGCGAGCACGAGCAGCACGAGCAGCACGAGCAGCACGGAGGGGACGACCGGCACGGAGGGGACGACCGGCACGGAGGGGACGACCGGCACGTCGGACGGCGAGTCGACGATGGACACCATTGTGCCAACGAGCTTCCCGGGGACCTCGGCCTACGCCGGCCCCGACACCAACGACAGCCTCACCGACACGAACGAGACCGCCAGTAACAGCGAGACCAACAGCGAGACCGGCAGCGAGACCGGCACGGGCAGCGAGACCGGCACGGGCACGGGGAGCGAGACCGGTACCGGTACCGGTACAGGCAGCGAGACCGGCACGGGGAGCGAGACCGGCACGGGGAGTGAGACCGGCACGGGGAGCGAGACCGGCGGCAGCACCTCGTAGCTTGGCGGGCGTCGCTCGGGCGCTCGACGGTGGCCAGCTTCCCCGGGACCTCGGCCTACGCCGGCCCCGACGCCGACATCTCACCCAAGCTGAACTGAGCCTCGTGGCTTGGCGGGCGCCTCCGCGGGCGCCCGACGCCTCGACATCAACCTGGCTCTTTGGACAGGTCAAGCGGATAGCCCGGGCCGTACGGCTCGACCGCCCGCGACACCCGCGGCTCGTCGATCTGCACCGGCCCGTGCAGCTCGCGCAGGGCCGGGTCGGTGTGCTCGCGGATGACGCGAAACAGGCCATTGTCGAACGAGATCCCCGGCGCGGCCCGGACCTGCTCGATGCGCTCGCGCAGGCCCTCGCGGTCGAGCATCAGCGCCCGGTGGTGACAAAAAGGGTTGTTGCCCGGGCGCCCGAGCAGCGGCTCGCTCGCGGCCGTGCACCCGGCCATGCAGGTGTCGGCGTAATAGCATTCGCGACAGTAGCCCCACAGGTCGTCGCGGGTGCGGGTGCGGATGTAGCCGAGCTGGTAGCTCTCCTCCCACACCTTGCGCAGGCCGTGCTCGCGCCAGTTGCCGCCGACGTTGAGCGAGCCGCCGAGGCTCGGGCAGTTCTTGACCCCGCCGTCGCTGTCGAGGCCGAGCGTGGAGACGCCCGCGGAGCAGCCGCGCCAGTGCGTGCGCAGGGACTTGCGAAGCCGGCGCTCGAGCGGACCGAAGTAACCGAGGTTGTTGGCCGGCCACAGGCGCACGCCGAGCGCCTCGCAGCGATCGATCAACGGGTCGAGCTCGGCGAACAACTCGAGGAAGTCGTACGGCTGCAGGATCAGCTCGGGATGGTCGGCGGCGTTGCCGTGCGGCACGGTGATCTGCAGTTGCCACGAGTGGATGCCCTCGGCGGCGACGAGCTCGAGCAGCGGAGCCAGCTCGCCGCGGGTGCGGCGATTGATCTGCGTGTTGCAGGCGATCTTTCCGCCGGCGGCGCGGACCCGCCGCAGCGCCATGAAGGCGCGACCCCAACTGCCGGGCACGCCGCGGATCGCGTCGTGGGTGGCCTCGAGGCCGTCGATCGAGACCGTCACGCCGGACACCCCCGCCTCGATCATCGCCTCGACGCGCTCCTCGTTGAGGTTGAGCCCGCCGGTGGTCATCGTGCAGCTCATGCCGGCCGCGCGGATCGCCCGGATGATCAGGATGAAGTCGTTGCGCAGGTAGGCCTCACCGCCGATCAGCACGACCTCCCCGCAGCCGAGATCGGCGAGCTCTTGAACGACGCGCAGGCACTCGTCCGTGTCGAGCTCGTGCGGTCGCCGCTGTCCGGCACGCGGGCCGCAGTGCATGCACTTCTGGTCGCACGCGAGGGTCAGCTCCCAGATCGCCCAGGCCGGGCCCTTCTTGGGGCCGCGGTTCTCCGAGTTGCTCCACCGCGTGCCGCCACGCGGCAGGGAGTCGACGATCGGCAGCCGTCGCCGCTGGTCCGCGAGCGTCATCGGCGACCCCGTGTCGATGCTGGATGGATCATGGGCGCATGATGTCGCATTTTACGGCCGGCCGCGCGGCGCTTTGATCACGATCGATCACGCTCGCGCGCGAACTCGTCGTGGTCACTCGCCTTGACGCCGTCGCCGGGCGGCGACGCTGCGGACGTGGCGACTGCGGTCCTCGCGGGCCCACACCGCGACGGCGCCGGCCAGCAACAGCGCGAGCAGCGGCCACAGCAGCGGCAGCAGGCCGAGCGCGGTCCGCCGCTCGGCCCAGGTCTCGGGCTGTCCCTTGGGCCAGGTGTAACGAAGCGACCCGGGCGGCGCCGGTGGCAGGCCGTGGCGGGCGCGCAACTCGGGGGCGGGCTGGGCGAACGGGGCGTCGGCGCAGTCGATGCTGGTCAGCAGCTCGTCGCGCGCCTCGGCCCAGAAGGTGTCGAGCGCGGCGCGGGGGTCATGCGGGAGGATCGGCGCCGTCACGCGCTCGAGGATCACGCGGGTCGGGGGCTGGCCGGCGTGCTCGAGCGTCCAGCGGCGGCACAGGTAGCGGGCGTGCCACGCGGCGAGGTGGGTCCGGCGGCCGGCGACCCCCTCCATCACCTTGCGCGAGCGGTCCGACCACAGATAGGGCCGGTGCAGGTGCTCGGGGTGCTGGAGCTCGCTGCGCAGGTCGTGGTGCGTACCGTCGACGTCGATGACCCGCGTGCGCAGGCTGAGGTTGTCGTGCGGCGGGTCAGGGGCGAACATCGACCACAACTGGCGCGTGAAGCTCAGCTCCATCCACGGGTCGACCAGCCCGCGGGCGGCGTCGCGGTACGGCAGCGCTGGCCAGCGCGGCAACTGCCAGGCCAGCAGCGCGACGAGGTGATAGGTGAGCAGGCCGCCCGCGACGAGCCGCCCCGCCGGGCCGTGGGCCCACGGGATCGGCACGGGCGCGTCGGTGTCGCCGTCGCGGCGCGCGCGCGACCAGCCGAGCCAGACGAGACCTGTCCCTGCGGACAGCCAGGCGGCGTGCCACACGTGGAGTCCGCCACGGTCGAGCGCCAGCGCGGCGCCGAGCAGCACCAGCCCGCCGGCGCCGGCGATCGCCCAGCCGGGCAGCGCGGCGGCGTCGCGGTGCAGGTGCGGCGAGTCCGGGTCCTCGCAGGCGATCGCTGTCTCAAGAGACATGTGCTCGGGGACAGCTACGCCGCGACGCGCGAGCGCCCTGCAGATCCGCTGGAGGCCGCGGACGGCCGGCGCTCCGGCGCCGCACAGCAGGTAGGCGGTCAGGGTCGCCAGGGCGAACGCGCCGACGTTGAGCAGCGCGAAGTTGACGGCGTGGAAGACGAAGCCGACGCCGAGCCACAGCGCGAGGACGGGTCCGGCGGCCGCGCGAGCGCGGCGCAGCGTCGGGGCTCGTCGGCCGAAGAGCACGCCGAGCGCGACGCCGATCGCTGCCAGCGCGAGGCAGACGGCGTGGTCGAGGCGCGCCGGAGCATCTGTCTCTTCGGCCAGGTTCACGAGGGCGGTCGCGGCGAGGGCGAGGGCGAGGGCGAGGGCGGTCCAGCAGGCGCGGGCGAGCCAGCGCGCGCCCGTGGACGGCTCCGGGGCGGCGCGCGTTCGGGGCGATCGCAGCCACAGGGCGACCAGCACCAGCGGGAACAGCCGCTCCCACCACAGCACGATCCAGGTCGCGAGGCGCAGCGGGACCGGTCCGATCGCGAGGACCAGCGGGTGCCAGTCGAGGCGGGCGTAGGCGTCGAGGTGGAGGGCGTACATCAGCGCGTCGCCGGAGCTCCACAGCGGCCCGGCCTTGACCCACCCGTTGGCCGCGTAGCACAGGGCGAGCTGCGCGGCGATCAGCGCCTGCGGCCACACGGGCACGCGGCGGTAGATCGCGGCCAGGCCTTGCGGATGTTCGGGTGACGGGGCCGCGCCGGCGCCGTCACCCGCTCGGCCGGGTCGGCTGAGCAGCCCGCGCACGCGCAGGCGACGGCAACGCAGGATGTTGTCGACGCTAAAGGCCTCGCCGCAGCGCGACAGCATCAGCGGGAACAGGAGGGCGCACAGCACCTGCTCGCCGCCCCAGTGGGCGTCGCCGCGGCGCAGCAGGCCGGCGTAGAGCAGCCAGCACAGCGCGGCGCAGGTGCGGCTGCGCCAGCCGAGCACGAGGCCTATGCACGCGAGCATGGTGACCGCGAGGTACCCGTACACGAACCATGGCGCGTCCCAGAAGTGCAGGAGGGACCAGCGGCCGGACAGCAGGTAGTGCAGCGCGGCGCTGGCGTCAGCGAAGCCCGCGGTGCTACGCACGCCGTCGCCGACGCCGAGCATCGCCTGCATGCCGTGGACCTGAGCTACCGCCGCGTGGGGGAGCAGGCCCTCGTCGGAGAACAGGTAGACCGCCTGCGGCGCGACCTCGACGAGGTTCATCAGCAGGCACAGCGCGAAGGTGATGCGAAACAGCGCGACCGGTCGCGGGTCGCCGGCTTGCAACAACACCCGCCGCAGCGTCTCGCGGTGGCCCGCGACCAGGCCGACGACCGCGAGCGCCGCGAGCACGAGCGCGAGCGTCAGCGAGGGCGCAGCGGCGGTGGCCAGCATCGGTCCGGGAGCGTATCGCAGGTCCACGGGCGTGGCCTGCCCCGCGCACCGGCGAGTGCTGCCCCCGTATCAAGTGATCACCCGCGCGGGCCGACCGCAGAGGGTCGAGGTCTCGCCGGAGATGCCCCTGACGAGGCCTCGGCGCGCCTGACCTCACCCGCGCTGCGCGTGCACCCGATCGCGAAATACCCCCGGCGTCTCCCCACACTCCTTCTTAAACGCCGCGACAAAGCGCGACACCGAGCGATATCCGACCGCCAGCGGCCTGGCACGCGGAGGCGTTCCGCGCGCTGACGGGCGACAGGTCGCTGCTGGCCGAGCAGCGGCGGTAGTTGTTGGCGGCGCAGCGCGGCGACCACGACGTGGCGGCGAATGCGTTGGGGACCTCGCGGCGGAATCTCCAGCGGTCGCTAAACCGCCTCGCTAAACCCGAGCGACGAGGGCGACGAGGGCGACCCCGACTTCGACCACTTCGAGATCCCGCTGGTCGAGGGCTCCCTGCACGCGCGGCAGAGTATCATCGCCATCATGTCCGCGTCAGGTAAACACCCCGAAGCGACCGCGGAGGAGCTTGCGCTCCGCAAGGCAGCCCTTGCCGCGTGCAAGACAGGTACTCGCCCTGCGACCTTTCGCGCCATGGTCACCAGGCGAGACCGTCAGGTCCAAGCTTACCGGCGAATCGCGTATCGCATCGAGCGTCGCACAGTGGCATTGCAGGTCGCGCCGGCGCCCGGAGTGCGAGCGGGAGATCTTGTCGCGCCGCCGCTTCCTCATACCGTCGACCCGTGGGGGGTCGATCCATCGGCGCTCCCGGCGGCAAGCACCGTTGTTTGCGGTTGCCCCACCTGTGGCGGCGCGAAGAAGGTCGGGTGCTCGGCATGTGCAGCCACGGGGCAGATCCGCTGCGGTACATGCGGGGGCGGCGGAAAGATCAGCGGTCAGCGGGGTCCGAAGAATTGCCCGTCATGCCGCGGTACCGGCCGGATAAAGTGCGGGACCTGCACGAAAGGCATGGCGAAGTGCGTACCGTGTAATGGCGTCGGTCGCGTGCGCGCGTGGCTTGAGGTCCGTGCGCAACAGTCCATACAGGTGCGAGTGCATCCTGACAGCGGGATCGCTGCACGGCACGCGCTCCGCCACTCGGTGGCGGACTTTGACCGGCCTCCGGCCAGCTTTTCTTTCCCGCTCGTCCAGGACTCGCAGTGGATGCAGGCGTTACCGGAGCAACTGGGAGCCGAACTCAGCCCGACGGTCGACCCGCTCTGTGATCGCGTCGTCGCTCAGCGAATACAGCGCTTTGAGTCGACCGTATTTAGCTTTACGTATGCCACGCGGACGTCAGAGGGCAAAGTCGTGGTCGCTGGTCGACCACCGATGCTCCTGGCAGGCAGCCTATGGGGGCCTCTCTGGCGCCGCTTGGCGCTCGCCTGCGCGGCCGGAGTGGCCACATTCTTTGTCGGTGGCGTGGTCGGTGGGCATTATATTCAGCGAGCCTCGTGGTTCGAGACGGAGGGTAACGCCGGGGGGATCACGCTGTTGGTGCTCGTCGCGGCAGTCGCGGCAGGGGTCGCGGTGGCGGGTCGATGGTTACCCGCGGCAGCCAGGCCGAAGGCTCGAGGGTCGCTGGCCATCTGGACCGTCGGCGTCGCCTGGCTTCTGATCGGGCTGCTGTGGCACGTCGGCGGACCATCCTTCCAATCGGCCGAGATGGCCGTCGACCGGGGCGATCTGAGGGCTGCGCAGGCAGAATTCATGGCGCTCGAAGTTGTCGAGGGCCCTTCGCTGCGCCTCACGACCGGACTGGCGCGCCTCACGGCGGCTGAAGTCGAAGCGCAGCGGCAACGGGACGTCGCGACAGACGAGTTGCACCTCGCCGACGTACAGGATGCCCCCTCGGCGGAGGCGGCACTCGGTCGGCTCCGCCTGCCCTGGAAGACCCAGGAGGCCATGCCACGGGCACGAGAGCTCGCTGTTGAGCGCGCGCGCGACGAGCTAAACCGTCGCCTACAAGCCGAGGATCCGGAGGGCTTGGAGTCGCTCGCCGCATCCCTCGAGGAGACGGACGCGGTGCTGGCCGGGAAGGCACGAGTGCGCTCGCACCTCGCCAGGGCGGCCGTGCTGAGCAAGCGAGGCGACTTCGCCGACGCCTTCGCTGCCCTCGACGGCTGGACCGCCGACGAAGACGAAGAGGCAGAAAAACTGCGTGCCGAGCTTCGCCCCGCGATCCAGGAGCGGCTACGCCAGGCGGTCGATGGCGCTGCTCTCGATCATGCGGACGTCGCGGCGCAACGCGACGCGATTGAGTTGGCGCTCGCGCGGGCGCGCTTGTTCGAGTCGCGAACACAGTCGCAGGCGAGTCACACGTCGCAGTCCTTGCAAGGACGGCTCGAGCAGACGACAAAGGCGCTTGAGCGGGAGCAGAAAAAGGCAGCAGATGTCGAGAAGAAGCGCCTGGCGACCGAGACGCGCACGCGAAAGAAGGCCGAGCAAGCCGAGCGTCGACGGCTCGCCGCCGAAGCCAACGCGGAAGCGAGACGTGCCAGCCTCGCAGATCGAGTCGAATGCTGCGATGGCACCGCATCACCGTCGTGCCGCTACAGTCAGGGATCCCTCCGGGGCTGTTGCTCGCACCACGGTGGGGTTTGTTAGGCAGCACCGCGCCCCCGTGGACCTAAAACACTAGCACGATACGATCCGCAGGGTATGGCCCACGCTCTCGAAGCCATCTTCTCGCCCCTAGAATCGCAGGCGCACCTCGAATTGGGCCTGGATCGGCTGCTGGAACACGGTCTGCACGCCGAAGTTGCCCTGGCGGGGGACGATGTCGCGGCGAAAGAAGCTGGTCGGGGCGCTGGGGCTGAGGATCTTGGCGTGTTTGAGGTCTTCGAGGTCGCCGCCGGCGATCGGGCGGGTGGTGCTAAACGAGTAGGTCTCGTCGACGCGCAGGACCGCCTTGGCGTTGGTGAGGTTGGCGAGGCGGGCGGTGAACTCGAGCTCGAGCTCGCGGGGCAGCGGGTAGGCGTAGCTGATGCTGATGTTGCCGAAGTAATTTGGCTCGAGGTGGCCGCCGCTGCCGCGCGGGAGCAGGTAGGTGACGAACTGACCGCGGTAGCGGTTGTTGTCGGCGTAGAGGCTGA
>Ga0335395_10000540_pt1 | contig 23696 bp, 30 predicted proteins | sample MAT02_FD_205744 | JGI IMG/M metagenome (GOLD analysis project Ga0335395, IMG submission 205744) | Freshwater microbial communities from Lake Fryxell liftoff mats and glacier meltwater in Antarctica - MAT-02 (spades assembly) (version 2) ...
AAAAGGATTGCCAAGTGTCAAACTAATTGTATTAAAAGTAAGCGCTAAGGTCATAGTTTTGCCCGTCTAAAATTCGCAGTACCAATATCTGACAATACTTGACCGACAGCCGCTACAGGGTCAGGTGCGGAGACTGAGACACATCGCGGGGTATTAGCTAATTGCATTACAGCTACTTTTAGTTCGTCAATCTTGGCAACTACAGCAGCATCGCCAGTTTGAATAGTACTGCTCAAGTCTAGCCCACTTCCCATATCAGCGATTTGTAACGATGGCACTTTAGTTTTAAGTTGAGTGGCGACTGAGCTTGTAGTTAAGCCTCTTGCATTAAATCCAGTTCTTTGACCACTTGCAATTCGCTGTTTCTCACTCTGATCAGCCGATAGAGTCTGAATGCCCCTAGAGGTCAATACCCGACCCGAGCTGGTAGATTCGGTAGAATCCTTTGCCACATCCTCAACTTTAGTCTTAGTTTCTCTAGCGTCTGCGATCGCTCCCCTTTGATCTAGAACCGCTCCATCTTGCTGCTGTTGTTGTGTTTTTTGCGTAGTGTTGAGAGTTTGACTTTCCAGGGCGTTAATCTGGCTTTGCTGTGTGATGGCTTCACCCGCCTGCTCTAAGCGCTTTTCTTGCAAAGCTAAAACCCGTTGTAGGCTTGTAATTTCGGCTTCAGTTGCTCCATTAACTAGGGCTTTTTGAATGGCGATCTCAGCTTCTACTTTGGCAATTTCAGCCGCTATTTGCTGGCGCTCTAGTTCAATAGCGCGCTGTTGCTGCTGTAATGCAAGCTGCTGTAACTGAATTTGAAACTGTTGCTGTAAGAAGGTTCCTTGCTTTTGAATTTGCTGTAGCTTCAATTGTTCAACCCGTACCGAGTCCCCATCTCGACTAGCGGCCTCGATCGCTCTATCGTACCGGGCATTTTCAGCCCCGGCTAAAGCTGTTTGTAGATTCTGTTGAGCCGATAGCAGGCTGTTTTGTTGCCCGATAGCATTTTGCTGTAATTCGAGATTGCTTGAACGATCTTCCCTTTGAGCTTGTGAAGGTGCGAATGACTGGTCAATAGCCTCTAATGCAGCTTTTTTCCGCTCCTCATCTGCCTTTAGCGCCGCTGCCCTCGCGGCCTCTTGAGCCGCAATTTCCTTTTCGATTCGCGCTAAGTTAAGGCTTCCAATTTCTCCATTTAGCTCAATCTCACGGGTAGCAGCATCCTCAGCGCTTAAGATTCCTTGCTGCCTTAAACCTTGAATCTGAGACAATTCATCTCGCCTTAATGCGATTGTTTGACCAATACCCTCCTGTTCAATCGCGGCAATATCCTTTGCAGCATTATCAGCCGATTTTGAACCCTCTAGCTGAGATTGTTTGATTGCAATAATTCGATCATTCTGACTGCTGGCGATCGCCGCTTCCGCTTCACGGTTAGCCTTCTCAATAGCATCTAAGGCTTTTCGCTCAATTGCTTCCCTGGCACTAGCTAGGTTTTCAGCAATTGCTAATCGAGCATCTGCCACTGCGCTATCAGCCGATAAAATTTGGCTGTTCAGTTCCTTAATCTGTTCAGGGTCAGTAGTTGAGCTTAATAAGTCACGCAGTTGAGTTGCTTGATTTTCAGCTAGAACTAAACGCTCTTGACCTGATGATCGCTGTTGCTCTAAGAGTTGCGATTGACCATCAGCTTCAGTAGTCAAACCCAGAGCCACAGAGGTTTTAATCTCAGCTTCTCTGAGCTTGTCAGCATTCGACAGTTCAGTAGATCGCTGGGTATAAGCTTCAGTTGTGGCAGTGATAGCATCAGCCGCTTTTTTCTCTGCCGCTGCGATCGCGTCGCCTGCATCTACTGATGCATCGCTTGATTCTTTAGCAATTCCCGTCCGTTTTACTAAAGCTGTTTGCTCTGTTTCTAGCTCTTTTATGGTGCCATTAATCTTGCCACTCAACTCCTCATAAGCAACCGTACCAAGCTTTTCTGGGCTAAGATTCGCTAAGTCTTCCTTCGCTTTAGTAATAGCTGCTGATAATAATTCAGAAACTTTTGCAGCATCCTCTTGAGAACCTGAAAAGGATCTAGACGCATCGATCGCATTGCCCATCGCTTGCTGTAATTCACTCACCCCTAGACGTGCATCTTCAAGCCTTTTTTGTGCATTTGTTGGTACTTCTAAAAAGTCAGGTGGCAAGCCTGTTAATTTATTTATAGTGGAATTTACTTCATTGAACTTAGTAACAAGGCCATCAATAAAATCAGTTGGAGGCGGTTCTTTTGGCAGAATTCCTTCGGCTGCTTCTTTAGTTTTGCCCATCTCAAGTTGTAAATCAAGCAATGACTTTTCAATTTCTCCAGCGGATTCTTTGAAGCCTTTACCACCATCGTCAAATCTTGATACCGCTATCTGGACTGATGCCATGGCAATCGTAACTAGACCTAAAGTGAGCAGTAACGAACCTAAACCTAAAGCTGCCGCTTTTGCACTTTTGCCAAATGCAGATTGTGCCAGGGTAGCTATTGCTAATTTAGCTGCATTCCCTGTCAATCTCGCATTGGCTAGGCTTAACTGAGTATTAAATAATAATTGAGACGAAGCCGCTCCGGTTTTCGCAATAGTGTTCAAAATTGTAGCGGCAGTCTCAGCAACTTGAGTTGCCACCAATTGAATATTCAGTAGTTTGTAAGTTGCGATTATTGCAACCGCAGCGGCGATCGCGCCTGTTAAAGCTGTCGTAGCTAAAATTGCGCCCTTAATTGGCGCAGGCAATAATAGAAATGCATTTAGGAGTCCGGTTGCAGCCCGAACCACAGGCTCAAGACCAATCGCTACAAATTTACCGAGTTCTGCCGCTGCCGCACTAATCGAACCTGTAAAAAGATTGATACTCCCGCCTAATCCTTGCGTTAATTCAGCACTAGCCTTAGCCGATGCTCCTTGAAAGTTTTTAACTTCAGAAGTAACCTCAGCTATTCGTGCAGGCGTAGCATTCAAAAGTGCAGTTACGGCTAATCCGCCTTCTACACCGAATAGGGCTTTCGTTACAACATCTTGGTCTACTTGTGCTAGATTCCCTAATCCCGATTTTAGATCTGGTAAAATCTCAAGAATTGATTTCATACTGCCGTCGCTATTTCTAGCGGATGCACTAACAATATCAAAAGCTTCAGACATCTTTTTACTGCCACGAACCAAACCAGTAAACTCAGTCTCAGACCCGGCACTAGCTATCTTGAGGCGATCGAGTGCTGTGGCTAAGTTTCGTCCGGCCTTACCCCCCTGGATGCCAGCATCACCTAATAGACCTAACACAATCAAAATATCGTCTAAAGGTTGGTTACTTGCCTTAGCCACAGTTCCGGCATAAACCAAGGATTCACCCAAACCTGAAATAGAGGTATTAGTAGAGTTTGCAGTTTGTACTAAGAGATCTGCTACTTCTTGAGTCTCACTAACGTCTTTGCCAAAAGCTCTAAGAGTTTTAGAAATGATATCGCCAACTGTTTCTAAACTCTCACCTGTAGCTTCTGATGCCTGTACAATTCCAGCAAGGGCTACTTTAGTTTGTTCCGCAGAAAAACCAGCGCGACTAAGACTAATCGACATCTGAGCTATCTGAGCTGGTGTTTTCGTAGTAGCAATTCCTAAACGTTCAACTTCAGTTCGTAAAGCATCAAATTGCGCATTACCTAAACTCCCACTGATAACACCAGATTGTCGAAGTGCATTATCAAATTCTAGAAATTCTTGCGTACCCTTAACAAATGCCCCACCAATTCCAGCGGCGATCGCCCCCGCGCCTGCGGCAATCGCGGTTAGTCCATCTGTGGTTTGACCTGATGACTTATTAATTTGATCAAACTGAGACTTAGTTATACCCAATTCCTGATTCAAAACTTGAAATTTTTGAGCTGTAGTTGCTCCTACTTGATTGAGTTGGGCTAACTTCGATACAGCTTCATTTGCTTCCTTTGCAGTCAAACCTAACCCCTGGGCAAATCTTTGAGCCGCGCCGTAACTTGTGCCAAGCGCATTGGCTAATCCAGCAACGTTTTTACTATTGTTTTGAATAGTTGCCGCTTGGGATCTAAGATTTCCATCTACTAGTTTTGCAGCATTTCCCAGTTGATACATCTGAGTAGCTGTTAGACCAAATTCAGCCTTCAGTATCTTATATTTTTCAGCCGTGGTAGCGCCTGCGGCATTTAATTGACCAATCCTAGTTACAGCCGCTTGCGCCTGCGTAGCGGTCAAGCCTAGGGCATTTGAGAACTGTTGAGCCGCGCCTACAGTACCGCCTAAAGTCTTAGATAGTTTCACAATCGAGCTAGTCTCGACTGAAACTTTTACCTTAACTTCAGGTTGTTTGATTTGTTGCTTAATTACATCAGATGCCTTCTGAGCATCCTTTATTAACTGAGCTAGAGATAGGGAGACGCTTAACTCAACTGATCCAACTGTCATGTTGAAATTTCTCTAGGTGTTCCAGGGTATAGTTCCCACAATCAATCCATCAAAAATTCTTGACTCACAGTAAGGCTAAAGGTTTCAATGTTATCTAGTTTCAAACTCCTTAAAATTCTCTCAGCACTCACCAAACGTAAATGAGAGAATTGAGATTTCATTGTATCTAGGATTAATGGCATAGATACTAAAGTGGTTTGAGTAATATCCCATTGATTCGCAATGATTTCAATACTAAAAGTTTGTCTAAAGCTTCCAAAAGAACTAGCAATAGGCACTCGGATACTTGGCACGATTACCAACTCCAAACCTGTTTTTTTGACCTCATCTAATAGCGGATCAGAATTGTCATCGATAACAATCGCGGGTCGAGTCTGACCATTGCTAAAGGTATAGATTCCAAGTTGACTCGCTAGAGCGATCGCCAGAACATTTCTAATCTCCTGAGAATTTATCAAAGTCTTGACCTTAATCCCTTTTCAAAGATATTCTGTTGCTCAACTCTGCGGATTGCCTCAGCCATCCAATCGCGCCCACCCACCCTTGCACCATTCCGGCGCGTATAACCTCTCCGCACGGCATTGGCATAGTCTACGGTATTCCTGAGAATGGCAGATCTGCTTTTAATATCGATTCTTTGGCTATCCCTTAATTTTCCAGTGTCGATGATATCGCCATCAAAGCCATCAAATACCCCTGGCTCAGCGATGACCTCTAAAGCAGCCCGATGAATGGCGAGGGCAGTTTGCCCCATTGAGGTTTCTGCCGCCCTGGTAATTTTCTCTAAATCGATCCTGACTTTAATCATTAGGGATAGACCACAAAAGAATTAGGCAGAAACCATCCTTTAATTTCCTCTACTAAATCTATATCAAGGTCTTTTAGTACCTGATTACGTCCTGTAAATCTTAGTAAAAACGTACCACTTAAACCCTGATAAATGGCAGTACAGATTGAATCAGGTTGAACCCGAGCAATTAAGGAACTTGGGGTGACTAGATACCCCTGGAGATACATCGCATTAGAATCAGCGCCAGGGGGTCTAAATCCGATGGGAACCCGTCGCACCCCCATCATGGCTGTAGCTGTGACATTAAGATCTGCTGACCTCCAATTGCCCCGTAAGTCCTGCTCTAGTGTTGCAGATTCAACAGTGAAGGTTGCCGTAAGGATCTCAAACTGAGTAAAATTTTGAGTAGACATAGAGAAAATTCAGGATCTAATTAATAGTTCCTATGGCAATTTCTAAAAAAGTTTTTCAAAACCCTTGACATTACCCCTAGATTTTGGCATACTAAAAGAGCGGGGGGAGAGACAACCCACCGAGGCGGTGCAACCCCGCGACAGAGGCAAACCCCTCTTACCGCTGGGACGAGACCGGGTGAAATTGCTGGTGATGAGCCTGCGCGAAAATCGCCTAGGAGGGCACGGACATGGACGCTTTTGTTTTGGTAAAGAAAAATGGTGAAGGCTTCTGGGAAATCTTGAACATCGGCCTAGGAGGGCTGATTGCCGAGGCAGACACTCTGGAAGAGGCGATCGCGCTTCTAGAAGAGAGCGGCTATGAGGCGGGCGACTGGAGGGTTGAAGGTTAAAGGCTAGGGAATGGATCAACCATTCCCAAAAAAGTTTTTCAAAACCCTTGACAGCACCCCTAGATTTTGGCATACTTAAGAGAGACAGGTAAAGAAAAGGAGACCCCGATGAACTACACCGCGATCGCAGCCCAGCTCAAGCAGACGACCGACCCAGAAGTGACGCTGGAAATCGCAGCCACCTGGTCACGCCGGGAAATCGAGAAAGCCACCACTGAGTGCAATGCACTTGCAGCAGAGGGTGATGAAGATGATATCGCCCCAGCGATTGAGCGCCTCGCCATTCTAGAGCTGTGCAGCAATCCTGCATTCGTCGCAGGCTGTAAAGCCCACTGGGACAAGCTAGACGCCATGCTGAACGCTGCCTGAGTTTAAGGGCGATCGCCCTTGTGCCACTATCAATCTTAGGGAGAAAAATGAACTGCCCACACTGCAATAGCCCCATGAAAAAATGGGGCAAATCTAAGTCAGGTCATCAGGTTTGGCGTTGTTTAGAATGCTGCAAAAATACGACAGGATTTACTGTAGGACGACCTGTAGGCACTATAGGAGAATGCCCCAAGTGCAGTAGCAGCCGCACTAGACATACGACATCTAGGCAACGTCCCAGGGGTAGATGCGGTGATTGCGGTGCGACTTGGAAACTGGATTAAAGAAAATTTTCTGCCTCACTTAGCAGTAAGTCGCTCAAATTTCCAAGTCGAGATGCTGTGCAAATTCGAGTTAGAATTTCTTCTAAGAATTCAACCCTGGTACGCTCAATTTCTAATTCAGTAGATAATAATTCAATCTGACTTGATTGATATTGCTTGGCACTGTGCGGAATTTTATTAGGATACTTTGGATGTAACTCACTAATTAATAGAGTTACTTCTAACCCATCCGATTCCATATTTATCAGACCATCAGAGATAGAATCTTTGATGGTCATTTGTTTGCCCTGATGAACCCCGTTTTGAACTGTGATAGATTTCCCCTGGTGCAAACATAGGGTATCGGTGCCTGATTTGAGCGCTTTAGCTCGGGCATGGCTGATGTACTCCCCATCTTGAGCCATCACAATCGCCTGATCCCTTATGGATTTAGAGTCAGAATTCGATAGCTCATAGAGTGCAGATAAATCGAAGTTGTCCAGATTATGGACATCTTGAAAAGCCCTCGCTACATTCTCGAATTTATTAGCAGTTGATTTGCCCCAAGCAAATTCTAGTTCTAGCCATTTTCGATAATGACCATAGCCTAAACAAGATTTTACCTCTAATAATAATCTGCCGATTTCAACAGCACCGTAAGTTGTTTTACGGATTATCCCTCGGATTTCTGTTTTGCATCTTTGCGAAATGTCTCTCTGGGTTTCAGATAAGACATCATAGTTAAATACATTAATTAATTCTAGATTTGGCATTTTATATTACTGAATAAAGATTGATAGACCGGAGACGTCGCAAGCCTTCAGAGATCCAAAGTTCTACCAGGGTAGGCTCAACTTGATAGGTCTTGGCAATATCGATGGTGCTGAGTCCCTTAAAATATCTAGCTAGAATAATGCTCCGATAAATTCTAGGCAATCTCGCTACTTCACTCCGCACTATTTTATATATCTGCTCATCATCTTCAGTTTCAGAAGTTAGAGAAACAGCATCATTCAGATCTAATACAATTTTGCGTGCTGTCACTTCAGATATTTGTTTCCATTGAACTTCTGAGATCCCGATTGATTGCGCTGCCTGCTGTTCAGTAATTTCTAATCTGCCTGATGCGATCGCCCGACGTTGGATGCTTCTCACCTTACTTGCAGCTTCGATTGAGCGACGGGGCACTTTGCCTAAATCCCATGAGTAATCACGTAAAAAGTGCTGAATCTCGCCATTAATGTAAGGTATGGCGAATGAGCTAAAAGCATAACCCTGGCATGGTTGAAACCTCTCAACAGCCTTAATCAAGCCGATTCTAGCAACCTGACATAAATCCTCATAGGGCACTGCGCAGATTTCTTTCCACCGATGCGCTTCATCCCTAGCGAGGCCATCATTCAAATCGACTAAGTGATTTCTTGAGGCTATTGAGCGATTAATCGCGTATTCCTTGAAACATAATAATTCTTTATCGTTAAACATCTGACCCATAAGAAATCTTATTTCTATCATGGCATAAAGCTTGTGGGAACGCTCATACAGAAACCATAATCTGTTGAGAAAAAATGGCAAGCCAAGTTTTGAGCGGATCGGGTACTCAAGTACTTTTCGGAATCTTGCATCCCTCTTTGTTATCACAAGATCCTGTGCCACTACCTCCTGATGTCCTAATAACGTTAGCTAGCGCGGCTGTGGTCGGTGCTGCAACCCTGACTACTGCAGCTTTAGCCAAACCTCTACCCGCAGGATCAGCATTGCAATTCTACCCACCTGCGGGGGCAATCGCAGTAGTCCTGAGTGCTGCTGCTCTTAAAGGCGCGACAACAATAACTGTGACTGCTCTATCGGCGGCTGTTGCAATCGGGGCAAAAATCCAATTTCTTGATTATGAATTTAGTGTTGAGGTAACTGCGGTTGCTGCTAGCAGCGCAACAACCATCACAGTCAGACCCCTGAAGCAAGCTCTTTTAAGTGGAGCTGCCGGAAGGGTATTTGCGGGTATTTTTCAAACTGCCTATACATCTGCTGATGCTACTACAGGCGCGATTTCACTCAGTGTCTTAGCCTTGGATGAGGCGATCGCCACTGCCTCTATCGCGCTTCATCGCGGACTGCTGTTGCTCCAGGGGGGTACGTCTGTATCCGAGGAGGTTTCTACCGATGAAGAGTCAGTAGTAATTTTCGGTGATGGCGCGGGGTATGCAAATGGATCAGCTACAGGCGCGAGTTGGACGATGAGTTATGAAGCCCTGGTGCTTCCAGGGGAGCCTGGTTATTATCGTCTCAGCTTTGCCGCTCGTAATGCCGTTAAAGGAGTTTTCGGGTATGTCGTAAAACGCGATACACCAGCATCGGGATTCATTTTTGGTGAGCAATTTGAGGGTCTATGTCAGTTAGTGGGAATCTCAAAAGATAATCCCTCAGATGGTAACATTACATTCAGCACGTCCTTTAATGGACGCGGTGAACCCACGAGTACGCCACCTCGCAAATAAATGCTCACATCTCTGACTGGACATGTCATATTCGCCTGCCATGTGAAAGTGTCAGGCGATTTTTTCAATGCTGGCTTATTAGTTTTAGATGCTAGTTTTGTGCCAGGGGTTCATGAATTATGGGATGCTGAAAATAATCGTTATTGGGTATCGGTAGAAGGAACCCCTGGTAGTCTCAGTTATGAAATTGACTTGAGGCGATGCGATGCTCCCCTTTAATTTTGCGCCTGAATTATTCACAATTGGCACTCTATCAATTCCCCGATATGGTTGCTTAACTGTAGCCGAAGCGATCGCACTCGACAGCTTGCTAGAATCTCAATCGGAACTGCTCAGCACTGTAGGAGATAGTGCCGAATTCGTGGCGATTCTCCATCTAAATCCACTATTGGCATCGCTTGTTTTAATTTCTAGGCATGATCCAAACTGGACTTTAGAGAAAACAGTAAATACATTCTCTTTAGAAGAAATTAGGCAGATTGCAGATTTTACCTTGGGGGAGCGACGCCGCTGGAAAGATCTAAGCAATCTACCTACAGAAGATGGATATGGAAAACCTACGGATTGGTCTGAGATTTTTTGGTCACTCCAGTTACACTATCCAAATGAAACGAGATTTAATTCTGAACATTTTAGCAGTTGCCCTATCCTCATTATTGAGCAAGCCATTACAGCAGCTACTCGATTAGAACTAGAGAGATCACATCGCGCCGCGATTCCAATATCGCTGCTAGGTGTGTACAGCCTGATGAGCCAGGGGCTAAAAAATATAGAACCTGCTCACTTCAATCCATTTGAAAGGATGCTGAATCAGGCCGAAGCTAGAGAAGAAATTAAACCAGAGATTGCCCAAACTTTGATTGGATTAGTCGATTCTGGCAAAGTTCCAACATGGGCGATCGCCATGATTCCCCTGGGTAAAATGAGGCTAGCGGCGAAATCCTGACAGCTTCTAGGTAAAGATTTTTAGAAATCTGTTGACAGATTTAGACATGCTTGATAGATTAGGGATATCGAAAGCCCTTTAGGTATCAGGCAAAACAACATGACTTACATACCAGGAAACGCTACCACACCAGAAGAAGACGAAATTCAGTCAAGGGTCGCACAAAGCTGGTCAATAGCAAAGAATGCCGACTACGGGGATTCCCGCAAGGGGTTAGAGGCGCTTGGTTTCTCTATCTTGAAAGAGAGCAAACTGTTTTACAGCGTGAACCCTCCAGAAGGTTTTACAAAATCTACCGAAGGCGATTGGACATCAGTATTCGATGCTGCGGGGAAAAAGGTTCTCATGTCGTTCTACAAGAGCAACCCTTGGGACGCTGATGCGTACATGCACTTTAAGGATTAAACAGTAAGCACTGCAATCGAATCCTAATTAATTCGATTGCAGTGTAGAATAACCTAGAGAGAAAATCAAATGGAAATCGGGCAAAAAGTAGCGCTATATTCTCATAATGTGTTTTATCGTTTCTTGACTATTGAACGGATTGCAGCCTTTCAGGTGTCTGAACTTGAACTAAAATTTTGCTATGAAACGAATGAAGGATCAGCGTTCGACATGAATCCTGATCCTGATACGGGGCGCAGGTTCTATATAGCGAATAAGACCTTTTGGATTTCTGAACCACAGGTGATGAGAGTTACAGTTAGGGTGCAAGAAATTGTAGAGAAAAGTTTTGTAATAGAGGTTCCGGATCAAAGTGAAGAATCATTAAAGGCTTATATTCAAGATCAAATAGATGAGGGTGATTTGACTGGTGGAGAAGTGGAAGAAACTGTTATGGTTCTGAAGTCTTTTAAAGCAGAAAAGCCCATTGTAGGATAGACTTAAAAATTTATTTGATTTTGCCCTTGACGTTCTATGTATACCTCGATTATAATTGAGATATACCAAGCAACCCAAGGGCAAAAACAATGAACGACCAGTACTTCTCAGACGCTTCACAAGAATATCTCGATAGCCTAGACAACGACGCACGGGAAGGCTACATGGAGGGCTTCACCGGGACTAAGCCCACAGTCAAAGGTAGACTTTTTGGAATGCGTCGGGCAATGTACTTTAAGGGATTTAACCAAGGCAAACTCGACCGGACTAAGGCATGATGTTGACAGATACCTTAAGAATACTATAGAGTGTTCTTAAGGATCTAGATTTGAAAGAAAAGAGTTATGAAAAAAGTAGTGAGAATGGAAGTCCTGTATGCCAGGGTTCCACCTGATGTGAAGATTTGGGTTAAGTATGAAGCTCAAAGAAATAATGTGACTGAATGCGCTTTTATGCGATCTCTAGTTATGAGAATTTACAATCAAGATATGATCCAAAAAGAGCGGGGATAGGTTGCTAAAGTGTCAAGATATCCAATCATCAGAGGCTTTCAGTATTGTTATTTCAGCGCTCTAGATTGGTGGATGCTCATCCGTTATTCTGATTCAGAGTCCTTAAAAAAAGATCGCCGCCTTACCTTTTTTGCAGGGCTAGGCGGCAACTGGAATCAGCTAGATAACGAGATTTATGATTAGGGATTCTGCGGATTCCCTATTTTTGAATTCAATTTAATCCAAGTGTCAAATACATCTTGAATTGAATCTCGCTCTATAAATATCTGGACTTGCTTATTATCTTTGGCGTCAAATATCCATCGGGTTACGCAAGTCTTAAAATTTATTTCAGCCCAGATAAACTTAAGACCATAGCAGCGATCGCCCCATTTCTGATGTTTGGGGAAAAAGTAAATAGCATGGTCATAAATATTTTGATCATCTGCCATCGGGCGTTCTATGGCATTGATATAAAAGTCGAAACGTTCTAACCCCTGGTAAGGTATTTCAAACCTAACAAAATTTCTAAACTCAGGTCTAATTTTAGAATTTGACCAATTAATATTTGATCCACGTTTACAAGTCATAATCAATTTTTGTTTACAGAATCTTTACAAGCATTATAACACGCGGGTTTGGCGTGTTAAACGATTATTGACAGAAAAGCTCACAACCCCTAAGATAGTAGAAATCCCGATAGCCTTTTTGGGAAGCCATCGGGATAAGTGAAGTGCTAATCCAAGCGAGTTACCTATGATTATGGCATCAAAAAGAAATCTAGTCAATATCTGCCACGAAGCTGCTCTACGTTTTAACAACTCCACAGGTAGAGAAAATAAGCTCATACCCTGTTATGGAAAAATTGAAACAAATGAAAGTGGCAAGGTTGAATACAAGAAACCGCCATGTAAAGGTTTTGATGTAAATAAGTATTTATCGAATGTTGATGAGATTCGTAAGATAACGTCTATTGAAATAATTGCCATCCAACTCGGAATGGATTATATCGCGTTTGACCTAGACTCAAAAGAGGCGATCGCCAGCTATGAACAATTTTTCGGAAAAGATTCTTGTAATGCTCCCACATTAAAACTGTGGAGTGTTCCAGGGGAGCGCGCCTGTTATTTATTCCTGCGATCGCCACAATGCAAGAATCTATCTAAACAGCGATTTGGTGGTATTGACATCAGATATGATGCTCAGTATCAAGCGATCGGCGGCTGGCATCCTAGAGGGATGCTGTACGAAAACAATGGGCTAGACCCTGCTGAGATACCTGAGAGTATTATTTTGGCGCTAGAGCGTCAGCAATCTCAAATCTATCGCAATAACAAAGAAGAGACTCAGCAGAGTCACTCAGGAGAGTCTAGCCATGTCGAGTTGATGCGGCTAGAATCCATGATCACGATGCTCCAAGCGTGTGATGTGGAATCGGTATCAGCAGATTGTAGCTATCAGGATTGGTTAAGAATTTCATTCATCTGCCATGAGATTGATTCAGGCGATGGCGGTTTTGATTTATGGAATAGGTTTAGTCGCGCTAGTTTCGTAACAGGTGAAGCTTGCATCAAATACCCTGGTGAGGATGTCTTACTTAAAAAGTGGCAGTCGATTAATCCACAGAATAAAAACCGTAAAGCGACAATCGCAACAATTGTCCAACTGTTTAATTCGACATTTGATATAGCGCCAAAGGAAATTAAGTCTGAGTATTCTAATCTCAAGAATGATATAGACATTCAGTACAAGAGCGAAATAAGGACGCTAGACGCGGCGTTTGCCATCATTGCAGAACTCGACACGTCTAGCCTAGATGCGTCGCTCACAAGCCTTTTACAGCCCCTTACAATCGAATTCAAACAGAGACTTTTTGATTTAGAAAATCAGTATCATAGATATCTCGAATTAGAGAGAATCAAAAGACTTCAGGCGAATCCAGTTGCTGAGGTTAGCGCGCCAGGGTTAGACTTTTCTACCCTAGAGTGTATTTTTTCTTTGATTCCTTCTGGTGAAAAAATCAAAACTGTTTTAGACAATAACAATATAAATTATTTAATCGGGATAACCCTTCTACTCACGGCCTGCGCTAGCACTATTAGAAAAAATAGACAAGGAATTTTTACAGGCAATAAAGGAGAGTTCCGGCTAAATCTTTTTACGATTTTAATCGGTGAAACTTCTAAAGGAAAGAGCCGTGCGATCAAACTTTTTACAAAAGCGCTTAACGATCTTGAGATGGAAGCCTTTCAATTGGATGAGCTAAGAACTCAGCAGTTTGAAGTTGAGGATGAAATATGGAAATATCGGAAGCCGGATGAACGAAAAGCAATTCTCGAAAATTATAGATCTTATCTAAAAAATAAAGAGTCCCAGGGGCTAACATCTGACGTTGGCAATATTGAAGATCCGAATGAAGTTCTAAGACCGCCAAAAAAACCAGAGCGATCGCGTCATTATATACGGCGTGAGATTACATCTGAGGGTCTAAGAAACTATGTAGCGTCTCAAAAATCTCATAATATCTTGCTGCAAATTGAAGAGTTTGCAGGCTTCTTAGGATCGATGACATCGTACAACGGTACGAAAGATCCAGGGATGGAGAAACAGAAAAGTACATTAATTAATGCCCTGGATGGAGACCCAATCCAAACGTCTCAAGTAGGAGGCGAAATCAATGGCTATTGGGGTTTGAGCATCATTACAGGTTGCCAACCTACAGTATTCGATGGAGAAATTAATAAGGACGATCCTCGGGGGCTAGTGTCACGGATGATTTTTCTAAATGCCACGATGCTAGAAAATAAAAACACTAATCCGAATGAAAAAAAGATCGAACATAGATTCGATGAAGAATTAAAAACAATCTACCGCAGTCTCAGTCTATTACCCGATCAAGATTTGCAAGTGGATTGGCCTGGGTTTGAATTGTGGAATGCTTTTGATGTCGCTTGCCAAGCTAGAGCGAATCATGTAGGAGTTGGTTTTAGGAATTGGCTAAACAAGTTTGGATTCACCACAGCAAAACTAATCACTACTCTGCACAATCTAGAATGTGTTCAAGACCCGATGAAGGATTTGTTAGTAGTGTCACTCGAAACAGTTGAGCGCGGGTTAGCCTTGGCAAAGTTACACGTTGAATCCCATGAGAAATTCTTTGAGGGTTCAGAAGATGAGATTAATGGATTTGATATTGAAACTTCAAAAACTCACGATTATATTCTGAGATATTTAGAAAAGAAATTGGATGGAGCGACTGTGCATCAGATTGGCAAAAACCGCCACTTCACTTCACAAAAAATGAAGACGGCAGATGTCAGGGCATTTTGTGATGAGCTATATATTTTGAATAAGGTTCAAAAGGTTTCAGGTGGAATCTATAAGGTGAAGTGACCCAGAAGCTCCAGGGGTAGACTTTTGAGGGGCTTGAAAAATTCTTTTGTTTTAGGGTTGACTTTCGATGTGTACATCGTTTAGTATTGGTACAAGACGAGAAACCACAGCAGAGCCATCAAATGAGCAATCCGAAAAATTGGGGATATAAAAATTGGGTGATTGAGAAGGATTGCTCTGGCGATTTTTGGATAGGGGTTAAAGGCTCTAGAACGTTTCTGTTAAGGAAAATCAAGACCCTTGCCGAAGTAAAGGTAGAGATAAACCGCCGAATCTTGAAGGCTAAAGCTTTTGATAATGTGTTGGTTCAGCACAATGTAAAAACGATTCAAGATCTAGACAAATTAAAGAAAGCAGGAGAATCGCGGTTTAATGTTTTAGCTCGCCTATTTGACGAGAAGACAGCGCATGAATTGCTTCACGTTCTATCACTCAAAGGAGGTTGAATAATGATCAAGGTATTGATAGATAAAAACTGTCGCCCTAAACAAGGATGGATTATCTTCAGAAGGAAATGCCCTAACGGGCATGTGGAATCTGAACACGAAATCTGCCTTTCCACTGGCGGGGAAGTTGTCAGGGAACTTAAAAACGGCTGGGTTGTTATCTTGGTTGATGAAGGTTGGTTAGGGTTCGTTCACCAGTCCAGTCTCAAGGCATACATTCAATAAATCCAAAATAGTTAGGTTCAAAAACTAAAAGTCTACCCCTGGAAGTCCTTATGATTCTAGGGGTAGACTTTTAGGGAGCTTGAAAAATTCTTTTGAAATACACTTGACTTTCGATGTGTACATCGTTTAGTATTGGCATAAGAGAACCAACCTAAGCGAGACCCGATGAACTATTTTCAAGGCTTCACCCTAGTATCTGAGATTAAAGTAGAGTACCGGAATCTAGCCTTTAAGAATCATCCGGATCTAGGCGGCGATACTGAGACGATGAAGGTTATCAACCGACAGTATGAAGATGCTTTGAAGCATTGTAGCGGTCAAACTACCAAGGGTTCTGACGGTAAAGATCACAGCTACAAATGGGATGAAGAGACAGAACGGAAGTTGATTGAGATCATTGATAAGCTTCTAGCCTTGAAAATGGAATCTGTCGATATCTCAATCATCGGTTTGTGGATTTGGATCACGGGTGAGACTAAGCCCCATAGAGCAGCATTAGGTAAAGGTGGCTTGGGATGCACTTGGCACGCTACCAGGGGTTGTTGGTACTACAAACCTTATGAATCTAAGTCCTACCGCTCAACAGCCTCTCTAGAAGACCTCGCAGGGGTCTACGGCAAGTCTGATGTATCTGACCTAAAGAAGAAACCTCGCAGCCCTGGAAAGAAAATCAAATCTGCTTAGAAGTCCCAAAAATCCTAACTCTTGTGTCAGCATAAGAGTTAGGCAAATTAATTTGAAGCTATGTTGTACCTAAATGAAGACGCAGTGAGTTACCACAAAATGAATCCAAAATCGTTAGAAAATCTCAAAAAAACTACCGCGCCTGATGCACCAGGGTTAGGAAAGGATAATTCAAAAGTAGTTCCGGTTAGACTCAGCACTGAAACTATTGAGGCGATCGCCAAGCTTGGCGGGGCTTGTTCATATCACCTTCGAGTAGCTGTGACTGAATATCTAAAGGCAAAAGGGCTATGACGGATTTGGTTAAAAGGATATCCAAGATACCTAAAGGATTTTGGTTGTGCTACCGCAGCTACCTCGACTGGGATATGTTGATGTTCCAGGGGGTGAATCTCCCCTATCACCAATTCAAGTTCTTCCGATGCCTAGAGGGTATCGACTGGATTACTTGAGCTGGATTGAACAAACTGATTTAGAGCGATCGCCAAAATTCTTTTATTTTAGGGTTGACATTCGAGGTATACATCGGTTATACTGGGTGTAGACCAAGAAAAAAGGCAAACAATGTTTAACTCAGAAATCGAAGTAATTACAAAAGTCTCAATGATCTTCGGTGCCATGCCTGGAAACAAAATGAATAAGTTTTTGAAAGAAAACTTAAATGCTGGTGATCTCCGAAAAGAAACTACCTGGGTTGAGCTAAATTCTAAGGTTGCCTACCATGATCAAACGATTTATCTTTGTGAAAATCTAGACGCAAAACAGTTTCACCTTGAGGGCGCTACGCGGCTCGTAGAGTCCGACAATTACCTTCTAGACGGGATTGAGTACGATCACTTTACAAAGCTCCCAGTCAGCCTCTAACGGCCACTTAAGGAGATTTCAACCCCTGGGAATCAATCAGATTCCAGGGGTTGTTTTTTGGTTAGCTTGAAAAATTCTTTTGAAATACCCTTGACATTCGAGGTATACATCGTTTAGTATTGGTACAAGACGGAAAACACAGCAGAGAAAAACGACATGAACGTTAACAACCTCAAGCCCGGTCAATCCATCAAAATCAGCGAATCGAACGGCATATCCTGCCATGCAGAGCGCAGCGGAAATGGGAAAACCCTCACCTACTATCGCCAGACATCAAGCGGGTTTACGGTGTTTCACAAAGTTAAATTTTAAGTCGGATTAAAACTGAGATACTAAAACAACCCCTGGAAATCGCTTAGGTTCCAGGGGTTGTTTTTTGGTGGGCTTAAAAAATTCTTGTCATGAGCTAGAATCGGGGCAAATCTCAAGACCCATATGAATAAGCCAAAAGTTCAAGTCGGCGCTAGCGAAAAGAAAAATAATCCTGTGGTTTTGATCGGACTAGCGGCGATCGCGTTAGGGATTGGGTGGATTGTTAGCCAAAGGTTCACAGAAGACCCGGCAGGGGCTAGTATGCGCGAGTCTGCCGCAGAAATCGAAGCATCCTTAGCAGAGCTTAAGCAAGCCCCTTCAAGCGCCGCTAAGGGGCAAATAACCTACGCAGATTATTCCGCAGTTAAGATCGGTAGTTCGTTAGCAGATGTTGAGGCGAGGTTAGGAAAGGGCACTGAGCTAAGCCGTGCGGAGTCTGTGGGCGTCCCTTCAGCCATTACCTACAGTTGGGTCAATGCTGATAAGTCGAGCGTCGTAGTGCTCTTTAGAGGTGGGTTTGTGGAGACTAAAGGGCAGTTTGGTTTGAGGTAACGCTTAGAAATTTGAGAAAATAAACCCCTGGAAATCATTGAGACTTCCAGGGGTTTGTTTTTGAGGCTAAACTCGTATCTTTTGATGCCAGTAGTTGATGTAAGTCTGAACGTGGCATCTTTTGGGATGGCAACAGCAAAGATAAGTTGTGGATTCTTCAGAATTTGTAATAGAGGCTAAACGCCTGAGAAACTGATGACGATTCGGACGCTTCCAACTAAGCGCGATCGTAAGGCTCTGAGCTAACCTGATTTGATCCGCAGCTAGTCTAGGCTCAATATCTTTATGGACTACGAGATTAAAGTATTGATCAAATGCGTCGCAAACCTTATCACGATCCTTTTCTCTTTTCAGTTCAAAGGGATTACCCAGATATGTACTGCGATCGCAAAGAATTCCTTTGAGGGTATCTCTGAGGTTTCCAGGGTTAGGCATTTTAGTCTTTTACCTTTGAGAGTAAGAAATCAATCACGCTACCTAAAGTATTCGGGTTACGCATCATGTGATGAGTGTCTAAACCTGAGTCTGTTTTCAAATCGATATCGAGAGCCTCAGCTACCAGGTCTAGAGCCTCTTGTAGGCGCTTTAAGACATACTTTGGAGGATAGGCTTCAGCCCGGTCATAAGCATCTGCACGATGCCAGCCATCGGCTCTCCAGAACTTATCTAGAAATTGTATAGAGCGGGCTAACTCTTCTCTATCATCCTTGTATCTGGGATTGTATTGCTCAATCAACCGAATGAATCGATCCATCTTGAATTGCTCTGACTCAATCCCATCAGACATTATCTGGCGTTGGGTTTGCTCCACTTGGAGAATCTGCATCGCTGCTTTGAGTCGCGCCGTCACCGCTTCGGTAGCGTAGATCCCGCGACTCCGCAGCTTTGGTAGGATTTCTTCAAATACCCAACGCTGAAAATCCTTAGCCGCGACAGACCTAGACGCAAAGATTAACTGATATAGTCCCGGCTCACTTAGGTAATTAACATTACCGGATCGGTTAGTTCCATCATCGAATTGAAAAATGTACTCAGAGTCAACAAGACGGGCTAAAGCTTGAGAAGGGTTGCTGTGCTTCAGAGCATAGCAAACATCTATTGCCCGAAAAAATTCCCGACCTTCATCATCTTTGTGGATAGTTAAAGAACCGTAGATACTTGAATCAAATACGTGAACTAACGACATGCCTTAACCTCTGCCTTAAAAGGTATACCCTAAAGTTATAACATAAAGTTATTGATTAGTCTACAAGCTTGATTTCATGAGGTTTAGGAATAAAGGCATTTTGGCCTAAATGTTGATATCAACCTAAATGTCATGACATATTGACGTCAACATTTAAGATGAGGGGAAAAATCCCCAATTCAAACCCTTAACTGAATTAGGTTTGAGCCAGAAACCGTACTTAACCTCTGCCTTATAAGTTATACCTTAATGGTATTGCTTAAAGTTAGGGCTACAGAGACAAGGGGTTTGAGTCCCTTGATTCCAATAGGTTTGGCATTTAGTGCCGCCAATTTTTAGGTCTTACTATTATTACTCTTATAAATTTAATATTAAACGTCAAAAGGCGAATTCTAACGAGGATAAAGGATTCCAGCCATTTAGATTAAACTTTTCAAAAATTTTAACGAATTAAGCCGTTGTCAATAAGGTTTTAACTAAAGACTCTATAGCTAGTAATAGTTGTAGAGTTTTCTACGTACAAAAAACAGCCATTTTTGTATAAATTAAATTAGGCTTATTGAGAATCGTACCGCCGTTTGCTGCCTTTGACAGTCACATTGCCGCCGCCTTCTAAACGTTGTTCTGTATGGCGTAGAGTATGATTGCCGCCGTTGCCGCCACCCCTAAGAGCTTTTTCTAGATTTTAGAATGTGCCAGGGGTAGACCCTCTATCTCTCTGTTATTTATATTTTATGGATATTAATGAGTATATATACCTATATATAATTAATTAATTAGAGAATAATAATAACTTTATTGAGGTATTGGGGCATATTACCCCTGGTAGAGAACACCAAAAATCGGGAAAACGCTCTTAGGGGTGGCGGCAGTGGCGGCAATGTACCTCTAACCTAGGCTAGACATACATTTGAGGCCGACGGCATATTGCTGGCAAAAGGCAGCAAACGGCGGTACGATTGTCATTAAGTAGGTTCTTTTTTATACTCAACTGTACTTAGACCTACCTGAAACCCCTGTTACATAAGCATCTCTCAATTTTGCTTATTAATAATCTCACTAGCGTAAAATAGGTGCCTATTGATACTCAGTACAGCTTGTGATTAGAATCACTGCAATATGATAAAATAGGTGTATAATCTCAATTTTTCAAAATGCTAATAACCCCTGGTCAGATCTACAGGCACTTCAAAGGGAACACCTATAAGATAGATGCCATGATTGCCCCGACAAACGCGCTTAAGGGGCTGTCAGGGGCTTTACCTCTAGTTCTATACTCTCAACTATCTAACAACGCTTGGCGGCTCTCACAGGGCACTTTCATAGCACGCAACGCAACCGATACCGGAGTGCTATCGAATCTCAGGTATTTATGGGTATGCTCAGCAGATGACCTCTATATGGCATACCCCGCACCTGATAGCCCACAGCATCAACTCATCTGGGATTCGCAACCTAGAAAATTATGGGCGAGAACTCAAAGGGATTTTGGATCTCTGAATGAAGGATTGCCAAGATTTCAGTTAATAGATTTCAGCACTTAGCATCTATTGTAAAAGTTGTCAAAGACTTAAATCACAATGGATCAAGAAATTGATCAATTAGCTAGTCAAGTCCTGAAGATAGCGATCGCCTTAAAACTGAGGTCACTGATGATAACTAGAACCCTGGCACAGGTAGAGTCCATTCTAGAATTTGGATCTGAATCTCCTGAAGGTTCTTACCTAGCAGTGAGGGATGCCCTCGCACTGATCCGCACCTTGCAGCTTGATAAATCCTAGCTGCTAGGATTTGTTGACATCTGGGTTAGAGTCTGCTACGGTATATTTGTTGACAGATTTTACACAACGACGGATATGAAAGTATTGAATCAAAGCTCAGGAAAAAACTGGAATTTGTACCAGGGGGATTGCATAGAAATCATGCAGGGCATCCCTGAAAATTCCATTCACTACACAGTTACTTCACCTCCATTTGCTTCTCTGTATGTTTACTCGAATTCTCTTCGAGATATGGGTAACAGCACCTATAAGCAATTTCATTCACAATTCCGCTATTACGTAGATCAATTACATCGAATTATGATCCCTGGTAGGATCGTTTCTCAGCACTGCATGAACATTCCAGCATCACTCGAACGTGATGGCTACATTGGATTAAAGGATTTTCGCGGAGCATTGATTCGATCATTTCTGAATGATGAAGCTGGCGAGTTTTATCAAGCAATCGAACGCTTAAAGACACGCCAGATATCAGCGATTGAGAATGAGGATCAAGGTCGTTTTGATCTCCTTGAAAATACGATCCAAATAATGCTCAGTGAGCTGTCGGAATATCCATCTGTGAATGGCTTCATCTTTCATAGTGAGGTCTGCATCTGGAAAAATCCAGTTGTGGCAATGCAAAGAACTAAGTCGATTCGACTATTGCATAAGCAACTGCGAAAAGACTCAACAGTTTCAGGTCAAGGTATTGCGGATTACTTTATTAGCTTCAGAAAACCCGGCAAAAATCCTGATCCTGTATCGGGTTTGCTATCTGATTATCAAGGTGCCCCTGGCACAGAACCCGTAGCAAAAGAACGATCGTTTGAATATACTTCAGACGATTTTGATACTCCTCAAGATTACAAAGAATCTAAAGACGATTGGCAAAAAGAACAAGAAGAATCAGTTGATGTAAAAGAATCAATTAACATCTGGCAACGCTATGCCAGTCCGGTATGGATGGATATCAATCCATCTGAAACCCTTGCTTTTCGCAATGCTAGATCTAATGCTGATCAACGTCATATCTGCCCCTTGCAGCTACAGGTAATTTCCAGGGGGATTCAGTTGTGGAGCAACCCTGGCGATATTGTTTTAGATACCTTTAATGGAATCGGATCAAGTGGTGTTGTCTCACTTGAGCAAGGCCGCAAATATGTAGGCTTGGAACTCAAATCAAGCTATTACGATTGCTCAGTAACAAACTTGACAGTAGCCGAATCGACTCCAGTTCAGTGGGATTTGTTTAAGTTTGAGACACCCTAATGAAAAAAGCTTACCAGAATTTCATCGACTCAAAAAGAGCTACATTTCAGCCTGCGGGGTGGGAGATTGAAAGAAGTTTGTTAAATGCAAATGCATTTGATTTTCAAAAAGATGTAGTGCAACTCGGGATTAGGTTGGGTAAATTCGGTGGCTGGATGCAATGCGGTCTAGGCAAAACCCTTTTGAGTCTTGATTGGTGTCATCAGCTATCTAGCCATCTAAATGAGAATGCATTGATTCTCGCGCCTTTGTCTGTAGCAGTTCAGTTCGTTCGAGAGGGTAAAAAATTTGGAATTCCTGTCAATTATGCGCGATCGCAAAGTCAGGTTATCCCTGGCACAATCACAGTTACCAACTATGACATGCTCAAACACTTTGAGCCTAGGTACTTCAAAATCATTGCTCTAGATGAGTCTAGCTGCATTAAGAACGCCACTGGTGTTACAACTGAGTATCTAATCAAAGCATTCAGACATGCACCTTACAAGAGCGTGTGGAGTGCCACTCCAGCCCCTAACGATTTTATGGAGTTAGGTCAGCAGGCAGAATTCTTAGGGATTATGAAGGCAACTGAAATGCTTGCTCAGTTCTTTACCCATGATGGCGGTGATACATCTAAGTGGATTCTTAGACCCCATGCCGAGTCTCATTTCTGGGATTGGATCACTTCATGGGCAATCTACCTAAAGAAACCATCAGACCTTGGATACAGCGATGAAGGCTATGATTTACCCGAATTAATTGAGACATCAGTAGTTGTCAAAGGAACCATTCTAGATGCCAAAGGCAAGGCTTATCGAGAGCCACCAACCATGCTGAATGAGCAACGGTACATCCAAAAGCAAAGCTTCTCACAGCGCGTTAAAGCGGCCATTGAGCTTATCAATGATTTAGGCAATCAGCAAGCGATAGTTTGGTGTAATACCAATGATGAATCAGCGGCGCTTGCCGCTGGCATTAATGGATCACTTGAGGTATCTGGGTCAGACTCACGGCAGTTTAAGGAAGATGCGGTACTCAATTTTCAATATGGGCTGAGTCGAGTGCTAGTCACCAAACCTAAAATCTTTGGATTTGGGATCAATATGCAGCACTCGCATGAAGCCGCTTTTGTAGGTTTGAGCCATTCGTATGAAACAATTTATCAAGCGATCCGGCGTCAGTATCGGTTTGGTCAAGCTCATCCAGTTAGGGTTCGGCATGTCTATCATGAATTGGAAGGTGCGATTTTAGCGAATATTAAAAGGAAGGAAACAGAAGCTAATCGAATGACTTCTGAGATCTCGAAACGTATGCGTAAGAAGACCTTAGAGATGCTGGGTCAAGTCAGTCAAGATGAGACGCCGTATGACCCTCAGATCGCAATGAAGACCCCTGCATGGCTGATGTCAGAAGCATCCTAGTGGTCTAACCCCTGGAACATTTAGAAGCGCCAAACCTAACTTAAAAATTTGGCGCTTTTATTTTTAACAAATCTGTTGACAGATTCCCTTCTAATTGATATACT
>Ga0335395_10000543_pt1 | contig 23641 bp, 22 predicted proteins | sample MAT02_FD_205744 | JGI IMG/M metagenome (GOLD analysis project Ga0335395, IMG submission 205744) | Freshwater microbial communities from Lake Fryxell liftoff mats and glacier meltwater in Antarctica - MAT-02 (spades assembly) (version 2) ...
ACCCGCGCCGTGGCCCGTGGAATTTGTAGAAGCGATGAAAAAATCCTACCTCGCTGCCGGGCCGCAATTTGCCGAACTTTCGATGGTCCCTAGGCCGCTCGAACTCAATGCCATCGGCAGTGGTGCCGCACAGTGGTGGGAAACCATGGACCGCCGTCCGATCATCCGTCTGGCATTCTCCGCCATCGTCATCGTCGCAATTATTCTCACCGTTTGGTATTTCACCTATGGACAAATCGGAAAGTTCTGAGCCCTCACCCACTGGCGAAAGCCCGCTGTTTTTCAGCCGCTTCAGGACAACCCTGCGCCGCTTCATCTTCTTCGGCTGCGTTCTCACGGTGAACATCATTGCCGTTCTGTGGCTCATCGATCTTTTCTGGCGGATGGGTTTCCAGCGGGCGCACTACCCGCTGGTGGCGATTTTTGCAATCCTCAATGGACTGCTTGTCCTCGGCTCCTTTCACGCCATCTGGGGAGCCTTCGATATGTTGATGGGACGGAAACGCTCTGTTAGAATTTCCGAACTCGCCGAAGGGAAAACTGCGCCTCTGGAAAAGCGCCACGCCGTGGTGATGCCGGTTTATAACGAAGACAGCGTGAAAACTTGCGCCCGCATCGAGGCGATTTACCGCTCCATCGAAGCCACCGGCCATCTGGCGTCCTTCGATTTCTTCATCCTCAGCGATACCCGCGATCTTGATCTATGGGTGCTGGAGGAAACATCGTGGACCAATCTTTGCCGCCGCCTAGACGCCTTCGGCCGCATCTACTACCGCCGCCGTAAAACCAATGAAAACCGCAAAGCAGGCAACATCGGTGACTTTGTGAGAACCTGGGGTGGCCGCTATGAATCGATGCTCGTGCTCGATGCGGATAGCTTGATGGACGGCGCGGATATTTTAAAAATGACCCGCGTCATGGAGGCTTACCCCCGCCTCGGCATTCTCCAAACGCCACCCAAGCTGATCCGCGGTTCATCATTTTTCACCCGTCTGCAACAATTCGCCATGCGTCTCTACGGGCCGCTTTTCATCCGCGGGCTCAACTACTGGCAACTCAGCGGTGGCAGCTACTGGGGCCACAACGCGCTCATCCGGCTCAAGCCATTTTCCGAATACTGCGAGCTGCCAGCCCTGCCCGGCCGCGAGCCATTCGGCGGGCGCATCCTCAGCCACGACTTCGTGGAAGCCGCGCTGATGGTCACCAAAGGCTGGGAAGTCTGGCTCGCTTGGGACATCGAGGGCACCTACGAAGAGGCCCCGCCCACCTTGGTGGATCACCTCATCCGCGATCGCCGCTGGTGCCAAGGGAATCTCCAACACATGTGGCTGATCTTCGCCAGGAAACTGCCATTTACGGTGAGAATGCATCTTTTCATGGGCATCATGGCCTATCTCGGCAGCCCGGTGTGGTTTCTGTTCCTCGCACTCGGCACCTGGGTGGCATGGGATCGCACCGATAGCAATCTCAGCCAACTCCCGTTTGAGACCTATGTGGACCGCTGGTTCAACATCAACGGCCAAGAGCAAACGATTATTCTCACCCTCGGGATCTTCGCCCTACTCTTCATGCCCAAGATTCTTGCCGTGCTCGGTGGAATTCTTTCTTCAAAAACCCGCCGGTCATTCGGCGGCGCGCTGCGTATCCTGATCGGGGCATTTTTAGAAACCCTCGTTTCCATGCTCCTCGCGCCCTCGATCATGGCCGCCCACACCATGATGGTGCTGAGCATCATCAGGGGCAAAGCGGTAGGCTGGGGAAATCAAAATCGCGAGACCGATGGCACCGCATGGGGGGACGCGTTCCGTTTCCACGCCATTCCCACGATCCTTGGAATCGTCTGGACCTACATCGCTTGGAATATCGGCCCAGCCTTCATTGCCTGGATGTCGCCTATTTTGCTAGGTCTCCTCCTCTCGGCCCCCGTTTCTGTCATCACCAGCCGCACGCGCTACGGCAAAGCACTCGCGAGGCATAAAATTCTCGCCACCCCTGAAGAACTCCAGCCACCGTCCATCATCACCCTCGCAGACAACGCCACCGCCGCCGTGGATCCAGCATTGGATGCCTCGCAAGAAGGTCGCCGTGGCGTGATCGCCGCCGTCGTTGATCCCTACGTGAATGGCATGCACGTCTCGCTGCTTGAACACTCGGAGCTCACCCAGGAGCAGGAAGCTCTCGCAGAACGCTGCCTCGCAGAAGGTCCAGCCGGGCTTTCCAAAAATGAAATGTCTGAGCTACTCTACCTCGCCCCAGCCATGTTGATGATGCATCGCGCCGTCTGGCTCCGCTCTGCGGAAAATATGCACAACGTTTGGTCTGGAGCGCTTGAAAGTTATCGTCGCCGCCTTGACCAGCCTGCCGTTTAGGTTTCCAATCACCCAATGCTTGAACAAAATCCAGCCCTGGCCGATCTCGTATCGGATGCCATCACCGGTCTGTCACTGCGACTTGATCGCAAGGCCACCATCGCCGCAGCCGCACCTGGGCGAGTCAATCTCATCGGCGAGCACATCGATTATTGCGATGGCTTCGTGATGCCATTTGCGATTGACCGCTACATCGTCATCGCCGGCAGTGCGAATGGCACCACACAAGCCCGTGTTTCATCTGCCATCAGTGAGGAAATTGTTACGATTGATCTCAGCGCACCCCTCGAAGAAGGCGCGCCCACCTGGTCAAACTACCTCCGCGGCGTCATTCGCGGTTTCCAAGATCGCGGCCACCATATTCCCGGCTTCGATGCCTACATCCTCTCCTCCGTCCCCGGAGGCGCGGGTCTATCATCCTCCGCCGCGCTCGAGTGCGCCACCGCTACCTTCCTCGAAGGCTTGTTAGACACTGTCCTACAAACCCGGGAAAAGGCCCTGCTTTGCCAAAAGGCCGAACATGACTTTGCCCACGTCCCCTGCGGCATCATGGACCAATTCGCCTCGGCCTTCGGTAAGCCCAACCGCCTTGTGCTCATCGATTGCCAGACGGGGGAACCCGAACTGATACCATTTGAAAATCCAGACCTCACCGTCTTGATTTCCAACACCATGGTTCACCACGAGCTATCAGACGGCGGCTACGCGCTCCGCCGCAAGCACACCGAGGATGGCCTCGCGATCATCGGCAAAGCATCATGGCGCGATGTCACCCAGGCGGATTTAGATGCAAACTGGGAACAACTCGGCGACCCCATCAACTGCAGAGCCAGGCACGTCGTCGGGGAAATTTCCCGCACCATGGCTGCCGCCGCAGCTTTATCTCACAACAACTTCGAAGCCCTAGGCCCGCTGATGGCCGCCAGCCATGATTCGCTGCGAGACGACTTTGAAGTCTCCTGCAAAGAGCTCGATCTCATGGTGGAGATCGCTAGGAAAATAGGCCGCAGCGGCGGAGTGATCGGCGCTCGCATGACGGGCGGCGGCTTCGGCGGCTCCACCGTGACACTTTGCGAATCCAGCAAATTAGAGGAAATTTCTGCCACCCTCTCTGCCGACTATGAAGCAGCTACGGGTATCACCCCACAGCTCTTCGCTTCGCGCCCCTCCCAAGGTGCGCATCTAATTAATCTATAATCAATCGTCACCACCACATGGAACCACTCACCTTTCACCCGCTTTACATGAAACGCGTCTGGGGTGGCCGCAAGCTCGAAAGTGTTTACCAGCGCGAATTACCAGAACCGGGCACTCCCTACGGCGAGTCGTGGGAAATCGTGGATCGGGAAGGTGAGCAATCCATCGTCAGGTCAGGACCCTACGCCGGCATGAGTTTGCACACCCTGTGGATGGATCATCGTGAGGAAATTTTCGGCACGGGTTTCCAAGATCACCCGCGTTTTCCAATACTCATCAAAGTGCTGGATGCGCGTGATGATCTCTCGATCCAGGTTCATCCGCCTGCGCATTTGGCAGCGGCGCTCGACGGTGAACCCAAGACAGAAATGTGGTTCATCGCGGATTGCGATCCCGGCGCGAAGCTCTACGTCGGACTGAAAAATGGCATCACCCGTAACGATTTCGAACAAGCCATCGCCGCCGGCAGCGTGGCCGAGGTGGTGCATGCCATCACTCCGCAAGCAGGCGAATCGATCTTCATCCCATCAGGCAGGCTGCATGCCATCGGTGCTGGATTTCTCATTCATGAAATTCAGCAGAACTCGGATACCACCTACCGCGTGTTTGATTGGAATCGCCTTGGACTGGATCAACAACCGCGTGACCTCCACGTCGAGGAGTCGCTCGCCAGCATCGATTTCAGTGACTTCGAGCCTGAGATGGACACGCCTGTTAGAGAAACTCTTGCAGCTTGTGATTTTTTCCAAACCGACAAGAAATTTTTGCCAGCGGGCACACTGTTCACCCCTGCCGACCCTCACCGGTTCTCCATTTTATCAATCGTCCATGGTTGCCTGGAAAGCAGTGGCGGCGGGCGCTTCCACAAGGGCAACTTCCTACTCCTCCCCCGAGAGAGCGCGCCGCTGACAGCAGTAGAAGAGAGCGTGATTTTACAGATCACTCTGCCCGCTTGATCAGCCATTTCCGTCTCACGGAGCAAATTCCGATGAATTGTTTCAAAAAAGTCACCAAGTAGAATTTGCCTATATTTTGCTGATGTTTCACTTTGCCTAAGTAGTTCGACTCATTGAAGTCAAATGGCTTACAACAATGGCGACAACCACGAAAGATCGACAAGCAGCAAGCCGTATTCCTGCCTCTACTAGGATAAAACAGCTCCAAATCCTTCACTGGCACGGAGTTTGCTAAAATAGAAGCGTTACCCATACACCAAACAAATGAACATTACATTACCGAATGCACCATACCCCGACTTATCTAGTGTGCCGTCCGAGCTCTCCTTTGCGGGAACTTGGGACGGCCAAGCAGTGTCGGAATTGATCCGCTCCAAGTGCGATCATGGCGAAACTCCGGCTTTTCTCTTCCTCGGAAGAAAAGAGGCGGAATTGTTAAAGGAACACCTGGCAGACGTCTTTGGTGAGGAATCCGTTGTGACCCTTCATGGCACCTATTATATGGGCCTGGATGTCATCCCGGTGGACTGCGAGTCCTTCCTCTGCACTGGCGGCCGCAAGTCCGTTCGCACGCTCCAAGATCCCATGTCACGCCGGCCCCCATGGCGCGATCGTGAGACGGAAACGCTTTGGCAATTTCGAATCTGAGCCACGCTTATGACACCCGCTCCTCTTTACAAAAGAAGGGGGAGCCGGCGTCCTAAGACTCGCTTAGTCGAAGTTTTCAAAATGAATCCACCAATCTTGGAATTCCATGAAATGCCCGCTCCTCGGAGTGGGCATTTTTATTGACCATTCGCCAGTTCCCAATGCCTCGGCACTTCCCAATTTTGCAGCACACTCAGGGCACTTCTCTTGAGTTCCTCTAGCGTGATGCCCGGCTGCATTTCCACCTCCGCCAAGATTTCCTCAAATCGTTCCGCATCAGAACTCGCAATGCCACGGACTTTCACCCGCCGCACGAGGCCGGTGGAAAAGATCGCCGCTTCGAGCTTGGATGGGCTGATCTTGCGGCCTGCCACATTGATGGCAGCACCCGAGGTGCCTGTGAGATGCAGCCGCCCGCCGGGATCAAGAAATCCATAATCCCGCGTCTGATAAATTCCGTTTTCTAACAAATCATCACCGCGCGAGAATTGGTAACCCATCGCCACACTCTCGCTCTTCACCACGATCCGTCCCTCCGCACTGATCGATACATCCACTCCGGGCAACGCCTCACCTACGTCATCCGTAGTAGCTCTGACACCGGCGGAAGTATCGAAAGAAATCCCACCACACTCGCTGGCCCCATAGAAATTGCGAATTTTCAAACCCGCTACCGCCATCACCTGCGTCTCTAACTCTAACGAAAGCGGCGCACCAGCCGAGAGCGCAAGCTGGATCGGTGCGCCTGCTAGAATCCCCGTGCGATGCCACGCCCGCCACATTGATGGCACGGCCGCGACAACCATCGCGGCGTGTTGTTTGAAAATTTCCTCAATTACTCGCGGAAAAGGCACCGCTGCAAGATGGATCGGGACTCCATGAAGCAGCAGCGGCAAGACCACATTGGAAAATCCGTATGAATGGGAAAATGAAACCACCCCTAAGTTCGGCACCGTCGGCTTGAGGTCCATCGCTGCCACCAGCCGGTCCGCATCCGCAGCCACTTGACCTTCGTTGAAGAAAATTCCACGCGGAATTCCGCTCGCACCCGGAGTGTATTTCACCAACGCAGTGCCCGCCGGTAGCTCATCGCAAGCGGGAAACTCCGCATCCCGCTCGATCGGGATCACCGCTTGGCCATCCCGCCAAGCCCGCAGAATTTCCACGAAAAAATCCACTTGGCCACTCCTCGCGATCACCGGGCCACTAGCAACCGGCTTCTGAACAAGCGCCGCTGCCAGATCTTCAAACGTCAGAAATCCCCCACCCTCAAAAATTGCAGGGCGGCCAGCAAAACGTTTGAGGACTTCTAACCAGCGGAGATAGAGCATTTGACAAAGGGCGTGCAGCTGCCTAGCTAATCGCCCCCTTGGTTGACCAGCTATAACTTGATCCGATTTTACCCGTGGCCTATTCACCCACCTTCATCCCGCGCTTTCCGGCCTGCCCGGTAGTCATCACAGGCGCAGGCATGATCTCTCCAATGGGACAGAACTTGCAGGAAAACTCAGCCGGTTTCCGCGAGGGGAAAATGGCCATTTCAAATGTCACCTTGTTCGATACCTCCCGCCAGCGAGTCGGCAAAGCAGGCCAAGCCGCCATCCAGGAATCCGCACCAGATTCCATCATTTCCCGCAAAGCCTGGGCCCGCATGGACCGAGGCACCCGCCTCGCCTTCATTGCGGCACGAGAAGCACTCAGCTCCGCAAAAATTCACCAAGCCCGGATGCCCGTCATCATCGGCACCTCTGCCGCCGCCATGCCCATCGGCGAGGATTATTACAAACAAGCCCACGCTGGCAACGCTACCCGCCGTGCCCAATTACAGCGCGTCGAATCCTACCAAGCCCAGCGCCAGATGATCGATATGATGCGTGCCCTCGCCCTTGATGGCCCTCTGAGAATCATCTCAAACGCCTGTGCCTCGGGAGCCAATGCCATCGGCCATGCCTTCCACCTCGTCCGCTCCGGCCGCGCGGATTGTGTGCTCGCAGGTGGCTACGATGCACTCTGCCAGCTCGTTTTCGCAGGCTTCGATGCCCTCCAAGCGCTCAGCCCCTCCGGCATCCCCCGCCCCTTCGATGCCGCGCGGGACGGCCTTGCCCTAGGCGAGGGCGCTGGCTTCGTCGTCATCGAGTCCGCCGCCTCCGCACGCGCAAGAGGTGCAACAATCATTGCAGAAATCCTCGGCTACGGCGCAGCCACCGATACCCACCACCTCACCCAGCCGAATCCCCAAGGCGATGCCGCGCTGCTCACCATGCACGCCGCCTGCACCATGGCAAATCTCGCCCCCACCCAGATCGACTACATCAATTCCCACGGCACCGGCACTCCACTCAACGACATTGCAGAAGGAAATGCCATCCAACGCTGGGCTGGCACCGATGTCGGGAAAATCCGCGTCAGCTCCACCAAGTCCGCCATCGGCCATCTGCTCGGTGGTGCCGGCGCGGTGGAATCCGTCATCTGCCTGATCGCCCTCACCGAGCAATGGCTTCCCGCCAGCCTCAACGTGCGCCAGCCAGATCCCGTCTGCACCTTCGACCTCGTGACAACTCCGCGCGAAGCCATCGTCAAGCGCGTGCTCACCAACTCCTTCGGCTTCGGCGGCGCAAATGCCACGCTCATCTTCGGCCAGGAGGGGCTCTCATGATTCTCTCCATCACCGGCACCGGAGCCGTCTCACCCGCCGGCTGGGGAGTGCGGCCAATGATGGAAATGTTAGATTCTAACAAAAAACCCGCCATCTCATTGCTCGAACGCCCGCTGCAAGACACCACCATCACCACCCCCGTGCTCCGCGTTCCCACCGAGAACAGCACTGCGCCGAAAATTCCCCGCCTCCGCCGCACCAGCCCGATTTCTAAATTTGCCGCAGCCGCCGCGATGGAGGCCCTCGGTGAAACTCGCCTCGCCGCCATCGCCGCACGCGAGCTACGCGTCGGCATCATCTTCACCCTCATCAATGGCTGCGTCGGTTACTCGAATCGATTCTTCAGCGAAGTCCTCTCGGACCCCAAAGTCGCCAGCCCGATTCTATTTCCTGAAACTGTCTTCAACGCCCCCTCCAGCCATCTCTCCGCGATGATCGGCAGCGTCGCACCCAACGACACCCTCATCGCAGACAGCACCGGATTCTTCAGCGGCATGGACCTCGCCGCCGAGTGGATTTTACGCGGCGATGTCGATGGCTGCCTCATCGTCGCCAGTGAGGAAATCGACTGGCTCAGCGCCGAGGGCCTGCAACTTTATTCAAAAGACTACCTCCCATCCGAAGGCGCCGGAGCCATCTATCTCGAAGCCTCAGAAGACACCGTCAAACTTTTAAACCTCCCCGATCCCATCTCATTCACCAATCATTCCCGCACCGCAGCGGCCAAGGAAATCCGCACAACACTCGCTATCGAAAACCGTAAAAACCACCTCCTCATTGATGGCCGGGTGGGCATCTGCAATCAGGACCTGGCAGAAACTCTCGCATGGCAGGATTGGTTAGGCGCAAGATGGTCGCCCAGGAAAATCCTCGGCGAAGCCATGGGAGCTTCCACCTCTTGGCAAGTGATCGCGGCCGTGGAGGCAATCCGCACTGGTTCATTTCCCAAAGCCGTCGTCTCTGCCGTGGGCGGCAATCAACAAGCCGCAGGGTGCGTGCTTGGCCGCTAGGAATTCTTTGGAGATTTTACCCGAGAAAAAACCTCGCACTGCGGTTGGAATTCCAAGTCCGGCCTGCTTGTAATTTGTTATTGATTTTGCTAGACCTTGTCTCCCTACTCTCTACCGTCTCCGTGAAATGAGCTTCTGGGACAATTTAAAGGACAAGGTTAGTAACATAAACGCCTCATTGCAGGTCAACATAGGAAAGTTCAAAAATGCAGAATTTGCCAATGGGACAATGGCCATCTGTGCGTTGATCGCTGCGGCGGACGGCAATGTAAGCGGTCAAGAAAAGGGGAAGATCGCCACTCTAATCACTCAGAACGAAATGCTGAAAATATTCCCTGCCGCCGATCTGAAACAGAAGTTTGATCACTTCTGCGACAAGATGGCCGCAGATTATGATTTTGGAAAAGTCGAAGCGATTCAGGCGATCGCCAAACTCAAGAGCAAACCGGACCAGGCACGTGCGGTGATCCAAGTGGGCATCATCATCGGCGGAGCCGACGGGAATTTCGATGCCGACGAGAAGCGAGCGATCAAGGAAGCCTGTAATGCGGTGGGGATCAGCCCTGCGGAATTCGACCTTTGAATCCGATAAGTTTGCATCCTCCGAGAAGGCACATGAATCTATTCCAAAGAGGCCAGAAAGGCACGTTGGCAAGCTTGGGTGCGGACGGAGCAGCCCCTCAGGTGAGCTTGGCTGTTGCGCTGGAATTGACCGGCGGCCCGGAGGTGGATTTCTGTTGTTTCGGATTGGATTGTGAGGGAAAGCTGTCCGATGAGCGCTATCTCGTTTTCTACAACCAACCTCAATCACCCTGTGGTGGGATTGCGGTTGAGGCATCAACGAGCGGCACACAGCGGACCTTCAAGATTGATTTTTCCAAGATCCCCCAAAGCATAAGGCGGTTGGTCTTCACCGCGACTGTCGAAGGCAGCGCGGCGATGCGCCAGATCACCTCGGGGACTGTGAGGCTGGCCTCCGTTAGCCAGCCGCTGGCTGAGTTTGAGCTACGAGCGGCGGATTACGCTGATGAGAAGGCTCTTATGCTGGCCGAGCTCTATTGGAAGGATGGATGGCGCTTTGCGGCCACTGGCCAAGGTTTCGCGGCGGGGCTCGCAGGTCTGCTCCGGCACTTTGGCGGCGAGGTGGCCGAGGCCTCCCCGGCTCCGATTCCCCCACCTGCACCGTCACTTCCCGCACCTGCACCGTCAGTTCCCCCACCTGCACCGTCACTTCCCCCACCTGCACCGTCACTTCCCGCACCCAAGGTTTCACTTAGTAAACTGACCCTCGAAAAACCCGGCGAGCGGAAGTCAATCAGCCTGGAGAAAGACAGCTCCCAGAACTCCATCCATATCAATCTAAACTGGGACCGCGCAGTGAAGAAGTCGTTTTTCGGCGGAGGCGGAAGCGGGGCGGATCTAGACCTTGGGTGTATGTTTGTTTCCCGCGATGGGAAAATGGGAGTCATCCAGGCGCTCGGAAAGAACTTCGGCAGCCGCAGTTCGGAACCTTATATCCTACTCGACAAAGACGACCGCAGCGGTGCCGATTCCGATGGTGAGAACCTCTATATCCTGCGGCCAGACCTGATAGAGAAGGTGATGGTTTTTGCATTCATCTACGAAGGCGCCACCAATTTCGGCAACGTCAACGGACGGCTCATTCTTCACGAGCGTGACGGCAGCGAGACGCTGATACGGCTGGACTCGCCGAGCGGCTCCGGCAGCTTCTGCGCAATCTGCCTGATTTCCCGCACTCCCGTCGGCATCGACATCGTCAAGGAAACCCGCTATTTCCGTGGACACAAAGAGGCCAGCGAGGCTTATGGATTCAGCTTCAATTGGACCCGTGGCTCAAAATAGACAATCTCCCTGAAAAGTAATTAACCAAACAACATACCAAGAAAACTAATATCATGGCTATCTCACTCAGCAAAGGCGGAAACGTTTCATTAACCAAGTCCGCTCCCGGACTCACCAACATCCTCATCGGCCTTGGCTGGGATGCCCGTGCCACCGACGGGGCGGGCTTCGACCTCGATGCCAGCGGATTTCTCCTGACATCCGCAGGCAAAGTACGCAGCGACGCGGATTTCATCTTTTTCAATCAACCCGCGTCCGCAGACGGCTCGGTCAAACATTTGGGCGACAATACCACGGGTGCAGGTGACGGTGACGACGAGCAAATGGCTGTAGATCTGACCAAGGTTCCGGCCGATGTGGACAAAATTGCAATCGCCGTGACGATCCACGAAGCGGAAGCGCGAAAGCAGAGCTTTGGCATGGTAAGCCAAGCATTTGTCCGAGTCGTGAACGCTGCCGATAATGTGGAAATCGTCCGCTATGACTTGAGTGAGGACTTTAGTATTGAAACCGCACTCGTCTTTGGCGAAATCTATCGCAACAGTGGCGAATGGAAATTCAAAGCCGTGGGACAGGGCTTCCAAGGTGGACTTGGCGCGATGGCTAAAAGCTACGGTGTCAATATTTAATCAACCTTGAATCATGGCCATCAACCTTCAGAAAGGACAGAAAATATCCCTCAGCAAGGAAGCTGGTGGAACGGGTCTCACGAAAATCGTGATGGGCCTCGGATGGGACGCGAAAAAGACCAAGGGCTTCTTCGGCTTGGGCAGCAAGGAGCAGGCAATCGATCTGGATGCATCCTGCGTCCTGTTCGACGAAGCCAAGGCTCCTCTGGATTCAGTCTTTTTCGGTCAGCTTGCCAGCAAGGATGGCAGCATCAAACATACCGGAGACAACCGCACTGGCGACGGCGATGGCGATGACGAGCAGATCATCGTCGATTTCTCGCGCATCCCTTCGAATGTGAAGTTTATCGTATTCATCGTGAACAGTTTCACCGGACAGAATTTCAGCGAGATCGAGAACGCGTTCTGCCGTGTGGTGAATGCGGCGAATAACCAAGAGATCGCCCGCTACAACCTAAGCTGCACAGGAAACCATACCGGGATGCTGATGGCGAAAGTTTATCTTCATAACGGCGAGTGGAAGATGCACGCCCTCGGGGACAACGCCTCCGGCAAGACCTTCGATCAAATGATGCCGGCAATTATCGCTACACTTTGAGCAAGTCCAGTCCTGATACCGGCCAGACGCGGGACGTTGCCCGCGTCTGGTTCAACAAATGTTTCTCCAGTGTGCACGGGGTGCTGCTGCAGCTCCGCGCGGACTGGGGGAGCGGGCTTTTTCTCATCGGCAGCCATACCGAGGCTGACTTCGCACCGCTTACCGCCTGCGATCTGGCACTGACTGAGCCTGTCGGACTGGATGCGGCGGGCTACGTGGACTGGTGTCTCGCATTCTGTTTGGAAAATCGTGTGGATGTTTTCATCCCAGGGCGGATGCGTGAGGATATTGCGGATAGGCGCGCTGATTTTTCGGCGCAGGGGACAGCTCTGGTTGTTGCCGGCGATGGTGGGACTCTAAGGCTATTGGAGGACAAAGGCAGGTTCCTGGAAAATCTACCAGAAGGTGTGCCGTCCCATGCCTTTCACCGGGTTTGTAACTGGACGGAGTTTTCTGCCGCCTGTCTGGCTCTCGAAAACGAGGGAAGGCGGGTTTGTTTCAAGCCCGCTACCGGCACGTTCGGGCTTGGCTTCCACATCATTGACAACTCGCTTTCTCCGCTCAAGCGGCTGATGCGCAGCGAGGGGCACCGCATCGCTATGGATGAATTGCGCGGAATCCTTGAGGGAATCGGGCAGTTTCCTGAAATGCTGGTGATGGAGTATCTTGATGGCAGCGAGTTCAGCGTGGATGTTTTGGCGCATGAGGGTGAGGTCTTGGCAATGGTCTGCCGCAGGAAACCTTTTAATGGAAAGGTCCGGATCAATGGGACTTCTTCTATGGAACGGGTGCGCGAGGGCCAGTCACAGCTCCTGGATCGCGAGCCGGAGATTGAGGAAATGATCCGCAAGCTCGCTCGGCACTTTCACCTGGGCGGGCTTTTCAACGCGCAGTTCCGCAGCCCAGCGGTGAGGCCGGAGAAACCCCGTATCCTGGAAATCAACGGGCGTATGTCCGGCGGCCTCCCCTACATCGCGCTCTCCGGGCTTAACCTGCCGCTGCTGGCGATTCGCGTGGCGATGCGCCAGCCGGGTGAGCCTATGCCGGAAATTCCCGCACCGCAGCTTCCGCTCCGGGTGCAGGAAAGGTCGGATGTTTTTGCCTTGCCACCCCAACCATGAACTTCCCATCCACGGTCTGGCAGGAGAAAATTACTGGTCACTACTCCGCGCTCCTGCCAAGCGGGCGCTTTGAATTTGAAATGTACCGCGAGGATCTTGCGCTCCGGGAGATTTGCGAACTCGCCCTGCGTAATAACCCGAAGCGGCGCTTCCTCTTCGTCAGCAAAACGCTGGGTCGCCACATTCCCACACGCCCCGCTGCAATTCGCGAGGTCGCTGGGCTGCTGGCAGAAAAGCTGCACCGTGGAATGAAGCCCGGGCCAGTGGTTTTCATCGGAATGGCGGAGACTGCGACGACCCTCGGGCAGGCGGTATTCCGCGAGTTTTTGGCGCAAGGTGGGAAAGGATTTTACATCGAGAGCACCCGCCGCCCGACCGGTGGCGCGCGGGCATTCAGTTTTTCCGAGAGCCATTCGCACGCAACTGCGCACGTGATTCACCTTCCTGCGGCGGAGGATGATCCGGAAAACCTCCTGCGGACTGCTTCCCAGGTTGTCGTTGTCGATGATGAGGCGACGACCGCCCGCACTGCGGCCGGGCTGGTGCATGCAATGAAGCAATGGCGGGGCGGGGAGAGTTTCGATGCTTGGCTGGCCGTGATCTTGCGCTGGAAACAAGGCGGAGAGGATGACGCAGCTTTCACCGGAATCGAGAGCCTGGTGGATGGCAGCTTTGGTTTTCAGCCCATCGGTGAGCTTGCCGATGCGCCGGCGGCAAGCGAACAGATTGACAGCCAGGTCATTGCCCGGCGTGGGATTCGTCATGGAAATTTCACCCCACAAACATTGCCCAGCCGCTGGGATACAGCAGCGCGGCGTGGGGAGAAAATCCTCGTTATTGGCAATGGCGAATACGGTTTCCAGCCGCTCCTGCTGGCCGAGGCATTGGAATCCGCAGGCGCGGCAGCATGGCTGATGGCCAGCACCCGCTCGCCTGTTCTTGCGGGTGGTGCCATCCGGCACATCCGCGGTTTCACCGCGCTTTCTGGCGAGGGATACCGCGAGTTTCTCTACAATGTCCCGGAAAACCACAGTTACGACCGAGTGATTCTTTGCCTGGAGGATGCTCTGCCTGCCGTCGATCATCCGATTTTTGAAATTCCACGGCTGGAGGTATTTTTATGAACGATTGGATCGCCACGGATCTGGACAGCACTTTGTTCCACCGCTCATGGGCCGGCACCGGTGCCATCGCCGCGACATGGCATTCTCCCGCGGGCGCGGAGCGCTGCGCCTCAAGCTGGATGAAGGCCGGAACCCACCGCTTGCTGGAAACGCTGGGACGAGCTTTCGCGCTGGTGCCGGTCACCGCGCGGGACATGGATTCGTTTTCGCGGGTGGATATCGAAGGCCTCCACCTCCGGGGCGTGGCCGTGGTTGCCAATGGCGCGGTGATGCTCGGTCACGACGGCACGGTAGATGCTGAATGGGAGTCACGTATGGCCGCAATCCTCGATCCTTGGGAAAAAAAACTTCATGGCTTCTGCGAATGGCTGGTGGGTGAAAGTGCGCAAAAAGCCCGCCCCAGACTCGTCACGGGACCCCGCGACATGCCCGCGTATCTCGTCGCGAAAGCTGCGCCGGACTGGTGGCTTTCCGAAGAGGGACAGGCGATCCTGGGACGCATGGACTGGGGTGGCTGCCGGGTGGAAATCCTCGGCACGGAGCTGCAAGTCCTACCCCCCGGAGTCGGGAAACGGGAGGCGACTCTAGAAATCCAGCGCCGATTTTTCAATGATCGCCCGCCCCTTCTGTGCATGGGTGATATGCCGCTGGATCTTGAATTTATGCGCCTCGGGGGTCTGCTGGCGACACCTACGGGATCGGTTCTCGAACAACTTTGGAAATGATGAACGAAGGATTTCCCGGAAGCTACCACGATGCGGAAGTGACGTTCTTGATGCGTCGGCTCCACCTTGCAACAACGTCTCTTGAGGAGCGCGAGCGCTCCATTCAGAGTGGCCAGCGGCATTACAGCGAAATGATCGGCCCGGAGGATGCGCCCACCCGCCAGAGGATGCGCCTTTTCCGCGAGTGCTTGGAATCCAATGGCGAAAAGATGGCCAAGGACATTTGCGCCTTGGCGGAAGGGATGGCCGCATCCGCCGTGGATGGCGAGCTGACTGTGGTTTCCATCGCTAGAGCCGGAACGCCGGACGGGGTGCTGCTGTGGCATCGCCTCCAGAAAATGTTTCCGGAGATAGCCTCAAAACATTTTTCCATCTCTGTCATCCGAGACCGTGGCGTGGACTATGCGGCCTTGGAGAAAATCGTCCAGACGCAGCACGCGGAAAGCATCCGCTTCGTGGATGGCTGGACAGGAAAGGGGACGATCGCCGATGAATTGCGGATTTCCATCGCTGGCTGGAAAGGCGCTCCAGAGGGATTGCGCCCCGGTCTGTGGGTGCCGCTGGATGTCTGCGGCGCGGCGGAATTCGCGGCGGGTCGCGAAGATTATCTAATTCCCTCCACCCTGCTGGGCGGCACCCTTTCCGGCCTGGTTTCCCGTAGCGTCCTGCCAAGGGGCGAGGAAGGCGCGAACGAATTCCACGGCTGCGTCCCGCTGGATTCCCTCCGCCGCTACGATCTCAGCCGCTGGTTTATCCGGGAAATGCTCGGGCGTATGGATGCGATACCCCGCAGCCATCTCCCATGTGAAAATGCCAGTGGAGGAAAGCCCCGCCGCGCGGAAACTCACCAGTGCCTTGATGCGATGCTCGCCCGTCAAGACCATTCAGATCGCAATCGGATCAAGCTGGGCATTGGCGAAACCGTGAGGGTCTTGCTGCGCCGGAAACCCCAGGAAATCCTGCTTGCGCCCACCGCAAATCCCACCGATGCCGATCTCATCCGCCGCCTCGCCGCCTTGAGAGATGTGCCTGTCCTCACCGAGCCAGGGCTGCCCTTTGATGCCATCGCCGTGATCGCAAACGCCTGACAAATTTCCTCCGAAAAAATATGGAAACTTCCGCTAATCATCCATCGCATGAAGCCGCCATGCTCGCGCCCATGCTTTACGTGCCAGCCGATCGTCCCGATCTCGTCGCTGTGCTCGGCGGTGGGCGCGATCTGGGTGTCTGCTCGGTCGCAGTCTGCCTGGAGGATGCTGTCCGCGTTGAGAACCGGGATGCTGCGGCGATGCGTCTTTGCCAGACTCTCGCGGAGCTGGAGCATGTCCCGCGCCCTGTCTTCATCCGCCCGGCCGATGCGCGAACGCTCGACATGCTGTTAGAGAATCTCCCGGTCGGCCGCGTCGCTGGCTTCATCCTGCCAAAAGCCACGGTGACTTCCATCCATGATTGGACGGAGCGCAGCTACGGCCTCCACACCATCCTTCCCATTTTGGAAACCCGCGAGGTGCTCGATCCTATGTCCCGGCGCGATCTCGCACTCGCCTGCGCCGCCCACCCTTCCATCATCCCCGGTGTGCGGATCGGCGCGAATGATCTGTTCCGCCTTCTAGGAGGACTCCGCCGTCCTCCGGGCCGGACGATTTACGAAACTCCCGTGGGGCATGTGATTGATGGTTTGCTGGAAACTTTCTGTGCCCACGGCATCAGACTGTGTGCCCCCGTTTCCGACCGCATCAACGACCTAGCCACCCTGCTACGCGAAGTGGAGGAAGACATCCAGCGGGGCCTTTTCGCAAAAACCGCCGTCCACCCCAAGCAAGTCCATGCAATCTGGGCGGCCTACCTGCCAGCCCCCGCCGAGTTGGCGGAAGCCCGCAGCATCCTTGATCCAGATGCGCCCGCAGTCTTCAGTTCAAACGGCGGTATGCTGGAGCCAGCCTGCCATGGCGAGTGGGCCCGCCGCCTCCTCCGCCGCGAGGAACTCTATCATCTGGGAAGCGCACAGCCCGGCAGTGCTGCTGAAATCCGCTAGCATGCTGCCTCCTATCAGGAATTTCAGGCTCGCCCCATGATGCCGGCCAGCCAGCCTGCAAAGCCGACTTTATTGCGGGAGGCCACGATGACCTGCCCGCTGCCGCTGAACCGATTCACCAGCCCCTCGCCGCTGCTCATGGAATTGACCAGCCCGCTTAGGAAACCCTTTTGGGATGTCGCTGCGCTGATGTTGTAGTTGAGTTTCGCGTCCCACGCGATGACGTGCGTGTTGTCCACGATAGTGTCGCTGCCCGGCTGCACATCCATGGCGAAGAGCGCCCCGAAGCCCGAGATCGCGAGGTTACCCGTTCCCGATGTTTCCATGATGAATAATCCGCCTGTCCCGCCGAAGACCGCCTGCCCCAGCCCTTGGTTTTTGATTTTGATATCCACCGTGGTATCGGCGGCAAGGAAGGCTCCGTCGTTGAGTCGGAACTGCCGCGCTCCGCATTCCAAGATCATCACATCCCCCGGCAGATCCGGTGAGAAAAGCGCATCCCCGTCCCCATTTGTCGCGGCCATGGTCTGTTGAAAAAAGGATTCCCCGGTCGTCAGCCGCCGGGCAAGTGCCCCGAGCATCCCGCCGCGCACCTCCCCTTTCAGCTCTAGCGTGGTGTCCATCGAGACCATCGCGCCGCGTTCCGCAAAAATACTCTCACCCTTCTTCAGGCTGACATGGAGAAAAGGATCGACGTTTCCGACTGTTGAGAATGTTGGCATGGCTGGGAGAATCGTTCGGGGTAAGGGATATTTAATAGTGGGGAGAGTCAACTGCCGGAATCAGTTTCAGATTCAGCAATCAAGAGGTCTGCTAGGCAAGAGCGAGGAAATCCGCTCGCTCTGGGTCGTCCACCCCGAGGATCGTGACCAAAAGCCGAGTCTGAGGAAGCAGTTCAACTTCCTCATCCAGACATATCCGGTGGCCGTCAAAGTGGGCTGCAATGGAATTCATTGGCATGGCGGAACTCTATCCGAGAACGGATTTCAAGTCAACGTCCCACCATCGGCAGATTCACCCCGCGATCTTTTGATCGAAGGGATACGGAATCCGAATTTCATCGTAGGGGGGAGGTCACCCTTCGCTGGCGCGGATGCTGAAGCCGCCATCGCTATTGGGGTTCGGGGTAAGGACGGTGCCGCAACCGGGGCAAGTGCTTGAGCCGTTGTCGTCGCGGCCGCCACCGCAGAAGACGACGCCGCAGTTGCCGCACGACCCTGCACCGGGGCTACCGCAGTGGGCACAGTCCGGGCAACCATCCACCATGCGGGAGTTCACAGGGGGTAGGCCGGTTCCACGCTCGCCGAAGTCCGCGTTTTCCGCATCGAGCTTGTGGGCGGCGGTTGGTGAGTAAAGATTGTAAGCCGGATCCAAGCCATACCGCATCAGGTAAGGCAGGCGTTTCACTCCGCAGAGGGCGTGGATAAAAAGCTGGCGCGGCGGATCGTTTTCGCTTTTTCGAGCGTCCCATGCGCCGTCGCCGACTTTCTCGATGGAGATCGGAAGCTTCGCGAGCATGACTTCCTTTTCATCGCCGTCCGCCACGCCCATGCTGGCGGTGCCGAGGGTATCGCTGATCCAGACAAAAAGTTTGGCCCAACCTTGTTCGTCGGTCTGGTGGAGGTTGAGCACGATGTCGGTGACTTCACGCAGCCCGCCGAAGTCGATGTCATCACCGGCACCAATCGCGTAGAAATTCCCTATGCTGGTGGAGTCGTGGAGAGCTTTAAGGGCGGGGCGCCAGTTGTCGCTGGGCTGGCCGTCGGTGATGAGGACGATGATGGGTCGGAAGTCGCCTTTGGCACCCGGTTGGTTGCGGCGGACTTCTTGGTGGATGCGGTCGCCAAGCAGAAGCAGAGCGCTGCCGAAGGCTGTGCCGGGCCGGACTTTGAGCTTGGGGATCTGGACTTCGTCGATGGGAAGAAGCGGATTTTTCAGCTCCGCCCGGCTGTCGAATGTAATGAATGAGAGACAAGCGGTTTCCAGTGCGTGAGGGTTGCGCTGGAGGGTGCGGACTAGCGTTTCGATACCGGTCTGGACACCTTCGATGCCGGTGCCGATCATGGATTCCGAGCAATCGAGGAGGACGTAAATGGGAAGGCGGCGCATGGTTTGTTCGATTAAATGTTGGCCATTTGGACATGGACAAGTCGTCCTCCGTCCCCGGAGCTGAGGAGAAGTTTCTGATCGTTTTCCAAGCGCACTTGGGAGCCGGGAGGATGGTGAACTCCCTCGCCGGAGGTGACGTCTTTCAATCCTGTTAGGGTCTGGTTGACGAATACCCAACAGCCCGCATGGAAGATGAAATAGCCGACTGGTTTTTTCTGAGCTTCAGTCAGCCTCTCGCCGGGAAAGACCGTGCGGGAGACGTGCCATGGGTAGAGGTATTGATTGGAATAGACCATCAGGCGATGGTTGTCCGGCAGAAATTTCCCACCGCCGCGGGATGAATACAGGTTCAGGACGGGAAGCGGGCCGATGAATTGGGTGCCGCAGAAGGGGCACTTCGGGCGGGTGGTGTTATCGAAGACGAACCATTTCTGGTCGCAGGCCGGATTGGCGCAGGGCTGAACGAGATCGACGGTTTTGACGAGGGCGCGCTCCATGTCATCAGCAGTCGGGCGCGAAGCGGGATCGTGGAGGCCGGTGATGAAGGCTTTGGTGAAAACTTCCTTGAGGTAGGGGCCGCAGATGTCAAAGGGCATGCGGTCGGTGTCTGCGAAAGGCAGGAATCCTGGCTTAAAAGACGTGGGGTCCGTGCGGTTCGAGTGATCCAGCGGATGCTCGACGAAGAGCGCGTTCAAGCCCATGGAAAGCTCCTCATCGCGCTGGGCATCGGGATCATGGATTTTCCTGCCCCGCAGCGGATGGCGATAGAGAAGATACATATAGATGAGGACGGCGAGCGCGTGGCGGTCCGTCTCGATCCTGGGGAGGAATTTCGCGGCATCCCCGATCGGGAGCTTGAGGGTTTTCATCACTTCCGGGGCGATGAAATCCGGGGTGCCGACGACATCGGGCGGATATTTCCCCGGGACGACAAGGGTATCGATATCGATGATGCAGGAATTGCCGCCAGCCGGATCGAGCAGGACGTTTTTGTAGGAAAGATCGGAGTGTGCGAGGCCGGCCATGTGGAGGCGGCGGACGGAGCGGGAGATTTTGATACAGGCGGTGAGGTAGCTCAACCAGGAGCCGCGCTCACGGGGATCGAGGTGTTTCTGCTGGTGGTTGGCGGAGGCGAACCATTTTCCTTCCTTTTCCCTGCCCTTGATACCGAGGAAATCCCCGTTTTTCGAGCCATGCTCGAAGAAAAAACAATTCCGGTAAGTGGGCATGACAACTCCGACCATCCCTTTCTCCTCAATGATATGACTGGGCCAGCAGAACAAAGGTTCCCAATAAGCACCGCCTTCCTGCTCGAAGATACGCTGCCGGAAAACGCCTGTGATATTCCTGATGCGCTCCATCGAGTTGTAATCTGGCTTTTTCCGATACCACCCGATCACCTGCTTGCGATCCTTTGAAAAGAACACATCCTTCATCCCGCCGGAGCCCGCTTGGGCTTCATCGTCGAACTCGAAGGAAGTTCCATCCGTGGATTTGAGTTTTACGATGCTCATGGCTGGCGGCGGGTTGCGATGATGGTCGTGCGGTCGTCATGATGGCCGGGGGAGTGGAAATCCATCCAGCCGAGGAGGGCGGCGGCGGATTCCGCAGGGGTGGTGGCTGGCGAAATGACGGGCAGGATTTCATCCCAAAGTGTGTCCCATTCTGCGGGATCGGCCAAGCAGGCATCGGAATCAAAGCGCGGATCGGAAATGCCATCGGTGACGAGCATCAGGGCTTTGAAATCAGGGACTAGCGTAAATCTTATGCGGGCCATGATGGCATCCGCGTTGGCGAGCGCCTCTTTCATGGTGAGGAAAACAGTCTGTCCTGCGAACTCGCCGCCATCGGGTCTGGTGAGTAGGCAGGGACTGCCATCCGGCGCGCCGACGACAGCAGCGGCACCATCACCGATGAAGAATGTCGCTGCGAACCATTTGCCATCCGGCAGGGGATGCAAAAGTGAAGTGATCAGTGTGCTATGGAAATCGCGTATGGCGGCGTGGAGGCCGGCGGCTTCCTTTTCGATGGCGTTGCGAGCGGCGTAGGCTGCTTTTCCGAAAAGGTCGTAGAGCTGATTTCTCAGAAAGGCGTTTACTGAAAGGTCATCAGGGGCGGAGGCCCAGGCGGCTACGAGTGAGTTGAGTTGGCACTCCGGGGCGGATAAGCGCTCTGCGAAAAAGGCCTTCACCGAGTCACAGGCGATTTTGGAACCACGGCGCGAATACTTGGAACTGCCAGCTCCGTCCGCGACGGTTAAGGAATACCATCTCGTCTCTGGAAACCATGCCATGGCCATATCGTCATCGCGGTAACTGCCGACATGCGCGTGGGAGCGACCGCGCAGGCTGGCTCCGATGATTTGCAGCGGGCCTTCATCGAGGACGGCTGTTTCCCTATCCATTTTCCAGAACTCTCCGTTCACATCAGATTCCAGGTTTTTCCACAAGGAGCGGGGATCGGGATTGATCGTCAGGGCGAGGGTGAGATCCGCGAATCGGGTTTCGGGAAAATGGAGGCGGATGCTGATTTCCAAGTCGCCGTCGGTTTCCGGTTTTCCGGCCAAGGTTGTTCCGGCAAACGCCAGACCGGGAGGCGGCGGGGCAAGGGTCTCCAAGCGACTGATGGTAGTTTCCCCAAGGCTCCCGGGCGCGAGAATCTCGTGGGTATAGTCACGCCCGACCATCGCATTCGGGATGCGGATAGAAATGGGCGGCGCGGCAGCGGGCGGAGTTGGTGGCGCGGGCGGTGGCGGCAGTTCCGCAGGAGGCGCGGGTTGTTCCGGCGCGGGCGCTGGGGCGGATGTCAGGGAGGCGGTGACTTCCGCAAGGGTGGCTGTGCCCGCCAGCATTTGGTCGATACTGGCGATGAAAGCGGCGGGCCATGATTTTGCCTCCGGGTTTTCCGCGAGGCTGCGGAGATTTCTCCAAGAGGGAGGCTGATCCGCCACGATGAGGTGAAGCACTGCGCCGAGAGCTTTGACGTCACGCTCGCGAGCTTGGTCTAGATCGTCGGTCGCGCCGTCGGGATAGTAGGTCTGGAGATCGGTTTTGTCCGGGTGTCCACGGCGGGTGTTGAGAAGCTCAATGTCGATTGCTCCCTCGGGAAATACGACGATGCAGCCAGGCATGATCGATCCGTGGGATTCTCCAGTGGCATGGATTTCTGCAAGGTATCCGATCAGCGGCGCGAGGAGCCGGGCGGGGTGCTCCGCGAAGAGGTGGTGGGATCCCCTCAAAAACTCAAGCAACGGGAGGCCGTTTCTCGGGATTTTAGCGAAGCTGTTTTCGGACGACATGAGGATGTTTTCAGAAAACGAGATTCACTTCGGGCGGCGGTGGCGGAAGCTGGAGATCGCCGCTAGGGCCTGCGCTGGCACCACCTGCGGCGACGCTGGAGGAGACCCAGCGGAAGAAATTTGAGAACCCGTTTCCATCCATTGTATCCAGTGCCACCACATGGTCGGCCAGCGGCACCAGATCTTCTTTGCGCGCTTTTGGGCCAGCCGCACATGCGATGATGGAGGCGAATCCCAGGGCTCGGACTTTGGGAATCATTTCCTTGTAGAGCTGGATGTCGGATGGCACTCCATCGGTCATTAGGAAAAGCAAGGGGCGCCAATCCCCTTTCTGCTCGCCCTCCGTTCTGAGGACTTCTGTGGCGACACGCCCGCAAAGGACTTCCAGCGCTGCGCCGAGATGGGTTGGTCCGGAATCCGGGCATGAGATTTCCGGCAACTGGAGACTTTCCAGACCGCTGAGGGGCAAAATGGTTTTCACCTCCCGGTCAAAGGTGATAATGGAAAGGTGCATCGACTCCAAGGCATGTGGATCTTGGCGCAAGGCCGCTAGCATTGCTCCGATGCCGGATTTCACTGATTCGATGGGTTCGCCCTTCATCGAGCCTGAGGTATCGAGAAGGAGATAGACAGGAAGTCGGCGCATGGGGAAAAGGAAAAGTTATTCGGAAAAATCAGGTGACGATCTGAATCTCTGGCGGCGGTGGCGGAAGCTGATCAAGACCCTCGAACTCTTTGCCAGCGGTTTCGACGGCCTTGCTGTTGTTGCTGACAAAGGCGGACACCCATTTGAAAAATTTCTACAGTAGTAGGAATACCGGTATTCTTCTCATGATTGTATAACGCTTTCTCTCAGATGTCAGAGGACGAAGTTCACGCCAAGGGCGCCGAGGCCGACGATCAGGAGAATACCTATGACCGCAATGGCAAGATTGGTCATGTTGGAGACGCTGGCGGAAGAGAGCGCGGTATTGAGATCGGAGGGAGTGAGTTTGCGGTAATTATCCACGGCGACCTTTAGTTCCGGCAGGGACGTAGCGAGTGCACCGGCGAAATAGTGCAGGCCAGCGAAGACCGCGGCACCGAGGAAACCCTGCAGATTGGTTCCATAAACGGCAGTCCAGCCGAGGAAAACCGCATTGAGAGCAAAGCTGCAGACGATCAGTCCTCCAGTGCCAATGGCGAAAGTCTTCCAGCTATCCGTGTGCTCCTCCGAGTCGATGTCATCGAAGAGCTCCGGACGTTTTTTCTGCTGATTCCGGTTCCATATCAGGAAAAGGATGATTCCTACGAGGCTGATGCC
>Ga0335395_10000544_pt1 | contig 23627 bp, 24 predicted proteins | sample MAT02_FD_205744 | JGI IMG/M metagenome (GOLD analysis project Ga0335395, IMG submission 205744) | Freshwater microbial communities from Lake Fryxell liftoff mats and glacier meltwater in Antarctica - MAT-02 (spades assembly) (version 2) ...
ACCTGGGAAATTTGTCTGTGCCCAAATGAGCAATTGTGGATTTCATGCCGTTGTGCCCGCCCGCTGAACCGGCTAGCCGCATTCTCATTTTCCCGATCGGCAAATCCATATCGTCGTATACTACTAACACGGACTGTGGAGGTATTTTGTACCAATCCGTCGCCGCCCGAATCGACTGGCCGGACAAATTCATGTACGTCAGCGGTTTCAGCAACCGGATTTTCTGTCCCCGCGGCCGATTTCCCTCGCCAAAGATGCCTTGAAATTTGCGGTTTTCCGACAGCGAAATCTGCCAAGATTTAGCCAAAGCATCCACTGCATTAAAGCCGATATTGTGTCGCGTGCGATCGTACTTTGGTTCTGGATTCCCCAAACCCACAATTAGCTGGGGAATTACTAACTCCGTTGGTATTTCCGATTTCTGAGTGTTATTCATCTAACTGTTTGCGGTATCTTCCTTGGCTGCCGCGAGTTTTTCTGGTTCCGGCTTTTTGGTAGTTGCTACTGCTTCTTCTAACTGCTTGGCTTCCCGAGTAAACTCCGACTCAAAATCCCGCGAGGCGTCTTGAAATCCCCGCAGTGCTTTTCCGAAACTCCGACCGATTTCCGGTAGCTTTTTCGGGCCGAATACCAACAGGGCGATGGTAAAAATTACTGCCATTTCCGGCAAACCAATTCCAAAAATATTCATTTTTTTCTCCTGCAATTTGTTTAGTTATTTAGCATTTAATTACGAGGGACTAACGGGAAAGGGCAAGGGAAAATTGGAAAACTTAGTTTTTACCCTTTCTCCTCTACCCTCATCTTTTACTGTTAGCCTGACTGTTTCGCGCTCAAATTCTAGCGGCCGAGACTCGACCAATCGACATCCACATTCTCCAAAATCAGCGAAGAGTTGTAGATTTGCAAAATAATCAACAAGAACACGAAAAACAGTCCGATGAAAACGCTCATCAATAGGGTGGTTCCCCAACCTGGGGCTACCTTGCCGTATTCTGAGTTAAGGGGTTTGAGTATATCTCCTAACCAAGTCCGTTGTGCCATAAATAACCTGCAATGAATCTCTACAGAAAAGTTTGACATATTTTCACCCCTAATGGCGATCGCAATTTCTCAGAAATGCCGTAGGGGGACTCCCAGAAGTGGGAGTGGGGCTTGCTGCCCTACCGTACTGCGCCTAAAATTACTAGATTTTCCGACAAAATGTGATTTTTTGTAATATTATGGGGTTGAGCACTCATAATAAATCAAAAATATGGAACCGGCAGCAGTTCTTGGTATTTCTCTCGGTATGTGTCTGGTGGCAATGACGGGCTTCTCGATTTACACGGCTTTTGGCCCTCCCGCTAAGGAATTGAGAGATCCTTTTGAAGAACATGAAGACTAAAAAAGTTCGGCAACGGATTTTTTAACGGATGTCACGGATGGATGGCTATTCGACAATGGATTGTCTAACGGATGGAAGGCAGTTCGGCAACGGATTCGCAAGGGCGGATGTAACGGATGGAATAGGGAAGAAGAGAAATTTTGATAGTTTTCCTCTTCTTCCAATTCTCTGTCTCAAGGATATTCTTTTACCACCACGCTGCGATCGAACTTCTGTGCTGCGATCGACCGATCGCCCCCAGTCAATGCTATATTCTTCAGGAATACGCTAAATCTATATTTGAAAAATCTATCTAGCAGTTAAAGTAAAAATTATCAATTTTCAGGCAAAAGCATCATGGGCAATACCTTTGGGCATCTATTTCGGATATCGACATTTGGGGAATCTCACGGCGGCGGTGTCGGAGTAGTAATTGATGGTTGTCCTCCCCTGGTGTCGATCGACGCTTCGGAAATTCAAGCCGAACTCGATCGCCGCCGCCCCGGACAAAGCAAAATTACCACGCCCCGCAAAGAAGCAGATACTTGCGAAATTCTATCGGGGGTGTTTGAAGGCAAAACTCTGGGAACTCCGATCGCCATTTTAGTCCGCAATCAAGACACTCGCCCCCAAGATTACGGCGAAATGGCGACAACCTACCGCCCTTCTCACGCTGATGCTACCTACGATGCTAAGTACGGAATTCGTAATTGGCAAGGCGGAGGTCGAAGTTCGGCGAGGGAAACAATTGGTAGAGTAGCAGCAGGGGCGATCGCCAAAAAAATTCTCTCTCAATCCGCTGGCGTAGAAATAGTCGGCTATGTCAAACGCATCAAAGACTTAGAAGGTGTTGTAGACCCCGATACTGTTACCTTAGAACAAGTAGAAAGCAACATCGTCCGCTGTCCAGACGCCGAATGTGCAACTAAAATGATTGAACTGATCGAAAAAGTGCGCGATAGTGGAGATTCGATCGGCGGTGTCGTCGAATGCGTCGCCCGCAACGTACCCAAAGGCTTAGGAATGCCCGTATTCGACAAACTCGAAGCCGATTTGGCCAAAGCGATCATGTCCTTACCCGCCAGCAAAGGCTTTGAAATTGGTTCGGGCTTTGCCGGGACTCTGCTTTTGGGCAGCGAACATAATGATGAATACTATACTGATGAACAAGGAGAAATTCGCACAGTAACGAATCGCTCCGGTGGAATTCAGGGTGGCATTGCTAACGGTGAAAATATCATTCTGCGGGCGGCATTCAAGCCGACTGCGACAATTCGCCAGCAGCAGCGTACAGTTACCCGAGAGGGCGAAGCAACGCTGCTAGCGGCCAAAGGACGGCACGATGCTTGCGTTTTGCCAAGAGCTGTGCCAATGGTGGAAGCAATGGTAGCTTTAGTTTTGTGCGACCATCTGCTGCGCCATCACGGACAATGTGGAACCTTAAAGTCTGAATTTTAAAATGGAAATCAGCTTGTCCTCTGTAATGGAAAATCCCGTTGATTGCCCTCAACCCTCCGAAGCAATAACAGGTATAGATGATTTTGTAGTACAGTTCTGGGGCGTGCGGGGTAGTGTTCCGACACCTGGATCGGAAACTGTTCGCTACGGCGGAAATACTTCTTGTTTGGAAATGCGAGTCGGTGGAAAACGCTTGATTTTTGACGGCGGAACTGGCTTGCGGATGCTGGGAGACCAGTTGCTGCAAGAAATGCCCGTGCAAGCTTATATGTTTTTTACTCACTATCACTGGGATCACATTCAAGGGTTCCCGATGTTCGCCCCAGCTTTCATCCGTGGTAATAGCTTTGATATTTACGGGGCGATTCCCCCGGATGGAGATTGCCTGAAACGGCACTTCGTCGAACGGGTTCTGCACTCGAATTCGCCGGTGCCGCTGATGGGTTTGCCGGCAGATTTGAATTTCTACGAACTCAATCACAACCAGACGATGATGCTGGATGATATTGAGATTAGGACTGGTTCTCTGAATCACCCGAATACTGCGATGGGATATCGGGTGACTTGGCAAGACCGATCTGTTGTTTACTGTTCGGATACTGAACATTTTCCCGATCGGCTAGATGAGAATATTTATAATCTAGCCCTCGATGCTGATGTGCTGATCTACGATGCGATGTACACCGACGAGGAATATCACAACCCCAAATCTCCGAAGGTGGGTTGGGGACACTCGACTTGGCAGGAAGCGGTGAAAATAGCTAAGGAGGCCCGGGTGAAACGAGTGGTGATTTTTCACCATGATCCGGCTCATACTGACGATTTTCTCGATCGCATCGCCGAAGAGGTGCAAATCGCTTTTCCGAAGGCTGTTATGGCTCGCGAAGGTCTTATTTTGCCGATCGGCTTCTGAACTTTCGTCGGTTAGCTCGATCCGTACCTTTGTCAAACGATCGTTTGATGTGGAGCAAGTCTCGCGACCTGCTCCACAACTATTTTTATCTGTAGCAAACACGATACGTGCGTGGTATAATTCTGGGCTAGTAACTTTTTAGGAAGAATATTTAAGGTTTTTTTGATTGTTTTACCCGCTCTTATTTGAGAAGATCGGCAAAATTAGCAGTTTGTTAATCGCGATCGGGAGTTTAGCCGATCGAGTCTGCGGGCTTGATGGCTTGGTTGATCGTAATTGCGATCGGTTTGAATGTGCCGTGAGAAGAAGTATCGAGTTTGAGGGCATCTCAGATGAGAGCGAAGTGCCGTACAACCTGCGGGCGATCGCGGGATCGAGCAACAACGCACCCGCGCGATCGTTTTCGCAAAACGCACAGCAAGAAGTAAAATAATTGGAGGATTGCAGCAGGCGAAAAAGTGAAAGTTTTAAGTGTCAACAAACACGGCGAGGCTCCGCAAGATTTCACTCTCGCACGAGGCTCCCCAAGTGGTAACAAACTTGGCTTTATCATCGTCATACCTGCAATTTTTTGAGTAATTCCCAAACAAAAAAGCTGAGGTTATAGTTGCGAAAAAACACAGGTACGGTGCTTTTTTGGAAACATGAATATTTGCAACTCTGAAAAGCCGATCTGAGAGCTTTTCGCTACAATCTGAGTGATTTTTCCGCAGTCAATTTCACTCTAAAGAAAGAAACGATCGCTCTTTGGTTTGGGAGTAGCTGCACGCAAAGCGAATGTTATGACTTGACTATCAAAATGGGAAATTTACGTTTTAGACCTTCAGCAAATCGATACAGATGGATTGCCCTAGGCAGTTTCGCTGTAATTATGGGTATTTCAGGGGCCCTTGCCTACCGCCTAGCTCCGCCACCCGGATTTTTGGCTCAAGGCACTCTCAATTCTAATAGTCCACCAGTCAAATTTTCGAGTACGGGGACGACAATTCTCAAGCAGGGAGAACAACTCACTCCCGATGTTTTGCTGGCAGATAATGTTGTCAAAGCAGTGGCAGATGCAGTTAAGCTGACGCCTCAACAAGTTCGACAAAATGCTAGCGTCAAGATTTCTAAGCCGGAACAACCACTAGAGATTGCTGTTGGGTATCGATCGCTCGATCAGCAGCAAGCAATCCAAACGGCGGATATGTTGATGAAGGGCATGGTGGAAAAAAGCCGCCTGATTAATAGATATCGGTGGCAATCAGTCAATCAGTCGCTCAATCAACGCTTGGCGCAAGTCACTCAAGACCTGAAACAAGCTCAGCAAAAACTAGACCAATACGAAAGAGAGCGTGTTCGCCTGTTGCAGCAAATGAAGCTTCAGCAAGACTTTTACAACAAAACTCAACTGGCAATGGCGGATACGCAAGCGTCGGAAAAAGAAATGGTGAGCAGTTTTGCCGCTGCTACTGCGCCGCAAATTGTGGCGACGCCCACAAGCGATCCGACAGTGCCTCTGATTTTGGGAGTTGGGCTGCTGTTGGCGATTTTGGTCAGCCGCGGTTTGATTCCTTCGGTGGCGGATTGGCAGCACAAATCAGCTTTTCAGCGAGAAGAGAGCGATCGACTCCAAAGTGCTTTGTACCGACTGATCAAAGAAGGCAGCGGCGAAATCACTCTGGTGCGGTTTGCGATGGAGACGCGACTGTCGCCGGATGTTGCTCAGCGTTTTTTGAACCAACAAGCTGAAGTCTTTAATGCCAATTGCGAAATTAAGGACGACGGCAGTATCTTGTATCACTTCCACATTTAAAGGGCTGCTGGCGTGAATCGCGCTCCACGGAAAAATTTAGCCGAAAAATTTAGCCGATCGAACTTTTCGAAAGTTCGATCGGCTTGCTTTTTGGATAATTGGCTAAAAAATATTTTATTTTTGTGTTCCGAGCGCTATAATTGTAAGATATCAGTAAATGTACGGTTGCTTTTACCGAAGTCCCCGGGTAAGAAACTATTTTTTAGTTAAAAATCTATTAGGGGGTGACTCACCTCAGTATAACTGCTGTATTATCGATTGATAATTTGTTGAGGGATGTTAAGTAGTTTTACATAAGAAACTAGATCGGACAAGAGCCGAAAATTAAACTCTCAGCCTGAAAGGGTGCGTTTTCATATTCAAATTTTGAAATCACTGTTGAGGTTAAACCATGATACTTACCATAATTGGTTCTTCTTTCGTAGTTTACTTTTTGCTAATGTCGATCGCCAATTACGGCGACACGGGAATGTAGACTATTTAAGGCACTCACCGACTCTCTACAGAAGGCTGCCGGCAAAAAAAGCTTTGACAACTTCGGTGGAGTCTGGGGCTGGGACGTGTCTGTGGTGTACGCGATCGAAAAAAAAATGAATGGATGAAGGAGTCGTTAAGTACCGCTGTGACTGGAAAGAGGCAGACCCTGTAGCTGCCGAGAACATCGCAGATTTGATGGACTGGCGCGATCGACTCCATGCTTGTGGACTAATTGCCGTCTACGAAAATGGCATTGGTTTTGGTAACGTCAGCGTCAGACTCGACAATTCTTGCCAGTTCGTGATTTCAGGCACCCAGACGGCACACTTGCCAAATCTGGGGCCTGAATTTTACTGTACTGTTACCGAATTTAACTTAGAACAAAATTTCCTCGGCTGCCGGGGCCCCGTACCAGCATCGTCGGAGTCTCTGACTCACGCGGCCCTCTACCTTCACAGACACGATGTGGGCGGGATAATTCACGTCCACAATCCTCAACTATGGCAGCAACTGCTGTTTAAGATTCCTACTACTAGAAAAGAGATACCTTACGGCACTCCTCAAATGGCGTTAGAAATGTTTAGACTTTTTGAGGAGGAGGATTTGGCCGACCGCCAAATTCTGGCGATGGCCGGTCACGAGGACGGAATTATCTGTTTTGGCAGCACTTTGGACGAAGCTGGCAAAGTGCTGTCGGCTGCGATCGGGTTAGACCTAGAGAGTCAAAAATTTGAGACTAAGGTTCAAAGCTCCTAGATTCATCTGTGCAGTAAATCTAAAATCTCAAATTGACTGACTTTGGTGCCTGATGTGAGTTAAACTGGGCTGGGCAGTTGAGCTGTAGTCGATCGATCTAGCAGGCCCGGGTTCAAAATTTTTAAATTGCCTCTTGCCTCTGTGGTGAGGGAAAGATATTTTAAAGACATATATAATATCGTAAAAACTGAGGGTCATCGTGAATCCAACTAAACTTGTAAGCTCAAAAGAACTGCAATCAGAGGTATCTCGTCTCAACGAAGAACTGCAAATGCGCGAGCAATTGGTGCAGCAGTTGTCTCAAGAACTTTTCAGACTGGTGAAGGGAAATTCGAGTTTTGTGCCGACACCGGAGGTTTCCGATCGCCACCAAGCTCAAATGCAGGCAATGCGGGAACAACTGCAAGCGGTGGAAGAGCAGGTGGGTTTTTATCAGGAACAAATCGCCGATCGGGATACGGAGGTTTACCAACTGCGGCAATCGGTGCAAGAATTGACCGATCGCTCTAGAATGCTCGAACAGGTGGTTCAGGAATTGCCTGGGGTTTACCGCCAGAAGTTTGCCGAGCGGATCGAGCCGATTAAGGAAAAGTTGGATCAACTGCAAAAGGAAAACCGCCAGTTGCATATTGAGTTGCAGAGCGTGACTTACCGTCTGGCGATGCGCAACCGCAAGGCTAAGGGTCTGGATCTGCCGAGTGTCGATCCTGATGACGATCGCGGTATTCAAATGCCGAGCTTTGGCAATGTCTAAGGTTTTGATTGTGGCGGGTGACGAGTCCGGCCCGGCAGATCGCTTCAAGGTGGCGATCGTTCAATCTCATCCTTTAACTGAAGTCGATATCTGTAAGGTTTCTGAATTCTATTCTGGTGCGCGATCGGATGATGAGACGATCTTTTGTCCTTTGACGCTGGATGTGCCATCGGATCTGGTTTTTCCGGGTCAAGATGTGTTTCGATTTTGCAGCAATGTTGCGGCGGCGCGCGATCGAGTGGCTCAGGATTTGCAAGTACCTGTGGGCGACGGCAGTTTTTGGCTACCTGTGGTGTTGACGGCAAAGGGGCCGCTGTATGCTGAGGCGATCGGTGTCCAACCCGATCGGTTGTCTGGCGAGTTGATTTACTCTCAACCGGTGCATTTGTCGGATGTTTGGCGACAGCAGTTATACGAGTTGGCTTACCGCTTGCTGGATCTTTTAAATGCACCACCGGCGACTTATTTGATGCAGTTCGGGTTCGTAGGGGAAAGGATTTGTTTCGATCGACTTTGGCCTTTTCCAGCCGCACCTGCGATCGCTTCTGTCGGCGTTCAAGTGCCGGATTTATTCCTCTGTCATTGGTGTTGCTTGACAAATAAGCCTATTTATGATATGCAAATTACTTCTTGATCTTTCTAGTGAAGATTTTAGTCGTCTCTCGATCAAGCAACTAAAGCGGGAGTTTCAGCGGGGACAATTTGCTCAAAACTCTCAAAAATTTCAAACAGTTGGTCGAGTTGAGTAATTTCAAAAATTAGCCTGACTGTGGCTGAGAGGTTGCAGATGACGAGGCGACATCCACGATGGCGGGCGGCGTTGAGCCCGCCGACTAGGGCGCAGATCCCGGAACTGTCGATAAAATCTACGTCTCCCATGTCTATTACCCAGAGTTGGTGGCGATCGGGCAAAATTTCTGCTAACTGTTGTTGGAGGAGACTCCCTGCTTGGGAGTCGAGGCAGTTGTGAGGTTGGAGGATGATGTGTTGCTGGAAGTTGGGATCTGCCATAACTGTTACCCGCTTGATTGTTAAGTATGAATAAGTAAATTTAGTTGCTGGTGCTGTTGAGAGACAGCATAATTTTAGCTAAAGTTTCAGGAGGCGATCGGGAAAGTGTGATAGATTAAGGAAGATGACTGGCTGGCGATCGAGCAGGATACAACCGCTAGAATTCTTGATTGACTGATTATCTCACTACAACTAATTTTTGCTTACGCGCGCGATCGCGACTCTGCTGTGTTCTTCATCACCGCGAAAGATTGCACTATTGGCGGAATCGAGCCAATATATAAAAGTATTCAGCTTTGCAAAAGTTTACGAAGGCAGTATCGAAATGTCTTTTGAGTTTTTATCGTTAGAGCAGATTCAGCAATTTGCTCATGATTACGGTTATTGGGCAATATTTCTGGGAATTTTACTGGAAAATCTGGGAATTCCTCTCCCAGGTGAGACGATTACGATTGCTGGCGGTTTTTTGGCTGGTAGTGGGGAACTGAATTACTGGTTTGTGCTCGGAAGTGCGATCGCCGGTGCGACTGTGGGCGGAAATTTGGGTTATGCGATCGGTAGATACGGCGGCTGGCCACTACTGCTGAAGCTGGGACAATTTTTCCGCTTTCGGGAAGAACAACTGTTTGACTTAAAAGAACAGTTTAGCAAAAATGCAGCTAAAGCGGTATTTTTGGGCCGTTTCATCGCACTGCTGCGAATTTTTGCCAGCCCATTAGCGGGTATTGCAGAAATGCCTTTTTGGAAATTTTCGCTGTTCAATGTTCTGGGTGCAGCAAGCTGGGCATCTGTCATGGTAAGTCTATCCTATTTCTTAGGACAAGTTGTGTCTTTAGAGAAGTTGGTAGCTTGGGCGGCTCAATTTGCGGTATTTGCATTGCTGTTAGCAGTTGGTTGGATTGTAATTCCTATTTGGTTAGAGTCGCGGACTTTGGACAAGACTAAGTAAGATTGGAAGCGATTCCCCAAAAAAACTCAATCTTCTTGTGGAACGGGCATCTTGCCAGTTCATAAGAATAGTGGAACAGATGAAACTCAATCTTCTTGTGGAACGGGCATCTTGCCCGTTCATAAGAATAGTGGAACAGATGAAACTCAATCTTCTTGTGGAACGGGCATCTTGCCCGTTCATAAGAATAGTGGAACAGATGAAAATTACATTTTGTACCAATATCAGCAACAGGCTAGAAGCCCGTTCCACAAACAATAAACTTTTTACTGAGGCGGACTTCTACACATCTACATTTATAAAAGATAAAAATCATGGGATACACTACAATATTTGACGGAACATTTCATTTAAATAAACGGTTATTAGACAGCGAAGCTATTTACTTATTGGAGTTTTCTCGGACTAGACGGATGAAGCGAAATCCTGCGATTTTGCAAGATGTTTCCGATGCGGCGAGAACAGCGGTGGGTTTGCCTGTGGGCGAAGAAGGCTGCTATTTTGTCAATGAAAAGTGGGATGAAGAGTCGGAATTGTCGATCGTAGATTACAACCACCCGCCGAAGACTCAGCCGGGATTGTGGTGTCAGTGGATTCCGACTGCTGACGGCGGGGGGATTCAGTGGAATGGCAGGGAAAAGTTTTATGATTATGTGGAATGGTTGCAGTATCTTATCAACAATTTTGTCGAACCTTGGGGTTATGTTTTGAGAGGCGAGGTGAATTGGCAAGGGGAAGAGGCGGCGGATGTGGGTATGATTTGGGTTGAGAATAATGTGATTATTTCGCCGGAGGGTGCGCAGGAATTGTTGAGGTATGCGGTGTCGCCGGTATCTGTGCCAAAGGTGGTTTGGGATTGTTTGCAAGCGGTGGAAGCGACGGGAGTTCCTCTGACGGGTTGGTATGAATTAGTCGATCGGGCTGTGGAGTTGGGACACGGGGAAGCTGCGCTGTGGGTTAAGCCTAATATTGAGAAATATCTTGATGGTTTGAATCGGGGTTTTGAGTTTGAGGGGAAGGTAATTAAAATGACAGATATTGGGCTGTAAGCGGTTGTTTTGATTGCGGATAATCCGGTTATAATTGTGAGTACGATCGCACGAGGATGTAGTATGACGGCATCAACAGAAATTCGCGAAGAAGTAATTGAGAGTAAGCCACAGCCTTATTACTCTCCTGAAGAGTATTTAAAGCTGGAAGAAGCGGCAGAATTTAGAAGTGAATACCACGATGGCCAGATAATTCCTATGACAGGCGGCACACCAAATCACAATCAGATCGCCCTAAATTTGGGCGGGGCAATAAATTTTTCTACGATAGGAAAACCCTACCGAGTAAATGTAAACGATTTGCGTTTATGGATACCATCGAAGCGGGTTTATACTTATCCTGATGTGATGCTGGTTGCGGGTAAGTTGGAGTTTCTTGAGGGTAGAAAAGATACGATTACTAATGCGGTGATGGTGGCTGAGGTTTTATCGAAATCTACAGCGAATTACGATCGTGGTGACAAATTTAAACTTTTTCGCACGATTCCTACATTCAGGGAGTATATTTTGATCGATCAGTACGAGATGCACGTCGAACAGTTTTGCAAGACGGATGATAATAAGTGGGTTTTGTCTGAGTATGATGGTGCTGATACGGTTCTGGTGTTGAGTTCGGTGCCGTTTGAGATGTCTTTGGGCGAAATGTACGATCGTGTGGATTTTGAGTCTGAGGAGTGAGGAATGGCGATCGCAATTCCGGGAGAATCAGCTATTATGTGTATGTGTATCGATCGGGTTAAATGCAGGAACTTTCGGGGGCTGGCGGGAATTGGCGGGTTATTGATGAGATAGTTGACGCCAATGTTGTGCAGCAACAAGACAATTTATCTTGCGGGCCTGCTTGCGGTGAAATGTTGCTTAGAAGTCGGGGGGTAAATGATCTCGATCGGTATGCGATCGCTGCTGAAAGTGGAGTACCTGTAAGTCCGCAAGTTTTGGCTAGTGTACTCAATGCACTTAATTATACGTCTTCCGATCGCTGGGTAGGAGATCCTCTTAGTATTCCCGGGGCATCTAACATTCAACTCATTGAGGTTCTCAATACTACAGGGTCATGGGCAGCAATGCTGTGGGAATATGAGAAAACCATCGGTCACATGATAATTGTTGATGGGTTTGATGATGAAGAAAGGATATTGATTCGCGATCCTTGGGCTAGCACTTCATATAAAATGGATATAGAGGAGTTTCTGGATTACTGGACTCTGTTTGCCGTTTACCGGGCGGGATAATGAACGTAATAATTTTGGCTATTGAATCAGGAAAGGAAGCTGACTCACTCGACGTTTTACTATCGATCGGGGAAGAGAAAAAATCGTTTAGGTTTATCAGGGAGTTTGACCTGATTGGCGGTCATAAAATTCAGATTGTTAAACATGAGGATAAGTTTTGGGAAACTTTTAAGTTTAATCAGCATATTGTTTTTAAGGTGACTGAGTTGGTTTTGGGGAAATACGGAGGAGAAGTCTTGGAACTGCCAGCAGAGTTGGGAAAGTTTGGCACGAAGGCAGAGGCTATCGCACTTCAAAAACCTGTTTGCCATCCGTCAGAGAGTGCGGTGAACAGGTGAGGGGAGAGAAAGGGCGATCGATCCGCGTGGATTTTGAGTCGGAGGAGTGAGGAAAGTGCTACAAGTAGAATCCCGGAAGCATTATGAAATCTGAAAAATCGGCTATTACCTATAATATCGGTCAAAAATGGGCTGTGACGCTTTGCTGCGAAGCAGAGGAAAAACTGGAATTGAGAGTTGCAAAAATCCTTGAGTATTTAGATAAAATTTATCTCTTAAAGCAATGGGGAATATCTGATATTGAAGCTACGGGCAGTTACGGCAATTACTTGACTGCGAGGTGCAATAATCAGGAAATATTTCAGGTATCTACTGCTGATTTGTTGGAGGTAATGACGGAAGAAGGTCAAGTTATTGAGTTAGATGCTAGTTTGCTAAAAGATGACGAGGAATTATTTAAAATATTGATTCGAGATGGGGTTTCTATTGATTTGCTGGGTAGCGGGGAGATGATGCCGCTGACGGTTTTGGGCAAATATGTTTATGTTGACAAAGAGCTGTTTCTGTGGTAAAGATAGTAAGTTTTCGCAACTCTGAGGCGTGTTCTAAGAGTTGCAAATACTTACTAAAACCCAAACGGTTTAGTAATCAATGGTAGTAACTTACTACACGCTTCTACTAATTGGGCTGCTGTTGGTATCCCAGAGATAATACGTCCAAGCGTCCTACCTGCTTTTTTAGCTTTCTCCTTCATTCCCCCATCATTAGGATTTTGGGCTGCTTCTGCTAAATTTTTAACTTCCTCTAAAGCGTCATTCCTGTCATCTTCACTCAAGTTGGGATCGGCTGAAATTGCTGCTTGGAGTTGGGTTAATAACTCTTTGATTCCGGGTTTATCAGGTTCAGAGGATGAGGGTAATTCGTTTATAGCGAATGAAACATTTCCTGCAACATGACTTGATGAAGTGCCTTGAATACTACCTCCTGTAACAGCACCTCCAACACTTCCTCCGACTTGAATTTTACTTTGTTTATCTTCCATTATTCCCTCCTAATTTGATTTGTATTTGAATAACACTGTTCTTTTTAGTCGTTTCGCGAAACATTTCCTCCAACGTTACTTGATGAACTGCCTCCAATATTACCTGCTGTGACGGAACCTCCAACACTTCCTTCTATTCGGATCGATCTATCTTGTGCATGGATTACATAAGTACCTTCTGCATTACTTTCCATGAATTCGTATAATACTGAAACGACTTTTTCTAAACCTGGCATATCGCTAGTAATAAATACTGGGGAAGGAGAACCTGAATTAAGGTATAATTTAAGACCGTATTTTTTGGGTTGTGAAGTGTTTGCATAAAATCCGCCTATTGCTACTAAAACCAGTATTATTCCCCACATTCTCCAATCAGGAATATTTGCTAAAAAAAGTCCAATTACGAACAATCCTAAAATAAATTGTATGGGAAATAGATTTTCTGTCCTAACAGGGGCTACCCCAAAACCTGTGACGTTGCGAAACTGATAGACCTCTGAACCAAATCTAACTGTTCGGTTAGTAATTTCTATCGCGGTATTCCTTATCGGTTTGTCAATCTCTTGTGGCAATATGTTATTTGCAGCCATAATTACTCCTTTCCAAGAAACAGCAAAGCTACCCATTAGCAAGCATCTATCTTATGACCTGCTTCAATCAGGTTTTTAAGACTGTTGGTGGGTGTTATTGGTATTGACATCGGTATGTATTTAGAGATATAGTAGCAACTTTATATTGGTGTAATAGTAATAAAAAGTAACAAAAAAGTAATAAAAAAGTAATATTAGCTCCCTGTTGCTGTAGAATCTATGTTAAATCTACATTGACACTTCACTGCTGAAGGAGTTTGACACATGACAGTTGACGAAGCACTAACGATCGCAGAATCCGCCCTCAACTACCAAAGCCTCAACAAAGTTCAAGAGCTAGTGTTTCGTCAATCTTGGGATGGACGGTCTTATGGAGAAATAGCTAAAAGCAGTGGATATCAGTATGATTATATCAAAGCTACTGCTTACGAATTATGGAAGCTACTGTCAAAGCCATTAGGAGAAAAGGTTAAAAAAGATAATCTCAAGTCGGTTATGAAGCGATACTTACGGCGAAATCATGTGAACGTACAGCGCAATCTGACCATCGAAGTTAACCTCAGTGGCGCTAATCTCAGTGGAGCAAATCTCAGCGGCGCTAGATTATTCGCAAACTTAAATGAAGCTGATTATGTTCAAACAGATTTAGATAAAACTATAAATGCTGACAGTGAAACAGAATTAGATAACTCTGAAAACACAATTGACTGGAATGGTTTTTGCTTCCACTCCGACGCACAAGTGAAAATTGCCGAAACACTCGATCGCACTTCCGCCCTTTTCATGCCCAATTCCCAACTGCGACTGACAACACCAGCCGGCAGACAAAACCAAAAAGCTCAATTTCTCATCTTCCACCAAGGCAAACTAGGGATACTTGAAGTTGACGGGCCCGAAGATGCAGCAGCAGATGAAGCGGTAGATATTCTGGCGATAAATTCTGGCATCTGTATCGTCAAACATTACGAAGCTACCCGATGCAGCGAACAACCGGATCTAGTTGTACAAGAGTTTTTGGAAATATTGAGTCAGGAATAGGTATCATATCAAATCTTCATTCTTCAGTCCGCGGAGGCGGACATTGTTTGTGTAGTCGCGGTTTCAACCGCCGACTCTTATCTCTTATCTTCAGTCCGCGGAGGCGGACATTGTTTGTGTAGTCGCGGTTTCAACCGCCGACTCTTATCTGCCGATTCCGATATTTAAAATAAGGTGCGCACTGCGCACCCTACCTACTAATTTCTAACCTCTATTCTTCTCCGACCAAATGCGAGTTGGCAGTCCCCAAACGTAGACAAATCCTTCAGCAGCCTTATGATCGAATTCATCCTCAGCGCCGTAAGTTGCTAAGTCGAAACTGTACAGCGAATTTTCGGATTTGCGACCGACAATTGTGGCATTTCCTTTGAACATTTTTAGGCGCACGGTTCCAGTTACTCGTTTTTGAGTATCCTGAATAAATGCGTCTAAAGCTGTTTTTAAAGGGTTGTACCAAAGACCGTTGTAAATCATTTCGCTGTAGGTTTCTTCGATGCCGCGCTTGTATCGCGTGACATCTGCTGTCAATGTCAAACTTTCTAAGTCTCGGTGCGCGTGCATCAAAACTAAAATCGCTGGTGTTTCGTAAATCTCCCGCGATTTAATCCCGACTAGGCGGTTTTCAATCATGTCGATCCGCCCGACTCCGTGATTTCCAGCTATTGCGTTGAGTTGGGTAATTAAGGCGACTGGTGCTAATTCTTTGCCGTTCAAACTGACAGGCTTTCCGCACTCGAAACCGATTTCTATGTATTCGGGTGTGTTGGGAGTTTGCTCGATCGCCTTTGTCATCAAAAACACCTCTTCCGGCGGTTCCGCCCAAGGATCTTCGAGGATGCCGGCTTCGATCGCCATTCCTAGCAAATTGCGATCGATACTATAAGGCGAAGACTTCTTCACCGGCGACGGAATACCGCATCTCTCACCGTAGGCGATCGTTTCCTCCCGGCTCATTTTCCACTCCCGCGCAGGTGCTAAAATCTTAATCTTGGGATTCAACGCGCCGATCGACACATCGAACCGTACTTGGTCATTTCCCTTACCTGTACAACCGTGGGCTATCGCATCCGCACCGTATTTTTCCGCAGCTTCTACCAACAATTTAGCAATCAGCGGGCGGGCTAACGCAGTAGAAAGCGGATACCGATTTTCGTAAAGTGCGTTAGCTTGAATTGCTGGAAACGCATAATCTGTGACAAATTCCTCGGTAGCATCAATTACCAGCGATTCCGAGGCACCGGATGCTAAAGCTTTTTTGCGGATGGGTTCTAATTCGTCTCCCTGTCCCAAATCCGCCGCTAGAGTAATTATTTCTTCAACACCCCACTCGTTTTTGAGGTAAGGAATACAGACGGAGGTATCGACTCCGCCGGAATATGCTAGCACAACTTTTTTAGCGCGACTCATCTGTATTTACATCCTGAATTTAACTTAATACGCTTGGGCCCGATCCCGATCCCCCCTAGCCCCCCTTAAAAAGGGGGGGACAAGATTCTTCTCAAAGTCCCCCTTCTTAAGGGGGATTTAGGGGGATCTCCGGGCAATAAACTGTTTTAACCCAACCGTATTGGAATTTAACCAACTTTGTATTATGCACCTAATTGCGATCGATTCTTGTCAGCAATCGTACAGATTTATATATTCTTTTTTGCTGAAGTTTGCTATTTCCCGGCCGAGTTGCTGCGGAAAATCTGCTACCGTGGGATACGGTAACTGTGGCAATGGGGAAAAGCCGTGTTTTTTAGTGTTGTGATTCCGACGTACAATCGTAAACCGATTTTGGAAAAATGTCTACTGGCTCTGGAAAATCAGCAGTTTGGTAGCAGTGTCACAGATTATGAGGTGATTGTAGTCGATGATGGCTCGACGGATGGGACGATCGAGTGGTTGAGCACCGATGCCGAGTTTTTGCCGCACGTGCGATCGATCGTCCAATCTCACCAAGGCCCAGCCGCAGCCAGAAATCTGGGCGTTGAAGATGCTAAGGGCGAGACAATTATTTTTATTGACAGCGACTTGGTGGTAACAAAGCATTTTTTGCAAGCACACGCAGATGCTTTGCTACAAGGTTACAAAGATACTGATGCGGTTTTTACTTACGGCAGCGTGATTAATACTTGCAATTTCGATAATCCCACTGCGGAACCTTACAAAATAACGGATTTTTCGGCGGCTTATTTTGCCACGGGAAATGTGGCCATCGCCCGCCACTGGCTGCTGGAAGCTGGACTGTTTGACAATCGCTTTCAACTGTATGGATGGGAAGATTTAGAATTGGGTGTCCGGTTGAAAAAATTAGGTTTAAAACTGATTAAATGTCCGCAGGCTGTAGGCTATCACTGGCATCCAGCTTTTAACTTAGGCCAAATACCCGGGATGATTGACCGAGAAATTCAGCGCGGGAGAATGGGAGTTTTGTTTTATCAAAAACACCCAAGTTGGGAAGTAAAGCTAATGATTCAAATGACTTGGCTGCACCAAATACTCTGGGGAGTTTTGTCTTTGGGCGGGATGCTGAACGAGCGGACGATGACTCCTTTTTTGCAGTTGTTGATTAACCAAGGCAAACCACAGTTAGCTTTAGAAATAGCTCGGATTTTTCTGAATTGGTATAATGTGAAAGCTGTGTATGCTGCTTACGGTGAATTGCAGGCTGAGACACGGATGTCATAGGTTAGTAATCCGGCGTTAATAAAATATAGCAGATACCAAGTGTCGTAGGGAAACGGCACTGCCGTGTCTCTACTTCTGCTAATACCTACGAACAAGCGCAAAAGTGCTTTATAACATCGAGAGTTGGATACAAACCACACAGACAAACAATTTTAAATTTAAATGATCGGAGCGGGTTTAGTTGCCGTTAAAAGTACGTGTATCTACTGAAAAAGCACAGCACCGAACAACTCGGTAAATGCACGCGAAATCTGGTTCTAACCACTGTAAAAGTTTTACCTTTAATGAAAATTGCCAACGCAGGCAGGTGATTTGAGAAATATCGACTGTTTTCTCGATCGCCTGCGATAATTGACTACACAAAAGTTTTCAATAGCAGACATTTTTGATACAATTAGTACACATATAAGGGTGCTATGTTGGCAGTCGATCGGTTACGCTGCCATAGGGTGAAAAGGAGGCTGAGGGTCTGATTTATGCTAAATAGCTGATAAAGGCCTCGCATACAGTCGCTCATTAACCGCCAGCGCTCGAAAAACAAGATGCGGAGCTGATTGAAACTTGTATTGCTCAAATCCGCGCCATAAATCAACCTCTACCCAATACTCTTGTTGCTGCAAGCTAATAGTTCGACGCACAAACAGTTGTGGGCTTTAATGAATTTTTAAATAAATTAAAAAAATAATACTTTGAGGGGGTCTGTTGTGAATGAATCTGACAAAAAATACGCAATAATACAAACACGGGCATCTGAAAGCGATAGCTTACAACAAAACATTTTAATGATTGACGACCACCCAGAAAGCTTGCGCCTTTTATCCCAGCTTTTGTCTAAGCGGGGATACAAAGTGCGGCCGACACGGGATGGCAAATTGGCTCTCAATTTTGCTCGATCGACTCCACCGGATTTGATTTTGCTGGATATTATGATGCCCGGTATGGATGGCTATCAAGTATGCGAACAGCTAAAAGCTTGTCCCGAAACCAAAGATATTCCTGTGATTTTTATCAGTGCTTTAAATGAAGTTTTTGATAAAAGGTTTTTCGCTGGGCGGTAGACTACATTACTAAACCGTTTGAAATAGAAGAAGTGGTAGCCCGCATCGAAAATCAACTGCTTCTGTGCCGACTTTCTAAGCAAATTACAGCACAAAATGCGCTGCTGACAGCAGAAATAGAAGAACGCAAGCGGATCGAAGTACAACTGCGAGAAAGTCAGCACTGGCTGTCGGCAGTAATTAAAATGAATCCCAATGTTTTGTACGTTTACGATGCCATCGAACAGCGGACTCTGTATCTCAATCGCGAAGTGTATACCGATATTGGCTACTCGCTGGCAGAAATACAGCAAATGCCATCAGCATTTCTTCCTAACTTAATACACCCGGACGATTTCCCAGCCTTCTCAGAACATATCAGCAGGATTGAGAGAGCAAAAGACGGTGAAAGCTTTGAGCTTGAGTACCGAATTCAGCACAAAAATGGTGAATATTGCTGGTTTTTGAGCCGGGATACCGTGTTTGCTAGAACAGCGGAGGGCAAACCTTGGAAAATTCTGGGAAGTGCTACTGAAATCAGCGATCGCAAACAAGCAGAATTCGAGCTTAAAACAGCTTTAGGTGCTTTGGAACGGCAAATCAAGCAAAGATTTCTGCTAGAAACAATTACTCTGGAAATTCGCTACAGCTTAAAGCAGGATCAAGTCTTTCAAACAGCCGCGGCCCAAATTGGTCGAGTTTTTAATGCTGATAGCTGCTTGATTCACACCTACACAGAAGACCCTAATCCCCGGATTTATTGTGTGACTCAGTACAGAAAATCTGAATCACAATCGCTTTTAGATGTAGAAATTCCCCTGCAGGGCAATCCTCACGCTCAGTTTGTATTGTCCCAAGATCAAGCTGTAGTTTCTGACGATGTTTTTGCCGAACCGCTGCTAGAAAATGTCAGAGATTTGTGCGTTCAAATAGGTTTGAAGTCGATGATGTCCGTGCGCACTTCCTACCAGGGAAAAGCCAACGGAATGATCTGCTTGCACAAGTACGATCGCCCCCACCACTGGACGCAAGATGAGATCAGATTATTGAAAACTGTGGCGGCACAAATGGGAATTGCGATCGCCCAAGCCAATCTTTTGGAACAAGATAAACAGCAGCGACTTAAAATCGAGCAGAGTGAAGCTAGTCTAGCAGCAGCGCAGAAAATTGCCCATATTGGCAGTTGGGAATTTGATAGCCTCACAAATAAAATTACTTGGTCAGAAGAAGTATTCCGCATTTTTGGTCTTGATTCAACCGCACCTGAACCGACATCTGTCCAAGTTTTACAGATGTGTCATCCCGACGACAGAGAGTTGTTCCAACAAACTGTCAGCCTCGCGATCTCACAAGGAATTTCTTACCAAAAAGAGTTCCGAATTTTGCATCCGGGCGGTCAAATCCGACACGTAGAAGCAAGGGGAGCTTCGGTTTTTGGCGATACAGGAGAAGTAATCAAACTGTTGGGAACAGTCATGGACATTACCGATCGCAAACAAGCCGAAGCTGCTTTGCTTCTTAGCGAAGAACGTTTTTATTTGGCATTTGAAGGCAGTGCGATGGGATTGTGGGATTGGAATCTTGCGACGGGAGAAGTCTATTTGAATTCCCGGTGGAAAACGATGCTGGGATATGAAGTAGAGGAGATAGAAAATACTTTCGCATCCTGGGAAGAGCTGGTACATCCAGAGGATTTAGAAGCAGCTACAGCAGCGCGAAATGCTCACTTGGAAGGCAGAAATCCGACTTATGAACAGGAATTTCGGATGCTGACAAAATCCGGTGAGTGGAAGTGGATTTTGGCTCAAGCGAAGGTGATGGAACGCGATGATTCGGGAAATCCTTTGCGGATGACGGGCACGCACATCGATATTAGCGATCGCAAAAAAGCCGAAGCAGCTTTGCAATTTAGCGAACAGCGAGAACGAGAAAAAGCTCAACAGTTAGAACAAACTCTGGAATCCTTAAAAAAAGCTCAAGCCCAGCTTATTCAAGCCGAAAAAATGTCAAGTATCGGGCAAATGGTAGCGGGAGTTGCCCACGAAATTAATAACCCAGTCAGCTTCATCTATGGCAATATTATTCCCGCCGCACAGTACGCTGGCGATTTGGTAAAATTGCTCCATCTCTACCAGCAACACTATCCCGAACCAGTTCCCGAAATTGCGGAAGAATTGGCAGCAGTCGAAGTAGATTTTATCGCTGAGGATTTCCCAAAAATCTTGGCTTCAATGCAGCAAGGTGCTAACCGAATTAAGCAGATCGTGCTGTCTTTGCGAAACTTTTCGAGACTCGACGAAACAGAGCGCAAAGTAATCGACATTCATGAAGGGATAGAGAGCAGTTTGGTGATTTTGCAGCACCGATTGCAGTCACAGCCAAAACGTCGGGAAATTCAAGTTATTAAAGAGTACGGCGAACTGCCAAAAGTCGAGTGTTATCCTGCTCAATTAAACCAGGTATTTATGAATTTGCTGGTGAATGCGATCGACGCTGTGCAAGAGTCATCAGCCAACTGTGCTGACAAAGTTAACCAGATTCGGATTGTTACTGAAGTCAGCAATGAAAATCAAGTGTGCGTGCGGATTGCTGACAGCGGGCCAGGTATCTGTGCCGAGGTTCAGTCAAGGATGTTTGACCCATTTTTTACTACAAAGCCGATCGGCAGTGGCACTGGTTTGGGATTGTCGATTAGTTACCAAATTGTGAAAGATAGCCACGGCGGTAAGTTGAAGTGTCATTCAGAAGTTGGCCGGGGAACAGAATTTGCGATCGAACTACCGATTTCGCAGAAGGTAAAAGTTAAAAGTTAACAGGATCTTAACGTTAGATTGAGAAGTTTAATCACTAATTATAAAGGCAAGTATTGCACGCGATTAGCAAAATCTTCTGGATGCCCAACTTTAGCAATTATTTCCAAGTCGCGCACGCAATCTCCAATCGAGACTCGCCTTTGACGGGCATAGATAACACCCGGAAAGTTTATCCCCTCACCCTGACGGAGTTTTGCTTCAGCTAGAAAGTCTTGATCTTCTGAAAATACAAGTCGCTGAAGTTCAATTGCGCGATCGAATACAGCGGGATCTGGAAAACTAGCAAGTCCATCTTCTTGCACTGTCAAAACATCTACATCCCGCAAACGCAATCCTTCTGTAATTTGTATGGGGACGTTCTCGTCCATATAAAGGGATAGACTCATTTCAATAGCCCTTGAGCGCGCATTCTAGCAGCAAAAGGAGATTCGCCAGCTTCTTGTTCTAACTGTTTTACATACTCCTCGCGCCGTTCAATATCTGCATCTATTTCTTGTTGATTGTCCAAGTAGTAAGCTAATGCTGAGTAAATTTTGCTCAGGGTAAGGTGAGGGTAACTTTGTAGCAATTCTTCAGGAGTCCAACCGTAAGCTTTCACAGAGGTAAGCAACTCTACGATTTTCATCGATGTCCCTTCAATGATGGGGATATTGCGATCGTCTAGTTGCACATATTTATATTCAGTGGCTGTGATTGTCATGGCTATTTGTTTGTTGATGAAATTAATCGCAACAATATCGTTTGTATTAATTTAATTATATACCTGATTGTTTTAGGTGCGCGGCAGATCGCCTTGTCAAGATTTGATTATTTCCCACTAACAGGCTTTTTTGACTCCAAATACGCCTTGATGTGATATAATTAAAAGTTACTTTTTTAGCGGCCAGATGTTGCACTCTGTCTGTGACGAGCCAATATTGCAGTTTTTCTCTAGCAAACTCTGTCAACTTAAGTCTGTAGCATCTATAACATTTTAACTGAATTATGACTGACTCAATTCGCTTTCTCATGTGCGCTCCCGACCACTATGATGTGGACTACGTGATTAATCCGTGGATGGAGGGCAACGTCCACAAATCATCGCGCGAGCGCGCCGTCGAACAGTGGGAAAAACTCTACAACGTCCTCAAAGACAACGCCATTGTAGACCTGGTGCCACCCGAAAAAGGCTGGCCGGATATGGTTTTCACCGCCAACGCAGGCTTGCTTTTAGGTAATACTTTTGTCCTCAGCCGCTTCTATCACAAGGAACGCCAAGGCGAAGAACCCTATTTCAAAGCATGGTTTGAAAGCAAAGGTTTCACCGTGCACGAACTGCCCAAAGACTTGCCGTTTGAGGGTGCAGGTGACGCTTTGCTCGATCGCGAAGGACGCTGGTTGTGGGCAGGATACGGCTTCCGTTCCGAACTCGACTCGCACCCGTTGCTAGCAAAATGGCTCAACATAGAAGTGCTTTCGCTGCGTTTAGTTGACGAACGTTTCTATCACTTAGACACCTGTTTTTGTCCGCTAAACGGCGGCTATTTGCTCTACTATCCAGCAGCATTTGATTCCTACTCCAACCGCCTAATTGAAATGCGAGTTGCGCCGGAAAAACGCATTGCCATTCAAGAAGCAGATGCCGCAAATTTTGCCTGCAATGCTGTCAATATTGACCAAGTTGTGGTAATGAACAAGGTCAGCGAAGGCTTGAAAGCGCGCATCACTGAAGCCGGCTTCAAAGTCATTGAAACGCCGATGAGCGAATTTCTGAAAGCGGGCGGCGCGTGCAAGTGTTTGACGCTGCGGGTGAATGAACCGGTGCAAGAAGATCGATCGGCAAACGTGATGGTAGAAAGCCGCACAATTCGCATGGCCGGCCACTTGCTAGATGCGGGTTTAATCAGCCGCGCTTTAGACTTAATTATCGAAAATGGCGGCAGTTTTCAAGTGCTGAATTTTAATTTAGGAGAGCAGCGGCAAAGCACATCATCTGCGGATGTTAAAGTTTCGGCACCTTCCCATGATGTGATGGAAGAAATCATGGGATTGCTGATTGATTTGGGCGCAGTGCCACCGCCGGAAGATATTTGCGACGCTATTTTAGAAGATGTAGTGCAGGATGGAGTCGGCCCGGATGACTTTTACGTTAGTACAATTTATCCCACGGAAGTGCGGGTAAGCGGTCAGTGGGTGAAAGCACGAAATCAGCGGATGGACGGTGCAGTTGCTATTACTGAAACCGCAGAAGGCCCGGTGGCTACGTGCAAATTGTTGCGCGATTTGAAAGTAGGTGAAAAAGTCGTTGTCGATGTTGTCGGCATCCGCACTATCCGCAAAACAGAATCGCGGGAACAGCGCAATGCTCAAGAGTTTAGCTTTATGTCGGGTAGCGTTTCTAGTGAGCGCCGCGTAGA
>Ga0335395_10000545_pt1 | contig 23625 bp, 16 predicted proteins | sample MAT02_FD_205744 | JGI IMG/M metagenome (GOLD analysis project Ga0335395, IMG submission 205744) | Freshwater microbial communities from Lake Fryxell liftoff mats and glacier meltwater in Antarctica - MAT-02 (spades assembly) (version 2) ...
ACTGGCTAGCAGAATATTTCTACTAAACTTGACGAGAATCAAAAAATATCAGACTCAATACTAGACCACAAATCGCTGCTTTCGGCGTAAGATGAGTGTACCTTGACATACTCCCCAGCCTAAAGGCGTGGAGATTCTGGATTCAAACGGCAAAAGCAAGTGTAGCTTGTCTGATATTGCCGAGCATCGTAGATTGATGCCCCAACCTATTTGAGATTTTTGGGATTATAGAGTTGAGACCGGATTTTGACATCTCGCGAATCAACAATATACAACTTATCATGAAAGCTGTCCTCTAAAGACGTGGCTCCTACCCCAATTTTTCGGTAAACTGTTGCTCAAAAGGCTACCCGCAATTCATCCCACGCCGATCGGAGTGGGTTTATCTGTCGGTTCTCTTTCAAGTCGTCCAACTTCTACTACCTTAACCGCGCCTGCATGGGTTTTTGGAAAAACTTATTTAGTAGTTCTGAGTCTGCCTCTGTACCCCAAACAGCCGAATTTGAGGAAGATGTGACTGTTGGGTCTGGCGATCCGCTGTCCCCAACTTTTCGCAAACCCACCTCTGTCGGCAACGCTCGCATCTTTTTTAGTTGCGATCGGGACATTGACCTCTACGAACTCGAAGAACTTTGTAATGCAGTGGGTTGGTCCCGCCGTCCCCTGCGTAAAGTCAAAAAAGCTATTTTACACAGCTTCTTAGTCGTCTCTATGTGGGAGATGCGGGGCAGCCAGCGACGGCTGGTAGGTTTCGCCAGAGCGACTTCAGACCACGCTTTTAATGCCACGCTGTGGGATGTGGTAGTTCATCCTGATTACCAAGGTAAGGGTATGGGCAAGGCACTGATGAAGTACATCATTAAAAAACTCCGCAGTGAAGACATCAGCAACATTACCTTATTTGCTGACCCTCAAGTAGTCAATTTTTACCAAAATTTGGGCTTTATGTCCGATCCAGAGGGGATTAAAGGTATGTTTTGGTATCCAGATTAGTCGATCGGTGAAAAGCCAGCGTTAATTTCTCCAAGCAAGGCAATATTGACGCTGCCATCACCGATCGAGGTTTAGTTGAAATTAAATTCAAAAATAGGTTGACAAGTTCGCGGTTTTATGTGTTAATGGTTGTGGAGTGGATAACTACCACACCGGGATGTAGCGCAGCTTGGTAGCGCGCCTGCTTTGGGAGCAGGATGCCGCAGGTTCAAATCCTGTCATCCCGATCAAACAATGTTAATAACTTTAGTCCATCTCCACTTTTTAAATTTTGGAGAGAGGTCGTATTGCCGTGGTTGCTAAAAAAGATCCTGCTGGTACAAAAAACGGATCGGCACATTTTGTTAATTGGATGGCCAAAAAGCTGGCGATCGGAGCGCCTGGGTACAACACAATCCAAAGGAGGATGAAGTGGGAACATACCAGGACAGTGAACCACGGCAGCTTCATCCGTCACGGAACGAGTTGGCGTTTAGCCGCTAATGACATGACCTTTCTGATTTACGCCAACGTATTGACAAGCTTGCTTTACGCACCGGTTCTCCTTAATTTGCCTAAAGAAACACCTGAGCAATTGCAGTTTCAAGTTGTTTTATATGGCAATTTTTGGGCGTTAGTTGCGGGTTTGCTGTGGCACTTTTGGGGATGGCATCGTGAGGTAAAAATTGCCAGCGGTCAGCATTCAGTCAAGCCATCTAAAAAGCCTGAAAAGCGACGATCGGCTTCTGGTTCACCCCCGGCGCGTAGCATTAGTCGGCGATCCAATCCCAGACCCGTTTCAGATCCTAGTGAAGCCGAACTCGACCAGCTTGCGATCGAATTCTTTGGCGACTTTGACTCGACATCTGTAACAAAGCCGCCACCAACTCGGAGACCAGAGCAACAAAAGCCTGAGTGGTACGTGTTCCGTAGCGGTCAGCCCGAAGGCCCTTATACCAAATTACAACTTTGGGAAATTCAGAAAATTACGGCTCGCACAAAAGTTCGGCGGGGAGAAGCGGACTGGCAACGCGCCGGTGAAATTCCAGAGTTGAGAAAATATCTCAGCGAAAAATAGGAGGCGAAAATGAGTAGACCTAAAAAACTTAAACCACTTTTGGCAATTCATTATTCCTGCATTTGCTGCGGAATAAGCTTTTTGGATGAAAAATTATCCTATCCCCGTTCTGGGTGCGATCGCGGCGGAAGTTCGTTGGTGGCGATCGAGTTGAGGGAAGAAGAATCGCTGAAGGTGGCAAAAATAAATGTAGGTGTAGGTACGGCTTTCTTGACGGTATATTATTCACGTTACCGTTAACGACAGAATGCGGGTTTCAGCCTTCGTGGTAGCGCAACTGGTACGGTATTTTTACAACATTCTCAAAAAGCCTTATTATCAAAGGGATGCACCAATTTTCCCGCCTGCTTTGGGAGCAGGATGCCGCAGGTTCAAATCCTGTCATCCCGATCAAACAATGTTAATAATAGATTCAGTCAGTCTCTAATGCTCACATTTGATAGAAATGAGAAAAAAGCAAAAGAGGCAGCGACTCTCGATCGTGTAAAGACGTGAGTCTTTGCGTTAATGTATCTCAGGATGGACCGCTCCTGATGGAAAAACAATGAAATCATTAGTTCGTTTAGGCGCAATTTTGGGGATTGTGGGCAGCACTCTGCTGGGCCCATCACCAATAGGTAATATGTCTGCACTGGCACTGCCAGAACCGCAGATTTTGGAAAAATTGCGATCGGTGCCTGTATTTACCATTACAGACGCTCAGGGTGCGCCTCTAATAGCTTCTGTACCCAAACAAGGTCAGGGTCAAAGTGGCAATGCTTCTGTGGCGGGAATTTTTATCAGCCAGAAGGATGCTCAAGCTTTTGTCGATCAACTGAAAACGAAAAATCCTCAGTTGGCGGCGTCGGTGCGCGTAACACCGGTATCACTGGGAGAGATTTATCAAATCACTCAGGCAAATAAAGGTAAGCCGGATGAGGTGGTGTTTGCCTACGTTCCGACTCCGCAGCAGGTGCAGTTAGCTAAAACTGTACTTCAGCAGACTGGACAACAAGTTAACGAGTTCAATGGTGTACCTCTGTTTTTGGCCAGAGGCGGCCCAGAAAATGGTTATTTGACAATTCAGCGCGGCCAACAAGAGGTGATCCCTTTGTTTTTTAATAAGGAAGAATTGCAGGGAATGGTGGAGCGTTTTAAACAGCAACAGCCCAACGTGACTGCCACAATTAAGATTGAGGTGGTTAATTTGGAAAGTGTTTTGGAAGCTTTGCGTACTGAGAACGACCAATTTCTGAGTCAAATGATTTTGGTTCCGTCGCGGGAGTCACTGGATTTTGTGCGATCGCTCCAACCAGCCGGTGCTGGGAACCAAAATAAACCCCCAACTCCCAGCCAAACTCAACCAGCGCCTCGCTCTCCAGCTCCCAGCCAAACTCAACCAGCGCCTCGCTCTCCGGCTCCAGCTCCAAGTCAACCCCGACCAGCTCGCTAATAATTAGTCACTTGACAGTTAACGGTTGACGGTTGACAGTTGACAGTTGACCGTTGACAGTTGTGATTAGTTACCCATGCTTGATTTACCCATGCTTTATGCCTGCTCATCAGATTTTAGATTTTAATCCAAAATCCAAAATCTAAAATCTAAAATTGTCTGATGCCCGATGCCCAATTCCCCAAAATCCCATGTTTGTTTCTGGTTTAGAGCTTTGGCAGTGGATAAATCAAGCTAAGGTAGAGGCGATCGATTCTGATGTTTCCTTAACCGAACTTGAGTGGCTGCTGCAAGAGTTGACCAGTTTGGATAAATTGGCTCTGCGTTTGGAGTCATTTAAAGATTCACCAAAAATTGAATTGAATTTATCCTTAGCTGAACTTGACCAATTGTGGGAGCGACGCTTGCAAGAACGAGTGCCAGTGCAGTATTTAACTGGAATTACACATTGGCGAGATTTTGCCCTCAAAGTAACGCCGGCGGTGCTAATTCCTCGTCCTGAGACAGAATTGCTGATTGATTTGGCTGTGGAAGCGCTGAAGCCCGATCGCCTTAATCTCAAATCTAATTGGGTGGATTTGGGAACTGGCAGCGGGGCGATCGCGATCGGACTAGCTTCGGTTTTGACAAATTCCACAATTTATGCAGTAGATTTTTCTTGGGAAGCTTTGGCAGTTGCTCAACAGAATGCCGACAATTGCGGTTTTGGCGATCGCATTAAATTCGATCGAGGTTCATGGTGGGAACCCGTAAAATTCCTGAAAGGTCAAGTTAGCGGCATGGTATCTAACCCGCCTTACATACCCAGCCGCACAGTATTGACTTTGCAACCGGAAGTTACCAAACACGAACCTCATCTAGCCTTAGACGGCGGTTTAGATGGATTAGATTGCATCCGGCATTTAGCAGAAACAGCTCCCGATTATTTAGAATCCGGGGGAGTGTGGTTAGTTGAAATGATGGCGGGACAAGCTGAGGCGGTAGCTGAGATCCTGCAAAGTCAGGGGAGTTATTGTCAAGTTCAGATATTTGCCGATTTAGCAGGAATCGATCGATTTGCTAAAGCAAATCGGCGTTAGGAATTGGAGTTTAGACTAAGCAGGTTCAGGGGCGCTTGTCGCCTCTGAACCTTTACAGGCATCTGTTTTCGCGCGATGGCAGAGCTCAAAAAAATTTCGGCTTATTGACAAAATAATCTCAAGAGTGAAAAAGTACCCAGTTGTGATAAAAAAGAAGGGTCAAAGAATTTATCAGAAATTAACTGGACTTGATATATAGCAACCGCCACATCGGTGAGGACATAAATAACTTCATGAATAGAGCCGATACCCGTACTGCATCAATGGTTTGATTCCCGTTATGCAACTGTCAACTGTCCACTGTCAACTGTCAACTGCTATAACACCTATTTTTGCCAAATTGTCAACCCCTAAAATCCGATAAATTGTATCTCTTTGCTGATAACTCCGCCCCAAAGAAGTAATCGCATTTTGCAAATCTTCGACTGATTGACAACTGCCGCCAACTGCACCAGCCATTGTGGTAATGTGTTCTTCCATCAATGTGCCACCGATGTCGTTGCAACCCCATTTCAGCGCTTCTGTAGCTCCATCTAAACCTAATTTCACCCAACTTGGCTGGTGATTGGGAATCAAATTTCCTAAGAAGATTCTCGATACTGCGGTGAGTAACAATGTATCTGCTAAAACTGGTTGATCGCGGCCGACTCGACTCCGCAAAGGTGCCGGTGCTGCTTGCCCGACAAATGGCAGTAAAATAAATTCTGTGATGCGCGCTGGATAGTTGTTGTTAATGGCACTTTGTTGGAGCGATCGCACTTTTTCTAAATGCAAAACCTGCTGTTCGGCGGTTTCAATATGCCCGCAAAGCATTGTACTCGTTGTCGGTAATCCCAAACTGTGAGCAGTGCCGACAATTTCTAGCCAAGTTGCCGAATTGAGTTTTTCTGGGCAAATCACCCGTCGCACCGCATCGTCGAGAACTTCCGCCGCAGTTCCCGGCATCGAACCGACTCCCGCATCCCGCAAAGCCGAAATTACATAGCTGAAACTAAGATTATCTTCTCTGCCAATAAATTCTATTTCTTGTGGCGAAAAAGCGTGCAAGTGTAACTCCGGGAACTTATCCTTAATCGTTTTCACCAATTGCAGATAATAAGGCAAAGATGCACCGTTGAGTTTAGCTTGAAGATTTAAGCCGCCCTGCATACAAATTTCTGTTGCACCCCGCTGCACTGCATCAGTTGCTTTTTCCAGAATTTGGGCTGCGTCTAACCAAAAAGCGCCTTCATCTCCCTCGTCGCGGCGGAAAGCACAAAAACTGCAATGCTGTTCACAAATATTGGTGAAGTTAATATTGTGGTTGATAACATATGTGACAGTATCCCCTGATTGTCGGCGACGAAGCAAGTCAGCGGTTGTTTGAATAGAGGCGATCGCATCTGGATCTCTTTGCTGCAACAGTATCAGGGCCTCTGCGGTGGAGAGGTTGTATCCTTGTAAAGCGCGATCGAGAATTGCATCCACAGTTTTATTGTCCGGTTCAGTCACAGCATCACTACCTATAATTAAAGGCGTTTTTATATCTTAACAAATCAACTCTGGACGAAACATATTCTCAAGTCTAAAGTCATAACAAAACATCTTTTACTTTCGGAAAACAGGAACTATGGGTCTCAACCAATTAAACCATCTCTTGCCAGTACCGTCTGCTCCTTTGCAAATTGCGACTGCACCGACTGTAGCTTCAACTTCTGTTGCAGACGCAGGGGAACCGCCCATTTATTTTTCTCTCATAATTCCTACCTACAACGAGTGCAAAAATATCAAGACGATTATCGAAAAACTCAGCCAATTGCTCGACGGCAGTATTCCTGGTGACTACGAACTGATTGTAGTCGATGACGACAGTCCCGATCGCACCTGGGAAGTTGCCCTATCCATGACAGCAGACTATCCCCAGTTGCGGGTGATGCGGCGCGAACATGAGCGGGGACTGTCTACAGCCGTGATTCGTGGATGGCAAGTAGGGCGGGGCGAGGTTTTGGGCGTAATCGATGCCGACTTGCAACATCCCCCAGAGACGCTGTTGCAGCTTTTAGCAGAAATTAAACGGGGAGCCGATTTAGCTGCTGCGAGTCGCCACGTTGCCGAGGGTGGTGTCAGCGATTGGAGCGTTGTCAGGCGATTTTTATCGCGGGGAGCTCAGACTGTGGGATTGATTATACTACCTGGTGTCATAGGCCGAGTTTCAGACCCGATGAGTGGCTATTTTATGGTGCGTCGCAGTTGTATTGCTGGCAAAACACTGAATCCTGCCGGTTACAAAATTTTGATTGAAGTGCTTGGCAGAGGCGATATCCGCTGGATTGGAGAAGTTGGTTACGTGTTTCAGGAACGCCAAGAAGGGGAGAGCAAAGTTACCTGGAAACAGTATATTGAGTATTTGCGGCATTTGCTTAGATTGCGGTTTGCCCGCTGGCCGATGGGCAAGTTTCTGCGGTTTGGCGTTGTGGGTTTCAGTGGGGTGTTTGTGAATATGGGGGTTTTGTACGTGCTGCGGACTTTCCTGAATTGGGAGCTGACTCGCAGTCTGATTGTTGCTGCTGAATTGGCAATTATTAGTAACTTTTTGTGGAATGATTTGTGGACTTTTGGGGAGATTTCTAAGCGGCAGCCCGGAAATCGCCAACGCTTGAAGCGGCTGTTAAAATTTAACACGATTTGCTTGATGGGTTTGATTTTGAATGTGCTGCTGGTTAATCTGATGTTTAATGTTTTTGGGATGAATGCCTATTTAGCTAACTTAATTGCGATCGTAGCTGTGACTCTGTGGAATTTCTGGATCAATATGAAGCTGAGCTGGCGGGTGACGGATGTTAATTAGGGAATTGGGAATGGGGAATGGGGAATTGGGAATTGTCAAAATAACCAATAACTCATAATTACTGACTAAATTAATGATTAGGAATAAACAACTGTTGTTGGTATTACTGTGGACTACGATCGCCTTGATTTTGCGCTTTGCCAATTTGGACTCGAAACCGCTCTGGACTGATGAATTTTCGACACTCGTGTTTAGTTTGGGCAACAGTTTTCGAGGTGTGCCGCTCGATCGGGCGATCGATCTTTCTACTTTACTCGAACCGCTGCAATGGAGTCCCAGTGGTACTACTGCCGACGTGCTTCGTAATTTGCTGCTAGAAAGCAATCACCCTCCAGTTTATTTTATGCTTGCTCACTGGTGGATGCGGTTGTTTGGGCCTTCTGAGGATAGTTTAGTTTGGATTGGGCGATCGCTCCCAGCTTTATTGGGCGTAATTTCAGTTCCCGCTATTTACTTTTTGGGCTGGTTTGCTTTCAATTCTCGTTTAGTTGGTCAATGTGCAGCCGCGATGATGGCAGTTTCTCCCTACGGTGTTTATCTCGCTCAAGAAGCTCGTCATTATACTTTAGGAATTTTATTAGTTATTGCTTCTCTATTTTGCTTAATTTTAACTGTAAAAAAAAACAAGAACCTGGCTTTATTGCCGATTTGGGGTGTGTTAACTTGGATAATATTAAACTGTTTAGGAATAGCTGTTCACTACTTTTTCGTCCTGACTATATGTGCAGAAGGAATGGTTTTAATGGCATTAGTATGGCAGCAATATTTTAAATTGACAATCCCTCTATTTTTTCGGATGTTAGCCGTGGCTTTAGGAAGTTTAGCGGGCGGTTTAGTTTGGCTGCCGATATTTTTTTCCAACAAGTATGGCGGCGAACTAACTAATTGGATTGTTAGTGGCGATAGCTCGTGGTTGGATTGGATAAGTCCGATATTTCAAGCTTTGGCTGGATGGATTACTGTGATGTCTTTACTGCCCGTTGAATCGCCAAATATCCCGGTAGCAATTGTGTCTGGAATCTCCATGGCAATATATTTTATCTGGGCGCTTCCTCTGCTGTTGAGCGCTATTAAAACTTCTTTAAAAACACAAAATTATCGTTTAGGTAGTATCATTTTTATTGGGTTTGTGCTAGCAGCAATTTTGCTATTTTTTAGCTTTACATATATTTTAGGAATTGACCTGACTCGCGGTGCTAGATACAATTTTGTTTACTTTCCGGGCGCGATATTAGTGTTGGGATCTGCCCTAGCAATTATTGTCAATACACCTAAAGTAAAAAGTCAATGGTTTAGTTTGCCGGCTATCGAAATTTCTGGCAAAAAAGCAGTCATACTAATTTTAGTCATGGGTTTTGTAAGCGGTATGACAGTAAATTCTAATCTCGGCTATCGCAAATATTATAAACCCGACCTTTTGGTTCCGATTATCCGCGAAGTATCGCAAGTTCCAGTGCTGATTGCTACTACTCAAAAGACTCATGTAGAAATCGGAGAATTGATGGGCATAGGGTGGGAAATTAGGAAGTGGGAAGAAGGAAGAAGTCAACCCCCCCCAGCCCCCCCAAGGGGGGAAATTCAGGAAGAAGTCAACCCCCCCCAGCCCCCCCAAGGGGGGAAATTCAGGAAGAAGGAAGAAGGAAGAGAAAATCAGGAAGAAGTTAAATCCAGGGAGTCTCCCCTTTTTCTTTTAGCTAATCTGAAAAGGGAGACACCCGAAATAGCGTCTGGGACACTTGACAAAACAATCAGTCTATTGGATAAGCCACTAGATTTGTGGTTGGTAAATTTTCGCGCACCTGTTGATTTAAAAGCGCAAAGTTGTGAGGTGGAATCGCGAGAATTGCCTGCGGTGGATGGCTATGAATATCAAGTTTATCATTGCTCTAAGAAGAAGGAAGTTCGGCAACGAATTCTATAATGGATTTAGCGGATTTAACGGATGGACGGCAGTTAGGCAATATATTTGATCATAATCCAAGGTTTTTCTACGCTAGCGATCGCACCGGATGGAAATGGATCGGTTTGCGATCGATTGGGTGCTACGATCAAAGCAGTTAGCTTTTCTACGTTTTCAAAGCTGGGAGCACTGGGCAGTATTTGTTGCAGTAGCTGTCGCATTGCCCGCCGCTGCAAAGAAAGGGGTGCTTGTTGCAAAATTGAGCGATTTAACTTGAGTGGAAGTTGAAAATTTATGTGCTCTCCTTCGTTAATTTCTGACATAGCTTGTTGTAGCAAGTCGGTTGCTGCAAGTTCGAGATATTCGACGTCGGCGCGCAGGAGTTCGGCTGTGTGGGCCAGCGCTTGTTGGGTTTTCGGGTTAAAATGAGTTTCTAAATAAGGTAATAATTCCGATCGAATGCGGTTGCGGGCGTATTTTAAGTCCTGATTTGTGGAATCTTCCCAAATTGGTAATTTTTGCTCTTGACAAAATTGACCTGTTTGCGATCGAGTTATTTCTAGCAGGGGACGAATTAGGTAGATTTTCGATTTTTGATTTTCGATTTTCGATTTCGGATTTTCATGCGGATTCCCCAATCCAAAATCTAAAATCGGCAATCGAAAATCGGCCAGGGGGCGAACCCATGTGAGGGCGGATAGTCCGTCGGCGCCGCTACCGCGAATTAGGTTGTAGAGGAGGGTTTCGGCACGATCGCTCGCTGTGTGGCCTGTAACAATGTAGGGGTAGTTGTTGGCGATCGCAATTTCGGTTAAACTTTGATATCGCCAGTTGCGGGCGGCTGCTTCAGTTTTCGGAACGCGATCGGCTGTTTGGAGATAATATGATATTCCCCAGTTTTTAGCTAACTTTTCTACATGATTTGCATTAGCTTCCGAGTCGGAACGCCAACGGTGATCGCAGTGGGCAATTGCTAATTCCCAGCCCCATTTTGACTGCAAATCGAGGAGTAATTTGAGCAAACACAGAGAATCTTGCCCGCCAGATACTGCTACTAAAAATCGCTGATTTGGCGACAAAATTTTTCGGTGCAGCAGTGTCCGGTGCAATTGAGCGTGGAGTTGTGTCCATTGGGGATTGGGCATTGGGCATTAGGAAACGGCACTGCCGTGTCCCTACAATATTATTTTGCGTAGGGAAACGGCACGTGCAGTTTCCTCGGTATCATAAGGAGTGTAGGCGGAATTGATATTACATCGGTTACAGAATCCGTTGCCGAACTTCCTTCCTTTTAACTCCACATTCCTACACTGTCAGGGTTGCTATTTGGATACCTATAAATAGGAAAATTATTATTTAGGTCTGTCGATTCACTGACATTTGAGTTTTGATTTGCATCAATTTTGTCTGAGCTATTTTGGTTGTATTCTTGTGCGCTATCTGAGTCTTCAGAGGCCGCAGGAAGGGATTTTTGTTCTATTTCCTGCTCGTCCGGGCAAAACTCCAGGCGCACTATCACTTTTCCTTTAGTCCATGCTTTGCCTGAACTTAAAAGTTCGCAATCCATACCGTCTACAAACAATCTTTCTTCTAGAAGTTTAGACTGCATAATAGTCAAGAATTCGCTGACTTTGAAAGTGCATTGATACATCAAAGCGCTGGCTGGAGTAGACAAAACATCGTCTTCTTGGAGAAATATTTGCGAATTTTTCATTTTAGGAAAGAGTTGACTGTTGGCTGTTGACTGTTGGCTGTTGGCTGTTGGCTGTTGACTGTTGACTGTTGACTGTTGACTGTTGACTGTTGGTTATTTGTTAGCAGCTACCAATAACAAATAACAAATAACCAACAACCAATAACTTTTAACTGCTTGTCTTAGAAAAACCAACCGTAGGAATGTAAACCTTTGCCTAAGAGATTAACTCCTAGATAACAAATCCAAACCACCACAAAACCTGTGGCGGCTAAAATTGCGGGCCGTCTTCCTTGCCAGCCGCGAGTGATGCGGGCGTGGAGGTAGGCTGCAAACACTAACCAAGTAATCAATGCCCAAGTTTCTTTCGGGTCCCAACTCCAGTACGAGCCCCAAGCTTCGTTAGCCCAAACGCCACCGGCAATAATCCCAATAGTCAGTAAAGGGAATCCTAAACCGATGATGCGATAGCTAATGTTATCAAGAGTTTCTGCTAGATTCAAGCGCTGGGGCGAGAGAATTTCTGTGGTTTGAGATTGACTGTTTGCAGAGGTTTGAACTGTTGCGAGTTCCAGGACTGCTGTGTTGCTGAAACCGTTATTGCTGGAGTTGAAAGACGGTTCGCTGAATGCTAATCCGCTGTCGGCTGCTGTTTCAATGGTTTGAGGTTGGGGGTTTTGAGGGCGTTGGAGGCGATAGTTGCTGTTGCGATTGCCGTTGGTACCGAAGGAACTGCCGGTGAGTTCGATTTTTTTGCCACGGGTGACGATCAAAAATGCGATCGCCAATAATGCTCCTACCATCAATGTTGCATAACTCAGCATCATGACGCTGACGTGCATCATCAGCCAGTTTGATTTGAGGGCTGGTACTAGGGGCTCAGCCGACTGCATGGTTGCGGGTAAGGTGAGGGCGGCAAAGGCGGAAATTGCCATTGCTACGGGGGATGTGGCTACTCCTACTAGGCGCGATCGACTCATGTTCTCGGCGACTAGGTGGATGGCGGTGATTCCCCACACTAGGAAAAATAGGGATTCGTAGAGGTTGCTGAGTGGGAAGTAGCCGGCTTCTATCCACCGAGAACCGAGTAAAGTGGCGATGGAGAGATTGGCTATCGCCATTCCTGCGCTACCTAGGGCTGATAAGTAGGGAATACCAGGAAAAGCGGCTCCTGTCCAGTAAACCAGCATTGTTGAGAATAGAACGGCAAAAGAGATATTGTCCAGCCAGTTCTGGAGTACAACCAGATCCATAAAAATTACTCCGGTAAAGTTTTTACTTAGTTTATGGTAACTAGATAGATCGTACTGGGATTCGGGAGTTTTGGGTGTGGAATTATACCAAATCCGGTAGCCTCGGAATTAATATTACTCACAGCTAGTGCCGTCTCCCTACAATTAATCACAGCCAGGACACCGCAGTGCCGTCTCCCTACAATTAATCTGGGGTAGGGACACCGCAGTGCCGTCTCCCTACAATTAATCTGGGGTAGGGACACCGCAGTGCCGTCTCCCTACAATTAATCTGGGGTAGGGACACCGCAGTGCCGTGTCCTCTATATCATAAGGAGTGCTCAAACAAATCTTGACTACCAAGGATTGCCAATCATTCTAAAAGCAGACCAATAATAGGGATGGGAGAAATTCGGACTGCCTGTGTTTGCCAATTCTGGGGGCAGTGGGATGTTTGCAGAGGAAGTGTGCAGCATTCCCCCTTCAATGCGGACGGTTTGGCGCAACATCGCTAACTGCGCTTGCCGCAGGGCTTCTACCTTAATCGGAGCATTTCTTAACTGGCTGTAAAACTCCGATATCAATCCCAAACTCCCCTCGTCGCTAACATACCAGAGAGTAGCCAGAGCGGATTTAACACCTGATTGCACCGCTAAACCGCCAAAGCCCAACTCTGCTTCCCGATCGCCCACAGCAGTCTTGCAAGCACTCAAAACCAAAAGTTCAACTTGCGGGCTGTGCCAATTCATTTGCCGCAACTGATCTAAGCGTAATTTAGTATCCCACAATTGAATGAAAGAATTGCTGGGGTCTCCCGACCTAAATTCGGCGTGGGTAGCAAGGTGAATCATGCCAAAGGGCTGCTGCTGGCGCTGCGATTTCAAATTTGCCAGAGTGAAAGCTTGGTTCAAGAAAGATTTACCGGGCCAGCCCTGCTGAGCGATCGTGGATACCTCTATTTCCACCGCAGGTAAAGGACTCAAATCTGCAAATTGCGATGCCCCCATTGCCAGAAGTTGGCTATTTTTGAAACTGCCGGTGCTGCTATCGGTCAAACTGAGACTGGGCATCGAGCCGATACTGTAACGCTCAATCAGAAAGCCTTTGCCGTCATGGAGGGCGGCCATTGGTATCGATCGCAGCCCCTCATCTGAGATAAAAGATAAGTTGTTAATGCCTCGCGCTTGTAGCTGGGCTTCGATCGGCGCTACTATTATCCGATAAAGCTGCTGAGCAAAAGGCAAATAACTTTTAGTATTGCGTTTTACCGGATTAGTCACTTCATTGTGAAATCTCTTAACTACTGCCATTACTTCGGTGCGGGAGGTTTGCGCTACCCGCACGCGAACGGGTTCGCCTGAAGGTGTTACCACCATTAGTTCTAGTTCCTCGCTGGCTTGAATTTGCTGCTGTTCCACGCGCAATATGGACGAACTGGTGTAGTCGCGAGGGACGGTTGAACCTTTGGGTACAAAGCTGATATAGATCAGAGCGGGTTTAATGCCTGTGGCTTTTTCGACGCGACTAAGCGTATTTTGGGCGTCTTCTAGGGTGGCGATCGCATTTGTTGATGGCAAATTCAGATAATTGACAAAATCGCTGGTTAATCTTTCTTCTATAGGAAAAATAACCGAGTCGAGGTTCCTTTGCAAATTGGAAATGTTAGTATTCGGGGCTACTAAGGGTAAATTGCGCTGTTGCAAGGAATTAGATATTTGCTGTTGTGAGTTCGGGGCAAATACAGGATTTTGGTTCGGTAGTGGACTCACTGGGAGATTAATTGGCGCGACGGCAGGCACAACGGCTATCGCATTGACAGAAACTGCGATCGGCTCAACTGTTATGGCTACGGGTGTTTGAATTATGGGTGCGATCGGCTCAACTGTTACGGGTGCGGGTGTTTGAATTATGGGTGCGATCGGCTCAACTGTTATGGGTGCGGGTGTTTGAATTATGGGTGCGATCGGCTCAACTGTTACGGGTGCGGGTGTTTGAATTATGGGTGCGATCGGCACAACTGTTATGGCTACGGGTGTTTGAATTATGGGTGCGATCGGCTCAACTGTTACGGGTGCGGGTGTTTGAATTATGGGTGCGATCGGCTCAACTGTTATGGGTGCGGGTGTTTGAATTATGGGTGTGATCGGCACAACTGTTACGGGTGCGGGTGTTTGGATTATGGGTGTGATCGGCACAACTGTTACGGGTGCGGGTGTTTGAATTATGGGTGTGATCGGCACAACTGTTACGGGTGCGGGTGTTTGGATGGTTTGGGCGATCGGCACAACTGTTACGGGTGCGGGTGTTTGGATGGTTTGGGCGATCGGCACAACTGTTACGGGTGCGGGTGCAGGAGTTAGCGTTTCTGCGGGTGCTGGTGCTGGAGTTGGCGCGGGTGCTGGAGTTGGTGCTGGAGTTGGTGCTGGCGTTGGTGCAGGTGCAGGTGCGGGCGTAGGCGCTGGTAAACGTACTGGTACACGTACAGGTGCTGGCGTTGGTGCTGGTGCTGGAGTTGGTGCTGGAGTTGGTGCTGGAGTTGGTGCTGGAGTTGGTGCTGGTGCTGGAGTTGGTGCTGGAGTTGGTGCTGGAGTTGGAGTTGGTGCTGGAGTTGGTGCTGGAGTTGGTGCTGGAGTTGGTGCTGGAGTCGGCGAAATAGGAGAAGCGGTAAGCTTAATTGTGGTCGGCTGTACTATCTGTTCTTGAGGCTTACTATTACTGTAACTTCCGTATTCAATGGCATTTCTCTTAGAAGGCCCTCCCGTGGCGATGACGCCAGCGGTACCATTGACTTTGTTATAGTCCGGGCCGACGGTGAAAAGAGTGTTCGAGGCTGCGTTACCCAGGCGAATGGTGATATCGCCAGCGTTAGCACTGGTGGTTGTGGAGGCGGAAAGACTGCAACCGGGCGCGCAGTTGGGTTCTGACTTGAAAGTGCCTGTGGCTCGGAAATGACGGCCTGCGGTGATGTCAATATTTCCTCCGGCTGTTCTACCCTCGGTGTTGATGTAGGTGACTTGGGCGTCGTTGCGGGCGCTGAGGGTGACTGAACCGCCTTGTTTATCTTCTGAATGGGCGTTTATGTTCCCTGTTTGAATACTTAATTCTGCTGAAATTGCAATGTCTGCGGCGTTACCGTTTTTGTCGCTGGAGGAAGAATTGATGTTGCCTGTCTGTACTGTTCCTGTACGGCTGGTGACGGTAATTTTGCCACCGCTGCTGTCGGTGGAGTGGGAGTCGAGATTGCCACTGCGAATGTCGCCTTTGGCTTCTAGCCCGATCGCGCCTGTTTGCGAACTCGTCAAGTTGCCAGTTGTCAGGTTGTTGGCTGCTTGAATGGCGATCGCACGAGCATTTGCACCTTGTACTGCCACGTCGCCCGCTGCTACTACTTGATCCGACGCTGTGAGTACAACTTGACCGCTAGCATTGACGCTGACACCTGTAGCGTTAGTTGGGCCGATGCCTGTGAGCAGTTGTGGTAAGGATGCGATCGGCAATGTCGAAGCTGCTTCCCCTGCTCCTGATGGTGGCTTGATTTCCAAACTCAGCAAATTGCCTTCCTGAACCAGGCGCACTACATTTTGCCCCGGTACGGAGGCTACAGTAATTTGACCGTTTGGGGCCCAGAGAGTGCCGCTGCTGACAACCGTACCGCCGAGCAATGTTAAATTTTGACCTGACTTGACTGCTAAGTCAGCCGTGTTGATAATTGCTCCTGCTTGAGCGGCACCGAAGTTGAAAGAGTTGGGCGTGCCTGTGAGGGAGGTGTAGTTATTGATACCTGTGGCGTTAAATGAGTTAGAACCAAGCCCGATCGACGAGGCCGTGGTTGCGGTGAAAGCCGCCGGCACGTTTAAGCTGGCATTGTTGCCAAATATAATCCCAGAGGGGTTCATCAGAAACAGATTAGAATTGCCGCCGGTAACTTGAATTAAGCCATTAATCAGAGAGGGGCTGCCCCCACCTATGCGACCCAATATGTTGCGAATGTTGGGGTTTGAGATAAAGTTGGCAATCTGATTTTGTGACAATCCGAATTGTTCAAAACTGTGGAAGAGATTTTGCCTATCTCCCGATAATTTTCCGCCTTGGATATCGAAGCGAGTTGTCGGTACTGGGACTCCGGTTGGGGCTGCGGGTGTAACAGTAGTCCCCGTTCCGTCTAAAGCTGGAACAATGATTTGGGCCTGTGCTTTTGCAGATAAATAATAAAAATTTATCAGGACAATTTGCAGAGAAATTGCCAGTTTAGTTAGGCTTTTTCTTGCTATCGCTTTCAAATCTATGCGTCGATTTTTTGTAATTCTCATTTTCTGTTAAAAACTCACTTATATAATTTTTGAGTAAACTTAGCTTCAGCATTTGCAATTCCCCGGACATTTTTTATAATCTAATCCTAACTACCACTGCCTAGAGAATGTATATTCCGCATGACATATTTAAACAAAAAATATGGTTAAAAATTGTTGCGTTTATTTTGGTAAAAAAAGAACCTCTTCGGGAATTGCTGTTATTAAGGCGGAGACGGCAATGCCGTCTCCTAATTTCCGATAATATTAATTCCGATGCTTATCAAGAAATTGGGTTGAAAACCCCGTCCTTATAGGACGGCTTTAATTGTAAAGCTTTGTTGCAATGCTAGACTACTTGTGCCAAGTAGTCTAGCATAAATCAGGAGGTAAGGCAATGCTAGTTTTTGAGTTTAAGACCTACGGGAAATCAAGTCAGTTCACAGCGGTAGATGAAGCAATTCGTACGGCCCAATTTGTCAGAAATAGCTGTTTACGCTATTGGATTGACAACCAGAAAGTGGATAAGTACGCTCTGAACAAATACTGTGCTGTACTAGCCAAGAATTTTCCGTTTGCGGGCGAACTCAACTCTCAAGCTAGACAAGCTAGCGCCGAAAGAACTTGGTCTGCTATCTCCCGATTCTACGAGAATTGCAAAAAGGCAATTCCTGGTAAAAAAGGATATCCGCAATTTCAGAAAGATTGTCGCTCTGTTGAGTATAAATCAACTGGATGGAAATTGGCTGATGATCGTAAATCAATCAAATTTACCGACAAGAAAGGAATTGGGAAATTAAAGCTAAAAGGAACGTGCGACTTACACTTTTACCAAATTAGCCAAATAAAACGGGTTCGATTGGTAAAACGTGCAGACGGTGTATACGTTCAATTTTGCATTGATGTTGACAGAAAAGAAAACACAGAACCCTCTGGGAACACTATTGGCTTAGACGTGGGGTTAAAGGAATATTACACCGATTCAAACGGAGTAATGGTTGAAAATCCTAAGTTCCTCCTCCGGAGTGAAAAAGTCCTGAAGCGGTGTCAGCGTCGAATATCCAGAAAAGTAAAAGGTTCAAAAAATAGAGGCAAAGCTAGGCAGGTTTTAGGAAAACGCCATCTCAAAATAAGTAGGCAACGTAAAGATCATGCAATCAAACTTGCAAGGTGCGTAGTTCAGTCAAACGACTTGATAGCTTATGAAGATTTGAGGATTAAAAACATGGTGAAAAATCATTGCTTAGCTAAGTCAATTAACGACGCTTCTTGGTATCAGTTCCGTATCTGGCTTGAATACTTTGGAAAAGTATTTGAGAAAGTAACGGTTGCGGTAAATCCGCAATACACCAGCCAAGAATGCTCTAGTTGTGGTGAAATTGTCAAGAAAACGCTATCCACAAGAACTCACGTTTGTAAATGCGGATGTACTATGGATAGAGATAAAAACGCAGCTAGAAATATCCTGAGTCGAGGATTGGGTACGGTAGGGCATACCGGAACCCTTGCATTAAATGCAAGTAACGCTTTGGGAAAATTAACCTCTACTCAGACTGGTGCAAGCCTGCCTGAGCAAGTTAGCTCGTAGATCAAAGAATCCCCATGCCTTGAGGCTGGGGAGTGTCAAGAGAGTTTTTTAGGGAGACGGGGATGGGGAAGTCGGAGTCGCATCAGAGGGAGTTGGGGAAGAGGAACTAGGAGACAAGGGAACTGGAGAAGGAGTGGATTGTTCTGATTTTTTGAGGTTGACAAAAGCGTCGTAACGGGTGGTACGATCGCCTACGATAGCTGCCGTAATCCCGATCGACCGTATGGCGTCAATCCAGATTTTTTGGTTAGGGGGAAACTCCGGCAAAGCTAGGTTTTTGGGGTTAAATGCACTCTCGGTATCGATGAAGAAATTGCCGTTGTGGGGTTTAAGTTGCGATCGCACAGTTGCTTGGAACAATTCACTTCCGAATAGCGGACTTTTCGGTGCTGGAACAATCGCATCAATCACGGGAGCTCCTACTGTTAGAAATAATACATCCTTCATCCAGCCGCGAGTAACTGCGATTCCTCCAAAGGGCGATGTCCATTTAGTCGCAGGTTCACCGCCTGCTTTAATTTCCTCGACTCTAAACCCTTTAGTTTTCATCGTATCATCAAGCTGTTTAAGAGCTTTGTCAGCCCCACCACGGTTGCTGGTTTCCACCATAAATACAAATCCAGCAGCAAATTTGTCTTTGGGATTCGGGGCGGGGGCTGGTATTAATGATAGGGAAAATTCTCCGGCCATCCAGTCGATCAAGTCTTTGTCTAAATCCATGCCAGTAGTGGATTTTAGGGCTGTTCGCAAAATTTGGGGGTTCACCGGGGCGATCGGGTTAGCATCAGCTCCCGATACATAATCTTGCCACAAACGCCGCAAGTTGCCACCAGATACCATCATTATTGTATTATTTGGCAGGCGGTTAGCCATTTTTTCAGCGTTGTTTTCTACTGCTATCTTTTTCTGAGAGTCTGGTTTCAGCCAAGCAATTGATTTGAATCCAATGCCTTCTGTCTCGATCGTAACTGTGGTGGCAAACCCCTGATTTTGTTGTAATTTTTCGAGGTTTTCTGGCGAGAACTCGCGGGCTGAGTTGGCGGACGCAAAGGCTGCTGCAACGGGCATATTGACGTAGATTTGACCGAAAGCACCTGGACTTTTTATTTGTTCTATGGCATCTTCATAGCCTGGAGTTTTTGCTAGGGAAGGTTCGCCTTTGTAGGTATCAATTATTCTATCGGTAGCTGTGGGATCTGTGCTAATTGCCAGATAGTTTGTGCCGAGTACCGCGACTGAGAAATTGCGATCTGATAGACCTTGAGTTTCTGTGACTTGCACACCTTTATAATTACGCTCAACCATTTTTCCTTGGTTGAGGGGTCTGGGTTTTGCTAATAATTCTTTCGCTTTAATTGGATTAGCAATTGGCAGGATAATTGCCACTGACTGTTGGGCTGGGGGAGGTGGGGGTGCATTGGGCGCGGAAGGGGTTACTGGTATGGCGACTTTGTTTCGCAAAAAAGCCACCATTGCTGTGTCACCCACCCAGGGTTGAATGTCTTGCTGGTAGCCGTAGCCGTTGCTTGTCAGGATGCGATCGCGCACTTCTGTTAAAAGTCTTTCAAAAGAGGCTTTTGACTCTGTAGTGCCAAATTCTCGCAGTCTGTTCCACTGCGATTCATCGGTACTGATCGAGAGGGCTATCATAGTATCTTGAGGAACAACCGTAGCCCCTGCTGGCAAATCTTTGCCGCGCCCGCGGGAGATGACGATCAAGTAGGTGATGAAGCCTAAACTGATCAGGAGTGTAGCTGCTCCGATCGTAAACAGCAGAGAAGATTTATCTTTCTTAAACATTATTCGTCAGGTTCGGGTGCTCGCAACATCATAAATTATATTGGGTAATTGGGAATTGGCAATTGGTAATTGGTAATTTCCTATTCCCATTACCTGATTTCAATTCCTTGCCTTAAAGTCTTTAAAGATAGTTTGAAATGAATACATCAATCGATGGACATCATTGGTAGCTCTCGGAAAAATATTAAGTTCCCATTTTTTTCTGGCAATAGTGAGCAGTTTTGCTACGGGTTCCGAGTAACTATTAGAAATGAAATAACTGCCACCTTCGTAGCGAATATCTGACGCTAATCCGATAAAAGCACCAGCCATTTCTAGTTTTAGTTCCGAGGTGTTGTGCTGAGATTTTACTGCTAAAATTACTTGCGAGTGCCGGGGTTCACGCTTCAGTAAACGGCAGATATTCGCTTCCTTTTGATACAACATTAACAGGTTGCAGTTGTGCAGAACTCCGGCTCTACCTTGGACTTTTACTCCTATGTGAATTTCCAAGGCTGGTTTGTCAGGAAATTCCACAACAGCATGAGTGTATGGATGTGCACTACCGTGGATTTTTCCCGCTGTTTTTCTAAATGTCAAATATTTCGGTGTTTCATCGTCTAAAACATTGTTGTAATAAATGCTGCCGCCTTCATTAGCAACGGCCTTGAGCAAGATGGTGAATAGGTAAGCATCAAAAATTCTGGCTTGTTCTGCGGCTCCGTTGAAATCGGGATCGATCGAGCTTTTTAATTTGCTCTTGATTTCGGAATTGACGGCGTAGTTGCTCGGCTCAGAGGGCAGTTTTTCGAGTAATTGCTGGAGGGCGATCGCCTGTTTGTGGCGTGGGGCTGTCACGCTGGAGGTAAACTCGATTGTTTGGGCTGTTTCTGCTGCCGAATTCGCAAATACAATTTTTGTACCCAGGGGGGATGTTTCTGATTCTACTTTCAAGAAATAAGCAATTTCGTCTTCCATTTCCGAAGTGTTCACCGTCGCTTGTTCGACAGCATCAATTAACAGCAAAATTTGTTCTTTCGCGGTATAATCTTCTATCTTGAGCAGAGGTGTTTTTCTTTTGAGCGATCGCTCTTGAATTACTTTGCCTATCTCTACAGTATCCGCAACTTGTTGAACTACCCAACCCAAGTTAAACTCATTCAGAATTGCGGCCAGTTCTTGATAGAGTTTGGCATATTCGATCTCGTCCATAATAGTTTCTGCGCTGCACACTATTCTGATTATACAAGCTGGTTGATTTTTTTGTCAATCGTCTACCAATTTTAGATTTTAGAATCACTCTAACGGATGAATCCAGGGATTTTTCAGTCAACAGTGAACAGTCAACAGTGAACAGTCAACGGTTAACAGTCAACAGTCAACCGTTAACGGTTAACGGTTAACCGTTAACAGTGAACAGTCAACCGTTAACATCCAATTAGCAGTAAGCTATTTTACAACAAACACGCGATCGCAAAAATGGCAACTATCAACGATAACTACCTCAAACTCAAAGCCGGCTACCTGTTTCCCGAAATTGGGCGCAGAGTCAAAGCCTTTGCAGATGCGAATCCCGATGCGCCCATCATCCGCCTGGGGATTGGCGATGTCACGGAACCCCTACCAGAAGCTTGTCGCGAGGCGATGGTGGCTGCGGTGGAAGAAATGGGCTCGCGCGATACCTTCAAAGGATATGGCCCCGAACAAGGTTATGAATGGCTACGGGAGAAAATTGCTGAGCATGATTTCAAGTCGCGGGGATGCGATATTGATGCTTCAGAAATCTTTATTTCTGATGGTTCTAAGTGCGATTGTGGTAATATTCTGGATATCTTTGGCAACGATAACGCGATCGCCGTTACCGATCCAGTTTACCCGGTGTATGTAGACACAAACGTGATGGCCGGACACACCGGAGATGCGAACGAAAAGGGCGAATACGACGGCTTCGTTTACCTGCCAATTACCGCAGAAAACAACTTTACGGCCCAAATTCCCACAGACAAAAAAGTCGATTTAATTTACCTGTGTTTCCCCAACAATCCGACGGGTGCAACTGCAACCAAGGAACACTTGCAAGCTTGGGTAAATTATGCTAATGCGAACGGTTCGATTATCTTCTTCGATGCAGCCTACGAAGCCTATATTACCGATCCAAGTTTACCGCATTCTATCTACGAGATTGAAGGTGCGCGCGATTGTGCGATCGAATTTCGTTCATTCTCCAAGAATGCTGGTTTCACCGGTACTCGCTGTGCATTAACAGTCGTACCGAAAACTTTGACAGGAAAAGCCGCAGATGGTTCCGATGTCGAAATTTGGAAATTGTGGAATCGCCGCCAATCTACTAAATTTAATGGTGTTTCTTACATCGTGCAGCGCGGTGCTGAGGCGGTTTATTCTGATGCTGGCAAAGCACAAATTCAGGCATTAGTCAATTTTTACATGGAGAATGCTGCGATTATCCGCGAGAAATTGACAGCGGCGGGAATCGAAGTTTTTGGCGGCGAAAATGCACCTTATGTGTGGGTGAAAACGCCTAATAGTTTGTCGAGTTGGGATTTCTTTCAGAAGTTGCTGGAAACTTGCAACGTGGTGGGAACACCCGGTTCAGGTTTTGGTGCGGCGGGCGAGGGTTATTTCCGCATTTCGGCATTTAATAGTCGGGAGAATGTGGAGGAAGCGATGAGACGAATTGTGGAGAAGTTTAAGGTTTAGTCTCATGTGAGTCCGGTAGGGACACGGCACTGCCGTGTCCCTACTCCCATCTGCTGTATTTCATCCGATTGAAAAGTGTTATAATCTAAACCAGACCACTTTACAGTGAGCGTGAAAAAGCAATGTCCTATAGCGAATTCACCCTCAAAAAAGTCAAACAAGACTTTCAGCTAACCCTAATCGAAGTACCTAGTTTTATTGTTTCTGCCCCGCCAATTCAGCCAAGTCCAGCCCTAGCTGAGTTCATAGAAAAACGCCTGAACCTTGCCCTAGCAATAAATACGGAAAAAGCTCGATCTGAAATGATTATCTGTCCAATTCTTCTAGAATTAAAAGATATTTTCCAGCAGCAAATCAGTCTTTTTTCTGGCAATGAATTTACGGTAGATCAATCTGTGGGACTTAACGGTGTCTGCGACTTCCTGATCAGCAAATCGCCCGAACAACTGTTTATCGAAGCTCCCGCTATGATTGTAGTGGAAGCTAAAAAAGAAGACATCAACGGCGGACTTGGACAATGTATTGCTGAGATGATTGCGGCTCAACGTTTCAATGAGAAAAACGGCGACCTTGTAAACAATCTCTATGGTTGCGTTACGACGGGGAACTTGTGGAAGTTTATCAAACTTGAAGAGCAAACTGTTACCATTGGTTTGAGAGAATACTCGCTGCCGCCAGTTGATGAAATTTTGGGAATCTTAGTTAGCTTTATTACTTAGTCTGGACTTACACATCACAACCAAAGAAACCGGGTTTTTGCAGTTTTTGCGGTCTGCCATGAAGTATTCTCGAAAAAAGAAGAAATTAATAAAGAACTACAATTATCCAAAAATAATCTTATGCCTTACAGTCAATACACTCTCCAGCAAGTCACTCAACAATTTAAGCTAAAAATCGTTGAAGTCAGCACATTTTTGCCAGTTACTAATCCTGTATCCCCCAGTCCTTATTTAACAGAATTTATCGAAAGGAATTTCGATTTAGCACTGGCACTCAACACGGAAAAAGCTCGCTCTGAAATGCTGATTTGCCCAATTT
>Ga0335395_10000546_pt1 | contig 23618 bp, 17 predicted proteins | sample MAT02_FD_205744 | JGI IMG/M metagenome (GOLD analysis project Ga0335395, IMG submission 205744) | Freshwater microbial communities from Lake Fryxell liftoff mats and glacier meltwater in Antarctica - MAT-02 (spades assembly) (version 2) ...
ATTAATCAGTTCCTCTTTTCTCTTAAAAATCATTACAAAGTGTGTTTATAGCTTCTAATAATGGTGAATTTCTCTTAAAATATACTCATCACTGATGAACAGTGTTCAATAAGATGCGTTCCCCCTGACTGGAAGACCCAGAACTATCATCAACTGACAGTAACGAAAATGAACTTGATTTAGCAGGCATCAGCGACGACTTACTGGAAGACCCAGAACTAGCCTCTGGGGATAACAATTATAACGAAGTAGATTTAGCAGGCATCAGTGCCGACTTACTTGAAGACCCAGAACTATCGTATCTTGACGATACTCTCACTGCAAAAACTCCAAAAGTCTCATCTAAAAATACCGATGATGATGCCCTCCCCGCAGAAGCCGTTCCCGAACCAACTACAGCATTAGGAACTTTATTAGCTCTAGCCGTATTGCCTGTAATTAAAAGACTCAAAAACCGGAAAAACAAAGAGTAATGAAAACCCTCTACACCCTGCTGTTTGCCCTCAGCATCATCCTCATCAACCCTTGGGGAAGCAGCCGGGGCCTCATCTGGACTTCCCCCAAAGTGTTCGTTATTTGGCTAATAGTAGGAGTCAATCTCGCCCTCTTGTGGGAACAAAGAAAAGCCCTAACCATTCCCAGACAATGGAAAATATCCCTAATACTTTGGACAATATTTCTCTCAATTGGAGCTATCTCCACTCTACAAAGTCCCTTCCCCTTAACCTCTTTCCTCGGTCAAGACCAAATGGGAGATGGCTGGCTGTACTGGCTGTTAATCGCCGCCTTCACCCTCAGCAACAGCTTGCTCTTAACCATACACCCGCTACTCATAAATTCCCAATTCCAAGGACTGCTAATTGGCGGCATGATTCTTTCTCTTAGTATCTTCCCCCAAATCATCGACTGGCGCATCGACTATACCGCGACAATGGGGCAAATTATCAGAGCTGATGTTAATGCCAGCAGCATATTTCAAGGGCAGCAACCAATAGGATTGTACTCCCATCGCGGCCATGCAGCCATAGTTTTAACATTAATAGCAATTACTGCTATTGTGGGTTGGTTTGGGAGATTTACCGCAACTAAATTAACTGCAATTACTTTAATTTTAACTGTTCCCGCGCTGCTGTTAACATCTACCCGAAGTGCTATTTTAGCTCTGATGGTGGCTAGTGCCTATTTGCTCAGGGGCAAATATTACAAAATCGTTGCAGGCATTGCTCTTATGGGTGTAATTGCTATTGCCATCATGACTGTCACCAGGCCGCTAGATTGGAGCAAACCTTCGATCGCACAAATCATGTCTAGCCGATCGCCCATGTGGACACTTTCAGCCCGTGGCATCAAAAAACGCCCGCTACTTGGATGGGGATTTGACGGCTTGGGCATCGCCTATCCCTACATCAAAAATCCTCAACTAACTCCGATTGTTGTAAACTTAGACGAGTTTACCTACGACTATATTAACCGAAAAGGTGAAATCAGCACCAGAGAAATTCCTACTTATAAAGCTCACAATTGGATTCTGGATACAACCCTATCAGTTGGCATTTTAGGGCTGTTGGCTGCTATTGCACTTTGGGGATATTATGTATGTTTAGCGCTGAATTTGTCTATTCGCGGTGTTGAAGCGGTTGCTCTTGCTTATTTCATTTTCACTTTCACTTGGTTTGACTGCTCTCAATACGCACATATTGCTTGGTGGACGATGAGTCTCACTGCAGTTAAATCTGCTTCTGTTAGTCGTTTCTCTCGTTTTCTATCGGAGTCGGGGCAATTACCAATTACCAATTAGCAATTACCCATTCCCCATTACTAAATCTTACATTTCCTGCATCAGCCGCAAATAGTTTTGCCGCATTTGCGTCATGTTTTCCATCATTCGATTAGCCATATCTTTCTCAACATCGCTCATTTGTTGCCAAAATAAGGCCGATCGCCTCGCCATGATTGCTTCTTCCCACAGCATCTCCAAAAGTTGCGCCGACATCGGATTTTCAGCATCTATAATCCCGCACAATTGCTCGAAGGCGCGGTTCGCTTCGGCGTGAGTGTTAACATCCTGAACCAGACTTAGGCATTTTTTCAGTTGTACGATCGGGTTTTCAGAAGAGTAAGCCATAATTTCACTAAGATAAGCGACAAAATTTACAGTGATACCTTTGACATTACTAGAGTTGTGATACAGCAGTAGAGTTCCCTACATACCATCGCCAAGGTAAATCAATTCCTTGAGAAATCCCGATCCGCGTAGTTTGCACAAAATTTATTGTACCCTCCTCCGCGGCTTGCTGAAATTGCTCGCTCCGGTGTTCCAACCGCAGCGGTTCCCCTACAGCCAATGGTAAACCGCTGAAAGTTCGATCGATCTCCAGCACTTTACACAGTTTCCCAGGCCCGGCGGCGAGGCGCGATCGCTTTTTTTCAGGAATTCCAGCGAACCCCTTGGGAAGCGCATCTAGCTGCAAAGCTCGAATCAGCACACCGCTAGCAACCCCCTCTGCATCCGTCACCACGTTAAAACAGTGATACATCCCGTAGATTAAGTAAACGTAGCAGATACCCGCAGGCCCGAACATCGCTTGATTGCGAGGAGTGCGCTGGCGGTAAGCGTGACAAGCAGGATCTCCCGGGCCGTAAGCTTCGGTTTCGACAATAATTCCTCGAATCTCTTCGCCGTCAGGAAACTGCCGCACTAGAGCACAGCCAAGCAAATCTGGCGCTACGCCCGTAGACGGGCGCGCCAGCCAAAAATCTTCTACAATCTGAGTATTTTCGCTCACTAAATCAGGAGACACTCAATTATGGACGTTAAGTTAGTTTTAGCAGTCTTGACAGCAGTTTTCACCGTTTGCTGTTTGTTTTTCGGCACAAAAAACGGATTCTACGATAGCGACAAATATCACGGTAACGGTTCTGCTCACTAATTTTAGGCGGCAGTTAGTTGCTTAAAAAAACCGCCGCCTGTCACTCAGGCGGCGGTTTTTTTGTTTTAACCGCAGAGGCCACAGAGGACACAGAGAAAGAGAAAAGAGAGAGAAGAAGGGAGCATTTCTGCTTTGCTTTTATATGAGTGCGAGCGTCCCCGCTCGCTTCCTTATATGTAGCGAGCGGGGACGCTCGCACTCCTAAAAACGCTTGTTACTCTCTGCAGAGATACTCCCGAGAAGAAGTTTACAATTAAGGGTGAATGTTCCCATCTGGCATTTTAGTGCCCTGCAATTTAGTATTCTCGAAATCGGCGCATCCCGGCAGATTTAAACGAATTGTAGCTCCTCGGTCAGTTGATTTCATGTTGAAACCAACTACTGCATTTTCTGGGTTATTCTTTTCGGGAACAGCACTGACTTTTAAATCCATATTTGCGGCTTGACCATTAGTATCAAGATTGAAGCTTATGCCGCTACATCCTAAGTCAGATCCAGTCAGGTTGGCTCTATTCAAGTTAGCATTTTTTAGGTTGGCATTCGCCAATTTTGCTCCTGATAAGTTAGCACCTTCTAGGTTGGCTCCCTGCAAGTTAAATCCTTGTAAGTCCATTCCCTTCAAGTTGACATTGCTGAGATTGCATTCGGGACACTGTTTGGTTGCGAGCAATTGCTTGACTAGGTTTTGTTGGTTAAAATCAGGTATGTATTTGGTCGCAGCTAATAAAACTGCGATCGACAATCCAACGGTAATTATATTTTTGGTTTTCATAAAAACTCATAAAAGCTTCGGCGGCTTTCTATCGCGGTTAATTATTAATACAGCAGTGCGATCGACATCTCCAGAATTTCTACAAAAAAATTGCCTCGATATCAGACAAGCTGGGAGGTGCAATTAAATCGGGCCTGCTTTCCTTCGCCAGTGCTGCTTTGGGTTTCAGGCTCGCCTCCGTCGGCTTCACTTGGCTCGCTTTCTGTCCGCAAACGGATTTTTTTTGACCAGAGGGCGCGCATTTGCATATACCTGCGGACTGAAATCAAAGAAACTTTATTTATATCCCTGGAGTGAGCCGATCTTAGAGAGATATGAAGATGATTAAACAGAAAGGAAATACTTTACCTGCGCTGTTGGAAGTTCTCGGCAACTAATTTTTGCAAAATTGCTGCGATCGATTAATTTACTTAAAAAACCGTTGGCAGCAGCTCAGGTATCCCAACCTAGCCAAAACACACCCTATCTGTAATCCCGACAATTCGGAGCGGAAATGAACACAATCAAACCCGAACCCAGAAGATCGCGCTTCATGGCTCTGCTGCTGACAACGCTACTGACATTTCCGCTTTTGAGTGCTTGCGGTTCTAGCCAGCAAGGTTCCACCCCCCCGCCTCCTGTTGACGACACTCGCACTGAAGGAGTGCAAACTAATCGCGCCCAGACTCCTTTGCCCGAAGCGAAAAAAGGACTGAGCAATGCTCAAAAAGTAGGGATTACTTTAGCAGGAGCAGCCGCCCTTTACTATATCTACAATCAGCACAAAAATAAACAAGAAAAGGGGCCGCAGGGAAAACATTACCTTTCTAAAAACGGTCGCGTTTACTACCGCGATGCCGAGAATCGCGCTCACTGGGTAACGCCCCCGCCGGAAGGAATTAAGGTGCCGGAGGCTGAGGCGGCGCGTTACCGCGAATTCGAGGGGTACAACAACCAAACTACCGGCCGAGACCTCAAAAGCTTGCCGGAAGCTACAAGTCCTGTTCCGGCACAGTAGCCTCACCATTTGAGATTTGAGATTGTCGCTGCCGCGATTTTTAATTAAATCTGGTATTCCAAATCTAAAACAGCAGTTTTTCAACCCATAAAATAGAGGAATTTTATCATGGTAGACGGATTTTTCCGCAAGTTAAAAGATGTGATCGTCGGGCCAGACAGCGAACAAGTCGATCCTGATGCCAATTATGACGATCGCCCAAATCCCGGACAGTTCGGCAACGTGCGTCCGGCCAGCGAAGACCCCTACGGCGACCCGGCTGACAACGTAGCGGATGCCGGAATGTTCGGCAACGTGCGTCCGGCCAGCGAAGACCCCTACGGCGATCCGGCTGACTACGTAGCGGATGCCGGACAGTTTGGCAACGTGCGTCCGGCCAGCGAAGACCCCTACGGCGACCCGGCCGACGAGGAAGGGTTTAGTTAAGTCAGTTGGCTAGAAAAATTACCTGGTAAGCAACAGCACTCCTGCGGGGGTGTTTTTTTTGCCTGTTCTTTTGCTAGTTCTCAAAAACGGAGAGGGTGGGATTTGAACCCACGGAACCTTGCGGTTCACCTGATTTCAAGTCAGGCGCATTCGACCACTCTGCCACCTCTCCGGGCGCATAATTAACCTAAAACCCTTACTGCACAAAATATATATATAAAATGAGCACGGAGGGATTTGAACCCCCGACCCTCAGGACCGGAACCTGATGCTCTATCCACTGAGCTACGTGCCCTCGACTTTTCCGAGTATAACACGTCTTGCCGAAAATGGCTAGTGGATCAACCAAATTCGATCGCCAGTCTCCAAACCCCTCGGCCCCTAGGGAACTCGCCCACAGAGCGCGCATCAGCCAGCTCTCGAAGCCAGAGACTGCACATTTTGCCGAAATCGTCAATAATACGACAACAGGCAAAATAATGTACTCTCATATAGCAAAGATTAGGTTCGCATTCGATCGCGGTTAAACATCTACTACACCTAATATAGCCCCCAGCAATTCCCTCTAGCTCGTCGGGGATGGCGCTGCTGTTAAGACAAACTCTGCAAGGACGCTTCTAGGCTAAGTTCACCAAACCTCTAAATCTGATGATTTCTAAAATTTTAGACAAATTACCGCTGCGAACAGTTCTCATAGTTCCATTTGTACTGCAAATCGTCGGAGCAGTGGGACTCGTAGGATATTTGTCTTTTAAAAACGGACAAAAAGCAGTTAATAACCTGGCCACTCAGTTAATGAGCGAGGTGAGTTTGCGTGTCGAGCAAAACCTGCAAGTTTACCTGACAACTCCCCATCAAATCAATCAAAGCAAGCTGGATACAATCAAGCTCGGGTTGTTAAAGATGGATGATTTATCAAAATGGGAGAAATATCTTTGGCGACAAGTACAATTATATCCCTATATTAATTTTACTGCCGTTGGCAACGAAAAGGGAGATTATAGATCCGGAGAACAACTCTCTAACGGCTCCCGAACGATGAATGCGATCGAGAAATCTACTGGAGCAAATTTTTATTCCTACAATACTAATGATACGGGCGATCGCACTACCATAGCAACAGTTATCAAGAATATTGACAATAGGCAACATTCTTCCTACAAAGCTGCCGTAAAAGCAGGCAAGCCCACATGGAGTTCGGCTTACGTTTCCTTCCTAGAGCCCACATTAATTCTCAGCGCTATCCAAGCTGTATACAGCGATAAAAATCAGCTAGAAGGAGTCTTAATTGCTGCTTTGCGTCTCGACTATATAGGGAGATTTCTCAACAGTCTAAAAATTGGCAAATCGGGACAAGCCTTTATTATCGATCGCCAAGGTAATTTATTAGCAACTTCCACCACCGAAAAACCGTTTCGCGCTAGCGGTAATGACAGACAAATATTTAAAGTAAAAGAAAGCAGCAACCCTCTTACTCAAGCTACAGCTAAATATTTAACCACACAATTTAAACAATTAAACATTAAAAAAACTGAGTTATTAAAATTTGAAATAAATGGCAAGCGACAATTTTTAAAAGTCCTGCCATTCCAAGACGGCAAAGGCTTAGACTGGCTGATTGTAGTAGTAGTTCCCGAAGCAGATTTCACCGAAGAAATCGATGCCAATACCCGCACAACGATTTTGCTGTGTTTCGCAGCTTTAGTAGTAGCTGTATCCATTGGCATTCAGACTTCTCGCTGGGTGACAAATCCTATTTTGCGCTTAAATACAGCAGCCAAAAATATCGCTAAAGGTGAATGGGACAAAACAGTAGAAAGCCAACGATCCGACGAATTAGGGGAATTAGCCAAGTCATTTAACAGCATGGCTCAACAACTACAACAATCTTTTGAAACTTTAGAACAGCGAGTGCGAGAGCGGACTGCTGAATTGGCTGTAGCTAAGGACAAAGCCGAAGTAGCAAATCAAGCTAAAAGCACCTTTCTGGCTAACATGAGTCACGAATTGCGATCGCCACTCAATGCAATTCTAGGCTTTTCCCAACTGATGACTCGCAGCCAAAATCTATCCCCAGAACATCAAGAAAATATTAGCATAATTAGTAGCAGCGGAGAACACCTCCTCACCCTGATTAATAACGTACTCGATTTATCTAAAATTGAATCTGGGCGCACCACCCTCAATCCCAAAAAATTCGACCTCTATCGCCTGCTCAACGACTTGGAAGATATGTTTCAACTCAAAGCAGATGACAAGCACTTGCAGTTAATTTTTGACCGCAGTCCCGACGTGCCGCAATACGTAGAAAGTGACGAATTAAAGTTGCGGCAAATCTTAATCAATCTGCTCAATAACGCTCTTAAATTTACATTAGAGGGCGGTGTTGCGGTCAAAGTTAGCAAGCAGTCGTCAGGCATAACTAACGGCAAAATATTTGATGTTTACGAAGCCTCAGAAAATACACTAAATCCCGCAAATAAAAGTTATGAAAATTCCGAATTAATCTATTCAGAAAACGAAACTTATGCAGCCCAAAACAACAGTTTAGATTCTGCCTCCTCCTTTTTTATTCATTTTGAAGTCCAAGATAGTGGCCCTGGTATTGCGGCCAATGAATTAGACAATCTTTTTGAAGCTTTTGTCCAAACCCAAGCAGGCAAAGATTCGCAAGAAGGTACAGGCTTGGGATTGCCAATCAGTCGCAAATTTGTAGAATTAATGGGCGGCGAGATGAGCGTCAGTTCTGCTGTAGGGGAGGGAACTAATTTTAAGTTTGACATTCAAGTGATTGCGGTCGATTCGGCTGATATTGAAAGCCAAAAACCTACCCGCCATGTGATTGCACTCGCACCAAACCAACACCCCTATCGAATTTTGATTGTAGACGATAAACCGCTCAACCGCCAACTGTTAATTAAACTTCTTAATCCTCTAAATTTTGAACTAAAAGAAGCTACTAACGGTGAAGAAGCTATTGAGCTTTGGGATTCTTGGGAACCCCATTTAATTTGGATGGACATGAGAATGCCCGTGATGGACGGCTACGAAGCAACAAAACACATTAAAGGCACGATCAAAGGTCAAGCTACTGCTGTTATTGCGCTGACAGCGAGCGTTTTGGAGGAAGAACGGGCAGTTATTTTGTCGGCGGGCTGCGATGCTTTTATGCGGAAACCTTTCCGGGCAGCCGATATTTTTGATGCTATGCACAAACATATCGGAGTGCGCTATATTTATGAAGATCCGGGTGTAGCTAATTTATCGGCAATCCAAGAGCGCGATCGCGAAATGACTGAGGCTGATTTCGTAAAATTGCCTGAGTCGCTGCTAGCGGATTTAAAGCTGGCCATACTGAATGCAGATATGGATTTAATTGAGATATCGATCGAGCAAATTCGAGAAAAGGATGCAGTAACGGCTAGTGCGATCGCCCATTGTATAGAAAACTTCGAGTACGACAAAGTTTTAAAGTTAATCTCTCAAGCACAATCACATGAATAACAACATTCCTAGCACCGATCGCGGTAATATTTTAGTAGTTGATGACACCCCAGCTAATTTGCGGCTGCTAGCTGGAATTTTGAACGGTAATGGCTATAAAGTCCGCCCCGTACCTAGCGGCGAATTAGCACTTTCGGCTGCAAAAGGTATGCCTCCCGATTTGATTTTGCTGGATATTATGATGCCCGAAATGAACGGGTATGAAGTTTGCGAAAAAATCAAAGCAGATGAACGCACTCGCGACATTCCGGTGATTTTTATTAGCGCGATCAATGACGTACTAGATAAGGTCAAAGCCTTTGCAGTCGGCGGAGTAGATTATATTACCAAGCCATTTCAAATGGAAGAGGTTCTAGTCAGGGTAGAAACCCATTTAGCAATGTGTCACTTGCAAAAAAAGCTCCAAGAGAAAAACGATCAACTGACAGTCACTTTAGACGAACTGCAAGCAACTCAGCATCAATTAGTTCAATCAGAAAAAATGGCCGCATTAGGGCAACTGATTGCCGGCATTGCTCACGAAATCAATACGCCACTGGGGGCGATTCGCTCGTCTATTGGGAATATTACCAACTTTTTGGATAACAATCTCGAAACTTTACCAGTTTTTTTTAAAGAACTGTCAGCCGAACGCCAGCACGATTTCTTAAGTTTGATGTACAGTGCCCGCCAACAAAATTACTCTTTATCTACGAGAGAAAAACGGGAATTGAAAAGAGGCGTAAAGCAGCAACTAGACTCCGAAAAAATTGATAATGCTGATAGTCTTGCTAACATTTTAGTCAATATTGGATTGCAGGGAAATTTGGAAAAATTCTTGCCATTGCTGAAAGATCCTGAAAGCGAAAATATTATCAAGACCGCCTACGATTTTGCCAGCATTCACAGAAGCGCCAAAACCATAGCTACCGCTACAGAACGCGCTGCTAAAGTCGTATTTGCCCTGAAACATTATGCGCGTTACGATGTCAATGGCGAAAAAATAAAGGTGAATATTACGGATGGAATTGAAACTGTATTGACTCTTTATCAAAACCAACTCAAGCAGGGTGTGGAGACAGTCAGAAACTATGAAGCTGAATTGCCTATGGTATTTTGTTATTCCGACGAACTCAATCAAGTTTGGACAAATTTAATTCACAATGCCTTACAAGCGATGGACAATCAAGGAACTTTAACAATTGATGCCCAGCAGCAAGATACCAACGTTGTAGTAAAAATTACCGACAGCGGTAAGGGGATTCCACCGGAGATTTTGCCGAAAATTTTTGAGCCTTTTTTTACTACTAAACCTGCTGGAGAAGGCAGCGGGTTAGGATTGGATATTGTTGATAAAATAATTAAAAAACATCAGGGTAAAATTGATGTAAATTCTGTGCCAGGGAAAACAGAATTTACAGTGTCTGTACCGATAAATTTAATTGAGTAGTTGACACTCCCCAGACATCTATAGCCTTTCTCAAAAAGGTGAGAAGTCAGTCGATTTTAGATTTTAGATTTTAGATTTTAGATTGGGGGATTGAGGGATTGAGGGATTGATTGGTCAATACTTCATATTTCGCTCGAACTGCTATATAGCAGTTCTCAAGCGTGGTGAGGTATGCCCTATGCCCTATGCCCTATGCCCTATGCCCATAGCCCTATGCCGGATAGTACCTCATCTTTCTGAGAAAGGCTATATCTGGGGCTAAAAATTGGCAGTCTACTCCGCAGAATGTAGAATTTAGACAACGATGTACTTACCCGTCGGGGTTCACTCAGCCAGACTCAAGGAGGAAACTAGCGATGTCTAAACCAGCAATTTTGTGTGTTGACGATGAAGTAGCGGTGTTGGAAAGTCTGGAAATTGAACTGCAACAGGCATTTAATGGTAAATATCTTTGCGAATTTGCTGAAAGTGCAGCAGAAGCGCTGGAAATTATCGAAGAGCTATGTGAAAATGAGGTTAACATTCTAGTGATTGTCTCGGATTGGTTGATGCCCGGAATGAAAGGAGATGAGTTGCTGATTGCAATTCATCACAAATATCCGCAAATCGTGACAGTTATGCTGACGGGACAAGCAGACAAAGAAGCAATCGAACGCACAAAAGCTCAAGCCAATCTTCATGCTTTCATACAAAAGCCTTGGAAAAATCAAGAATTAATTGAAGCAATTAAGTCTGGTCTAGCAAATTTATGAAAAAGCCAGTCATTATTTGTGTTGATGATGAGCAGACTATACTCGATAGTCTGGAAATAGACTTGCTAAAAGCCTTTGAAGATAAATATTTAATTGAAACTGCCCAAAGCGGCGAAGAAGCTTTGGAGTTGCTGTCAGAACTTTTAGCAGAACAGTATGAAGTTCCTTTGGTTATTTCCGATCATATTATGCCGAATATGAAAGGAGACGAGCTATTGAGGAGCGTTCATGCCATTTCGCCGAAAACTCTCAAAATCATGCTGACTGGGCAGGCAGATTTGGAGGCGGTAGCCAATGCTATTAACTATGCTAAATTGTACCGATATATACCTAAACCTTGGCAATCTGATGATTTAAAATTAACTGTTACTGAGGCGATTTACAGATATTTTCAAGACAAACAATTAGCTGAAAAACAAATAGAACTTCAGGAGATGAATCAGGAGTTGGCAAGATTAAACCGCAAGCAGGCGATGCTGATTTCCAAACTCCACGAAAACGAAAGTCGGTTGACGCAATATCTGGAAGCTATGCCGCTGGGCGTGTGCGTGCTGGATGCTAACGGTCAATCTTTTTATGCAAATCAGAAGGCGCGGGAGATTTTTGGTAAAGGTACAGTGCCGCATATTAATTCTGAGCAGAAAGCGGCAATTTATCAATTCTATAAAGCCGGAACTAATCAGAGATGTCCTGTGGAAGAGTTGCCAATTATGCAGGCGCTCCGGGGCGAAACAGTGCGGACTGAGGGTGTAGAAATTAGGACTGGGAATAAGGTTATTCCGGTGGAGAGTTGGGCGACTCCTATTTATGATTCTATCGGCGATATTTGCTACGGGATTATTGCTTTTACTGATATTACGGAACGCAAGCAAGCTGAAAAAGCGCTGGTGCAAGCTGAAGAGAAGTATCGCCAGATATTTGAAAATGCTCTTGAAGGTATTTTTCAGACTGCACCTGATGGAAAGGTGCTCAGCGCTAATCCTGCTCTGGCTCAAATTTACGGCTATGATTCCCATGAAGAATTGATCGCAAGTGTTAATGATATTCAGCGGGAATTATACGTGCAACCGCACCGCCGCCAAGAGTTTTTTGCGCTGATGGAACAGTACGGTAGTGTGTCTGAGTTTGAGTCGGAAGTTTACCGCCAAGATGGTAGTGTGATCTGGATTTCTGAGGACGCGCGCACTGTTTTTGATGCTAGCGGTGATGTGCTTTACTATCAGGGTTTTGCTGAGGATATTACTTTGCGAAGATTGGTAGATGTGGAACGGCTCAGGTTTACAAATGATTTAGAAAAAGCTTTGATAGCTCAAGAAAAGTTAAATGGAGCGCTGTTAGAAAGTGAAAATCGGCTAACTCAATTGCTGGAAGCAGTGCCGGTGGGTATATTTGTGGTAGATGGTGTCGGAAAACCTTGCTATATGAATTCTTGGGCTGAAAAAATCTTTGGCAAAGGCTTGGTTTCTGATGTTGTTCCTAGCAATTTATCGGCAGTTTATCAAATTTATTGTGCTCGAAGCAATGAGCTATATCCAGAGGATCTCCAACCGATTGTACGGGCGCTGCGGGGGGAAGTGGTGCACGTTGACGATGCGGAAATTCACGGCCCGGATAAGATTGTGCCGATCGAGGTTTGGGCGACTCCAATCTACGACGAAAGAAAAAACATAGTTTACGCGATCGCAGTTTTTCAAGACATCACAGAGCGTCAAGAGGTAGAAACTGAGCGCCGCCAATTCACAAACGAGCTCGAAAAAGCTTTAGCAGCGGAAGAAAATTTAACAGATGCTTACGGGCGGTTTGTGCCGCACCAATTTCTCCATTTTCTGGGATATGAAAGTATTCTGGACGTAAAATTAGGCGATCAGGTGCAGAAAGAAATGTCGGTGCTGTTTTCAGATATTCGCGATTTTACTACTCTGTCTGAAACTATGAATCCTGAAGAAAATTTTAAATTTATTAATGCTTATTTGTCGCGGATGGAACCAGTAATTACTGAAAATTTTGGGTTTATTGATAAATATATTGGCGATGCGATTATGGCGCTGTTTGATGGCAGTGCGGACGATGCTGTAAAAGCTGGAATTGCGATGCTAGAACAGCTTAACGAGTATAATATCAGCCGTCATCAACCCGATCGCCCGCCGCTACAAATTGGCATTGGCATAAATACGGGTTCTTTGATGTTAGGTACGGTTGGCGGCCAAAGTCGGATGGACAGCACGGTGATTAGCGATGCGGTAAATTTAGCTTCCCGCGTGGAAAGCTTGACGAAAGAGTATGGAGTTTCGATGTTAATTACTCACAATACTTTTATACAGTTGAACGATATTTATGATTTTAGATTGATCGATCGCGTCACAGTAAAAGGTAAATCGCAATTGGTAACAATTTATGAAATATTCACGGCAGATCCGCCGGAGTTGCGACAAAAAAAGTTAGAGACAAAAACAATCTTTGAGGAAGCTTTGGTATTGTACAATAAGGATAGGTTTGTAGAAGCGAGAAGATTGTTTTCGGAGTGCAAGCAAATCAACCGTGAGGATAAGGTAGTTCAAATTTATATGCAGCGATGTGTGAAACGGGCGATATATTCTATATAGCCTTTCTCAGAAAGATCAGGTACGCTTCCGGCATTGGGCATTGGGCATTGGCCAAACAGGTCATTGGGCATTGGCCAAACAGGGCATTGGCCAAACAGGGCATTGGCCAAACAGGGCATTGGGCATTGGGCTATCCTCACTTTTTTGAGAACCGCTATATAATATTATTTGAGATTTTCGACTTAGGTGTAAGCGCCAGAGCCGAAGGATTGGAGATTGAAAAATTGAGAATGAATAAATAAAATTGTAACAATAACCAAAAAAAGATTTTTGCAAAAAGTCTACTGATTGCGTAAGAGTTTGGAGTTATATCATGTCCGGTTGATTACCATAACAAATACGGTTCGGGAGCATATGGTGTTTTGCATTATAGTGCGAGCGTCCCCGCTCGCGAGTTATACAATACGCGAGCGGGGACGCTCGCACTATAATAAAAAAAATGCTTTTTGCAAAACTGAGATGTTCCCAACGGATCGCGCGTTTCCAATGCAAGTCCTCCGCTTTTTGCGGACTAAAGTCCGCACTACGAACCTTATTGCAGTGAATCGATCGCACACGATATAATTATTTTTTAGACGGGCAGGGAAACGCAAACAATTGTTTCTTGCTGCGGTAAACTTTCTATTTTAAATCCTCCTCCGTGCAATTCTGCAAGGCGTTGAACTATGGCTAGGCCCAATCCCAAACCTGCTTGTTGGTAAAGTTTGCGATCGAACTGTCTGTAAGCTTCTAGCTGTGCAATGCGATCGGGAGTCAGGCCGCGGCCTTGGTCTTTGACAGAGAGAATAAACGTCCGATCTTCCACAAAAGTGCTTAAAATAACCGGGGTTCCTTCTACAGAAAACTTGAAGGCATTGTCGAGCAGTTCCTCAACAATTTTTGTGAGTTTTATCGAATCTATAGCAACTGACGAATCTTGCAAATTTAATTGTAAGTCGTCGGTTCTATTCACCTGTTTTGCTTGCTGCCGCGCTTTTTCACTAAGCAAAGATTTGACGCAGCTAAATTCGCTGCTACGCATCTCTTTTAGCTGTTCGGGATTTGTGGCTGCTATTTCCAGTTCTGCATAAAGCAAGACGTTCTGAATCAGCCTGTACAAGCGATGACCGGAAGTGTTAATTTGACCGATCATTTCTAATATCTCTGCTTTTTCAAAGACTTGATATTCTGATAAAATCAGCTCAGAAAAACCCAGAATGGCATTCAAAGGAGTCCGCAATTCGTGGGGGAGCGACATACTAATATTAGTCCGCAATTCGTCTAGGGTTTTTTGAGACTGCTTGCTAATTGTTTTATATTTCTCAAGTCGAATAGCAATTGCTTTTAGCAGTTCTTGCGGCGTACAAGGCTTAGTAATGTAATCGTCGGCTCCCAGTTCCATGCCCGTGCGAATGTCACTTTTATCGGCTTTGGCTGTGAGGAAAATAAATGGAATTGTGGCAGTTAGGGGTTCGGAACGCAAGGCTTTGAGGACGGCGTGACCGTCTATTTCCGGCATCATCATGTCGCACAAAATTAAATCCGGGATTTGGGCGATCGCCAATTTGATGCCAATTTTACCATTGGTCGCTCCAATTCCTTCAAAATTCTCGGCTTCGAGTAAATCTAAAATATTTTCTCTGATCGATTCTTCGTCTTCTATTACCAAAATTTTTGCCACGGTCGTTACTCCTTTTAATTAATAGTTATTTCAAAAAATTTGCGTTTAGAGCCTTGACAATTTTGTTAATTATTCGATAAAATTAGGTAAATGATGGATGTTTATCGTGAAAAATTAAGTGGTTATTTTGTTTTGGCAATCAAAGGCAAGGTAATAGTGAAAGTTGTACCTTTTCCTTCTTGGCTGTCGATCGCCAGTTGGCCGCTGTGAAGTTCCACAGCCCGTTTCACAATTGCTAAACCGAGACCAGTTCCCGAAATAGTGCCTACATTTGTAGAGCGGTAAAAAGTTTCCAAGATTCGCTCTATATCGGCTTGGGGAATCCCGATGCCCCGGTCTTGAACTTGGAAAACAGCTTTGTGGTTTTGACAGTTGAGCTGCAAGGAAACTGTACTGCCGGCGGGGGAATATTTGATGGCATTTGAGAGGACGTTTCCCAACATTTGCCGCAGCAGTTTTTCATCCATTTGAGCGTCGCAGTTGCCGCCTTCATGTATAAAGGCGATCGGGTGTTGGTTGCTGTCGTTGAGCTGCTGCTCTTCTACCAGTTGACGGCAAAATTTTTCGAGGTTTAAGGAAACTGGTTGAAACGGCAAGGTGTTTGCTTCGATTTTGCCAATTACTAGGATATCTTCTAATAACTCTGTCATGCGTTTAATTGCTAATTGAATCCGCGCAAAATGAGTAGATTTTTTATTTTCAGTCCACTTAGAACTGTAGTCTTGCAGCAATCCAGTCGAAAATTGGATGGTTGTCAAGGGGGTGCGGAACTCGTGGGAAACCATTGTCACAAATTTGGCTCGCAGTTGGGAGAGTTCCTTTTCTCGTGCGAGGGTTTTGAGAATTTCTGCTTCTGCTCGTTTGCGATCGCTAATGTCGCGGGCTTCGGCAATCAGCAGCAAAACTTGTCCCGTGTCATTTTTAACAGGTTTCAGTGATAAATCAACTGTGATAATTTGACCGCTTTTGCCTAAAAAGTCTATTTCGCGGCGAAAAAACTCGCCCGTAGCAGCCTTGGCGATGCCTTCTTTTAATTGTTCTTTACCATTTGGTGACTGTTCCCAAATCAACTGTTCCCAAATCGGGCGGCCTACAATATTTTGCGATCGCACTCCGGCAAAATCTAGGGCTGTCTGGTTCACTTCCAGCACGATTCCTTCGGGAGTCAGCAGCTTGGTAAGCTGAAACGAAGAGTCAAAAATCGCCCGAAAACGCCGCTCGCTTTCCCGCAGCATTTGAAATGTTTGAGAACGTTCGATCGCGTAGCGGATCGTCCGCACTAATAATTGGGTGGTAATTTGACCTTTAACAATGTAATCTTGAGCTCCCAAGCGCACTGCTTCGAGTCCGATCGCCTCATCGTCCAAGCCTGTCATTACCACCATTGCCGCATCGGGAGCCACTTCTCGCAGTCGAGTTAGCGTTTCCAAACCGTGGCTGTCGGGCAAAGAAAGGTCTAGCAAAACTATATCAAAGCATTGTTTGCCCAGTTGGGCGATCGCCTGATGCAGGAACTCAACAGACACGAGTTCCCACTCGACTCCGACAGATACTTCCAACAGTTCTGCAAGCAAATCAGCATCAGCCGGATTGTCTTCTACTAACAGAATCTTAATCCACATAGCTTTGACGTTTTTTACTATAAAATTTTTACTTTACCCATTTCAGCTTAAACTTTTTTGCTTGACCTTGCCATTTTTAACTTGAAAGTTATTATTTTGTAACTGTCACCACCGCCAGCCACAAATCATCAATCAATTATTAAGTTACAGGAAGTTGGACAACCGCGAGCCAGAATTCCTCAAGTAACCTGACTACTTTAGTAAATTGTACGAAGTCTACAGGCTTGGTTATGTAACAGTTGGCGTGGAGCGAGTAGGACTGAAAAATATCATCGGGAGCGGCTGAAGTGCTGAGAATCACTACAGGAATTAATTTTAACTTCGGGTCAGTTTTAATTTCTTCTAGCACTTCAATACCGCTTTTTTTCGGCAGATGCAAATCTAGCAAAATCAAATCGGGACGGGGTACGCCCTGATAGGGTGCTTTTTTGCGTAAAAACTTGATTGCTTCGACTCCATCCTCCACAAAATGCAAGTTATTCAATATTTTACCCTGACCGAGGACTTCTCTGGCCAAATCGGCATCGCTGGGCGAATCCTCAATTAGCAGAATCTCAACTGGTCTAACAGTGCTTAGATCGCTCATAACCGGTTTATCCTTGTGATTATAAAAAAAATAAATGAAATTTAAGCCTTCAGATACTAATTATAGGAATAGTAAAGTAAAAAGTCGCTCCTTTTCCTTCTTGAGATTCCACCCAGATGCGCCCGCCGTGGCGTTCCACAATGCGCTTACACATCGCCAAACCTATGCCAGTACCGGAATATTCGCGGCGAGAGTGCAGGCGACCAAAAATGATAAAAATGCGATCGGCATACTCAGGATCGATGCCAATGCCGCGATCGCGCACGCTGAACACCCATTCGCTATCTTGCCTGCAGGCAGTGATATGAATCAACGGGATATCTTCGCGACAAAATTTGATACCGTTGGCGACCAAATTTTGGAATAACTGCACCAGTTGAAATTCATCCGCCATCACGGTTGGCATCCTGTCGCAGGTGATGACAGCTTTTGTTTCGGCGATCGCAATTTGCAAATTAGACAAACTTTGGTTGACAGCAGCGTTGCAATCGGCTGGCTCAAATTCTTTACCTCGGGTTCCAAGGCGCGAATAGACCAACAAATCATTAATCAATTGTTGCATTCTGGTAGCGCCGTCAACAATATAATGAATATATTTATCTGCTTTAGCATCCAAATTGCCTTGATAGCGCTGAGCCAGCAATTGAGTGTAACTGGTAACAGCTCGGAGCGGTTCTTGCAAATCGTGGGAAGCCACATAAGCAAATTGTTCTAATTCCTCGTTGGAACGCTTCAAATCTTCTGTAAGTTGCAGCATTTGCTGCTCAGATTCTTTGCGTTTTGTAATGTTATAAACTAAGGCACAACATGAGAGCATATTCCCCTGGGAGTCCATGACTGGACTGGTAGACAGATCAGTCCAAATATCTTTACCGTCCTTGCTTTTGAATTTAAATTCGTGTTGTTCAGCCATACCGTCCTTGCGTCGCTCGACATTATTGATAGCTTGTTTTTTTTCCGGTTCGTCCATGAAATCCCAAAGCGGCCGCCCGAACATTTCTAATTCACTATAGCCGAGCATTCGCGCCATTGCGCGGTTCACGTAAGTCGTGATGGCATTGTTATCAATTACCCAAATACCTTCTTCTGCTAATTCAACTATTTGCCTGTATTTTAATTCGCTTTCCTGCAAAGCTGTTTCAGTTAGTTTGCGCTCGGTGATATCTTTCATAAAACAGTGATAGCCGTTAAATGTTCCTTCGGCATCGCAAGCTTTGACCATCGTTACTTGCTTGTAAAAAAACGAGCCCTTTTTCCGCACACCTCTAGCTTCAACTTCTACTTTGCCAGAAATTAGCATTTCTTGATAAGCTAATGTCAACATCTCAACATCGTCTGGATGCACGGTAAGCTGCCATTCCATGCCTAGCATTTCTTCCGGTTCGTAACCGCATTTACGAGCGTAAGCTCGGTTAACATTCACGTAGCGTCCGTCAATGTCCAGCCGCGAAATGCCTTCCACCGCATTTTGCAGGGCATTGGTGAGGTCGCGCACCTCTTTTTCAGCTTGTTTGCGTTGCGTAGCTGCCGCCACGGCATCGCTAATATCCTGACCGATCGCCAAAAAACCAGTAATATTTCCTTCAGTATCAAATAAGACTGTCACCGACAATTGCACCGGAAACCGCGAACCATCTTTGCGAATGTAAGTCCATTCATTTTCGTCAGCTATTCCCCGGCGCGGCAAGGCAAAAAAAACTTCCATTCCCGGCTCTATTTTTACTCCCAATTCTTGAGAAAGAACTTCAGCTCTTTTACCTACTTCTAGAGGATCGTGAATTATTGCTGACGTGACTTTCCCCACCACTTCTTCGGGGGAATAACCTAAAAGTTGCTGTGCTGCCCGATTAAATGTTTTAATTGTACCGTCGGGTTCTGTAGAAATAATTATGTAGTGAGCGCTGTTGAGAATTGCATTTTGCAGTTGCGTCAATTCCAACAAAGTTATCGCTATTCTTTGTCGGTAGGCTATTTCTTGTGGTAATGCGTCGTCAGAAACTTCCATTTGAGCAACGCGATCGGCAACTCGATTTTCCAGAGCTTCATTGAGCAGTCGATTTTCCTCTTCTACCTGCTTGCGTTCTGTAATATCAGTAATAGTACACACATAACTTTTAACCTCTCCATTTTCTCCGATTTGACCGACAGCTTGAGCGAACACCCAACTGATTTTAGTGCGATCGGTGCCTTGAAAGCGGTACTCCGATTTAAACGGCAATTTCTCGGCAGCGGCGCTATACCATTGGGCAAAAATGCGATCGCGATCGTCTGGATGAATGCCTCGCAACCACCCTTTACCCAAAGCTTCATCGCAGGTCATTCCCGAAATTTGACACCAGTGCTCGTTGACAGACAAGCAGTCTCCTAAAGCGTCTGCATAAAATATTCCCACCGGCGAAGCTTCAGTTAAACTTTGAGCTCGATCTTCTGTTTCTCGTCGTTCAATGATTTCTTTGTGCAGGATTTTATCGAGCATCCCTAATTTAGTCGGACTGAGGAGAGTTAAAGCTTGGGGAACTAAAGGAACTAATGCAAAAGCGGTGTAAGCAGAAATCGCGGCGGTAATAATTTTCAGACAGCCAGAAACCCAATAAACAGGATGCCAAAGCGTCCAAACTTCCATTATATGAGTAGTGCCGCAGGAGATAATAAAAGCTGCGAACAGCCAAAAAATCTTGCGAAAGGGCAAGTCTTTTCCCTGAGCGAGAAAATAAACTAGCGATAGCGGTATTGAATAGTAGGCCAGGGCAATGATAGAGTCTGACACTATGTGGAGCGCGACTAACTCTCGCTGCCAAAGGTAACAGTGACCGTGAGGGATATAATTCGCGGTGAATAACAGGTTATTTAAAAAAGTCCACATGATAAAGGAATTGGTAATGGGGAATTGGTAATTGGTAATTAGTAATTGGTAATCGGGGAATTTAACCCAATAACTTATAACTTATCTCAAATTTCTGAAATATACATAAGACCGGGCGAATGGAATTCGCGTCTACACAAACTTTCACCGGCCTCCGCAGGTTGCCGATTCGCCCGTGGTTGAGATTCCCGGCGAATGGAATTCGCGTCTACACAAACTCTCACCTGCCTCCGCAGGTTGAAGTCTTATCTTCTTCCTTCTTCCTTCTTCCTTCTTCCTTCTTCCTTCTTCCTTCTTCCTTCTTCCTTCTTCCTTCTTCCTTCTTCCTTCTTCCGTCTTCCTTCTTCCTTCTTCCGTCTTCCGTCTTCCGTCTTCCTTCTTCCTTCTTCCTTCTTCCTTCTTCCTTCTTCCTTCTTCTATAAAAAAGGGGGCGAGCCAAAAGCCCGCCCCACCATACATTATGCTGCTGCGATTAGCCCAACAGCGCCTTAGCTTTAGCCACCACATTGTCAACGGTGTAGCCAAACTTTTCTAGAACAACTGGGCCCGGTGCAGAAGCGCCGAATGTGTCGATGCTGATGCTGTCGCCTTCGGAGCCCAAATAACGTCCCCAGCCGAAGCTAGAAGCCGCTTCAACTGCTAACCGCTTGGTAACAGCTTTCGGCAGTACAGATTCGCGGTAAGCGGCATCTTGCAAGTCGAACAATTCCCAGCAAGGCATTGAAACGACGCGGACTTTTTTGCCGGCTGCGCGCAATTTTTCAGCGGCATCAACGCAGAGGTATGTTTCGCCACCGGTGCCGATCAAAATGATGTCGGGAGTGCCGCCGTCGTCGGACAAAATGTAAGCGCCTTTGGCTGTTCCTTCGATCGAGCTTCCGGCCAAATTTGGCAAGTTTTGACGAGACAGAGCCATTAATGTGGGGCGTTTGGGGCTTTCAACTGCCACTTTGTAAGCGCCGGATGTTTCGTTTCCATCCGCAGGGCGCATCACCAACAAATTGGGGATAGCGCGCAGGGAAGCGATGGTTTCGACTGGTTGGTGAGTGGGGCCATCTTCGCCCAAGGCTACGGAGTCGTGAGTCATGACATAGATGACTCCAGCTTCCGAGAGTGCGGAGAGGCGAATTGCACCCCGCATATAGTCGGCAAATACCAAGAATGTGGCGCAGTAAGGAATCAAACCGCCGTGGAGTAGCATACCATTGGCGATCGCGCCCATAGCGTGTTCCCGCACACCAAACCGCAGATTACGTCCTTCGTATTGACCTTTTTGGAAATCTTTTTCACCTTTAAGCAAGGTCATGTTAGAAGATGCCAAGTCAGCGGAACCACCGATTAATTCAGGTAGCACAGCAGCCAAAGCATTCAAACATTTTCCAGAATGATTCCGAGTCGAATCAGCCTTATCTTCTACCTTGTAAGTCGGGAGAACTTTATCCCAACCTTCGGGAAGTTTGCCAGCAACCGTGCGTTCGTATTCTGCTGCTTCGGCGGGATATTTTGCTTTATAATCTGCAAAAGTTTTATTCCATTCTTGCTCGGATTGAGCACCGCGATCGACTGCTTTGCGGAAGTGAGCCAAAGCATCATCAGGAATTTCAAACGGTGCGTGTTCCCACTTCAAGAAATCGCGAGTTGCTTGGACTTCATCGCTACCCAAAGCAGCACCGTGAGCGCTGTAAGAATTGCGCTTGTTGGGAGAACCGTAACCGATGACTGTGCGGACTTTAATCAGAGTCGGTTTGTCCGTGACTTTTTTGGCTTCTTCAATAGCTTTGTGAACTGCTTCTGCGTTAGTATCTTCGTCGAGCTTGGTATTGTCTACTGTAATAACGTGCCAGTTGTAGGCTTCAAAACGCTTGCCGACATCTTCAGTAAAGGCCAAGTTAGTGTCGCCTTCAATGGAAATGTGATTGTCATCGTAGAGGGCGATTAATTTGCCAAGTCCGAGGTGTCCGGCCAAAGAACAAGCTTCGCTAGAAATACCTTCCATGTGGCAGCCGTCACCCATGATCACATAGGTGTAGTGGTCAACAATGGTGCTATCGGGCTTGTTAAACTTGGCAGCGAGGTGAGCTTCTGCCATTGCCAAACCGACGGCGTTAGCAATGCCTTGTCCCAGGGGGCCGGTGGTGACTTCTACGCCTTCGGTGACGAAGTTTTCCGGGTGTCCGGGGGTTTTGGATTCCCACTGACGGAATTGCTTGATGTCGTCGAGGCTGACGCTATCGTAGCCGGCGAGGTGCATGAGGGCGTACTGTAGCATACAGCCGTGGCCGGCGGAGAGGACGAAGCGATCGCGATTGAACCACTTAGGGTTTTTCGGGTTGAACCGCATGAAGCGATCCCACAGCACGAAGGCCATAGGCGCAGCGCCCATCGGCAGTCCTGGGTGTCCTGATTTTGCTTTTTCTACCGCATCGATGGCGAGAAAGCGGATAGAGTTGATGCAGAGTTCGTCGATTGATTGGGTTGTAACAGCCATAATTCTGGTTTTTATATGTAGGAGAGAGTGTGTGCGATCTCAGATCCGGTCAATTGACCGTGATTGTTGTAGGGGCGAGTTAACCAATAATCCTCATCAAAACCAGAGTTTTAGTCAACGCCCCAATTCAAATAGTACGATCGATCGACCGGACACGATCTGTGTGGTCAATTCTGGCAGAGGTGCGATGAGTCGAGTTCGATCGCTCGCGTCTCTGGTATTCAGTTTCTGTGGAACTGCCGTCAGACTGCACTACATATCATCTCACCTGTTGCGACCGACAGACAACTTAATTTTTTAATGTTTCGCCCGCTTTGTGCTGTTGACTGTTGACTGTTGACTGTTGACTGTTGACTGTTGGCAGTTGACAGATTTTAGTCAACAGTCAAGGTCGGCCCGACGATCGCAAGTTTATCTTGGTTATTTGAAAAATTCGTTTGTGTTGCCCAGTTATGATACAGTCTAGTGTTTCTCACCTTTTGCATTTTGCAGCTTTGTGACGAACAGGCAAGATGCCTGTTCCACAAAAAGTGAATTTTCTGGTCGGGCAGGCGAGCTCGCCCGGAGCGCCAGCACGAGAATAGTGCAAGATGTAAGATATTTGTAATTCCAATCAGGCAATAACTAATGACTCTGAGTGAAGCCGAAGTCCGCAGTCAAAAAGTAGACGAACTGCGATCGCAAGGCATAGAACCGTATCCCAGTCAATCCTACGCGCGATCGCACACAGCCCAACAAGTTCGCGAAATATTTAGTCAGCCGGGAAAAGAACTCGCAAACGGAGAAAGCGACTCCGAAGAAATTTCCCTGCGATTAGCCGGCCGGATTATTTCCAAGCGCGACAGTGGCAAAATTGGTTTCATCGATTTAAAAGACGCTACAGACAAGATTCAACTCAAAATCGAGAAAGCAATCGTCACAGGTGAAGTCGGTTTGAGCTTTGACCAAATTAAAAAATTGCTTGATGTCGGCGATTTTGTCGGCGT
>Ga0335395_10000547_pt1 | contig 23600 bp, 40 predicted proteins | sample MAT02_FD_205744 | JGI IMG/M metagenome (GOLD analysis project Ga0335395, IMG submission 205744) | Freshwater microbial communities from Lake Fryxell liftoff mats and glacier meltwater in Antarctica - MAT-02 (spades assembly) (version 2) ...
TTGCTGAAAGGCAAGTCAGAAAAGTTTGGTCGTGAACTGGTCATCATCAACCGCTGGGAACCCACTAGCCAAGGCTGCTCTGATTGCGGGTTCAAATGGGGCAAGTTGGATCTCAAAGTTCGTTCCATTAGTTGCATAAGCTGCGGAGCGGAACACGACAGAGATATTAACGCCTCAAGAAATATTCAAAAAGTCGGCACCGGGCATGGGCACGACTCTAAACGGGCGCTGAGAGAAGGTAAGACTGGCTTGTCCAGCACATCTCGTTGAAGCGTCAAGAATCCCCGTGCGTTCACGCCGGGGAGTATGTCAACGAATCAACTAAATTACTTTAAGCAGAATCTCATGATTGCTCCTAACAATTTTAGCTGCAATCTTATTTATTTCTGACTCGAATTCAATATCGTTCCAGGGGTGAGCGAGCCACAACCCAGCTAAATCTGCCACGATAGCCCGAGCGGTATTATCTTCTAAATCTAATGATTCAATTGTCTCAGGATTCCACCCTAAAATCTTGAGAGATATTCGATTTGATAGCCCCCTGGTGCCAACAAAATCAACTGGATAACTCCATAAAATTCTAGTCTGGATCTCAGCATCTATTTTGATTCGAGTCAGGGTTAATCTATGCGAGGGAATTGGATGACCCTTGACAGGGTATCCATCGCGGATTCCTAAAGATGACCGTCTAGTCTTTAGCAGGCGATCGCAAGCAAGAATGAAATAAACAATTTCACTTGATGGATTAAATCTATAAGTGGCGAATTTTACAGCGCCTAATGTGTTTCGATTTAATAGAAATAAAGAACCATGTTCATTCTGCCAAGATTTGACAACTAAACTTTTAGATTTAGTTTGAGGCTGCTTAAAAAAAGTTTTAATCCATCGAATCAGTCGGTTGATCGGATGCATTTTGCTTGAATTGATTCAGATAAAATTTAAACAAGATGTTAGCTTCAGTGATCCAAAAAAGATCCATATCTGAATCTGCAACACAATCAGGATATTCTTTAACTGACCTGCAACGAATCACCCAGGCTCTAGATTGTTGATTTCTAAGGCAATCTGCAAGGTCTTTACAAGTATAGAAAATTATGGCTTTTTGAATAGAAGTTTTAGTGCCACTGAGATCGAAAAACAGATTAAAAAGAAGTCTAGATTTATTCGATTCTTTAGGTAGGATATGTGTGCAGACAATGTAATGCGTTGGGGGTACATACTGGCTAAAAGAACCGCGCTCATTGAGGAGAGCGATTCGGAGTTTAGCGTCGATATCCTCGGCGAAAATGCAATAGCTGACCCCTGGTGCAATAGAGATTCTACCTCGGTATTCAGCGATCTTAGATGTGGGTATGACAGATTCCAGGGGCGCGATTTTATTGGCTGAATCATGAGGCTTACGATTCCAGAACATAGTTAGTCTTCATCATTATTTTTGTTAGCTAAGAATACCCCGCCCGCACCGAATACTAGCGCTCCGATAACCTGAATGCTCTCTAGACTCTTTGAGATGTCTTCACTCTCAGCTCCGCTAACTTTGAGCCATCCAAGATTTATCTCTATCTTATTTGTAATAGCTACAAGAGCTAGAATTGCTACAGCGATAACAATCCAGTCACGATCTTTTTTCTCTTTTTTTAGTAGGGTTCGAGAAATTTTGTTCTGAGCTTCTAAATATTCAACCCTGGCAGCTAAGTCATTTTCTTCAGACATGTAGCACAAGTCGAGATAATTTATACACAGTATAGTATAACAATTTCTTATCGGTAAGTCAAAGGTACGACAGAAAATCTTATCAATATCAGGGGAAGCTCTAGGATCTATATATGGATGCTAGGGTTAGTAAAGTTCATCAAACAATCTGTTGACAAATAGCGGGAAAACGATAATGATGTTAGAGACAACCGAAATCGAAACAGAGAACTACGACATGACAACCCTAAATCCTGCATTGAATCGTAAAATCGAGTATGTAGAAATCAGCTCATTGCGGGGCAACGAATCCAATCTGCGTGAGCGTTCTAGCTATGATCTAGAAGAGATGACTAAGCAGCTTATCGCTTTGTCATCTGGTGAAAATGACGATGAAAAGATTGCTCAGATTCTAATGCCGCTTATCGTGGTGTCTGACAGTTCCGGCCTCACTGTAATCGAAGGCAACAGGCGATTGGCTGCAATCACTGAACGGTTTGAACAGGGTCTACCTGTTAACCCAGACGTTCCTATTATCAAGATCAGCAAGGCAGAGGCAGGGAATCAAGAGCTTTTGATTCAGCTTCAAATTATCTTCGGCACATCGAACAAACGTCTGTCGGGTTACGAAAAGGCTAAAGGGCTTTATCAATTGTTTGTTTTGTACCAGGGTCAAGACAATGCGCAGATTTTAGACCTAAACCCAGATAAGGCTGAATCTGCAAGACTGCGCGAGGCCAATAGCCGTGCTAAAGATCGCCTCTCAGCTCAGTCACACTTGGATATTCAAGTCGCGGCTTTAGGTCAGTACATCCAAGTTTTTGAGGGATCGCCTGATTGGTTGCTTGAAGTTCTGGCAGTTGGTGGAATCGCAATGTTCTCCTGCTACAGCCTACTGAATGAGTATGGCGACTTGTCATACATTGATGAGAGCTATCCTTTGAGAGACTTTTACGACCATTGTGTAGCTGATAATGGCGGTACTCCATCTACTGCATCCATCCTCAAGACTCAGCAGACAATCTTGAAAAAATGGAAAGATGCTGAGCAACTAGCACAGATTCGGATTCAATCGCCAGATATCGCGGCGTACATTGACAGCGGCAGTCTAGCCAATGTTGAGATTGCTCAGCAGGTTATCAAAGCTGCTGAGAAAACTGGCGTATCTCCGGATCGTATTGTGACGCAAGCTCTAGAAGCTGTAGGGTCGGCATCAGGTACAGCAGAGGATGAGGTTGTGCTGACTTCTCCCACAGATATCAATCGGGCTGCACTCAGACTCTCACAGAAGGGCACTGACAACAGCGCTCAGGATGGCACTGAGGAGTGGGACGATGAAATGTTCATTCAGCAAATCACGACATGTCTAAGGTCAATTAACAACATCAAAACTGGGAAAGCCTTTAAGGTGTTAGGGGATGAGGTGACGCTTGAAAGCTCGTCTAGTGAGTTGCGGATCGCGCTTCACAAGGTCTTAAAAAAGACAGTCGAGTCCATTTCTAAAATTGTTGAGAATGAGAAGAAAAATTATTCCAAAAAAGGCATGACGATTCAGACTGAACCATTTAAAGATGAGGACGAAACCGAAGCGGCTTAGTACACTAACCCTGGAAGATTCTTTAGTCTTCCAGGGTTTAATTTTAGGAGAAAAGTTATGCAATATAAAGCAAATGGTATTTTTGAACCTTGGGAAAAATCCCCAGGGGATACTGAATCTGACTTTGGGATTGAGCAGAGATGCATGGTAATTGGCAGAAATTTCTGCATTAGCCCTCATCCAAGAAAAAAGACAATGTTCAAGGTTTCTCACATTGATTCTGGAATCGGAATGGCACTCAATGAAGCCCTAGCCGAATCTGGGTTTGATTTTGAAACCTCAGTAGTATGGGGGAAGCTGTTGCAAGAAAACTATGGTGAGTGCCCTGTACGGCTGCTAGAAGCGCCTTACTCACAAGATGACACTAATCTATTCTTTGAATGGATGATGTGCCTTAGCGGGGCGCTGATTGAGCGATTAGAGCAAGTTGAAAGCATCACAAACTGATTTGTTGAGATATTGGAAAAACACCTTGGGAACTTATAGAGTCCCAGGGTGTTTTTTACTGGGCGCGATCGCCACTCAAACAAAATTAAAAATTTCTTTGATTTTAGGGTTGACGTTCGAGGTATACATCGTTTAGTATTGGTACAAGACCACAAAAAAGAGAAGCGACATGAAAACCGGAACTTGGATCAACAAATCAGCCGCAGCAAGAATCACAGGGAAGTCGGTCTTGAGCATTCGGGTCATGCCTAACGGCGCGGTTTGTGTGGTGTACAAGGTTCGGGGCGCTAAGGGTTGCACCCTGGTATCAAGGAAGACTTTTCTAACCGACGCGCTAAGACTGCGCAAGAATTTCAATCGGCAGGACTACCGAGTACTCAAGTATGCAACTGGGGGGTTCCAGGGGTTCTACGATGTTCACTTTGCAGGGTCTACCGACCATCACAGAGTCATCCTACGAGGCCGTCATAGCATCTGCAATTGTCAGGACTGGCAACACCAGAAGAGCGAGGGTAACGGTTTCTCTAGCCTGCCCTTCTGCAAGCACCTAGGCGCGACTGTCGCTCATCTAGGGTTTGGCAGCTTTGCTGAATATTGCCAAGATTTTGATATAGCTTGGAGTGCAGAGCTAGCAAGCGTTTAAGAATCGAAATACGAAAAATAAACCCTGGAATCTTCAAAGTTCCAGGGTTTATTTTTGCTAGCAGCTAGAACTTACAATATTTCTCAACTAGATGCTGACCTGAGATCTTCTGAGATTCGACACTGAAAACATCAGGGCATGGGATTTTAGAGAAGTCCAGAACGAGTGGATCAAGGCTCTGGGCTAGCATGATCCAAGCTGAGATGAGGGCGGTAGAAGCGTAATGATCCTCATGATCAATAGCCTGGGTTAGCTGCTTATGAATTCTATCTAGAATTGCACCCCTTAGTTCAAGCTTTTCATCTGACCATTTTTTATAGTCAGGATCAAGCTCTGGCTCATTTGGATATCGGAGATTGACTATTGATTCAGTGAAAAATTTGATCGTGGTGAAGAAACCGGAAGTGTTTCTTTTCCGCTTTTTTTGAAGATTGTTCAAGGGTATTTTGAGACTCTGCCATCTGGCAGCATTCGACATTAGCAGATTTTGGCGCTCGACTGAAACCTCATCCTTAGACTCATTTTGGTTTGTCAAGTGGGCTGATGGTTTTACCAGGGGTAGTTTCTTCACCCTTTTTGTACGTTTGACCTCGATCAATTCTCTGCCTAGGTCTTCTAAAAATTGACTCCTAGATGCTATTCCGAGGTCTTGGCAGATTCTATCCCAAGCGGCGATCGCTTCTGGCGTAACCGACAGCGTAACCGACCTTTTGGGCGATCCATAAAGCGTTGTTCTAGACATGAGGGGATTTATTGAATAAGTGTTTTTCAATTGTAACATAATGGATGCTTAGTTATAACACAATTGCAGTATTAGCTAAAAGCCTTAGTAGGTAAGAATTTGCTCCAGGGGTATTGACTTCTTTTCTTACCTGCCTTATACTGTGGTGAAGTTATACGAAAGTAAGTGAGATAACGCGATGCTCACTTAAGGTCGCATCAAGCAACCACAGTAGAAGGTTTAATTTTTACCTTTTAATTGTGAGGGCGAAAAAATAGAGAAAAGGCTACCCCTGGTAGACCTAAATCATCTATAATTAGATGTAGGCAGATTCGATATTTCAGCCACATTCCCAACAAAACGCCGCTCTCAAGTACTCTAAATACTTAAAAGCGGCTAGCTCAAACCCTTATCTAACAAGGATTCAAACTTAATGTCTACTCTAACTGAAATCACGTCTCAGATCAATGATGAAATTACACTCGATGCTGAAGGTAAAGGCTCAATTAGTATGCGCGGAGCTGCCAGACTTGCAGGCGTCAGAGTGCAGACTCTTTCAACGCATTTTTTAATTCCTTCTGAAGCGAATGTCAGTTTTGTTCCATCAGCACTTTTTAAGAAGCTTACAGAGAGAGGCTTTCAGCCTTCGGTGGGTGTCAGTATTTCTGACTTAGCTTTATCAGTAATTTTGGAATATTACGCTTTTGATGCGGGTAAAAGATGCACTGAAGCATCTAAGCAGTGCGTGAGTGTCTTTGCCTCTATCGGTATCCGAGCTTGGATGCAAGATATTAAAGGCTATGTTAAGCCCTCCCCACATCCCACACCACAACCTCAGCCACAGACTAAGCCCCTGGCGCATAAATCGATCCTAGATAGCCTCACTGAGCAGGTGACTCGAATCCAGGCAGATACTCTGGATATGGAAATGGACACTTTAGATCTGAATTTGATCTATCTAGAAAAGCTTGAAAAATTAAATCAACACCTGACTGAGGTTGCTAAACAGCATCGCGTCCGGCTCACTAGTTTTCTTCAATGCCATAAGCTTGAACATGTACGCACCTTTGATAACCTGCATTTTATCAATCTGCCATTTGTCGAGTTTGTATTTCCGGATGAGAATCTAACCGACTTGCTAGACTTTGCGCCGGAGTTTGTAGAACTGAGTATTAACGTAGATTTTTGTACTAAGCATCTCTCAAAAAGCGTTGATTTAGGGATTGAGCATTTCCAGCAAGATCGGTATTATCTGACTCGAAAATTGGCTCAAGTCGCAAGGTTTCATTACGCAGCGGCGATCGGCGGTGGGCATCCAAATGTCTCTGTACTTGTAGAATCAAATCGCGGCGCGGCTTGGGGCTTGGAGTAAATCAGTATCCAGTCTGAAACACTCAGATAACTTCTAAGTGTTTCAGACTTAAAGCGCGGCAGAACCTCAACTAAACTTTTTTTAATCCCTTCTTAAGAGAATGTTACCTTTATTTTTTAGCGATTGCTAAGACTCTTACAGTCATAGCGTTTCAGATTATTAAAGGTGTTGCCTTTTCAGTTCTAGAAAATATCTTAACTCGGATCACACTAATGGATAGGAGCCAGTGCAGTTACATCGTAAAGCGCGAGATGCCAAAACTAACAAAGTTGCTTGGTGTACAATTTTGGGTTATCACAGTCACTTATGAACCTATTGCAGATTCTAAAATTATCTCAACTTGCGATCGCCAATATCCGCAGCAAAAAGCTGTGATAAATATTGACCCTGGAAAGCATAGAACTGAGGCAGAGATCCTGCATTCATTACGTCATGAGCTGATTCATATACTGCTCTCGCCATTTGATGTGTACCGCACCTTGGCAGCGGCAAATTTTGAGCCAAACACTCCAATGGCTAAAGTCGAGTCCGCATCGTGGGCTTTATCCCTGGAACTATCCGTGCTAGCAGTAGAGCGCATATTTGATTGGGGCATTGCAGCTCAAGACCTAGAAGAGACTCAGTGGCGATCGCTTTTTGATTCTCCTGATCCTGAGTAGGTATGCCGATCAAGACCTTCACAGGGTCTTTACACTCAAAAGTATTACCTTTACTTGACTTTGCTTAAGGTTGATGCTATTCTTTAGAAGTGAAGCAAACCAAGTCCAGGAATTTCACCCTGGCATCCACTACGGAGATTTCCCATGAAAAACCACATTGAATTCGAGAGCCATCAGCGTAACAAGCCAGAGGTGAAGGCAGAACTGGACGTTGAAAAATTCTTCGAGAACGCTTCGCTGTACGGAGTGAATGGCTACGTCTGGCTCGTAGATTGGGATCTAGATCTAGCTACCCATTGCTCAGACGAAACTTATCGCCATGGGTGGGAGCATGTATATGCCCCTACTAATGAATGGTTTCTGATGTTCCTGAAGGATGAGGATCACTTTGAAGGGCGACGCCGCTACCCCCCTTACAGGTAACGTCTATAGTCCGACTTGCAGAATCTTTACAATCAAAAGTATTACCTTTACTTGACTTTGCTTAAGGTTGATGTTAGTCTCTAGGAGTGAAGCAGCCCACCGCCACAAGGCTAACCACATCACCCACTACTCAAAGGATTCGCACCATGTCACTATCAACCACTGCCCGCTCCCTCCACATCGCAGCCGTCTACACCTATCATGCAGGCCGCGCTACACGCCGCGTCTGGGATGCCCACAGCATGACCCCTCGCACCCTACAGGCCGCTCTCAATACAGCTAATGCAGTGATTCACCTTTGCATTTTCATTCACTGGCTACTGAACGAATCGGACTGGAGTACAGATATCAAATCTATTAGGATCAAAACCATGAAGACCACAGCAACACCAGACCTTACCCCGACTATCGAAGATATCGAAGCGCAGCTTAATGAAGTTTATGCTCAAATCTCGGATGACCTGAATCAGGAATTTGATTCTTACCCAGATCCCATCATTAATGCAATTGAAGCACCGCTTGATTCAGAACTCTCATCAGCTTCCCTACCGAGTCTGAGCTGGACTAAGGCAGATTTAGTACAGGCATGTCGCAACTACGGACTGAAGCCCACAGGGGCTAAAACTGTGCTAGTAGAGCGGCTTTTGCATCAGCTAGCGTAGGACAACCCTGGCGAGGTCACTAAGCCAGCAATAAAATCTAATCAGGGAATTCAGATGGCAAATAAAAAATTAGATGAGAGTGGGGATAAGTTAGTCACAATAACTTTCAAAGTGCCAAAAGTCTTGTATGAACGATTTGTAAGAACTCAATTCAACATGGGGAGATCCCATGCTTTGAGGCAGATGTTAGAGATATGGATCTCAACTCAAGAAAAGATCCAGGGTATCGACACTGAGTAATAAGCGCGATCGCACATCTTCACGCAATCAACATCAAACACCCCTTGTATTCCCATTCTTTTCGTGACATAGTTAAGAGACAGACCAAGAAAACCTCTGATAGAACTAAAGCAATGATACGACATGGCGATCGCCTGAATTCAGCAAATGTTGACGAATTGATTCAAGTCCTGAAAGACAACGGCATGACTGACATCGCCTCAAGTTTACGGCTTTCCAAAGAGCTAGTAGCCAAGGGTTTGCCTCTTTATGCGAAGCCAGGAACCGCAGCGGCGATCGCGCTTAACAACTTGCTCACAGCTCAGGTTGATGTAGAAACGGTCGAATCTTAGCGCCCTGTCAGGCAAACAAAATGAACCACTGCGATCGCCCCATGCACAGTCAGGGCAGAGATAAGGCAGGGTTTCAGCTATGGCGCTGCCCTGACTGCCATCGAGTAATCAATGAAAACCCTAACCCTAGGGGAAGACCCCTAGTAGGCGATAAGCCCATGACGCCAGCGGAACGGAAAAGGCGATCGAGAAAAACAGGAAAGGCAAAGAAATGAAATTCACTCAGCTAACGGTAGATAGATGGATGTCTGGTGAAGTAGACGCCATCAACCTTTTGGGCGGGGTTAGTAGAGGTGAGATGGCGATCGCTATCACCGATCACGGAGCGTTAAAGGCATTCTTAGTACAGAGTTCAGAAGTCGAACAACAGCCTGCAGATGATAGCGGAGGACTGTGGAATTCCTGCACTGATCTAGGAACTGCAATCGCAGTTATCTCTGAAGATTTCCCAGTTCTAAATATTATGCTGAGTGGAATTTCTGTAGCTGTGATGGTTCACCACTCATTAGAAGCGAGTTTAGATTTGCCCCTGATTGACAATCCTGACATGGTATTACAGCCATTAATAGATAGAAAATCATGAACAATCCCCTTGATGGGTCTTCTATAGACCCCTGTATTGCCTTCTGGGTGCTAAGACAGGGCTGGTATATCTCACCTCCTTATGGCGACTGGAATTTTTGGCACATCATAGAAGGTAGCGGGGTTGTGCCATTTAATTTGGATCAATTAATTCTTGAGTATGAGCGATCGCCTTTATCTCAGGACGAAATAGCGGTGAAGCATCGAAAGGCGCATTGGGCATCTACCAATAATGTCGATACAACGGAAAAGAACAAACAATGATATATGCCCCATAAGGATTTGGAAGAGGCGGTATTGCGCCCAGCTTTCGGGCTGGGTGAGGATTGGAACTAATTCAGGTCTGACCTTAATCGAACTATTGATAGCGATCGCCATTGCTGGAATCCTAGTGGCGATCGCTTATCCGTATTATCGAAATGCTTTAGACAGTGCCAGGGTTGCCAAGGCACAAAGCATCGCAGGTTCATTTAGAAGCCCTTTGGCAGAATACCACGCGCTAACAGGCCAATGGCCTCCTGATGAGCTTAGAAACGTCTCACCCATGGCACTACAAAACATCTGGGTTGATATCTCTGAAGCTGAATTTAATAGCGCCTATGACTACAATCGTTTTAGAGAAAATATCGATGGGGTTTGGACTTGCCTAATCCATGTCACATGGTTTGGTAAGGACTCCCGAAAAGATACCGACAGTGACTCACAGACGGCTTTAGGCGACGATTACATCGTGGTGATTGCCAAGTATCCTTGTGATGCGGAATTCAACCCCATAGCGCCTTAGAGCATGATCTTAAACTTCATCAAAAACACATGAAAGTTCCTTACGAGCTTGTTAATGCCTAGACCAAAATAGACATAGCGGACATTAAAAATAGGCTTAATCATGCAGTACAAAATCGAAGAAAATCTAGACAAGAATGGCAAACTTTCAGGCTTCAAATTAATCACTTGGGAGCCTGCAAAAGTAACCCTGGAAAGACTACAGCCTTATTTATTTAAGGTCAAGCTTGACTTCCAAACAAGATCCGGGGCGATCGCTTATGCGAATCAGATTAATGGAACTCAGTCGCCCTTAGTTTAATTTTCAATAAATCTGTTGACAGATTCGCAAATAGGCGTTAGTGTGTTTGTAGTTGAGTTAAATATTTAGGAAAACCAAGTGGCAACAACTGAACAAGAACTAGAAGCGGAACTATTGGAATTGCAGTCAGAACGGGATCGACTGTTTGGTGAACTTCAGCAGTCACAACAAGATGAGGTCGATGCGCTAACCGATAGCTAAAAACTATCAGGGCATCTACCTTTCATACATTACCTTAACTCCGGAGAACCAAGTGGAAGAAACTAATGCCGAAAAGATAATTCGACTAACGCGAGAAAAAGAAGCGTCAGATTTACGTTTAGCCCTTCTGACAAGTCAGACCGCAACGATAGAACTCCTGATAAACAAGCTTGACAAAGAAGTTAAAGTTCAGAAGGATTCTACAACTTCTGTCAACTAAGAACTAACCCTGGTGCATCTACTCTTTATCCCTTCATACCCTAGAGACTCAAAAATCATGCCACATACTGATTCGATCGCGATCGCCGCCCTCACCGAAAAATACGGGACACGCCTAGAGCGCCTGACCTTGAACCAGAAGTTTCACTTCCTATCTATACTGGCTACGGGGCTTCAGCACGTTGAGATGACTGGTCGTGAATTCCAGATTGTCCATTTTCCCCCAATCAATGACGAAGCTCTGATGCTGCTCAATGGCGAACCACGGAAAGTTATCCTCGATCTGATGCAGGCCATCCTTGCCCAAGTCTCCACTGCGGATAGTTCGGATGAGGTGCAACCGGAGAGTTCGTGGAGCCTGATTTCTAGCTTTCCCGGTGTTAGTAATTAAGTCAAATCAACCCTTTAACCCACTCGCCAACAAACCCTAGAGACTCAAAATCATGCCAGATCCTATCAATATCGAAACGACCTTAAACCCAGAAGAATTGGAAGTTTTGATCACGGCTATCTCAACATATGAATACATCCAAAGAACAAGCTCCATTGGTAATCGATCCAAAGCGGATCTGATCTTGAGCGCAGCTCAAAAGTTAGGTATTTACTTTACCTAATCCTTATCTGAAATCTGCCCACTACCTCAAACAAAGGATTGTTATGAACCCCGAATACATCAAAGTTCAAATTACAAAGATTGATCTAGGTTATGACTTAGACGATTGCTTAATTAAGATCGGAGTAAATGCCAAGCTTATCCCTGTCGGGGAACCCTTGGATCAAAAAGGTCAAGACTATCGCCTTAAAATCAATACTTTCATCAATGATTTTAAGGCGATCATCGCGCTATCTCATGCCATAGAACAGATTAAGGAATTAGTCTAATGCAAAAACCCCACTTCACAATCAAAGTACAGAGACGGGATGGTCAATGGGTTGCCAGCATCGGTATGAAAGAATCCATAGGTGAGACAGCTCTAGAAGCTATCCAGGGTTTTGACAAGGATGGCACTCTCCAATACCGATGCTTTCAAGTCGATACTCAAGAATCGAGACTGCTTTCAACCTCAGATACTTAGGATCAATTATGCGAGTTGTTGTCAATCTCAAAGATTTTAAATCTCAGTTGGAAGATGTCGCTAAAGCGATAAAGCCAAAGGCAAATACATTCTATGAATACGTATTCATCGATGTAGATGATTGGGGAAGGTACAAAATGGCGGCCACTCATTGCCGCGAATATTTCACCTTTGAAGCATCGGGCAAATTCATTGAGTCTGATACCCCTGGAACATTTGCAATCCCAGCAAAAAAAGTTCTAGAGTGCTTGAAATGTAAAAAAGACAATCTGCTGACTCTCGAATCAAGTGAAGTCAATCACACCCTCAAAATCACCATCGGAGAATTGGTATTTAACTTAGGATCAATTGACCCTGAAGCCTACGAATTCATCCAAGATATTGAGCCTACAACTTCGATCAGCCTCGCCTGTAGTCCGTTCATAGATTTGATTGAAACGGTGAGCTACGCAACCTCAAACGAACCTACTAAGCAGGTTTTGTGTGGTATCGTGCTGAGTTGTTCAAATGGCGAGATCAGCGCAGGCGCTACTGATGGGCATCGCTTGGTCATGGCGAGTCTTCCAGGGGTTTACCCTGTCGAGGATTTTGAATTTGTGATTCCGAAGATCCCCTTAACAAAAGCGATCGCAAACTTAAAGAAACTCCAGTCTGAAAAGTTAGTACTTCATTTCCTTGATCAATCCTTGCATGGTGATGGGGGATTCTTGCAGATTGAAACAAAGGGTTTTAAGGCTTCAATGACACTAACCCCTGGACAATACCCAAATCTCTCTCAGCTTATTCCTAGGCAGTTTAATTATGAGATTGACCTAGATCGTCAGCAAGTTTTAACCCATCTCAACATGATGGACACATTGATGGTTCAGTTCATAATTAACCCTGGTGATACGCCATCGCAGCTCATTCCAATGGATTCTGATGGTTCACACCCAGAACTTGCAGCAACTATCACCATTGCTCCGATAAAACTTGCTGAGGGTTTTACAGTAAGATTCCAGCTCAAATATGTTAAAGAGACTTTACAGAACCATAAGACTAAATTGGTGAGGATGAGAGTAAATACAGGCAAATCGCCTGTAATCTTTGGTGAACATAGTTCATTGATTATGCCAGTCCAGACTCGAAACTAAGCTAGAAAAATACAATACAGGGTCTTTTGTAAAGATTCTGTATTGTTCGTTTGAGTATCGTGTCAAACATGCCGCAAGCGTCGTACAGTAGGTACATAGACAAATTCGTAGAGGCCAAAGATGAAACTAGGGACTTTAACCATCACAGGACAATTCCCAAATAACCTTGATGGATTGTTTTTAGGTCATAGTGCCGAAGCTAAGATCGTCTTTAAGTGGACTACTGAAGGGTTTATTCGCAAGGGTAGGTTATACAAGACTCAAGACCCTGCTTATTTAGTTCAGGCGCTCAGAGTGCTTAACGCCAAATACAGTCTCAAATCTGCGATCGCTTAAGGGTGCTTAATCCAAATGACTAGAGACACTAAAAAGGAATATCGGCAGAGACTCAAACAGGGCATTCCTAACCCTGTTTGCTCTATCGATGGCAGGACGTTAAAGAGTGATGAATCGCGTTCCAGGGGTATATGCTCTAAGTGCTTCAAACGAACCCCTGGAGAGGTCATCAAAACGGCTATCCGTGTCAGAACTCTACGCCAGACTAGAAAAGGAAACAAAGATCTGGATTAAATAAATCTGTTGACAGACTCGAGTATAAAAGCTAAGATCATGGCATGACGAGCAAACTTGATACCTAAAAATCTCATGTGGCAGTTAACTTGGAGACTCGAAAACGGAACCCTAGGGGCATATCCACCCACAGCAGATAAAGAATGCGTTGAAGCTTGGGTAAAGGCTCTTAACAAGTCTAACCCGTTGATGAAACATTGGATGGTTGAAGTTGAAGACGTTGAACCCGAGACGGATTCAGTTATTACGGAAATCAAATGAGCCTAACTCACACAGATATCGTGGTAGCGCTGATTAAAGCTAGATCAAGTTTAATTGATTTGCAGTCTCAATTTGAAATGCTCTTACTTCAAGTAAGAGAGATAGAAGCATTCATGACCTTGGAAATTTCAGCAGATAAGAACTGGCTAAAGAATTGTTCTTTCAATCATCGTTTGCAGCTAGAAGCTCCACTATTAACCAATGCTGAGGGGCGTGAAGCCGCGCTAACCCTGGCACGAATTCATGATCCGATGTTGTATAAAGTACGGCAGGAATATGATAAAATAGTGTCAATAATGGGCGTCAAAAAGTCTCAAGTCTTGCAGCTTGAGAGCGTTGAAAAGCTCTTTAATTCTAGCGGAGTGACTAAGCTAGATTTGGAAATGTTTGATAACAGTTTCCAAGCGATGTTCCAGGGTAGTCAAGTTTCAGTTTTTAAGATTCACTAGAGTCTTCACGTTTTTCCCAATAACTTAACGGTAAATAACATGGTTGCTTCCAAAGCTACGGTAAAGGCTGAATTAATCGCGATTACTATGGGGTCAGAGTCATTCCCCACAGTGTCGATGAACGAGTTCCAAGGGCGTTGGAACAACATCGGACTTGAGCATTTAATGACTGAGGAGGAGAAGCTTACAGCAGAGTTGATGCTGCGGTGCTTCACGGATGAACCTAATTTAGAAAACTTTGCTCAATTTGACGATTCACTTGCGGCTTTGTATGTCGGGCAAATTTGGGGAGATGGTCAGACAATCTTTGTAAGGTTTGGTGGAGGTGCTGATGCAAATATCTTTCCTGTCGAATCAATCGATGGCAAGCTCAAAGCAGGAAAAGCCACACTAACCCTTCAGTCGAACACTTTGGATATTGAGACTCTGAAGTCTGGCAAACAAAAAGCTGATGTTCCCTACTTCAAGATCTCGCAGACCCTAGACTTTGGAGATAATACTTACAAAGTCACCTTTGCGCTAAACATCCGGTTCAACCAAGAATCAGAAAAGAGTAAAGCGGTAGCACCTGATAAGGAAAACTATCAGCAAATCTCCAGCGACCTAGAAGACGGGGATCTAAGCAGCATCGTCGCATTTGTACGCAAGCCGCCATCTGGCAATACTCTGAAGGCTTCAGCAGCGTCTATCACACTGCCCTTCTTTGATATGTTCCCAGGTCAACCCTTGCCCACTATTGAGATGCAAGTCATTGGCTATAACGTAGGTTCTGAGACTTTGCCCGATGGCAAAACGATTCACTTTGTAGACCTTGAAATCACTCCTGAAACCGCGCCTCTGTATAGTCGAACGGCTAAGAATTTTGTGATTACAAAGCCCACTACAATTCGATTCCCATCAGGTCAAGCCGTGGCATGGCAGTTTTTCAACAACTCAGCGATCGTTGAAAAAATGTATAATCCGAATGTCAGCACCCAGGGGATTAAACTTCAATTGATTGCTTTTAACCCTCGGGTAGCACGTACGGACTATCCTAAGCACGTTATCAAGATTGGGAAGGCTACGGCGTTCCCTTGGCCTAACTTTGCAGGGTTCTATGGAGAATCTGCGCCGGAAGCTCAGGATTTCAAGGCGATCGCCGCAGGTTCAGACATGCAGGCCACTTACATCAACTCTGATGAAGTGGAGTTTGCAGAATACGAATCGGAATCGGAATCTCCTGTATAGGTTTGATTGACCCTAACCCTGGAAACTTAAAACCTTTCCAGGGTTAACTTTATCTAGAAATTTGTCAACATCTCAAGTTTAATTCTATGGAATATATTTTAGTTTCTGACTTGAAGTATCTAGACTACATTGAAGTGCCGGGTAAATACCTCAGCCCTAAAAGAAAAGGTTTATTTTTTTGCACAGTTAGGAACACTGAAATAATTACTAATGGCGTCTTTTTATATTTGGTAGTGGGTCAGACAAGTTTGATAGATCCTAAAACTAGGTTCAAGCGAATCGAAACCCCGATCCAAAATCCAATGGATAGACCTCCAAATCGAGATAAGCCCCTCACTGTTAGAGGTGTAAGTATTGACTAATGCAAATCATTTTAACTAAGGCTCAATTTAGTGCGATTACAAGATTATTCAAATCTATCCCTAGCACTAAGTTAAGTTTATTTGATGCTCAAGACACGTTCTTAACTGTAGTGGTTTGGAATGGCAAAAGCTATGCGATCCAAACTTTTGATGCTGTGAACGTGATTACCCCTGGCAGCCTAAAAGTTGCATGGGATAAAGAAATCAAACCGCAAACCGACTTTATCGAGCTTTTAGTTCAAGGATCTAAGTTAAGACTTTTTGAATTATCCGATGATACGCGATCGCAAGAATTTGTATTGCCAACATTCGCAATCAGCTATCTGTCAGAAGTATTTAAAGTACCAGGGTTAGAAGACCTTGAATTCATAGCCCTAAACTTTGATAGTCAGCGCCTAGAAGCCCTCTCAGATGCCCTCAGTGATTTTATTACGTATCAGTCGGGTTACTGGTATATCGCGTCTCCAAGCGCCTATATCGCAAGGTTTGAAGCACGGTTTGAATTAGATTCGACTTTCACCTTGAACAAAGCAACGTTCAAGAAACTCCAAAAAATTAAGAACCTGCGAGTTGCACTTAAGAATAATTTTCTATGGTGCATCCACCAAGATAAAGAAGGGAACTCATTCACTATTGGATATCCCATTGAAGATACCTCGATAAGTTTTACTCAAATCTTATCGCAGTTTGATCCTGAGTATTATCCATCCCCAATTGATTTTAATAACTCTGACTCTTTCAAAGAGCATCTATCAGTGGCGAGGTTTGATTTTACTAGCTCTCAAGACTCTAAAGATTATGTAGCAGAGAAGCTTTTTGGCTCAACAAGACGATTCGATATTCCTGATTCAATAACGAATCTTACAGATAAATTCCATCTCTATAATCTTGAAAGCCATTCGTTAGTGCAACTTAGCAACTTAACCCTGGAACTAATCATCTTTCCACAATACCGATAAAAGAGATAATCTAATGAATGAATTTACCACGATAAAGGTGAGTCTAAAGCCTGACTCAATTCGGATGCTGAATCTTATGGCAGAAATGCGAGGGAAGACTGTCAGTGAGATTGTTAGACAAGCTATAAGCACTGAAGCCTATATCTATCGAGAATTGCAAAAAGATTCAAAAATTCTTGTCTTATCGAAAGACCAAAAGTTAGAAGAGCTTATCTTTAAGTCGAGTGATATCTAAAAACAAATGACACCACTAGAAACTTTTGAGTTATTTTTCAAGCCTAGAGATTATCAATGGGATCACATAAAAGCAATCCAGCTAGGCTTTAGATCAAACAAAAAAAAGATTATGGTTCAGTCGCCCACGGGCACTGGCAAGTCTTTAGAAATTGTTTATCTATCTGTGGCAGCAATTACCAAGAATCCCAAATCAAAAGTTTTGATTGTTGCACCGAACCATGACCTAATTCAAAATCTATTAGGTTATTTTTCAACGCTTGGAATAGCTCCAGGGATAATCCAAGGCAACACTACTACTAATTGGTTTGCCTCAATCATTATTGCAAGCTCAGCTACTTTGCATAAGCGTTTGGAATCATTGCCGATTCAATTTACTTTTGTAATTTTTGATGAGGCGCATCATGCAAAATCTACATCTTGGATGAAGTGCGTTAATTTCTTCCAAAGCATTCATTCTGTTTTTTATACGGCTACTCCGGAGAGATTGGATGGTAAGGGTTTTGAGGATATCGCAGATCATCTAATCAAATCTCCATCTATTCGATGGTTTATTGATCAAGGGTATCTCTGCCCCTATGAAATATATATCAAGCAATCCCTACATGAGAAATTCACTCTTAGGGGTGGGGATTTTGCAATGGATGAGCAAAACTCAGCTTTTAATAATGAGATTGTAATCACGGGTTTAGTTGAGACTTGGCAGGAATTAGCCCTGGGAGAATCGACACTTGTATTTTGCACAACTATTGATCACAGTATCAACGTAAGGGATAAGTACAACGCTTTTGGGCAACAATATTATGGCAAAGATATTGCCTTACATCTAGATGGGAACTCGACAAAAGATGAAAGAGAATCAGCAAAAGCTAGATCTAAATCTGGCGAGATTTTAGTAATAACTAATGTCAATCTTTTTACTGAAGGGGTAGACCTCCCCTGGTGTAGTTGCATCCAATTAGCGAGACTCACGGCGTCCGTGGCGTTAGCTTTTCAGATGCTTGGTAGGGGCTTGAGAAAAGACCCAAACAATCAATCTAAGATTTGTAAGTATCTAGACCATGTAGGATTTTTTGAGCAGCATCCAGGGTTGCCCGATGCTGCCTACCCCTGGAGTCTACAAGCGAAAAAAAGAAAAGAATCTGATAACTCTTTTCGTTGTAAAAGCTGTGATGAGATTTTGGGCGATCGCTTGACGATTGCCAAACAAAACCCTGATGGCTATGTCTTATGTGAAAATTGTTTCACAGTTAATATCATACCTAAAAAAGACTTACGCGATCGCCTTAGTCCTACTGAGGTAGCCTCGGAGAAGTTGGTAAGACTTACTCTAAATTCATCTCAACTCGCTCTAACTAAACTTATTTCCGATGCTAAAAAGAAAAGCCATAAACCTTGGAGTGTAATCATGAAGGCCGCTAAAAGGCCGATGCTGGACTATAACGACTTCACCTATCTCTGTGAGAATCTAGGCTATGAGCGAGGGTTTGCGTTGCGCCTGCACAGCGCCTATGCCCTGATTCAAACCCCTGGAAAGTCCCAGGGTCAATTCAGGCAGGAATGTGGAAAATTCCTTAAGAATGACTTCATGCTAGGGTGCTTCTGGAATCTATACCAGGAGATGCATGGCAATGTTTTAGTATAAATCTGTTGACAGATTCACGAATAGGCAGTAGATTGAGAGGAGTTGGCAAGTGAAAAGTGATTGAAAATCGAGAGAAGGTTAAGCGCAATGAAAATTGAACGATGGGTACAAGAGTCGGGTTCACCTTACTGGCTGAGAATCTTTGAAGGCTTTTCGTTTTACGTTGAGATTCAAAAAGATCGTACGGGCGATTACCCACTTGCTGAAATCATCACAGGCCGCGATGGCATTACCCATACCCGATTCCCTGGTCAGTTGTTTTATTCTGCTAGCGATTACAGCAAGGCTGCTGAGGTCTTGAAATATTCTCAATCAATTGCTGAAAACATTGAATCTTATAAAGCTATGTTGGAGTTCGATTAATCATGGCTAAGGAAAGTCCACTAGAAGAGTTGAAAAAAGCAATGGAAGCTCGGGCACAAGAGCTAGAGGCGGCAGAACTGAAATTGCATCAAACTCAGCAGCGAGAGCGGGCACTCCGGAATGCTTCAAAGTAAGTAAAGGCGATCGCGGTGCATCTACTATCAGCAAACTAATTCATAAGGAAAACATGGTTAACTACACATTGCGAGTACGCGGAGGATCTAGGTCTGACCTAGGAATTGAGTCTGAATCAGTTCCTCGCAAAGGCGAAACTGTTTTGTTTGACGGCACTTTTTTGGTTGTAACCGAAGTCTGTAACGTTATCGAACGTAATGCCTTTGGTACTCCTTTGGCAAAAATTATTGTGCTTTGCCAAGAAAACTGATATTGCGATCGCGGGGAATCTACTAGCAAACTAATTCAGAAGGAGGGCAATCACAATCTTGTGTACGCCATTCGTTCCGTTATTTCTTTTTTCCGTATCGAGTCTTTTTGACAGAATCATGAAAAGCCGATACTAACAACCTTCTCAGCAATTCTAGATATTTTGGAGAACTTCAAATGAAAGACTACATTGTAACTTTAACTTTCAACCTTGATGGGATCACAATTACCACATCATTTTGCCGTGCAGAAAATGAAAGCGCAGCTTTATTCCAAGCTTTGACGATTTCAGGTCATCCTGTTAAGTTAATGACATCTCAATCAGTTCAAGAGGTACCACCTGGTTTCTCTGTTCTAAATAATGACTATGATGTCATATCGAGTAAAGATGTAATTTCTATGAAAGTAGAAGGCATGAAGCTTAACTCTACCCTCGTTAAAGATTTGATTGAATTAGCTGAAAAGCACTCCCTTGATGGAATTGTCAAAGCCCTGTCAGACTAACTCTAATGCCAAACATTCAAGACCATATTCAATTCATTGCTAAATTTGCTTCTAGATTGGCAGTAGTCGGGTTAGAGGATTGGATCGTGTGCCAGGGTGATCCGAGGTGGGAGCTTTGCTTAGAGAGCCTACAGACGTCCTCTGAGATAGGCTTTGATATCGAAACCTACTCGACACTTGCCATTGTCAATAAAAAAGACCCGATGGCATATCTTAAGGGTGCTGAGAGTCCTTTGACAGGCGAGATTAGGCTAATGCAAGTATATTTGCCAAGCCTTGATTTAGTCATGGTTTGGGATTTAGGCAGTTGCATCAATAGGACTAAAGAATTCCAGGGGATAAATTACACCCTGGAAAATCACCCTGACTTACAAATACTACTCAAAGTCTTAGCTGATATTAAGGTTAAGAAATTCATCCAAAATGCTAGCTTTGAGATGTTCTGGATGAATGTCAAATTTGCCACGCAGCTATTTAATATTGTTGATACTCTACGCCTATCCCAGATATTTTGGGCAGGGATGTTTAAGGGTATGCAAAAGCTAGGGATGGCAGCGCCAAACAGTCTTAAGTGGATTGCGTTTAGGCTCGGAAAACCTGCATTAGATAAAACGGATCAGACCTTTGATTATGCACTGCCAACAATGGGTAATCGGCAGATTAATTATGCGGCAACTGACCCAAAAGTTACGCATTGGTGTGGTATAAAATTACTTGAGCGTTGCCATACTCAGGGATTACAAAAAGTAGTTGATGCTGAGCTGCGGTGCATCCCGACTTTTGGAGAACTCAAGTACAAGGGTTTTCCAACTTGCCCCAAAGAATTAGATCGGCTTGAAATCCAGCATGAATTAAAGTTAGCTGAGCTTTATTTAGATTGGGAGAAGTTAGCCCCCGGAGTAGCGGCGCGATCGCCCAAACAAATCTTAAACTTTTTAACAACCAATTGGGATCTTAGGGATGAGGATGGAAACGTTATTACCTCAACCTCAGTAGAAACTATTGCGAGGTTTCGTGAAACAAACCCTGTAATCAAAACTTTGTTTAATATCCGCAGCCTTGAAAAGCTGTTAGGTACTTACATCCGACCGCTTAAAGAGGCGATTAAAACGAATGCGATGGGTTTTACGGTAGTCCAGCCATCCTACAATCAAATTGCCTACCAGGGTACAGGCAGGTCAAGTGCGACAAATCCAGCGGTACAGACAATTCCTAATCAACCGAAAAGACTCGCTCAACTTGGTTTAACCCGCATTAGGGACGTGTTTAGATGTCCTAAAGGTTACAAGATGATCATCATGGATATCGATGGTTGCCACGCTCAAATAGGGCGTTTGATGAGTCAGGATAGAACCCTATGCGAGGCCAGAGACAAGGGAGTAAAAAGTCACTACTACACAATCAGCAAAATTCTAGAACTGCAAGGTGTTAGTGTCTCACCTGCTGATGCGTCTAGACTAAGAAGTGCCTATAAAAAGAAAACAGATACTTCGGAGTTAGCTGCAAGGATTGACGATACCTATGACGTATCTAAAAACATTTACTACACGGTTCAGAATGGAGGTGGTAAGGGTTCACTCCAAGCTGAGTTTAGAAAAGAAAAGGGAGGTTACAGATATTACACCCTGGAAGAGTGCGATCTATTTATTAAAGCCGGACGTGAGACGTACAGCGGACTATCGAACTTTGTATTTGAAAGTGGAAGGCGTTGCAATGCTAAGACTGCGCTTAAGGTGCCTGTCTGGCTTGATAAGGATGGCGAGTTGTTCCATTGGGGCTACTATGGCGATCGCAAAAAACAACTCTCTAGCGCCTGTCTAACAGCACCCCCTGGCGCATTTAGCTATAAGTGGTGTGGTGTCATGCCGCCAGGGTTATACAGCGAAGTGCGGTCATTAGATGGCGGCAGATATTTTGTAGAGAAGTTCCCTAATAGATATCGTAACGATGGCTCATGGGATTCCAAAGTAGGGGATATTGTCGCATTTTTTTGGCAGCGAGTTGAGGCTACTGCAATCAAAAATTGTATGGGAATTCTCACAGAAAAATTTCATTTTGAATCCCCTCATTGGAATGCGTGGATCAGTTTATTTAACCATGATGAAATCGATGTAATTTGCAAAGAAGAATACGCCAGTGAATGCGCCAAACTCACTTTTGATACGCTTTACGAATGCCTAAGAGAATTGATTGAGGATTACATCGATACTGAGGTAAAGGATACCGACGATCTAATTTTTGATATTTGGCGCAAGTAATCTGTCAATATGTTGACAGATTCATTAATCCTTGCTAGGGTGAGTCTAGGTTAAATTGATGGAGAACTTAAATCATGACTGAATTTGAAGCGAGATTTATCCAAAATCTTCACCCTGGCATTACCCTTGCTAAATATGAAATCTATAAGTATTTGGTAAAATTTAGTGATGGATATTCTGCTTATACCTTTGATGAAGCTTTTAATTATTTGAGTGAGAACTATCCTCTTTAATGCACAAGGGGTTTAATCAAACTTAAGAGTCACTAAATCATGTCCTATCTCTTTTACGATTGCGAAATCATCAATCTCATCCCAGACAGGAAAACTCCAAATGACCCAAACTATACCTACTGTAAAGGTTGGGGCGACTATGCCCATATGGGCATTTCAGTACTGGGATTCCATTCTAGTTTTGATGGACTCGGGCATATCTTAGGCGAATGTCTGGTAAACCATTATCAAAAAATTGACTTCAACGACTATATAAAAGCTCATGATTTTGTGATTGGCTTCAACTCAAAAAGCTTTGATGATAAGCTTTGCATCTGCAATGGAATTCAAATCAAAACCCATTACGATTTGCTTGATCAAATTCGCTTAGCGGCCTTTGGAACAACTGCATGGCAGGATACTCCTAGTGGATTCAGCTACACCCTAGGGGCGATCGCCGCATCCAATGGGATGGCGAAAACAGGATCAGGTGAACTCGCCCCGAAACTTTGGCAAGATGGCAAAAAACAAGAGGTAATCAATTATTGTCTGAACGACGTACAACTAACCGTTGATATTTTCAATCTTGGAATAAATGGCATGTTGATTGATCCAAACAATCAAAATCTATTAACAATACCTATGCCTGAGGATTTGTGCTAGATCAGATAATTTCAGAAGCCTTAAAGGTCGGAATCCCTGGAACTGCAATAAGTGGACTTTTGAAAAGGATTGATTTTGTGCCAGGGGTAGTTGATGTGGACTCATTTGTATCCTTTTACCTATCACCTCAGATAGACTTATGCTCAAGAAAATCGCTTACTTTTTTGCTGAAATCCTACCAGCAATCTGTAGTAAACCAAAGCAAGAATTCAGAAACAAAATTAGGATAGAAATGGATAACTCAACACAAGCCTTAACCCTAGCTCAGCAAGCAAATCAAGCGGTGTTTGCCATGCAGGTTAAACAAATGTCTAAGGAACAACTGCAAGATTTAGCAATAAAGATGAATGAAGCCATAATGATTCAGAAGAATTCGTACTCAGAGCTTCTTAAAAAGGAATGGGGAATCTAATGAAACCTTTACCA